>Ga0307478_10000207_pt1 | contig 68988 bp, 65 predicted proteins | sample atmos_gasesECM4C_2_FD_203713 | JGI IMG/M metagenome (GOLD analysis project Ga0307478, IMG submission 203713) | Hardwood forest soil microbial communities from Morgan-Monroe State Forest, Indiana, United States - atmos_gasesECM4C_05 | ecosystem: Environmental > Terrestrial > Soil > Temperate...
ACCTTACCCGCTGCTCTCGCACATCCATCGTCTTCCAAGGCATCTTTCTCCCTCGCCCGCTTCGCGGACGAGCGGAGTGTAAGTGATGTCTGGGGACACCCTGTAAAGAATGTCATGGGACTGAACAAAAAGAAGCGAGAAGTGGGGGCACCCGGCTTTTGTTGATAGATACTACTTATTCAGATTCCCGAAGATATACTGCTTTTGTGAGGCAGTCGGAGGATTGGAAGAGGGTGCAGGGCTTGCTGACGCTAGAGGTTTCGCGTCCATAGCGAGTTCAAGGCATTTTGTCGTTATTGCCGGTCCCTGCCGAGTCCCAAAACTGATCCCCGTCGAAGTGGGACTGTCTATGACGAAAAGTCAAAAGCCCCACTGCTCTCGCAAAAGGACGCGGGAAATGGTGCATCCAGCGATGCTGATGGCCCTCTCGAAATTCCGGCCCTGTGAGTCAGCGCGTCCGCTGATTTGGCGGATGTGCGCGCCGATGGCGGTAAAAATATCGGCACTTTTGGCTGCATTAGCGATTTTGTTGCTTTCTGTCGTCTCCTGTGGTGGTTGTCCGGCGACGCCGTCGGTAACTTCGATCTCGCCGAGCAGTGCAACCGCTGGAGCAGCTGGATTTTCACTAACCGTAAACGGCGGTAATTTCAGCAGCAACGCTGTGGTGGTTTGGAACGGCTCTACCCTAACGACGTCATTCGTCAATAGTAATCAGCTTACCGCTGCGATCTCGGCGACGCAGATCGCACAGCCGGACACCGCGGAGGTTTACGTATACAACCCTACGAGCGGGATTCAAACCGTTGGTACGAGGCCAGTCGCGGCGACCAACTCAAACTCGTGTAGCGCCCAGGGCTCCAATGCGGTTTCGTTCACAGTTAGCCCGTAGTTGGGCGGCGGGACCCACTTCTCGCAAAAGACGCGAGAAATGGGGCACCCGGCTATGGCACGACTATGTTGAGAGTGGCCGTGAGATTATTTGTGCCATACGTCACGATAACGGGATATGTGCCCGCCGTTGCGGTGCCGTCGTCCTCGCATGTCTCAGGGGACGTGCCGCTGTTTATGCATGTAATTCCAGTAGCGGTCGACGGCACCGTCCAGGTTGAGGAGGCCGTAAGATCAACCGTCTGTCCGTTTGAGGTTCCCTGGGCGATAAATGTTTCTTCCGAGCTGCTAGTAGCAGAGGGCACGTTCCAGGTAAGTGGTGTGCTGCCACTGGAGCAGGCAGTCGTCGCGCCGAAGGTGCCCTCACAGACCTCGAAGTTGGTGACGTTGGTGAGATCGACGGTCGCAGTTGTGGTACCGGTGATGGCACCGGAGGCTGCGGTAATGGTTGCCGTGCCCTGTGCAACCCCGGTGAGCTCGCCGCCGGTAGTAATGGTGGCGACCGTTGTATCCGAACTTGACCAACATACTGTGTTCCCGCTGCAGCTGGTGCCGCCCGTCAGCGTCGACGTGCTGCCGTCCTGGTAGGTTGCGCTTGCCGTCATCTGTTGGGTTGCACCCTGGTTAATGCTCGGAGTGGGGGGAAGAACAGTGATGGTGGTGAGAACTGGGTTCTGAAAAAACCCCTTGCAGCCTAAGCCGAGAGCAAAAATCAGAAGCGTGGCAAACGAGCCCGCAATGCGGAGTTTATTCTTGGACGGCATAATTATCTGAGACTCCTTGGGGCGCGCCCGCTCCATCTCATTAGAGCCGCTCGCTCACCTTAGAATATGACTTCCGCTGAAACACAGTTGTAAAAAATTGTAGCAGAGAAGATTCCGGATCAAGCGCTTACGAGTACTTTCGTGTAGGCGCGGAACCAGCCCGGCCAATGCCTCGCTTTCGACAAGAACGCCGGGCAGCTGACCAGCTTGCAAGAAAAATGGCCAGCGAATTAACGCTGGCCAAATGATCCTCAAAGAATTGTCTACTGAGGTTTGTGCTCCTTCGGTTCAGCCTGCTTCGGCGGAGCCGCAGGCTTCGCTGGTTTGGGAGCCGGTGCCGGCCTAGGCGCGGCGGCTCTGGGCGCGCTCGGTTTCGGCGCACTCTCCCGAGGAGCGGGTTTGGGCGTAGCTTCGTGGGTCGGCTTAGGAGCGCTCTCTCTTGGTGCGGCCTCCTTCGGCGGTTTGGGCGCCGCTGCCTTAGGCGCAGGATGCGGTGTGCTCGCAGCTTTCGGTTCACTGGCCGGACGGGCCTCGTGCGCCGGAGCTGCAGCATGCGGAGTCGCAGGCTTGGGAGCTGGCTTCGCCGCATGAGTTTCTGCTGGACGATTCTCCGCTGGATGGCTTTCTGCTGGACGAGCCGGTTTCTCCGAGGCTGCATGCGCGGGCTTACTTTCAGCGGCTGGCTTGTTGCTGGCAGCCGGCTTTTTGCTCGCCGCAGCGGACGGATGATTCGCAGGTTCACGATTCGCCGATGGATGATTCGCCGATGCACGATTCGCTGATGAACGATTCGCGGCTTTCGCTCCGCCTGCAGTTGCCGGCAGACTTTCCCCTGGCTTCTCTGCCGCATGGCTTCCGGACGGGCCCGCTGCACGCGCCGCTTTGGGCGACATAGCCGGGGCTTTATAAGGCGCTCCGGCGGCTCTGGCGGCAACTACGCTTTTTCCGCTGAATTGGCCGGGTCTTCCGGTCGCGGCAATAGCTGGGCGTCCGTGGTTCGTCGAGGCAAATAGAGCGCGATTCTTGCTCGCGGCTTGCACATGCTCGGTCTGCGCCGCCACCGGAGGCCGGTGCTGCTCATGAGCGTAGGTTTCTTCCTGCGCCGTGGGACGCCTCTGCACTCCACCCGTACCGCCATTGAATGCAACGTGGGATTCGTTATTCACGATAACGGTGCGGTTCACGTAAACGTTGGTGATGTGAACCGTGTCTACGTGCATGACGGCGGTGTTGTAGAAGAAAGAGCCGCCGCGCCATTCGCCGCCATAGAAGCCCTCGCCGCCGTAGCCAAATCCATAGTTGATTCCGCCGTAGAAGCCAACATGCGGGCCCCAGTAACCGCCGTTCCAAACGTAGAGGCCGTCGTTCCATCCCCAGTATCCCGGAGTCCACAGCAGGCCCGGGTCGGGAGCTTCCACCCAAGTGCCGGGTACCCAGTAGTAGCCATCGTCGTCATCCCAGGCCCAATATCCGGGAGTCCACATATAGCCTTCGCCGGGGCAAATGGGCTGCTCGTAAACCGGCAGCGCGGGCGGCCCGATCCGGACTGAGATGCCGATGCCAATCTGCGCTGAAGATGAAGTGGAGAGAGCTGCGGGAATTACCAGCAGCAGAAGAGTGAATGCCAAGAAACCAACTACACGTTGCACTTTCATTGTGTCCTCATGCCCGGTGCGCTTGCATCGCGGCAGCGCCAATCGGACGAATGGGGCCTCAAAGGCTGGTCTGAAATATCCTCACCAGCGGCTTGGCCCAACAAAATTGTTCTATCGACTCAAAGCACCGCAGGTTGGAGTACATTCGCGGTCTAGAAGTTGTTCGGATTGTAAAGTTTTATTAGGGAATGGAGTGAAGGAACGCTTTCAGTTCGAAGAAAACCGAGGCTAAAAGAACTAATTCGTCCTTTTCGACCTGGCGATGCGTTCGTCGATCACTTTGCGGCCGGCAAATCCTTCTTCGGGAGTGTGCCAGTGCGTGATGGATTGCTCGCCCATCTTCCAGCACAGCAGGACGGTGCGTCCCTCGACTTCGCAGGGAAAATCAAGCAGACCGATCTCGAGGTCCTTGACCTGGACACCGATGGAATCGATCTCGGCGAGGGCATCTTTAGCGCGCTGCTCGGCCTTGGCTCGCTCAGCCTTGCGGCGGGCGAGGGGAACTACATCGACGTGCGTGCCTCCGTTGAGAAAGATGCGGTGAGCGAGCGCCTGCATCTCGGCCTCAACTTCTTCCATGAGCTTCTTACCGGCAATCGCGGTGCGCAGAAGCGATTCGAGCACGGGCACCAACACCTGAGCTTCGTCGAGAGTAAAAGTTCGGTCTGACATATGGGTTGCCTCTATTTTAGCGCATGAAGAGATGCAGATGGGAATTAGCCATTAGCAATTGGTTCCCGTTCTTGATCTTGATGCCAACCGGATCCGACGGCTTGACTATAATCGGCAATTGCTAACTACCAATTGCTAATTGCCAACTGCTAAGTCCTACTTCGGCACCTGCTTGGTCATTTCGAGATCGAGCGTGATGCTAATGTCGTCGCCGACCATCCCGGGCGCGCCAGCCACGCCGAAATCCATGCGATTGATTTTTGTGGTCGCGGAAGCTCCCATGCGTTGGTTGCCCCATGGATCTTTGATGGGCGCCGAAGGCCCATCAACATCGAGCACGACTTCTTTCGTGACGCCGTGAATGGTAAGATCGCCGGTCACCTTCAGCTTTCCCGCGCCCAAGGCTTCCACCTTCTTCGACTGAAACGTTATCGTGGGATATTTCTTCACGTCGAGATAGTTGGGGCTGCGCAGGTCGTTGTCGCGCATGTCAACGCGAGTATCCACCGAAGTGGCATCGATCGTCGCCTGAATCGAAGACTTGGTCACATCTGAGGTGTCGTACTTCACCGTGCCGCTCACCTTGGTAAACGCTCCACGAACGGTGGAGACTCCGAGATGCCGCACCGAGAACTGCGCCGAAGAGTGCGGCGGATCAAGCTGCCAGGTTTCTTGTGCGGTTGCGGAGAGGGTGAGGAGCAGGGCGGTGGCTAGAGCCCAGAGAGTGCGTGACATGAAGTAAGATCTCCTGCAGTAGGTTCGTCGGAGCTTAGAGTCTAACAAAAACTGCAGCTGGCCCGGAATCTGCATGTGAGTCCCCACGCAGTTTTCTATTGAATCTCCAACATTCGATCAAGCGCCACGCGCGCCCAGCGCTTTACGGCATCTTTCACTTTGATCTGATTGACGATATTGCCTTCAACCAAATTTTCCAGCGCCCAGCACAAATGCTGCGGCGAGATGCGGAACATCGTGGTGCAGAGGCAGCCGGAGTCGTCGAGCGTGATGACCTTCTTGCCTTCGGCGGCGAATTCCTTGCCCATGCGATTCACGAGATGAATTTCCGTGCCGACGGCGAAACTCGTGCCCGCCGGCGCTTCGCGAATAATCTTGAGCAGCCGCTCGGTCGAGCCAATATCGTCGGCCTTCTGGCAAACTTCGAGCCGACATTCTGGATGGGCGATGACCTGAATACCTGGATATTTTGCGCGGACATTATCTACATGTTCAGGGAGAAAGCGCTGATGAACCGAGCAGTGTCCCTTCCACAGAATAATTTTCGCTGCGCGTAGACGGTCGGGAGTAAGTCCGCCGTTGATGAGATAAGGATCCCAAACCACCATTTCGTTGAGCGGAATACCGAGCGCGTGACCGGTGTTGCGCCCGAGATGCTGATCGGGAAGAAAGAGCAGCTTCGAACTCTTCGCCAGGCCCCACTGCATCGCTCCGGCGGCGTTCGACGAGGTGCAGACCACGCCTCCACGCTCGCCCACGAAGGCTTTAATGGCTGCCGTCGAATTGATGTAAGTAATGGGCGTAATGCCGGGTCCGTCAGCGCCCGCCACACCTGCGTGCTCCAATTGCTCCCAGCAATCTTCGACCTGCGAAATGTCGGCCATGTCGGCCATGGAGCATCCCGCGTTGAGGTCGGGAAGAATTACGATTTGTCCGGGGCGCGCAAGAATGTCGGCGCTTTCCGCCATGAAATGCACGCCGCAGAAAACGATATATTTCCCGCCGGCCTTCGCGGCTTCCTGCGACAATTTGTAAGAGTCGCCGCGGTAATCGGCAAACTGGATCACTTCATCGCGCTGGTAATGGTGGCCTAAGATGACCAGATCGCGGCCCAAAGCCTTGCGGGCCGCACGAATGCGCTCGTCCAGGGTATGGTCGGGAAGAGCGAGATAATTCTCCAAACTGCAAACAGCAACTGCTGTGGCCATGTTGACTCGCTTTCAGCTCCAAAGACGCGCCGGCAAAACTGCCTGTTTCTCAGCTCGCATTGGAACGGGGTTGTTGAAAGCTTCCAGCGGCTCCAGCAGACTCACTGCGCCTCGTCTTTCAATTCAGCGCCCAGCCTGCGGGGATGTTGAAGCCACTTACTGCTCGTATAAATTATTGGATGCTCAGCACGGGCCGCGGGATACAAGTTTCGCAGCCACGAACTCCGTGTCTATTGTGCACCGTGGGCGCACCTAGTGCAAGCGGCAGGGATTGAGAAGTCTTAGAAGTGGCAGAGAGTCCCATGTAGGGACAGCCGCCCTCGGCTGTCCGTCGAGCGCAGCTCGAAAGCTTTTCTTGCCATGTCGGTGATGTTGGTCCATCGGCATGCAATCTAGCGCGTTCTCCCCTGTGATGGATCCGGCGATGTCGCCGCGTCGAGGTCCAGATGAAGTTGCTGCGCCGCCGCAACTCCCGGTGGATAACAGTTGCCGTCGGAACTGTAATTCGTGCAATGTGCCGCCACATCTTTGCGCCACGGGGATTGTGCGAATTGCCAAACCTCAGCAAAGTCAACGCCGCTCTGCGCGGGACGCGGCGGCCGGGCGGGAAGCACACAGCCGGGGGAAGGCGGACAGGCGTCGTTGATGGCCCAGTAAACGATGGCGCGCGAGCCTGCGTTGGCACGAATGTCTTCGGCGGTGACCACGTTTCCGTCATCGACTGCGGCGATGCCGGAGCAGTAGATTCCGGCGCCAAACCCGGCGGCTGTAACGCCGTCGACCCAGGCGTAAATGTAGGCTTTCTGCTCGGGCAACATGCGTCCGCCCTGCTCTTGATCGAGGAAGATGATGGTGTGCGCGGGAAAACCTTCGCGGCGCGCTGCAGCGGCTGCTGCTTGCGCGTCTGATTTGCCGAGCCTTGTTGCTTTGGCAACGGATTTCAGTTCGGCGGATTTTAGCTCAGCATAGAGGCGTCCGTTGAAGAGCACGAGAAATCCGAAGCCAGCGGATTCGACCGCGGCGCGATGGCCGGACCAAGTATTCGTCTTTTCGCCGGGAGGATTGTTGAGCCAGTAGCCGGTGTAGGAGAAAGTTTGGTGCAGGGCTTTCAGGTTGGTATCGCCGGGGTAGGTGTTGCGGTCGAAGCCGAGATAGGAAGTCTGCGCGGTCGACGATGCAGACGAAAGAGACAATGCGAGAGCGAAAAGAAAGAACGGGAATCTCACGCACTTGATCTTAAACGAGCGAACCGAGTGGCTGAAGCCACGTTCATTCATTAAGAGCATAATCGGCACGAGTGGAACTCGTGCCCTTCCCGGTCTGCTCGCTTCGCATCGGCGACGACGCTTTGCTTCATCCCCCGATGTGCACCATCGTCCTTGACGCCGGCACAAAATCCGGCTCGCCGATGTGGTGGCGCTCTTCTTTTTTCTGCACCACGCCGCGGATGAAATCTTCCAGCTCTTCGTCGGTTGCGCCGCGGCGCATTTGGGCGTGCAGGTCGTGGTCCCACACGGAGAACAGGCAGGTGCGAATTTTGCCATCGCTGGTAATGCGGATGCGGCTGCAGTGTCCGCAGAACGGATGCGAGACCGGAGCGATGATGCCGATTTCGCCGACGCCGTCGTCGAAGCGGTAGCGGCGCGCGGTCTCCGAACGCGCGTGCGGGATTTCGACCAGCGGCCGGTACTCGGCCATGCGCGCCAGAATTTCATTGAGCGTGACGACCGTCGCGGGCGACCACGTGCGGTCTTCTTCAAGCGGCATGAATTCGATGAACCGCACGGTCACGCCTTCTTCACGCGCGAACATGCCGAAGGGGATAATCTGATCCTCGTTGAAGCCGCGCATCAGCACGCAGTTCACCTTCAGCGGCCACAGGCCGGCGCGGCGCGCGGCGCGAATGCCGGCGAGCACGTGATCGTATCCGTTGGGCACGCGGGTGATGCGGGTGAAGCGATCCGGATCGACCGCGTCCATGGAGACGGTAACCCGGCTCAGGCCGGCAGCTTTCAGCGGCTGCGCCAGATCGGCGAGCAGGTGGCCGTTGGTGGTGAGCGCGATGTCGAGCGGCTCGCAATTTGCACCGGCCATGGAGCGGCGGACGCCTTCGTCCGCCGACGCGATGCCACCCCGGACGAAGGCGTCCGGGACTCCATTTTCGGCGGGTCGAAGCTTTGCCAGCTCCCGGACAAAATCGACGACTCCGTTGCGCAGCAGCGGCTCGCCGCCCGTAAGGCGAATCTTCGTGATCCCCATCCCGACGAGCACGCGCGCCATCCGCAGATAATCAGCGAACGGCAGGTCTCCATACAGCGCGCCTTCGTTCCCGGTGCGGCAGTAGACACACTTGTAGTTGCAACGGTCAGTGATGGAGATCCGCAGGTCGGAAATGCGGCGGCCGAATTTGTCGGTGAGAGCAGCCATTGGCACTTGGCAATTAGCATTTAGCTCTTGATCCGGGCCAAATGCCAAGTGCTAATTGCCAAATGCGATCGGAGCATGGTGACGCGCAGATCAATTATAGGACGCCAGTGATTCGAAGGTAGGGATTCAAGGTTTCGCGGTTCCAACCGCTTTCGCGATCGCCGCCTCAGCCATCGGAGCCATCATCTTATATCCCGCCGCATTGGGATGCAGGCCATCATCGGCGAGGTCTTTTCTCAGCAAGCCCTTATCGTCGACCATTGCGCTGAAGTAGTCGAGATACACGAGGTGGTGACTTTCGCAATAACTCTTGAGCCAGCGGTTCAGCTCAAGAATTTTCTCCGGAGAGCGTTGCGCAAAAAAATCCTTCGCCTTCTCCGTGTAGTTGTGCACCGGAAGCACTGACGAAAACACGACGCGGACGTCGTGCGCCTCCGCCAGCTCCGCCAACGACGCGTAGTCCGCCTCGATGTCTTCGAGCCGCATGGGGCCGGTATTTCCGGAAATGTCGTTGGTGCCCGCGAGAATGACCACCACCTTTGGATGAAGGTCGATCACATCCTGCCGGAAGCGAACCAGCATCTGCGGCGTAGTCTGCCCGCCGATTCCACGATTGAGGTATGGCTTGCCGGGAAAATATTCATCGAGATGCCAGATGTCGGTGATGGAGTCGCCAAAAAACACGACTCGATTTTCGCCGGGCGCGGGCGGCTTGAGCGCGGCATTGGCGTCGCGATAGCGCGCAAGCTGGCCGAAGTCATCGAAGTAGACGGCAATCCGGCGGGCGCGATATTGATCCAGCCCGGCAAAGCCGGTGGAAGGAATGGGCGGTTGGGCCGGAGGCGTGGGTTGCGCAGTCTGCTGGGCTAGCACAGGCAGATTGCAAACGATAAAAGCGGCGTAAATCAGTACTCGGCATCGCATGGCCGGAATGCTACCACGGTCCGAACATTGTCCGTTGCTGTTTTCTTCTCGCACGCGGTGAACCAGCGTGGCTTGCAATAAAAAATCCATTCACATCCCGTCGTAATTCGGCCCACCTCCGCCTTCCGGGGGCACCCAGGTAATGATTTGATAGGGGTCGACGATGTCGCAGGTTTTGCAGTGCACGCAGTTCGAGGGGTTCAGGCTGATGCGCTTGCCGTTCGGCTGGCTCGCGTCGTCGAGCATTTCGTAGACGTTCGCGGGACAGAAATTCTGGCAGGGGCTGCCGAATTCTTTCACACAGCGCGTGTTGCAAATATTCGTGTCGTCGATGACCAGATGCGCCGGTTGATCTTCTTCGTGCTTCGTTCCTGAATGATAAAGATCGGTGAGTTTATCGAAAGTAAGTTTGCCGTCGCCTTTGGCAGGGCCAAGCAGATGAGCTTCTGCACCGCCGTCGGCGGGCAACTCAGCAAGCTTGCGCATGTGCTCGTAGCCCGCATGTGCAGGATACCGATTTCTCACGCCGCGCCCGCCAGTGACCATTTGCAGAGCGGTGTGAAACATGCCGGCGTAGAATCCGCCTTCGAAGCCCTGGTGCATGTTGCGCACTTTCCAGAGCTCGTCTTTGATCCAACTCGACTCCACGTTCTTTTGATACGAACTTAACGCCGCGGCCGACGAATCGTCTTTGATCAGCGCTTCGAACGCGGTTTCGGCGGCCAGCATGCCGCTTTTGATGGCGAGATGAATTCCCTTGAGCCGCGCCGAGTTAAGAAATCCGGCGGAGTCGCCGAGAATCATCCATCCATCGCCCGCTACGGGCGGAATCGCCCACCAGCCGCCGTAAGGCATCGACTTCGCGCCGTAACGGATCATCTTGCCGCCTGCGAGCAACTTCGCGACGAAGGGATGCTGTTTAAAATCCTGCAGCACGCGCTGTGGATCGAGGCGCGGGTCGGGATAATCGAGTCCCGTGACGAAGCCGAGCGAGACCACGTTGTCTTTGCCGCCGTAAATCCAAGCGCCACCGTATTCTTTGGTGGTGAGCGGCCAACCCATCGTATAAATAACTTCGCCGGGAGCAATGCGGCCGGAGGGAACCTCCCAGAGTTCTTTCACGCCCACGCCGTAAGTCTGCGGGTTGGCGTTCCTGGCGATATCGAACTTGTTTACGAGTTGCTTGGTCAAAGATCCGCGCGGCCCTTCTGCAAGGATTACGACTTTCGCATTGAGATCGTAGCCCGGTTCGAAGTTGGATTTCTGATGGCCTTCCTTGTCGACACCCTTGTCGTCGGTGCGCACTCCGGTGACGCGGTTGCCATCGAATAAAAGTTCCGATCCGGCGAATCCTGTGAAGATGGTGATGCCGGTCTCTTCCACCTTGCCGCCCAGCCACTTCACGAAACGGTTCAGCGAGATGACATAGTTGCCGTGATCGCGCAGCGGTGGAGGCGTAATGGGCAGCTTGAATTTGCTTTTTTGTGTCAGAAAATAAACAGCTTCTTTCGTAACTTCGGCGTCGAGCGGAGCTTCTTTCTCAAATCCGGGGAGGAGTTCGCGCATGGAGCGGGGATCGAGCAGCGCGCCGGAAAGGCAGTGCTGGCCGATTTCGCGGGCTTTTTCGAGTACGTAAATGTTTTCTTTGCTGAGAGGCGAGTCTGGATGTGCTGCGTTGTGTGCGTCGATGAGTTGCGACAGGCGCAGGGCACAGGCCATGCCGGCAGGGCCGCCGCCGACGATCACTACATCGGCAGGCATTTGCGGACGCGTGATGCCCTCGATGGGTTTGCGGAAGATCAATGTCATAGGTCAAAGCCCAGCGTCTACCGGTTGGCTAGAGTCGAGATTTCACCCAATCCGAGTAATTTTTGATCAGCTGTAATCAAGGTTAACTTCAGCACTTTGGCCGTGGCCGCCAGGAAGCGATCCGCCGGATCGGCGTGAGGCAGAGGCATCGCTAACCCCACGCGCACGATTTCGTGAGTGAGAGGTGCCTCGCGCATCTGTTCGACCGCGCGGTCGACCCATTCGAAAGGATCTTCTACGCGAATGCGGCCTTTCTGCATCAGCGTCAGAGCCTCCCAGATGCTCACAGGAGACAACCAGAGTTCGTTCTCCGAATTTGAGAACTCTGCCGTGGCTCGAGGGCTAAGGCGCTTTGGCTCGAGTTTGCTCCATAGCCAGATATGAGTGTCGAGCAGCAGGTTCAATCGCGATAGGCCTCGATCTCGTCTAGGTCAATGATTGGCGACACGATGTCGCCGAGGATTTCCGCCGTTCCCACCATGTCGCCCACAAACTTTCGCTTGCGGTCGGGCCCAGCCGGGATCACTTCCGCCACCGGGACGCCATGACGCGTAATGCGCAGTGGTTGGCGTGTTTTGTGGACCTGTTCAATGAGTCCGAGGCACTTGGCTTTGAATTTCGAGATGGGAACGTCGCGCATGACCATTATTTTAACCATAGTCAATTTAAGGGTCAATTTAAAAAACTGCTCTCTTTAGCCTCCCGCTTTCACTCTCTTTACCTCTTCAGTCAGCGGCGGCACGATATCGAACAAATTGCCAACAATCGCGTAGTCGGCGATCTCGAAAATTGGCGCTTCGGAATCTTTGTTAACTGCGATGATGGTGCGCGATCCCTTCATCCCGACGATGTGTTGAATCGCGCCGCTGATGCCGAGCGCGAGATAGAGCTTGGGCGCAACCGTTTGGCCGGAGGAGCCGATCTGGCGGTCCATTGGAAGCCATCCGTTGTCGCAGATGGGGCGCGAGGCGGCGAGGTCGGCACCGAGCGCGTCGGCAAGATTCTTCGCGATCTCAATATTCTTTTGTTCTTTGATGCCACGGCCCACGGCCACAATCACTTCGGCTTGCGTCAGGTCGACCGCCAGCTTGGCCTCTTTGAACACTTCCTGTGGTTTGTTGCGAATGACGTTGTCGGCGATCTCCACAGTTACGGTTTCGACCGGGGCTGCACAGGCACCGGCTTCGGCTTTGTCACCGCGAAAGGCGCCATTCTGGAATGTCGCAAACCATGGGGCATCAGAATTAAAACTGACGTCGGCGGCGAATTTCCCCTGAAACATCTGGCGCGTAAAGATCAGCTTACCGTTCTCGTGCCGGAAGCCAATGCAGTCGCTGATGACGGCGCGTCCCATGGCCGTGGCAAGCTTGGGGACGAAGTCGCGCACCTGATAGGTGTGCGGCATCAGGACAAGTCTCGGCTGCTTCGCGGTGATAAGTTGTTTGAGCGCGGCGGCGAAGGCGTCAGGGGTGTAAGGTTCAAGCTTCGGCGATTCGACCGCGTAGACCTTGGCAACTTTCTTCGCGGCGACTTCGGTAGCAAAACCGATGGGATTGGCTCCGGCGACTGCTGCTTCGAGCGCCCAGCCGGTGGCGGCGGCGATGGCTTGCCCAGCGGCGACGGTCTCCCAGGAGACGCGGTTGAGTTTGCCTTCGCGCTGTTCGACGATTACAAGGATGGTGTCAGTCATTAAATCCCTTCAAGAGAGCGTTTTATGGTGCTGTCCTTGTGGGACGATGCCCATACGCTGAGCCTTCTGTTGCCGCGCTTGCGATGAGATCCGCTCCATGGCTCAGGGCTTGATTGCCGCAAAGCGAAGGCGCATATAGTCTGCGGTCCAGCGCCCCTGAGAATCGCACAGAACAGGTTTAAGCAAAGACGTGACTTCGTCAAGAAAATTGTCCCGCTCATTCTGTGCAAGCGCGGCGCAAAACGGATTGGCGAATGTCTCTAACCACCCGCGCATTCCGGTTGGCAGCGGCGTGGGACGGGGGATCAATTGCACACTCTGCGGCACAAACCCGGCCCGCCGCAGACGCGTTTCGTATTCGTCGACAGTCGGGAAATACCACGGAATCCACGAAGGGGCATCGGGAATGGCCCGGCGCTCAAGTACGACCATCAGCGCAATGGCAATTGTGCTGACGCAGCCGTGTCCGCCCATTTCGCCAACGAACCTTCCTCCGGACACCAGGGCGCGGAACGCACCGATGATCGGTAAGTCCGGATTGTCCTTCACCCAGTGCAGCGCGGCATTGGAAAAAACCGCGTCGAATTCGTTCTCAAACGTTAACGATTTCGCGTCCATCGTTCTCGCATCGATCCCGCGCCGGCGTGCGGCGGCGATCATTTCTGGAGAATTGTCGATGCCGACCACCTCGGCGCCGAGGGCGGCCAGTTTTTCAGTCAGGACTCCGTCTCCGCAACCCAGATCAAGAATGCGCTCACCGGGCTGCGGCTGCAGCAAATCCAACACAGGCTGCCCGAGCTCCGGCACGAAATGAGCATTGGCCGCATAGCAAGCTGCACTCCAATTCTGGGAGGACGGCGTTTGGGACAAAAGAGTCACGTCACAAATCCTTAGTGGAAAATAATCCGGGCCCCACTTAGCCCACATGGCTCAACCCACACGATCATTTACAACACGCGCAACTCGTTGCGCAGTTTATCCACTAACTTTTTCGCGATCTCCGCCGGTGATCCTTCAATGTGCTCGGTCTTTTTCGTTTTCTGCGGAACATAAAGGCGTTCGATCTTTTGCAGGTTGTCGCCGATCGCCGATTGCACTTCGGCGAGCGTCACTTTGCGCAGCGGCTTGTTCTTGGCCTGTTTGATGCCGATCAGCGTCGCATAGCGCAGTTTGTTAATGCCGGATTGGATCGTCAGCACGGCGGGCAAGGGCATGTCGACGAATTGAAAGAATCCCGCTTCGAGTTCGCGCTTTACTTTGATGCCTCCGTCTGTCTTTTCAATCTGCATGATGATGGTTGCGTGCGGCCAACCCAAAAGCTCGGCCAGGATAACGCCGGTTTGCGCGTAGCCGTAATCGTCGGATTGCAAGCCGGTGAAGATCAGATCGAATTTCTCATCTTTGATCGCGGCGGCGAAGGCCTTCGCCGTATTGAAAGCATCGAGGCCGACGAAAGCATTGTCTTCGAGATGAATGGCCCGGTCGGCACCCTTAGCTAGGGCTTCGCGAAGCACCTGTTGGGCGCGCGCGGGGCCGGAGGTGATCACCACTACCTCCCCGGTATGCTTCTCTTTTTGACGCAACGCCTCTTCGAGAGCGAACGCGTCGGGCTCGTTCACTTCATAGGAAACGTCTTCGCGGATCCATGCACCGGTTTCGTTGAGCTTGAGCGGCGCATCTTTCTGCGGCACCTGCTTCATGCAGACCAGGATTTTCAAAACACGACTCCTTGCCCCTGTAGCCTCGGGCGTCCAATGGAAAACTTGTCAGTATAAATGAGCATTCAGCAATTAGCACTTGGCAAACGCGGCCTAAAGGAAGGGCGGATGTTAAAGAGAAAAAGAAGGGCGAGGCCCGTGCGGCGCTTGTTGAGCCCAAAATGCTAATTGCCAACTGCTTAATCAGTAGGAGTCCCAAATCACTCGGTAAACACTACGGACTGCACACCGGAAATTTCGAAGCGTTTGCGGCAACGCATATTCTTGCAAGCCATGAGATCGTCTTTGCGCAGCATGTAGGAGCGAGCCTTGGCGAAGCGGGCGCGGTCACGCTCGTCGGCGCGGCCGCCGGGAAGCTGGCGTTTCTTGGTGCGCACGACCCAGGTGACGTCATACTCAGCGGGCTGGTGGCAGTGGGGACAGTTCAGCGTTGCAACTTTCTTCTCAGTACGTTCGTCGAAAAAATCGCGTTCTTCCATAATCGCTCGTTAATCGCTCGTCGTTCGCCAGACAGAGTTCTTGCGGTCCGGTGGTTAACTCAAGATCGACAAACGATTATTACAGTTTTGCGGCAGACAATGCTATGGCAACATGTATGTTATGGCGCGCAAGAAGAAAGTGAAGCGGTTTCAAGCCGTGCAGGCCGTGAAAGAGCTGGCCCGGGAACGCATGGGCGCGCCTCCCGCGGCGAAGGTAGTTCCGCACAAGAAAAAATATCCCGTTAAGCACAAAGCTACGCTGGAAAAGCTTTTAAATGAAGAGGAGTGACGGATGGAAGACCTTGCCGGTTCTCCGATCTTTCTCAGTTGAAGGTTGCTGTCACGGTGGTGTCCGTCTGCATGAGGAGTGTGCAAGTGCCCGTACCCGTGCAACCCCCGGACCAGCCTCCGAACGTGGAGGGAGAAACTGGATTGGCGGTCAGAGTAACGGCTGTGCCCGATGGAAAACTATCGACGCAGCTGACATTTGTGCTTGAGCAGGTGAAACCCGAAGTCGTACTCGCCACAACACCGGTGCCGTTGCCAGAGAAGTTGACCGTCAGAACCGGCTCCGAACCCCCGCTTCCACCGCTCCCGTTGCCCGTGAAGCAAACAACGTTCACGGTCATAAGTCCGGTCACGATAGCACCCGACGAAGATACGCCCGAGCCGTCGTGGTTTGTGGTGACGGTGGCCGAAACCAGGCCTCCTCCGCAAAGATCTCCTGTCGCTACCAAAAGCCCCGTAGAGTTGACGGTCGCCAACTGAGGAGTGTTGGAAGCCCAGGTGACCTGATCGGTAATGTCCTTAGTGACGGGGGGATGAATGTAAGTACCGAGTGCACTTAGCTGTACTTGAATACCGGCGTCGTCCTGCACGGGAATATTCGAGGCCCCAATCGTTTCCGTGGTGGGGTTTACGGTGATGCTCACCAACTCTTGCGGATCACCGCAACTGGAAACAACGAGCAGAGAGCTCGCGGTAGCAATAAGAGCGATAATGCTCAGCCACTTCCGACTCATGAACACTCCTGGGACCGGATAGTCGATTTTAACGCGGGCGCAATAGGGGAATGCGCCAATTTAGTCAATAATGGCCGAAAAAGCAATCGCTAACAGTGTCGGCGGGTATCTTCCGTCACCCCTTTACCGCCTCTGCTACCACCCTCACAAAATTGCGAATATCCTCTTCTGTGGTGTCGAACGAGCACATCCAGCGCACGATCGATTCCTCTTCCATCCACATATAGAAGAAGTAGTGCTGCTTGATTTTTTCTATAGCGTGACGGGGTATCTGGGCGAATACGCCGTTGGCCTCGACCTTCCAAATAACTTTGACTCCGGGAATGCGGCTGACTTCCGTTTCCAGAAGGCGAGCCATGCGATTGGCATGTTCGGCGCTGCGCCGCCAGAGGTCGTCGGTGAGCAGGGCCTCGAACTGTGCAGCGATGAATCGCATCTTCGACGCAAGTTGCATGCTTTGCTTTCGCAGATAGAGAAAGTCATGGCCAAGTTCAGGCTGGAAAAACACAACCGCTTCACCGCCCAGGATTCCGTTCTTTGTCCCGCCGAAAGAAAGTACATCCACGCCCAGATCGCGGGTCGCGTGGCGCAGGTTCTGGCCAAGCGACGCGGCGGCGTTGGCGATGCGAGCTCCATCGACATGCAGGAACATTCTATTTTCATGGGCGAACCGCGCCAGCGCTTGAATTTCTTGCGGCTGATAGACTGTCCCCATCTCGGTGGATTGCGTAATGGAAATCACGCGCGGCTGCGAATGATGCTCGTCGCCAATGCCGTGGTAGGCATGGCGGACGGCCTCCAGACTTATCTTGCCGTTTTCCTGCGGCAATGGAATCAGCTTGCACCCGGTATGCTTCTCCGGCGCCCCACATTCGTCGGTATAGATATGTGCATAGGAACTGCACAAGACCGATTGAAACGACCGGGTTAGAGACTGAAGGCTCAGGACGTTTGCGCCGGTTCCGTTGAAAGTAAAAAAGACAGCGATATCCGGTCCGAAATGCTCTTCGAACTTCTCAACCGCCGAAAGGGTGTAAGGGTCGGCTCCGTAAGCGACGACATGACCCTGGTTGGCGTGGGTAATCGCTTCGAGAATCTCGGGATGAACGCCGGCATTGTTATCGCTGGCGAAGCTGCGCCTGGGATGAATAGGGAACTGCATAGGGGAACAATTTATCAGAGTCAGCCAGGTTGTGAGGGATAGCGGCGCTCCGGGATACCTCCTTTTGAAGAGGGGCCTTCCCTGATTCTCTATGATTCTCAGAATCTATGGTTCTCAGAATCTCAACCTGATATCCATCCAGGGCACTAGATCAAAAAAAATTAGCGAGAGCGGCAATTTTATGCGCTCCGGTTCGCCTCTAACGATAAGGAGAGGAAAGTCAGGGCGCAGCTCCCGGATGGCCAGAGAATTCTGTCTCAAATAATGCCGGAGAGCTGCCACGATACTGAATCTTTTCCCTGTTTTGCGCTATCAATAGTTGATAACCGCTAGGGCACCACCGTCGTCAAACGATAAACAGAAATTCAGCGTTTTTGTTATTTTTGCGGAGAATACATGGCGAAACGATTCATTTTAGTTCTGGTCATCGTCGCCGCCCTCTTAGGGGGGCTGGGATTTGTGAAATACCGCCAGGTCGAAACGGCCATAGCCATGGGAGCGAGCTTTGCTCCGCCGCCTACGGCGGTCACGACCGTGGTTGCCAAGCGGGAAACCTGGCCGACAACTTTAGAGGTGATCGGTACCGCGGCGGCGATTCAGGGCGTCACCGTGGGCGCGGACCTGCCCGGCACGGTCGATAAGATTCATTTCGAGTCGGGTCAGTCGGTAAAAGACGGCGACATTTTGGTGGAGCTCGATATCCGGCAGGAAAAGGCCCAGCTTGCCAATATAGAGGCTCAGCGCGATCTAGCCCGCATTCAATACGGACGGTCGGAGGAACTGGTGAAAGCCGGCGTCATCTCCAAGTCGGAGTACGACAACGCGGCCTCCCAGCAAAAGGCTACCGAAGCGCAGGTGGGCGAGATCAAGGCATCCATCGCCCGGAAGACGATTCACGCCCCGTTCTCGGGAATCCTCGGAATTCGCCAGATCAGCCTGGGCCAATACCTGGCCGCCGGCCAGGCGATTGTTTCGCTGCAGGCGCTGAATCCGATTTACGTCAATTTCGGCGTACCGCAGCAAGACACGCCTAAGATGTCGATTGGCCGCGCCCTGCAGGTCACCACCACCGATCTTCCCGGAGTCGTATTCAACGGCAAGATCACCGCCCTCGATTCGGTGGTCAATGAACAAACTCGGAATATACAAGTGCAGGCGACGTTTCAGAATCAGGCTGGCAGGTTGCGCCCGGGAATGTACGTGCAGGTGGAACTGCCGCTCGGTAAGCCACGCGACGTGATTCCGCTACCCGCCTCTGCCATCAACTACGCGCCTTATGGCGATTCCGTGTTCGTAGTCGCAGAGATGAAAGATCAAAAAGGCAACACCTACCGCGGCGTGAAACAGCAAGTTGTGAAGATCGAAGGCAGCCGCGGCGATCAGGTTGCCATCACTTCCGGCCTCAATCCAGGCGACGAAGTTGTCAGCTCAGGGGTTTTCCGCCTGCGAAATGCCGCGCCGGTTCTGGTGAACAACAGCGTGAAGCCCGGCAATAATCCGAATCCCAAGCCCGACGAGAGTTAAGCGAGAATCGGGAAGTTAAGAAATCAAGCGCAGTACCTGCCTGTATGAGGAGTACGCATGAAGTTGACTGATCTATTTGTAAAGCGTCCGGTTCTGGCGATGGTGGTGAACCTCGTCATCATCATTGCTGGTCTGCAAGCGGTGCGCTCATTAAGCGTCCGGCAATATCCCCGGAGCGACATCGCAGTGATCCAGGTCAGCACCGTGTACGTGGGCGCTAATGCTGATCTCGTGCGCGGTTTCATTACGACGCCGCTGGAGCGCGTGATCGCCAGCGCCGACGGCATCGACTACATGGAGTCAACCAGCGCGCAGGGTCTGAGCACGATCACCGTTCACCTGAAGTTGAACTACGACACGAATGCGGCACTCACTCAGATTCAAGCCAAGGTCCAGCAGGTGAAGAACGATCTGCCGCCGGAGTCGCAAGTGCCGGTGATCGACCTGGAGACGGCCGACACGCAGTTCGCCGCCATGTATATCGGGGTTTCGTCCAAGGACCTCGACGAAAACCAAATCACCGACTATCTGACCCGAGTCGTGCAACCCAAACTCAGCGCCGTGAGCGGGGTGCAGCGCGCCGATATTTTGGGTAATCGTACTTTTGCCATGCGCTTATGGCTGAAGCCCGATCAGATGGCGGCGCACGGGGTTTCTCCGTCCGACGTGCGGGATGCTCTGTCGAAGAACAATTATTTGTCGGCTCTCGGAAGCACGAAGGGCTCGATGGTTTCGGTAAACTTGGTCGCCAACACCGACCTGCGCACGCCCGACGATTTCAAACAGATGGTCGTTAAGCAAGAGAACGGCGTGGTCGTTCGTATTGGAGAAATCGCCGACGTGCAACTCGGCGCAGAAAACTACGACCAGGACGTTCGCTTCAACGGCGAGACCGCAACCTTCATGGGAATCTGGGTCCTGCCCACGGCAAACTCTCTGCAGGTCATTCAGGATGTGCGCAAGACTCTTCCCAGCATTCGGGACCAGCTCCCCACTGGAATGACGTTAGGAATTCCGTACGACTCGACGGAATATATTCAAGACGCGATCAACGAAGTTCTGCACACTCTGACGGAGACGCTGCTGATCGTTGTCGTGGTTATCTTCCTGTTCCTGGGATCATTCCGCTCGGTGCTGATTCCGATCGTCGCCATTCCGGTCTCGCTGATTGGCGCGTTCTTTTTGATGCTGATCGCTGGCTTCACCATCAACTTGCTAACGTTGCTGGCGATCGTTCTCTCTGTCGGCCTGGTCGTGGACGACGCCATCGTCATGGTTGAAAACGTCGAGCGGCACCTGCAGATGGGCAAGTCGCCCTTCCACGCGGCGGAAGATGCAGCCCGCGAACTGGTCGGCCCGATCATTGCCATGACGATTACTTTGGCGGCGGTTTATGCGCCAATCGGCATCCAGGGAGGCTTGACCGGCGCTCTGTTCCGCGAATTCGCCTTCACGCTGGCTGGCGCAGTGGTTGTCTCCGGTATCGTCGCTCTAACGCTGTCGCCGATGATGGGATCGAAATTGTTGCGCGCCGGTGACACGGAGAAGGGTCTTGCCGGCATCGTCAACCGTCAGTTCGATCATGTGCGAAGTCTATACACTCGCTTGCTGACAGGGACTTTGCAATATCGCCCAGTGGTGCTCACGCTGTGGGTGATTGTCGCTTTGCTCATGATTCCTTTCTATATGTTCTCGCAGCGCGAGCTTGCGCCTACCGAGGACCAGGGAGTTGTGTTTGGCGTCATTCAGTCCTCGGCAAACTCGACCCTCGATCAGACAAACCTGTTTACTTCGCAGGTTTACGACGTGTACAAGTCGTTTCCCGAGATGGGGAGCGTTTTCCAGATTACGAATCCCAGCGGCGGCTTCGGCGGCATGGTCACCAAACCCTGGAGCCAGCGCACCAAGACCACGCAACAGTTGCTTGCGGAATCCGCCGGAAAACTTTCGAAAATTGCCGGAGTCCGCGTGATTCCGCTGACCCCTCCGCCGCTTCCTGGGGGCGGCAACTTCCCGGTCGATTTCGCGATCGTATCCGCCGCCGAGCCTGAGCAAGTTAGCCAACTCGCCGAGCAGATCGTGCAAAAGGCGATGGCCAGCGGCAAATTCATTTTTGCCGACACCGATGTGAAGTTCGATCAGCCGCAAACGGAGGTTGTCTTCGATCGCGACAAACTCCGTTCGCAGGGTGTGGACTTAAGCCAGGCCGGGCAGGATCTTTCCACCATGCTTGGCGGCAACTATGTCAACCGCTTCAGCATTCAGGGGCGCAGCTACAAAGTGATTCCGCAGGTGTCGCGTGTCGAACGTCTCACACCCGAGCAGCTTTCGAATATTTACGTCAAAGGCTCAGCTGACAAGCTGGTGCCGCTCTCGACCTTTGCGACGTTGAAGACGACCACGGAGCCGAGGTCGCTGAACAAATTTCAGCAGTTGAATGCGGTGCGCATCCAGGGCGTGATTCCGCCCAACGTTCCGCTCGATGAAGCGCTGAAGTTTTTGGAAGACACGGCAAAGCAGGTATTGCCGCAAGGTTTCACGGTGGACTATGCAGGTGAGTCTCGTCAGCTGCGCGTGGAAGGCAGCAAATTCCTGGGAACGTTTCTGCTCTCGGCGATCCTTATTTATCTCGTGCTCGCGGCGCAGTTCGAGAGCTTCCGCGATCCGTTCATCATTCTTGCCGGTTCTGTGCCCCTGGCGATGTCCGGCTCGCTGATGTTCTCGTTTCTCGGATTCACGACGCTGAACATCTACAGTCAGGTGGGCTTGATTACGCTGGTTGGCCTAATTTCAAAGAACGGAATTCTGATCGTGGAATTCGCCAACCACTTGCAGGAGACCGGCGTCACGAAGCTGCAGGCCATCATCGGTGCAGCCAGCACCCGGCTCCGGCCAATCCTGATGACCACCGCGGCCACCGTCTTTGGTCACTTCCCCCTCGTTTTCGCGAGAGGGCCCGGTGCCGGAGCGCGAAACAGCATCGGTATCATGCTGGTCAGTGGCATGATCATCGGCACAGCATTCACGCTGTTTATTGTGCCCTCGATTTACATGCTGGTGGCGAAGACTCACACCACGATCAAGGACGATGATGAAGATCAAATCACTCTGTCCGAGTCGAAGCGAGGGGAACTGCTGGCAGCAAGGTAAGCCCATCAGCCTGGAGTAAACACCCGGCGCGCCTTTCTATAAGGCGCGCTTTCATTTTTTCTGAATCGCTTTCTTCTTCACTTTCGTCTTTCGTGCTGCGCGCCGCCGTAACTTCGCCATCCATTCCCGCGAATACATGGTGCCGCGGCATTTGGGCGATCCGCAGTGGCACGGGGCTGGGTCTTCATCGTCGTACAGGTTGTAATCCCAGAGCAGTTCTTCTCCAGCGGCGATGTCGCGCAACGCCACGATCCACACGCGATTCTTAATTTCATCGACCTCGCAGTTGGGATTACAGGAATGGTTCAAGTAGGCCCCGATGCCTTCGCCATCGATGACAGTCTTGCCATCGTCCAAGCCATAGAGATAAGTGCGGGGCGCGCCGGTGTACAGTCGGTCGGCTTCTTCCGGGCTGATGCGAGGGCCAACATACTCGACTATGTGGGCGCCCTTGCGAATGGGCGCGTTTGTGAAGACACCAACGGAGTGAATACGCGAAGGACGAACCACAAGGGGCATGAACTAATTTCGCATGTTGAGAGGTTTGAAGGAAGGCGAAAAGTTTCTGAAAGCCTCTCATGGCGGCTTGGAGTCTGCCGGACGAAGCTGACCCCCGGTTCCGCTTTCTCATGGAGATCCACGCGGGATAAGGCTTTTGGGCTGGTTGACTCCGAAAAGATCCGGTTAACGAGCGCCCGAGCATGTTAGACTTTCAGACCTTCATGCCGCTGAAAGATTTGTTGAGCGTCGCAATCCCAGGGAGAAACAATCATGAGAATGACGAAAAAGTTTGTTGGAATAGCAACGGTGCTGATCGTGTTCGGAACGCTCTTCAGCGCAACCGCGCAAACCGCAACCAGTGCCGACACTTCCACGACAGCCGCTCCAGAAGCTTATTGCACAAGCACGGGTGGAGTGGTAGAGAGCCGCATTCCGGTATACGGCACGAATGGCCCAATCGGAAGCTGGCTGCCGCTCGAGAACAGCCGAAATTTCTGCCAGTACACTTCGTCCTCGGATGGCTCGCGGATTCACGTTCTGATTCAGACCCTGTTTACCCAGAAGCCTACGCTTGCTGCACTGGCCTATTACGCCGAAGTTGCCTGGAATGGGCAGGGAGAAGGCAATCCTGGGTCGCTTTATTGCACCCAGCTGGGCGGATCGGATCTGTTTGGTGGGATCAATGCCGCTGGCGGTGGATGGGTCGAGTTACGCACCACCGACGAAGTGCTGGAAGCCTGCATCTTTCCCGACATGTCGACCATCGACTCGTGGGGATTGCTCTACCACTCCGCCGGTATTATCCGTGGCACCGATTTATCCACGGTCCTGAAATACCCAAACCCCTACCCCAAGACGAAAAAGAGCGAATAATCGGCAGCCAACCACGGTTGAGCTTTACGAAAAAGCGCCGCTGCTTCGCAGGGCAGCGGCGTCATACTTCTCGAAAATTTCGTGTCGAACTTTACTCCCTACGGGTCATACACCGAACTGCCGTAGCCTTGTCTGCGCGCGGAATCCTGCAAGTCTTCTAGGCGTCGTTTTTCCTCGTCCAGCTGAGATTGCATCGATTCTGCCCGCTGCTGTTTCTCCCGCTGGCGTTCGTTCCAGCCTACGCAATTGGCGGGAGCGAAGCGGATCGACTCGCTCAACTCGTCAACCTGCCGTTGAAGAGTTGCAATCTGATTTTTCTGCGCGATGATCTGCGACTTCCAATGCTCAGCGGATTGTTTAGGCTCGTCTTGAACGGCCGGCAGCGCGTCGTGGTTCCCTTTACTCGCCGCGCGTATTGACTGCGGCTCAGTGTTCGAGGGCATTTCTTCGTTCGTGATGATTTTGGAAGTTTTTGGGTCTTTAGGCGTGGCTTTCGATTGTTCCTTCTGCTGGCGCTGTTGACGCGCCAAGTCACCGAGAGATGGAGAATCCTGCGCCCACACAACTCTTACGAACGGCGCAATCACTGCCGATAAAATCAGAATGAGCCTGCACAAGCTGCGCATGACAATCCTCTGTCGGGTCGGGTACTCGCTGAAAGAGTGAGGGACCGTTTCAAAATGCTATCCGCAACAGTTGACCGATCCAGCATTACGAACGGGTAGTGTACGAGCGAGGCAACGAAATACTTGTAATCATCTGTCAATGCAGTGTTAGGGAAGGAATTCGCAGGGAAGAGTGTGTCGCTATAGCGATTGGGATGCTCCAATGCCGGAAAGCCTGCTGCCTGTGATCGCCGGAACAATCTGAATTTGAACCAGTCGTGGCACCGAGCGGCTTTCCTTCTTCGCCAGCAGATTGGCGGAAGGGATGCCCGTGCGTGCATAGGACTTCTCGCAGTCGGCGGTGGATGGGCCTCGCATGTTTCCTTCCATGAACGCCAGGCCCGGGCAGCGAGTGCAGGTCGAGCCATGCGCGCACTGGGAACAACTGGACATATCCCGCAGGCGAATCGATCGGACTTCCTTCAACTGCTCAGAGTTGCGCCAGATATCGATGAACCGCTGTTGCCGCACGTTACCGCAGGACAAAGGAAATTGCACGCAGGGATAAAATTCACCGTAGGGAGAAATGTAGCAAGCCGTGTGGCCGGCGCTGCACGGCAAAGAATCCATGCTCTCCGCAGAGTGTGCCTTCCCGTCCTGCTCCTGCCGAACGGATGGCGGCGCGCAGAACTCGTCGGCGTTACCGACGAGCAATTCGTCGCGAAAGAGTTGCCGCAGAGCAGTCTCGCCCGCGTTCAGGTCCAGAATCGAGCGGTCCCCATCCATCTTTGGTGTGATGGTCGGGTCGAGCGTGTATTCGGCGCCAAGCTCATCGGCCAGCGCACGCACGCCGTGATAGTCCTGCATGTTTTTGGTCATTAACACGTTGGCAAGGATGACCTTCAGACCCTGCGATTTTAGAAATCGAATCGCGTCGATCGACCTGCGCAGCGAGCCCGGCACCTTAGTGATCGCGTCGTGCACCTCGGGCCGGTGCGAATAAATGCTGATTTGAATCGATTCCACGCCGAGATCGCGCAGCCGTGCTGCCTGTGCTTCGCGAATCAGCACCGCGTTAGTCTTGAGCTTGATACAGAAGGTAAGAGAGCGGGCGCACTCCAGAATTTCGAAGAAGTCCTTGCGCAGAAATATCTCGCCGCCGCTGAAGGTAAGAATGAAAACTCCGGCCTCCGCCATCTCCTTAAGAAGACGTTTGATCTCAATCGTCGTCATCTCTCCATGATCGTCGTGATCGAGATAGCAGTGCACGCACTGCTCGTTGCAACGGTAAGTGAGATCGAGTTGTGCGCTGAACGGAACGCCCAGTTGCAGAGCGCGTTCTCCCATCTCCCGCAGCAGAGCGCTCATCGAGTCACCTGTACCGGCGCATCCGGCTTGGAGTTCGCTTCCTGAGTAGTCGGTTGTCCTGAAATCGGTTCTTCCGAAATGAGCAGAATGCCGTAGTTGGCTAAATCTTCGGCCAGCGCTTCGGCATCGCGCAAGGCTTCTTCGGGCTGCACTTCAAACTCAGTACAGATGCGGCGTCCGACAATTTCTTCGAGCGGCGTCGCACCATCGGCGGCCTGCCAGAGAACAGTCGCGGTCGGATTCAGCGTGAACAGCGTCGAGCCCTGGCCCGACATCACCAGCATTTCTTCCCCCAGCATGCGGGCTGCGATCCGCGGACTGCGTGCGATATAAATTTTCTTATTCATACTTATGGATCACCGATCAATTCTTTATTCTTTATCCGATCATCTCCCACACCCGCGCATCCGGCACAAAAGTAAGCCGGTACACGGGAACGTGATCAGCGAAGTCGCACGCTGCCTGAAATGCGTAGTGAACCATTTCCTGATCCTCGGCAAAGAAAAGCATGTTGGCCAGAAGACCACGCCCAGCGTCGGCCACGGTCACTGGCTCGATTCGATTTTCGCGGCCTTGCGCCAGAAGGTAGAGCGCACCGATGGGCGCGGAAATATTCTCGCCAAGCTTCGCCAGTTCGCCGGTGAACGGTGTGCCGAACGCCATGTAGCCTTCATCCAGTTTGCGAACGTAGGAGATCTCATCGGTAAGCAGCGTCGCATCGGCAGGCGCGAGCCGCGAGATGGTTGTCTTTCCCGCTCCCGAAACACCGGCAAACAGAAAAGCTTTGCCGGTGCGCACGGCACTGGCGGAGTGCAAAAGAAATCCGCCCTGCCTGGCCAGCACCAGCGTATGCACAATGCGCAGCACCGCATCGATGGAATATGGATTCGAGGTCTGGCGAATGCTGCCGTGCCGCGTCACCGGGTCCCACTCAGCGTGGAAATCCCGACGCTGCAGCAACCATCGGCCTGCATGGCGGCTGACGCGAGCCTCCTCTGATGTAAAGCCCGAGGTTGGCGGGCTGAGGTCCACATCAAAATCGTACTCGGCGAATTCTTCCATGCTGACAAAGTCGGCATACCGTTTCTCGAGCAGTTCGAGAAAATCGGCATCAACGGTGTTCAGCCTGACGGAGACACCGCCAATCGCGATCACCACGCTGTAGCGTTCGATTTGTGTAGCTAGTCCTGGCACGGCTGATCCTGAAGAGGAGGAACGGTCTCTGGTGTGTGCACCCTTTGCTGAAGATAAACGAGCGCACGCGCTGTAGGCTTCGAGCGTTGCACAACCTTCGCGACAAGCTTTTCGAAGACACCCAACTTCGTTGGCACGGTGATTAACTTCCCTGCGCGGATCAGATAAGCCACGCGGCCCAACAACTCGTTCGCGAATACAGGCCGGTCTGGTCCGGGCATGCCATCTCCACGGGTAATCCATTTTGGACATTCCGCACCAGCGATCGTTGACACCAGGCGATGCGCGCACAGTCTTCCTTCACGTCCGACGAGCACAACGTCTCCGACCACAACGTTATTTGGGTGGGCGCGCTCCACCACCAATGTGTCCCCGGGAAAAATGGCAGGCAGCATGCTCCAGCCAGTCGCTGTAAAGCGAAGTTCGCCGAACGACCGCAGAACCTCACCCGCGAGCTCGCATTTCAACGCTGTGAGCCCGTCTGCGGGAGCGTCGGGTTGCCCAATGACGCGCTGCGTGGTCACGCTCTGCCTCATGACGCGCTGAGGGTTCCAAGCTTGCAGGTAATGGTTGTGCCGGTCTTGGTGCAGGTAAGCGCCGAGGTCACGAAAACCTGTTCGAAGCGAAATCCCGGCTTCTGATAAGGCTTCTTTGTAGCGCCAGCAGAGCGCGCCTCATCACTCGATGAATTGCTGGACGACTCAATCGTAGACATTCGATGAACTCCCTTACTGTAGCGCCGACTGCGAGGCCTGCACGGCGCAACCGCCCGTGCCTGTCGTCCCGCAAGTCTGGTTTCCAAGAGTCGAGAAGTATACCTGAGAGGCTCCGGCGAGTGTGCCTGAGCCCACAGTGTTGTCGATAATCGTTCCGCTAGCTCCGCCTGCGGAAGGCAACGCATGCGTCGCAACCGCGCCCAAGTTCGTCCATGCCGCCGTGTTGTCGGGCGTCACGACGCCAGCGACGGTGCTCCAAGTCGGCGTGCTCCCGCCCGATTTGCCGACGGTCGTTATCAATTCCACGTTGCCGTTGCTGTCCAGGATTTTCGTATTGATGGCATAGTTATGGTTTGCCTTCCACGCCGCCAGCGTAGCTGCGGAGAGCGCTCCCTGGACCAGCCAATGAACCGTGCCATCCGTGGTTGCCGTCCCGAGAACCTTGCTCCAGGTTGGCGCTGCAGCGCCTGACGTGCCGGCAACGCTCACCACTTGAATATTTAGATTGCTATCGAGAACTTCCTGGCCCACCGCATAGCTGGTGGAGGCTCGCCAAGGCGTGTCGGTAAAATTCACTAGGCAGCCTCCCGCTGCACATATAGTCGGAGTACCACTCGCCTGCGGGCTGGCGAAAAGAAATTCCGTCGAGCCTCCTGAAGCGTTGGGATTGAGAATATCGGTGACTGGAGAACATGCGGTTGTGGCGCTGGCAAGAACCGGACCTGTCACCGCAGTGCCAGGTGCGCCGGCCTTAATGGGGATTTGATAGAGCGTCGGCTTGCCACCGGTGTTGCCGCAAACGTAGAGATTGCCGGTGGCGGTGGTCGAGCTTTCGTACGTACTATCGAAGGAGCCAATGTACATGGGATTCGGCGTCGTTCCCGTGATTGTGCTGACGCCGACTTTCACTTTCTTCCCGTTCGTGCCGGCGGCAAAACTGGTAGTCAGCTGATAAACGCGGGTGCAATTGGCGCCGCCCGCGCAAGCTCCGCTGTTATCGCTGGAGGCAAACACGTACACCAGCCCCACAGTGGAATCCGCGATAGGACCTTCAACGATTCCGGTACCGAAATCGAGCTGCGCGGAGGCAGTTACCGCTGCAGTGCTGGAGTTGACGCGGTACAGGAATCCTCCAAGATCTCCCACGAACACATTTCCGGATCCGACGTCGAACACGGGGTCCGACAAAGCCTTGGTCCCGGAGTTCACGAGCTTGGGCCACACTCCGCCTGTAACCTCGGCGGGCGTTCCATTGAAAACGGGAGTGAATTTATGCAGCCAGCCCGCCCCATCGCCGACCCACGCAACATCGTCGAGATAATCGTAAAAGGCTGACGACGTTGTGTCGCTGTTGAGGACGCCGAGGTTTGTGGTTAGCGGAAGTGTGGTCATGCAAGGTATAGGGCAACTGGGGTACGTGGTCGTGGGTACCCTCAAAGGCGCGCCCGGACTGGTAACCGTTTCCGTTGTGGAAGCCGCCCATTTCAATAGCACCAACTCTCCCCGGTTTGTCACCGTGTCGGTCTGAACAAACATCACCTGTGTGCCGTCGAGGGAAAAGGTGGGCGAGGTCAGCACCGTCCCAAGAGTGTCGTAGGCCCAGTAAACCGAGGGCACGCTGCCAAAGGCGATGCAGCCGGAATAAATATTGTCGTAGGCCACCAGGCTGGCTGGCCCGCTCCCAGCGGGCGATTGTCCCTGGAGCCCTGTACTATAGACGACAAAATCGGGCTGCGTAGCATTGGCACAAGTGGCGCGCTGAAGAGCCAGCGAATACTTCGCCGGAAAGTTTCCTGCGCCCACACTGGCCCCTGTGCCCATATTTTCTGACCAGTCTCCGTGCGGCTCTTGCGGTCGGGCGCTGTCTTCTTGCATTGGCGCGGGTGCGGGCACTTGGGTCGCCAGTTCACTGCGACGGCGCTGCATCCAGTAGCGAGGATCTTGTTGTACTCGCGCTGCCTGCTCTTCTGTAGCCGGCTGCGAAAAAATTAGATGACGATGACTCCAGTCAATGATGACAGGGACGGTTGCCTTGGGATCTGGCGCCGCCTGCCCCAGCAAAGTTGCAGCCAGAAAGGGCACACCGAACATCGAGACGCATCCCCGCGCGAAACGTCGGCTGCTTCTCATTTTTCTTCCTGATGCTTGAGGGCCCTGGCAACGGAAAAAAACAGCTGACATGAAACCCCTCCGCAGATCTGCACTTGGACGACTGGCTGGTTTATTGGAAAATCATCATACACCCCGCGAGCGCGGAGGTTGTGGCCTGATGTCCCCAGATTTCCACAGCATTTCAACCAGGCTGGGAGTGCCGCAGGGATCAGCGCTACCCGTTCTTCCGGGCTGATTTTCCGCGACGGCGATTACCCCGGAAGCTGGACAGTCGGAATCTGCTGTGAGCGAGTGCGAAGCTCTTCAAACAGAACCGTGCTGAGATAACGCTCTCCGAAGGACGGTAGAATAACGACGATCAGCTTTCCCGCGTTCTCCGGACGCTTCCCCACTTGCACGGCAGCGGTCACGGCAGCGCCCGAAGAGATTCCCACGAAAACCCCTTCTTCGAGGGGCAACCGCCGCGCCATACGAATCGCTTCATCGTTGCTGACCGTGACTACTTCATCGATGTACTCCCGGCGCAGGATGCTGGGAACAAATCCCGCTCCAATCCCCTGAATCTTGTGTGGTCCCGGCTTTCCTCCGGAGAGCACGGGACTCTCCGCCGGCTCAACAGCTACGGCCTTGAATGACGGCTTCTTCGGCTTAATGTATTGGCACACTCCCGTAATCGTTCCTCCGGTTCCGACGCCAGAGACGAGGATATCCGCGCGGCCGTCCGTGTCATTCCAAATCTCGGGGCCGGTTGTTTCGAAGTGAATCTTGGGATTGGCGGCGTTATCGAATTGCTGCAGCATGTAGCCGTTGGCCGTGCTGGCCAGCAGCTCCTCGGCTTTCAAAATGGCGCCCTTCATGCCCCGTGGACCCGGCGTTAAAATAATTTCCGCTCCAAAGGCCAGCAAGAGCACGCGCCGCTCCAGGCTCATGGTCTCTGGCATCGTGAGGATCAGTCTGTAGCCTTTCACGGCGGCCACAAAAGCCAGTCCAATTCCGGTGTTGCCGCTGGTAGGCTCGATCAGCACCGTCTTTCCCGGCTGAATTTTGCCCGCGCGCTCGGCTTCCGTGATCATGCTCACGCCAATGCGGTCTTTCACGCTGCCGATCGGGTTCTGGCTTTCCAGCTTCGCAACCACCTCGGCTACGCAGCCCTCCGTCACTTTGTTAAGCCGGACCAGCGGCGTGTGGCCGATCAGTTCGGTGATGTTGTTCGCAATGTTCATGGTGCGTTTCCTTTAGCTTATCGATCATTACCTGAGGTCGTCCCTACTTGAGATCATTCACCAGGTATAAATCGGAAAGTGTGCGGCCGTATTCGTAGACGTAATTGTTGCCGTCGGGAGTAATCAGAACCGAGCTAATATCGGTGACGCCGGACACGTCCAGCGGAACCAGTTGCTTCCAGATTTGTTTGTGGCCGGTCGCGAGGTCGAGTTTGTTGACCGTGGCCGGAACTTCACCCAGCTTATAAACAAATAGGGAGCGGCCATCGCTACTCCATCTCGCGGGAACTTCCCCAACTTCGAGTCCGGGAATCGGCCGAATCTCTCCGTTATCGATATTCAGCAGCACAGGTTTCTGATCGGCGCCGACCATCGCCACCTGCGTGCCGTCGGGAGAGATGGTGAGCAGGCTGCCGTTAACTCCTTCGCCGGTAATAGCTTTTGGTGCGCCACCGTTCACATCCTGCACGTAAAGCGCACGCCCTTGCCGGGCTCATCCGCGGAGAACAACAATCGCTTGCCATCGGGAAACCAGCGCGCCCAAAGCCGATTAACTTGATCGTGCGTCAGCTCTTTCGATTCTCCAGCGCCAGTGGGCAGCAATGTAAACTGAACGGGAGGCTTTGGCTGACCCGCTAAAGCCCATCGTCCATCGGGCGAGAGCGCGAAACTCAGCCCATCACCGAGGCGCACAGCCGGCGATCCATCCGTCCCGCGCAAGTAAGTGGAGTAGTTCTCTCCACCCGCTTCGCCCGATTCCGTGAACAAAAGCATCTTTCCGTCGGGAGACAAATCTTTCGGCGCCGACCAATCGAGCCATGAGAGATCGCGTTCCTTGTTGCTGCCCGCCGTCATTCCGACCATGCCCACCCGCGGAACGTCCCGCGTAATCAGCACTCGCCCATCTTTCGCCACATCCTGCAGAGTAAGAGTGCCCGGTTCGCGCGCCAGCAGCCGCTCCTTGCCTGACATCGTGACGGCGGAAAGATAGCGTCCGTAACCGATCCGCGTGCTGGAAAACCAGATTTCGTTTCCGCTGGGAGACCAACCCAGCCCCCACGCGGTTTCCCAGCCCGTGGACAAAATCTTTTTGTTGCCGGAAAGATCGACGGTCGCAATCATGCCCGCATCGTCGCGCCGCACGGGATGCTCGATGAAAGCCACCAGGTCTCCCTTGGGAGAGACTCGCGGATGGCTCAGCCACCCTCCCGTCTGATACAGCACCTTACCGATGGGATACTCAAGCCGGGTCAATCCACCGAACTCCCGCACCACGGCGAAGTTGCTGCCGTCGGGCGACCAGTCAGCCCATTGCACATGCTCCAAAACCTCACGCGGAGCGCCGCCGCCCAAGGGCACTCTGGCCAACGTGCCCTCATTGGTGTAAGGATCGACGTTGTGACTGTTCAGCAGCACAGCCATCTCGCCGTCGGGTGAGATCGACAACACTTCCGCCTTCGACAATCCAAACGGACGCGACTCCGGACTATCAGGCCGGGTCACGAACAGGTCGATGGGATTGCCCTCCCAAGCCGCGCTGTAGACGATGTTTTTCCCGTCGGGAGCGAAGCGTGCCATGCGGATGGTTCCACCGCGAAACGTCAGTTGATGATAAGTAGGCGGCGTAATGCTGGAAGCAAGGCCTTCGCGTTTTCCCAGAACATACGCGCCGGCGATCAGAGCAAGAGCTACGATGCCCGAAGCCACAGTGATGACGCGCCACGGCCCGGGTTTGCCGGCTGCGGCTGCGGTCACTGCCGCCGCCGTAGCTGGTTCAGGTTGCACCGTAACTTTTGTGCTCGTATGCGAATCGGCTTCACGCCGCAAACGCTGCAGGTCAACGCGAAAATCAGACGCCGTCTGGTAACGCAGCTTGGGATCTTTTTCCAGCGCCTTGCCGAGAATCTCCTGCAGCTTCGCCGGAAGCTGAGGATTGAGTTGCAGGGGCGGAACGGGAGCGCGGTTAAGAATCGCATCGAACACCGCCGCGCTCGTCGGGCCCGAAAACGCCGGTTTTCCCGTCGACATTTCATACAGAACAATGCCCAGAGAGAACAGATCGGTGCGCCGGTCCAACTCCTCGCCCATGGCCTGCTCCGGCGACATGTAAGCGATCGTGCCCACCGCCATTCCGGGACTGGTCAACGCGTCGGGGTTCACCGCGGTTTCCATGGAACTGGTTACGCCGGCATCGTGCTTCGCCTGCGCTTCGGCGGTGTACTTCGCCAAACCAAAATCCAACACCTTCGCCTGGCCGCTGCGCGTAATAAAAATGTTCGCCGGTTTGATGTCGCGATGAACAATGCCCTGCGCGTGCGCCGCATCGAGAGCATCGGCGACCTGCACCGCGATCTCCAGCACCTCGGTCAGCCGCATCGGTTTGCCTTCGATGCGGTGTTTCAGCGTTTGCCCGTCAATGAACTCCATGACGATGTAGGCAGATCCGCCTTCTTCGCCAATGTCATAGATCGTGCAAATGTTGGCATGATTGAGCCCAGACGCAGCCTGCGCCTCGCGCCGGAAGCGTTCGAGAGCCGCGGGATCTTTGGAGTCATCCGCCAGAAACTTCAACGCGACGGTGCGATGCAGGCGCGTGTCCTCGGCCTTATACACAACTCCCATGCCGCCGCCGCCCAGCTTTCCTGTGATCTTGTAGTGGGAAATTGTCTGGCCGATCATTAGTTTAGTGTTTAGTCGATCATTGCTTAGCAGATCGTTGTTTAGCAAATCATTGAGAAGACAATCTTAGGCGGGGCGGGAGATGCAGTCAATGCAAAGCGTCCTCAAGCGTTTGTGCCTCCAGTGTATTTCTGATTTCTGCTCAAAGTTCTCCTAGGGCCGGATCAGCGCTCGCAAGTCTTTCATCAAGAGCAGCAAATGCAAGTCATTCACCGGGCAAGGCTCGAAGTCGAAGTGCATGTAAAACTTTCTGGCCTCTTCATCGATAGCGTGAACCAGAACGGCTCTGGCCCCAATAATGTCAGCGGCTTGTGACGCTCTGAGCAGGGCATCCTTTAGCAACGCCTGCCCTAAACCTTGTCCTTGTTCCGAGTGATCTACGGCGAGGCGGGCCAGTAAAATGATTCCGATTGGATAGGCAGGCTGGTGTTTCGCAACACGTTCCGTGGCTTCCTCCCTTAATACGCTACCGGGGCAAAGGGAGTAATAGCCAACAACGCGGTTATTGCGATGCACGACATAGGTGCGTGCAGTTCCGCTCTGCTGGTTTACCAAAGCGAATCGCTTCAACCATTCATTGAGAGACGGGTGCTTCTTGCAGTCGAACTCGCCTGCAACATGGTGCTTCGCAAGCAACTCGACGAAAGAAAGAGGCGGCTTTTCAGCGTTCAAGGATCGAAGGCGCAGACATCAGTCTGGCGAGACGGGCCTTGCGAGTGGTTGGCCGATCTAGAGCGGCAACGAAGGCGTCCCACTTCGCTCGCGGAATCACAAACGATCTCTGATCAGCCAGGACCTGTTCGGCCTTTTCATAGGCACTAGACAGAACAAAATCTGTGACGTTCTGACCCTGAACTCTAGCTCCTCGCTCAATAATAGTGCGCTGCACCGTAGTAGCACGCAGATTAAACCTGGATCTCTTCGCGTCGTCGGCGACCGGCATGGGATTTACTCACCTCGACTGCTAGGAGATATTGTACGCACGTTGTACTCACATGGCAAGACAAATTTACCGAAAGGTGGTGCGGCGTACAATACGTGCGTGAAACGCCTTCATCAGTTCTTCATTTCTGCTGGTAAGTGGGGAATCGGTTTGATGACTGGAGGCATAGCTGCATACTTACTCGCTGCGTATGAGCACATCACTGGTCACTCGCTTTCGGCGGTGTTGTGGGTCATTCTAGGAATAATCCTCTTCATGGTCGGAACATTCCTTGCGTGGGATGAACAGTTCAGCAAGGCAATGCTTGCAGGTAATCCTGAGATTTGATTGAGTACGACAAGAAAGCAATGCAGGTCGCCGCTCCTGCTCTCATCGTAAGGAACCTCGGGGGCGGAAATGCTACAGACTTAGAATTCGAGATATAAAGAGCGGTGATGCGATCGTCGTGTTTGATGAAGTGACGTATCTAGAAAACAAGCAAACCTGTCAAACAACTGCAACTTTCGGTAGCGGCTGAATTTGACTTGCGTCGCAATATGAAATGGAGAGACAATCGTTTTCGACTCAGTTCCGCGGAGTGGAGGTTTCTAAGATGGGGCTATTCGATAGATTTTTCAGATCCATGACGCCTAAAATGCCCGAGCCACCCAAACCACCATCTATCAAACTACCCGTCGTCAATCCGGCAAACGGTATGGTGATGAACGGCGGTATTGGAGGCTTTGATGGAAAAGGCAATCGCTATGGACAAGACAAGAAGCCGAATTTTCCAAAACCGAATCCTTTTCCGAATCGCAAGTTCTGATAAAAGTAGTGCGCAGGAAACAGAAAGAGCCCGGATGCCAGTCCGGGCCTTCTGAACTTTTGCGTTCGCTCAATCCAGGTGTACAGCCCGATTTTTGGTTGATTCAAATTCAGCCACTACCCAACTTTCATGAACTTCACGCTGCCCACTCTCTTTTTCCCGGACAATTTCGCAGTCTTTCTCAGAACGCCGGGGATGGTGTTGGAGTGATGGAAACCCTTGAATATGAACTTGCCCCACGGACTGTGAAGATAATCGTGGACTACTGCAACGTGTCTGACATGCGTTTTACGGCGGAGTTCGAGATTCGCGCAACATACGCTTGGGAAGAGGCTCACACATTCCTCGTGGAGAGATATTTCAATCCAGCTTAAGTGGAGTCGTCTTCATGGGAAAATACGCCTGTCGTCCCGCTAAAATCGACGAGTCACCGCATCCGAGGTGGGGAACAATTTACGGTGCAACCGTCGAAGTGGTAGAGATAAAAACCGAGAGGGTCGTCCATACGTCATATGCAGATTCCCGAGACGGGCGGGAGGCAGTCAAACAAGCCTCAACAGAAGCAAGGGAATGGATACGTGAAAGAGAAGAACTCGACCGCATCAGAGCGCAATACGAAAAATCAATCTGTCACCAACTAAACGAAGCGAAGCCTGTGCCATTTCAGAAAGTAATATTTGCCGACAACTCCGAGCCACAGGCGAACAGTTGTCACGAGAATGTGGATAGATGGGTCAAGGAAAATCCCGGCACTAGCGTTGTAAGGGGATGGGTGGACTACATGGCGAGTGTCAATGGTCAAATGCTGACCGCCCATTCTGTGGTCAGAACCAGTGATGGGAATCTACTCGACATTACTCCCTTAGCCGACGAGCGTGTCAGACCTGCGATGCGTTTCGTCCCCCATGTTGGCGACGAAAACCTGTTCTCTTCGCTGAGACAATCGAGCATCTTCATTGATTGTCCTACTGTTTAACTGCTTTCTTGCGTGAGCCCCGGGAAAAATTGGCGGAAGCGAGTGGGGGTCGAACCCACCGGCGACAGGAAACCTGCCGCCCGCCGGTTTTGAAGACCGGGACGATCACCGGACCGCATGCGCTTCCGGGAACGCTGCAAAAATTGTGAGAGCCGGCCCACTTTGACCGAATGGAACGGTCAAAGTGGGTCAAGCCGGAGTAGCGAATCCATCTTGCGAACAATTATGGCACGACGAGTTTGAACGCCTGAGCCCCCGTGCCATTGCAGGTGTAGATATCCAGTTGCACACCGTTTGCTGTCGAGGCTCCCGGAGTATCCAGGCAAAGACCGCTGCCCTGGCCTACAAACTTGTAGTAACCATTGCCCAGCGACACTGCCTCCCATTCCTCGTTGGGGTTTCCAGCATAGGTCCACAATTGCATGAGGCTGCCATTTGTGGTGCCATTGTTGACCACATTCCATGTTTCGTTCGGAGCATTGCGGTTGGCGACGTAATAATAGCCATTGCCCGCGGACTCGAACTCCCACTCCTGGTTGTATTGGTTATTGCCGCAAGCCCACTGCTGCACGGTAGTTCCATTCGTCGTGCCTTCGTTGGTTGCGTCCACGCATGAACCGCTGTTCTGATTGACGATGTTATACCAGGTACCGGTGTTCAAGGTGCCACCACCACCCCCGCTTTCGGTGAAGCCGAGCGAGGTATTGAATACAAAGCTGTTGCTGGTGGTCCATTCCGCCCAGTCGGCGGCAATCGTTGCTGCGGAATTGGTGGAGACGTTGGGCGTGGTAGCCCAGTAGCTGGGATCGTAAAGGCCCCAGGCGTTCGGAGTCAGCCCGCTCGTGGCCTTATACGCCCAAAAGGTCCAGCTTTCCCCGCCGTTGTTATAGGTGTTCACCGAATACTGCCACGCACTCGCGCCATATTGGAAGTCGTTCCATTCGCCGATATAGCCGGGGACGTTGTAGCTGGCGTGGTTGTTGAAGTCCGTGACCTGGTTGACCGAACCCTGCTCCACAACCGCCTCGCTGGCATTCCACTGGTACTCATGCATCTCGTAGACGACGTTGGTCCAGCCTTCTGAGGAAGGACTAGGCAGCATGCTCCAATCCCAATTGCCCCAGGTTCCTTCGATGAAGATGATGTGCGAAGGATCCGCGGAGCGAACCGAGGTATACAAGCTGGCGTAGGCGCTGATGACGGCGGCATTGTTGGGCGCGCCGGTGGGTTCATTGATCAGGTCGTATCCGGCAACCGTAGTATTGCCATTGTAGTGGTTGGCAATCTCCCACCACATGTACGCGGTATTGCCTTGATCGTTGCCGTTGGTCCAATACTGATTCTGATTTTGCTGCCCAGTATCGTCCGACGTGCTCTGCCCGCCCACCACTCCATGCATGTCGATGATCACATAGAGTCCTTGTGCGGCGGCAGCGTTGACCACCCAATCAAGCTCAGTAAACGCATCCGATCGCCAACCCGAATTAGAGACGTTCGCGATGGGATAAAAGTTCCCCCACCACACCGGAACGCGCACCGCGTTGAACCCTGCCGCCTTGATGTTGGCAAAGTCGGCGGTCGTGATCCAGGCCTGCTGATAGTCCCTGATCAGGGTTTGCTCTTCGGCCACGCCAAAGCGGCTATCCAGCTCCGCAATGATGCTATAGGTATCTGGAAGCCCACCGCTGTCGGCCGGGCACATCCAGGGCTCCATGACCATGAATCCACCCAGATTTACGCCTTTCAGTTGAACGACTGTACCATTTGCGTTGACGATCGAGCGCCCACTCGTGTGCAACATACTAAGTTGCGCGAGAACGGCGTGCGAACATGCGGCAATTGCGATAAGACATGCCGCAAAGCGAAGGGCCATACGCCGCCCCAAATGGCAAGGAGTTAGTTTGTACCATGTTATAACTTGATTCATGGGGAGTACCTCCACCATATATCATACATAGTTACCGATAACTGCATTTCAAATAGTCCAACATACAATGCAGTTACTCTGTTCGGTAGATAAATGCTACTCGCGCAGGGGCTGACTTACCTTCGGTATGTTCCATGGACTACAACGGATGAGGCTGCCCCATCCTTGCGTATTTTGCAAGGAGCCTGCCCTGAGCACAGCCGAAGGGTGGGTACAACCGACCCATCCCTCTGGGTCCATTCGTCAAGGCTGTTACGGAGCGCGGGAAATGCAGAAAACAGTTATGTCTGCGTTCGTGGTGCCCATCCGTCGAAAACCGCGACGGATGGGGCAGCCTCGGTCTATGGCGCCGCAAGTGTGGGCCAGCCGCCGAGTTCCCTGCGCTCAAGAGCGTAGCCCGGTAGTCCTATTGGAATTTGCAGGCAAACGCCCTATTCTGGCTAGTCAAATGTCGATTCGCGCCCCTTGCAATTGAAGTCAAATGCCAAAAGGAAAGAAATCTAAAACCGGCAGGCAAGATGCTCCACGTCAAACTCCGCTCCAGTGGCTGCGCGCGGAGCGGCTGCCTCTGGCCATTTGCGGCGTGGCCTTTCTCATTTATTCGCGTTCGCTGTTTTGTGGGTTTGAAGGTGATGATTTTCCGCAAATTGTGAACAACCCGCAGGTGCAGTCGTGGGCGTACTTGCCGAAACTTCTCGGCTCCCATCTATGGAGTCAATTGAGCGACCGGCCCAGTGTGTTTTATCGTCCAATATTTTCCGTGTGGATGTTATTGGTGCACACCTGCGGCGGACTTGCTCCCTGGTTTTGGCATCTTTCGAGCATCTTGCTGCATGTTGCGGCGACCTGGCTGGTATTCCGCATTTGCCGGCGGCTGACGGGGAACGATGCTGGTGCGGCTGCGGGGGCCGCGATTTTTGCCGTCCACCCAATTCACGTCGATGCCGTCAGCTGGGTTTCTGCCAGTTGCGAGCTCCTCTTTGCGATCTCCGCGCTGGCAGCTATGCTGACATTGCTCGACCCGCCATTGCTGGACACGGACCCATTGCTTGACTCGGACCTTAACTCAGACAAAGACAAGAAAAACAGCCGTGCAGAGGACGGTCGTCTCAGTCTTCTCTACCCCCGGGTGTGGCTCAGCGCGGTGTGGTTTGGCGCCGGTCTCTTTGCCAAGGAAACGGGAGTGACAATGCTGGCGATTCTGCCGGCGATTGCCTGGATACAACTGAAAGAGCGTGTCGCCGGGAGTCAGAGAGTCTGGAGAGCTGCCTTCCCTTATGGCGTGGTGACCGCAGGCTATTTGGCGGTGAGGTGGGCCGTGATGAGCCGCATGCGGAGCGCAACAGTGGAGCATAGCTGGGTGACTGTCGTCTTCAGTGCTCCCTCGATCCTGCTTTTTTATCTTAAGAAATTATTCTTCCCGTGGCACCTGGCCGGTACCTACGTCAACCCGTTAGCGGCATCGCCCACTCCACTCTTCTGGCTGCAGTTGTCTGCGGTCGTAGTTGGTGCTGCCGTTATCGCGTGGCTTGCAATTCGTTACCGGTCGCTTTTCGGTCTTGCCGCCGCTCTGATCGTGATCCCTGTGCTGCCGGCGCTGGCCGTGATCCGGATCTACCCGCAGGGGTCCGTGATTAATGATCGCTATTTGTATTTGCCGTCGGCAGGGGCTTCGCTGTTGGTCGCACTGATTGCCCAGAAAGTGTGGTCTATCGCGAGGCCAGCGAAAGTAATGGCGATCGTTGTTGTGAGTCTCGTCTTTATGACGTTTTCGGTCATGACGATTTCCCAGCAGAAGTATTACCAGGACGACATCGCCTTTTATTCCCGCGTGATTGAAGTCAGCCCGTCAGACGCGTTTGCGATGGGCGAGCTTGGCAATGTCTACCTGGATCAAGGGCACCCGGACCTTGCAGTCGAACAATTCCAGAGAGCAAGCCAGATTGCTCCGGACGACCAGAAGGTTAAGTCCTCTCTCGCCCGTTCACTGTTTGCGGCAGGAAAATATAGCGAAGCCGAAACCGTGCTGAAGGGGGTGCTGCAGTCTCCGCAACTGACCCCGGCCTGGCGAAAGTCGATGCTGCTGTGGTTGGCCAACACCGAGATCGGTTTGGGAAACCTGACCGGCGCGCAACAACTCCTGGAACAGGCCGAACGCAGCGACGACCGATTTCCCCAGCTCCATTTCATCTGGGGAATGCTCTACCAACGACAAGACCTGCTTCCGCAGGCGCTGGCAGAATACGAAAAAGAATTCGAGATCACGGGAGACGAACAGGCGCGGCAGCGAGCGGCGTCCGTGGAGAGCCTGATTCAATCTCGTTCGGCGGGCCAATCGTTTACAGGCCAACCGACAAACCAACCGTCGACAGAAATCGGCAGCCGCTAAGGGTTGCAGCTGTGATCGAAGTCATTGAAACAAAATGGCGGAAGCGAGTGGGGGTCGAACCCACCGGCGACAGGGAACCTGCCGCCCGCCGGTTTTGAAGACCGGGACGATCACCGGACCGCATGCGCTTCCAGCTTGTTATTGTTGTTTACTTAACTCCATTGTGCCATTGACTGACACTTATCGGGGATCAACCGCATAGCAGGAGATGGAAAAGCCAAACTCCGGTTTCGGAACCCTAGTCTTCACCTAATTCTACAGTCAAAAACCCTCTCAGCAACTAGTTGGTATCCGTCGGTTTCTTAGCAGACGATGGGGGACTTTGTGACGCCGGACGAAAGAGAACAGATGCATATTCTGTGCCAGCGACTCGCAGAAGAGCAGGACAGGTTTAAATTTGCGGAGTATGTTAGCCAGTTGAACAAGTTGTTGGAGCTTAAAGCGACCCGTCTTCGCGCGTCCGTCGTGACGCACCCCACCCAACCCAGACACCATCAGTGACGCGCAAAATCAACCCGGTTGTTGTTTCCTCGCATAGACCACACAGAGATTGGGTTGAGCACTCAAATCATTAGGGAATACCTTCCAGGAGTTCGGCGGGTTTGACTTTCAGAGCGTGAGCGAGTTTGCAGATGGCATCCAAGGATGCGTACTGACCTCCGCGTTCCAACACACCCACGTAATTCCGATGCAAGCCCGCCATCTCTGCAAGCTTTTCTTGCGAGATATCGCGCTCCGTTCGCAGTGCTCGTAGTCGTTTTCCGAACAGACTCCGTGGGTCTGTGTTTCGCACGCTGGCAATGATTCAGGGAATTCATAATCAACGTCTACACACAACCGCTTGCCACATTATAAAGGTCATTGTAAACTATCGGGCGATGGCGGAATACGCTCTCTTTCTCCGTGCTCTTGCCGAACAGGTCATGACCGCGCGGCTGGCAAACGGTCTCGCCGTGCGGGACGCTACCGACTTTCAGCAATGGTTGCTAGAAACGGCTGTGAAAGCAGACGCAGCGAAGAGCGTTGAGGAGTTCCTGTTACAGTTGTGAGGGAAGTGGGCACTCTAGCCTAATTTTTAGATCAAAGACGATCACCGGATCGCATGCGCTTCCGCATTGTTGATCAACATCCACACTCGGCCTGCATACATTTCAAGGGAATTGAAGGACGATTCGAGACATTCTTTCGGCACCACCATTATTGAACCCTCCATGGAGAGCGCTCAGGCCAGTGGCGCAATGCTTCAGTTGCCCATACCGCGGACTTGTCCGTGTGGCAGGAAATGCATGGGTTAGGGATTCCGTACTTGCCGGTCATCTCTGGCGTGACAAACCTGAACGTATGGGCGTGGACTTTCACGTCCGCTATAGTCGTCTCAATCTGTGGCATGTGGCAGGCGATGCACTGACTTCCTGCGCTGCCGTCTTTGTGGTGAGTGTGCTCTTCGAGCGTGGCAGTGCGAGGTCCATTGGGCGACAGAGGACCGTGGCAGTCCAAACATATCTTGTCCGCGGGTTCTCTCAATTGCGAGTAATTGTCCGTGCCGTGCGCGTCGTGGCAACTGAAGCATGTCACGCCCCGCCGGTACATAACGCTTTGAACGAAGTCGTTGCCTTGCATCCGATTCTTGTGCCCGGTATCTTCAGGAAAATGCGTGAAGCTTGTCACGCCCAGCGTGTGGTCTTCCAGTTTCCAGAAATCCTGCAGCCTCAGTCCAACACGATATCCAACGGGCCAGTCGTAATACTTGCCTTCGATGGGAATCGTCAGCGGGCGGCCTTGAGAGTGACACTGAATGCAGGTATCGTTTGCCGCCACGTAATCCATGTGAGCCGGGTTCAGAATATTTCCGCGCGTTGGGTGTCCGACGTGTTCACTGCCGGGTCCGTGACACTTTTCGCATCCCACGTTCCACTCTGCAACCTTTTTCGTGTGGAGGTCATAGTCCACGGAATGGCATCCATCGCAGGTCGGACCCGTGGGTCGTTGCATATTATCGGGGGGATAATAGGGCTCCCACCAATCGGTTCCTTTGGCAACAAAATACGGACGCCAAACGTGATGCGTCACATCCCACTGCGCGGGTTCCGGAAAGTAATCGTCACCTCTTTTGGTGAAGTAACGTTGCTTCCAGACGCTGCCGTAGACCAGTGCGACATCGTCCTTCGTGAACTTCGCGATGGGGTCGGTCGCGAGATTCGGAATGATGGCGTCCGGGTGTTCGCGAGGGTCACGCACGACCTTTGCCATCGGAGTCTTTTGCCAGTGCTCGTAAATTCCCGCGTGACATTTCTGGCAGGACTGTGAACCAACATAGTGAGCCGAATTTTGAGTCCTGGCCTCTTCTGATTTCTCTCCCGCGGTGAGCGGCCTTAGGTTACGGATGAAGAGAACGAGTTTCCAACTGTCGTCTTCTGTCTCCTGATGCGGAGAAACCCAAGCAGGCATTCCCGTCAGTTGGACCCCGTTTTCAATGATGTAGTGAAGTTCGCCATCCGTGAGCCTTTGCGTTTGATCTGAGAGAAAGTCAGGCACCCTTGGATAAAGGTTCTGTCCTACTTGCGTCAATCCTCTGCCGTCGCTCCCATGGCAAATCGAACATCGCGCGATAAAACGTTCACGAGCATCCTTCAAAATCTCCGGAGTGGCCTGTAATGGATTCTTCTCGTTGCGTTGGCTGCTCGGAATGGCGTAATTCCTCACCATCCTAGCCAAAACCTTCTCGAACTTCGGAGGCTCAGACGTGGCCTTAAAGCCGCGCCGGGTCAGTAGCACCGCGACAACTGCCACGGAAACTAAGACCACCGTCGCAAAAAGGCTAAGTTTCTTCCAATGGTTCATATCTCCGCTAGCGGCTCAATCTACACCGCCTTGAAGACTTGGACAACCACCGGACCACATGCGCTTCCAAAATCAAGCCGCGGATCGACACGGATTCAAACCCATCATACATACGATCCGCATTCATCCACGTGAATCCGCGGCCGTGAAGCCGTATCTCGTGCCGTGTTTACTGCGGCTGCTTGGTGACTCGCAGGCGACCTTAGAGCGTTAGTGTATTTATGTTTGACAACTTCACAAAATGTGAAGTATTCTAAGCGGGTGCATGTTGTCACGCGTAAGCATCTGAGCGAAGCAATTGACCGTTACCCAGATGCGGCGAACGAGATCAAGGCGTGGTTAGGCATTGTTGAGGTGGTCCGATGGCACAATATTGATGAAGTTCGCGCTACATTTAAGGATGCCGATCCGGTGGATGGTTACGTGGTCTTCGATATCAGGCACAACAGGTACAGGCTTATAACCGTGATCCACTATGCGAAGACGACGAGTGAAAGGCAAACCAAAGGGCACGTGTACATCCGATCTTTTTTGACGCACAAGCAATACGACAACCGCAATAATTGGGATAAGAGGTTTGGAACGAAATGAGCACAGTTCTCGCAGACCCGGCGAAAATGATCGCGAAGGGCGCTCCCCGCGTCATACACAACGACGCCGAACTTGAGGCGTACACCGACGCTCTGTTCCAACTAACGGCGCTAGAAAATCCCTCTCGTGACGAAGTGGAAGCAATCGAACTACTAACCTTGCTCGTGGAACGTTACGAGCGGGAGCATTACCCTATCCCTACGGCTGATCCAGTTTCAGTTATGCGGTTTCTCATTGAGCAGCAGAGTCTCACTCAACGCGACCTGATTCCCCAGTTTGGTTCGGAGAGTGCCGTTTCGATGTTCCTCGCAGGGAAACGGAATCTCACCTTAGCGCAAGTGCGAAAACTCAGCAGCCGGTTCAAACTTCCCGCTGATGTTTTCATCCTCAAGGCGGCCGAAGAAAAAGACTGAAGTTGGGTTGAATCTCGAAGAGATCTAACCAACTTCCATATCCATCAACGGTTGCAGCTACTTCGGCTGCTTGGTGACTCGCAGGTACGGCTTGATGGTCTTGAATCCGGGGAATTTCTGCTGCGCCTCTTCGTTCGAAACCGCGGCTGTGATGATCACGTCGTCGCCCTGCTTCCAGTTCACTGGCGTGGCGACCTTGTGCTTGGCCGTCAGCTGCATCGAATCGATCACGCGAAGAATCTCGTCGAAATTCCTGCCGGTGCTCATGGGGTAGGCGAGTTGCAGTTTGATCTTTTTGTCCGGACCCACCACAAATACCGTTCGTACCGTTGCGTTGTCCGCTGCCGTGCGGCCCTCGGAAGTGCTGCCGCTCTCGGCCGGCAACATGCCGTAGAGCTTTGCAATTTTTAGCTCCGGGTCGCCGATCATCGGGTAGTTCACCTTGTGTCCCTGCGTTTCTTCAATGTCGGCTGCCCACTTGCCATGGCTGCTCACCGGGTCAACGCTCAGCCCGATAATTTTGGTGTTGCGCTTGGCGAACTCCGGCTGCAGGCCTGCCATGTAGCCGAGTTCGGTGGTGCACACCGGCGTGAAATCTTTGGGATGGGAAAATAAAATCGCCCATCCATCGCCGATCCACTCGTGAAAGTGGATGGTCCCCTGCGTGGTTTCGGCGGTGAAATCAGGCGCGGTATCGTTGATGCGCGGAATTCTCGTGACTTCGTTTGCGGTCGCGGTGCTCATATTATTCTCCTCATAAATGTAGTTTGCTCGAATTTTTGAACTTGCCCCACCGCGTCGCCCAGCTCGGGGAGCTTCGCATGAAAAACGAAACCCACCCGTTTGCGACGGGTGGGTGGAAGATTTCTCGATTCGTCCTACCCACACGCTGGCGAATACATACAACAACAGACTCCACCGGCAATGCAGGGACGCAACATTCATTTAGGATAGAAGTCTGGCCCGCGCCTGTCAAACGCCGAACGCCCTTGAAATAGGTGCTCTTTGCGTTGACACAAACCCTCTCGGATGTTAACTTTAACAGTTTTCATAGCCCTCATTTTCCGGTCTATCGATCACAGAGTTTCGATCTTAAGATCTTTAGTTTGGTTTTAAGATCAGCAGTCCGGCTTAGCACCAATGGATCAGACGCTGCGACAACTAGGCGAATTACTGCTCGGATCAATACCGACTGTAATTATGCTGGCGCTGCTTTACGCGCTCTACACCACGATTGTGCATAAGCCGTTGCGGCGTGTGCTGGATGAACGGCGCAGTAAGACCGAGGGTGCAGTAGAAAAGTCGCGAGCGGATATTGCCGCAGCCGAGGCGCGTACGGCCGAATATGAGCAGCGGCTGCGCGAGGCGCGGGCGACGGTTTTCCGCACGCAGGAAGCCAGGCGCAAAGCGGCGCTGGACGCCCGGACCGCGACCATGAATAGTGCTCGCGAGAAGGCGCAAGCGCAGGTGCAGGCGGCTAAGGCTGACATTGAGAAAGATCGCGTTGCGGCGCAGGCCGGTTTGCAGGCAGAGTCGCGGACGCTTGCGGAAGAGATCATACGGCGCGTACTCGAACCCGCCGGAACTGGACTCTGACGCTGAATTCGAAGAAAGTAAGTCGATACAAAAGAATTTAAGAATTAAAGAACGTAAGAATTTAAGAATTGAAAACGTCAAACCAAATCGCCTCCGGCAGAAAGATTGTCGGAGCATGGCTCCTGGCGCTTTTTGCGCTCGGTCTCGTCGGCGCAACAGTTGCACCATTGCGCGCGCAGGATCAAGTTGCTGCGCCGGAGAAGCAGAAGCCAGCGACCCCGCAGAAGCGCGAGCGACCGGACAATTCGAAGCATGACGAGAGTTTCGGTCGTCAGTTAGCCCACGAGACTCGGGAAGCGGCGGGCGAAGAGGAAGAAAAAGACGACACCGCAGAATTCAAACAATCGCCGGCCGTCCGCTTAATTGCCAACTGGACGGGAATGAGTCTACAGCATGCCTATTGGCTGGCCGTGCTCTCGAATTTCTTCGTGATTGCGGTGGTCCTTATTTGGGCGGCGCGGAAATATTTACCTGCCGCCTTCAGCGCCCGCACGGCGGCGATCCAGAAAGCGATGCAGGAGGCACAGAAGGCTAGCGAAGATGCGAGGCGTCGACTGGCGGAGATTGAATCGCGCCTGATGAGGCTGGATGTCGAGATCGGCATGATGCGCGATTCCGCGGAGAAAGAAGCCGCGGCGGAAGAAGCGCGCATACAGGCTGCGGCGCAGGAAGAAGCGCACAAGCTGGTGGAATCGGCCCAGCAGGAAATTGCAACTGCGGCCAAGACTGCGCGGCGCGAACTCGCCGCTTACGCCGCCGATCTTGCAATTGGCCTGGCGCAGAAGCAGATTCACGTGGACACAGCCACTGATAAGGTTTTAGTTCGGAATTTTTCCGTGCAGTTAGGAACCGCTGACTCAGGAAATGGTCCGGGAAAGGGCAGCCACTAGATGGCTTCGGTTGCCAGCACCTACGCTCGGGCTTTCGCAGATGTGATTCTGGATACGCATCTCGATGCCGCTCGCTCCATTGCGGAGTTGCGTGCCATCGCCAGCTTGCTGGCCGAGAGTTCAGATCTGCGTCGCGTGTGGGAGAATCCGGCGATCCCCGCCGAGCAGAAACGCCGCGTGTTAGACGTGATTGCAGAACGCGATGGAGTTTCAACGCAGACCAGGAATCTTGTTACGGTGCTGATCGACCATCGGCGTATCCATTTTCTGGAACCGATCATTAGGCAACTCGAGAAAGAACTCGACGCGCGACTGGGATTCGCCGAGGCGCAAATCACCAGCGCACGGCTCTTGGGCGATGCCGAGAAGCAGGAGTTCGAAACTCAAGTCGGCAAACTGACCGGCAAGAAAGTTCGAGCGCACTACGACGAGGATCAATCTCTTCTCGGCGGCGCCGTTGTTCGCGTCGGAAGCACGATTTATGACGGTTCGGTGAAAGGGCAGTTGGAGAGGATGAAAGAAGCAATCAGCTCCTAGCTGCTAGCTCCTGGTTTCTAGCCCTCAAGCCAGAAGCCGAGCGACCTGCTAGAAGCTAGAAGCTGACTTTATGGCACAGATCAAAGCAGACGAAATTACGAAACTGATCCGCGAGCAGATTGAGAACTACGAATCGAAGATCTCCGTGGATGAAACCGGCACGGTCCTCACACTGGGCGATGGCATCGCGCGCGTTTACGGACTCGACAAGGTAATGGCCGGCGAACTTCTCTCTTTCCCACACGGCGTGGCCGGCATCGCCATGAACCTGGAAGAAGACCAGGTAGGCGTGGTGCTGCTCGGCGAATACACCGAGGTCAAAGAAGGCGACGAAGTAAAGCGCACGGGCCGCATCATGAGCGTTCCGGTTGGCGACGCCATGATCGGCCGCGTCGTGAATTCGCTCGGCGAGCCCATCGACGACAAAGGCCCCATCGCCTCTGAGAATTTCATTGCGCTGGAGCGGTTGGCGCCCGGCGTCATCGACCGCCAGCCGGTGCGTGAGCCCATGGCGACCGGACTGAAGGCCATCGACAGCATGATCCCGGTGGGCCGCGGGCAGCGTGAGTTGATCATCGGCGACCGCCAGACCGGAAAGACCGCGGTTGCGCTCGACACCATTATTAATAGCCGCGGCAACGACCTGATCTGCATTTACAACGCGATCGGGCAGAAGCGTTCGTCGATTGCGCAGGTCGTGAAAATTCTCGAAGACGCTGGAGCGATGGAATACACCATCGTGGTCGCGGCGTCGGCATCGGAACCCGCGCCCATGCAGTACATTTCGCCATATGCCGCGACGGCGATCGGCGAATATTTCCGTGACACCAAGCGGCACGCGCTTGTGATCTACGACGATCTCTCGAAGCACGCCGCGTCTTATCGCGAAATCTCCTTGCTGCTGCGGCGTCCGCCGGGGCGTGAGGCCTATCCCGGGGACGTTTTCTATCTTCACTCGCGGTTGCTGGAGCGCTCGGCGAAGCTCAGCGATAAGAATGGCGGGGGATCGCTTACCGCGTTGCCGATCATCGAGACGCAGGCCGGCGACGTTTCGGCCTACATTCCGACCAACGTGATCTCGATCACCGACGGCCAGATTTATTTGGAAACCGATCTGTTCAATCAGGGCGTGCGTCCGGCCGTTAACGTCGGTCTGTCGGTAAGCCGCGTGGGTGGCAGCGCGCAGATTAAAGCCATGCGTCAGGTTGCCGGAACGTTGAAACTGGAGCTGGCGCAATACCGGGAACTGGCGGCGTTCGCGCAATTCGGCAGCGACCTCGACAAAGCCACGCAGGCGCAACTTAATCGCGGCCAACGGCTGGTCGAACTGTTGAAGCAGAACCAGTTTTCCCCGCTACCATTCTCCAAGCAGATTTTGATTATCTTCGCGGGCACGGGCGGATTCCTCGATGATCTTCCCGTGAATCAAGTGCGCGACTTCGAAGCCGAGCTCTACAAATACGTGGATGCGACCAACAGCGGCCTGCTGCGCACGATCATGGAGAAAAAAATTTTAGATGACTCGCTGAAAGCGCAGTTGTCCGATGTGATCAAACAGGCGAAGCAGCAGTTCGTAGCGAGCAGGGAAGCGGTGGCGAAGTAGTACCGAGTACCTAGTCAAAATCACCTCGCGTTTGAGGGTCTGGGAAGTTTTACTGGCAACTAGGTACTAGCAACTGGGTACTGGCAACTCATTCATGGCTAACATTCTCGACATTCGGCGCCGGATTCGCAGCGTGGTCAACACGCGGCAGATTACCAAGGCCATGAAGGTCGTATCTGCGGCGAAGCTGCGGCGGGCGCAGGACCGCGCTCTGGCAGCGCGTCCTTACGCGCAGATGCTGACGAGTGTGCTGAAGTCGCTCGTGGCGCGGGCGGAAATTTACGATCCTGAGACCGGCGAAGTGAAGCATCCTTTGCTGGCGCAGCGTCCCGAGCAAAATGTTTTGCTGATCGTGGTGACTGGAGACAAAGGACTGGCTGGCGCTTTCAGCGCCAACATTACCAAAGCGGCAAGCCGTTTCCTCGAAACCAAGGCGGGAAAGAACGTCGACATCGAGGCGATTGGCCGCAAGGGGCGCGATTTCTTGCGTAGACGCTATCCCGCGGCGCCGGTGCAAACGCGTAGCTTGGCCGAGACCGAAGAATCGCTGGAAACTCGGCCGGAGACGACGGAGCGCGCAGGAGCGATACAGATTACCGGCGAGCACATTGGAGCTCTCGGCAAACTGGAATTCTCGCAGGTGGGAGCGCTGGCTGAAAGTGTGATTGCACGTTATGAGCGCGAAGAAATCGATTCGGTCTACATCGTCTTCAACGAATTCAAGTCGGTGATCGCGCAGCGGCTCATCGTGGAACAGATTCTTCCCATCGAACAGATTGGCGCACCGTCGATACGGCAAGCCGAGGAGATGACGGAAGAAGAAAAGAAGAAAGCGATGGAAGCGGCCATTAGCACGGGTGTAGGGCTGCGCTCAACCGAAAACACGGCTGAAGGCAGTTCGCAATTTGGTGCGTCCCAGGTGGATTACATCTACGAGCAGCCACCGGAAGAATTGTTTCGAGCGTTGTTGCCGAAATATGTGGGCATCCAGATTTTTCGGGCGCTGCTGGAGTCGATTGCGGCCGAGCACGCAGCGCGCATGACCGCAATGGATTCCGCCACCAGCAATGCCACAGACATGATCGACTCGCTGACGCTCGTCATGAACCGGGCACGACAGGCGAAGATCACGAAAGAGATTATCGAGATCGTGAGCGGCGCGGCGGCGATGTAAAGGAGCTTCTAGCTACTAGCTACTGGCTTCTTGCAAGACGAATTCGATTACCGGGCACCATATGCGTGAGAGCGCGGCACGACCAAGCTAGGAGCTAGCAGCTAGAAGCTGAACATATGGCAGAAAACATCGGACACGTAGTTCAAATCGCGGGACCGGCGGTAGACGTACAATTTCCCGAAGGGAAGTTACCGCCTATCTATGAAGCCGTAAGAGTCGTGAGCGACGGCTTCAATGTACCGAACCCAGTCAATGTGATTCTTGAGGTGCAGCAGCATCTGGGTGAGGGGCGAGTGCGCTGCATCGCCATGTCTGCGACTGAGGGCATGGTGCGCGGCATGAATGCCATCGATCAAGGCGGGCCAATCTCCGTGCCCGTGGGCCGCGGCACGCTGGGCCGCGTGATGAACGTGATTGGCGATCCCGTCGACCAGCTTGGTCCCATCGAGTTCAAAGAGAGAATGCCAATTCACCGCCTTGCCCCTGCTTTCGACGAGCAGGCCACGACTGCGGAAATGTTTGAGACGGGCGTAAAAGTTATAGATCTCATCCAGCCATTCTTGAAGGGCGGCAAGATCGGCTTGTTCGGCGGTGCGGGCGTCGGCAAGACTGTCGTCATCATGGAGTTGATCAACAACGTTGCCAAGAACCACGGCGGATTCTCGGTGTTTGCCGGTGTTGGCGAACGTACCCGCGAAGGCAACGATCTATGGCTTGAGATGACGGAGTCTGGCGTCATCAAGCCGGGCAAGCCCGCCGAGTCGAAGGCCGCGCTCATCTACGGCCAAATGACGGAACCCCCCGGTGCGCGTCTTCGCGTGGCACTGACTGGACTGACCGTTGCCGAATATTTCCGCGACGCCGAGGGTGCCGACACGCTGCTCTTCATCGACAACATCTTCCGTTTCACGCAGGCCGGTTCAGAAGTGTCGGCATTGCTGGGACGCATGCCCAGCGCCGTTGGCTATCAGCCTAATCTCGCCACTGAGATGGGCGAATTGCAAGAGCGTATTACGTCAACCAAGAAAGGCTCGGTCACTTCGGTGCAAGCGATTTACGTGCCCGCAGACGACTTGACCGATCCCGCGCCGGCGACCACCTTTGCTCACCTTGACGCGACGACGGTGCTCTCGCGTGCTCTGACCGAGATCGGAATTTATCCCGCGGTCGATCCGCTGTCATCGACCTCGCGCATTCTGGATGCGCGCATCGTCGGCCAGGAGCACTACGACGTGGCGCAACGCGTGAAGAAGACGCTGCAGACCTACAAAGATCTGCAGGACATCATCGCGATTCTTGGTATCGACGAACTCAGCGAAGACCAGAAACTCACTGTGGCTCGCGCGCGAAAAATTCAGCGCTTCCTTTCGCAGCCGTTCCACGTTGCCGAGCAGTTCACGGGCGCGGCAGGCCGCTACGTCAAGATCGCCGACACGGTGAAGGGTTTCAAGGCTATCGTCGAAGGCAAGTACGACGATATTCCTGAGCAAGCTTTTTATATGAAGGGGCCGATCGAAGAAGTGCTCGAGGCGGCAGAGAAGATGAAGGTGGCAGCGTGAAAACCGTCGTTGGTCGTCAGTCGTTGGCCGAACCCTTCGGGGACAGCCGACGACGAATTGGTGGCTACGATTTTGCGAACGACTAATTACCAACGACTAAGGATCGATGGCAGATACTTTTCAACTCGAGATCGTCACGCCGGAAAAGAAAGTAGTCGAGACGATAGCCGAGGAGGCGCAGATACCCGGCAAGAATGGTTATCTGGGTATCCTGCCGGGCCATGCTCCGCTTATCACCGAACTGGCCGTGGGTGAAATCTCCTTCCACGCAGGCGGTGCCGAGCACAGGCTAGCTGTGGCCTGGGGGTTTGCCGAAGTGTTGCCCGACAAAGTGACCGTGCTGGCCGAGACTGCGGAGCGCCCTTCCGAGATCGATGTGGAACGCGCGCGCAAAGCGAAAACCCGCGCCGAGCAGCGCCTTACCAGCGGCGATACTGCTATCGATGTTGAGCGGTCTTTGAATGCCTTGCACAAAGCCGAGACGCGCCTCGAAGTAGCCGAAAAGAAGGACTAGCTGCTGCCGATTTCTGGTTTCCAACTTCCTGTGAGGGTTCATGCGTCATTCTGCGATTTCGCGGTTTCTCTTCGTCGTTCCCTTGCTAGCCTGTCTTGCCGCATCCCAGGCTAAAAAAGCCGAGCCAGCGCCCCCGCCCGCTCCAATCATTTCTCCTGATGTGCACGGCGATCGCAGTGTGACTTTTCGCCTACAGGCTCCAAACGCAAAGCAAGTCAAACTGGACCTCGAAGGCGCCGCCCCCTTGGAAATGCAGAAAGACGATCAGGGAGTCTGGACTGTTACTTCCACGCCGCTCGCACCTGACTATTACGGATATTCTTTCAGCATCGACGGCGTGCGCTCACTCGATGCGTCGAGCTCCTCGCTCGTTCCGAACCTGATTTTCCCTGGGAATGACGTTCACGTTCCCGGGCCATCGTCGTTGCCCTGGGAAGTGAACGATGTGCCGCACGGCGAAATTCATCATCACTTCTACAAGTCTGCGGTCGCGGGCGACGACCGCGATTACTACGTCTACACTCCCGCGGGCTACGACCCCAAAGCGAAGAAAACTTATCCCGTACTTTATCTGCTGCACGGCTTCAGCGACGACGCCAGCGGATGGACCGCCGTTGGCCACGCGAACGTCATCTTCGATAATTTGATCGCGCACGGCAAGGCCAAGCCGATGATCGTGGTGATGCCGCTTGGCTATGGCACCATGGAGTTTCCTCACCTCGGATGGAGCGCTTGGAGTCACACTGATGTGCGGAATATTAACTTCGTGAAGTTCAGTGAAGCCCTGCTTACGGAAGTGATGCCGCAGGTCGAAGGCGAATACCGCGTAACGAAAGATCGCAATGCGCGGGCGATTGCAGGGCTGTCGATGGGTGGATCCGAATCGCTGCTGACCGGATTAAACAATCTTGATAAATTTTCCTGGGTCGGCGCGTTCAGCTCGGGCGGAATTCCCGAGAATTTTCAGAAGGATTTTCCCGCCCTCGATGAGAAAGCAAACCAGCAGCTCCATCTGCTGTGGATCGCCTGCGGCACCGAAGACCGCCTGATCACGATCAACCGTAACCTTCGAGCATGGCTCAAGACCAAGAACATGAAGATGACCGAGATCGAAACGCCCGGGATGCACACATGGATGGTATGGCGGAGAAATCTGGTAGAGTTCGCGGGGTTGCTGTTTCGTTAGGCCGGGGTAATCGGCCTTAAGGCACGTTCACCTGATCCCGATTTTCCGAAGCCACATACTTCACCGCCGCGGTGCGTTCCAGTTTGTCCCATGCGAACCTGCGGCCCTCCAGAGCGCGCTTCAGCGTTTTGAACAACACGATGGAAAACAGCTGGCGGTAGGCGAAGCGCTGCAGCCAAACCTGGCTGAGCAGCCATACGTCTTCTTTTTCGTCGGGACGGCGGCGCTCCAGCGCAAACGCCAGCGCCGAGGCCAGGAAATCGATTACGAGAAACGCAAAGAAAAATGCCACCAGCTTGTGAAAGCTGGCAGGGTCCGTGGAATCCGGATGGAAATGCTTCTGGACGCCATACCAGATGGCGCCAGCGGCAAACATGATGTCGATGAGCGGCGACACCAGAGGAAGCAGAATCTGGAAGATGACGATGTTCGGCAGCGCTACAAAGCCTAAGGCGCCCTTTCGCGCAAGCACCCCGCTATGTTTATATACGGCCTGCAAAATGCCGAAGGACCAGCGAAAACGCTGCCGCATCAGGCCGTTTGCGTTGGTGGGCGCTTCCGTATAGGCAAGCGCCATGTCTTCGTATTCCACGCGGTAACCGCGGCGCAACAGAGCCATAGTGAGATCGGCGTCCTCAGCGACGGTATCGATCTGGTAACCGCCAGCCTCGCGCACAGCGGAGACACGCCACGCGCCGATTGCGCCCGGCACCACGCTCACCGCGCCCAGAACATCCAAGGCACGCCGCTCAAAATTCTGGCTGGTGATGTATTCGAGCGCCTGCCAGCGGGTCCACAAATTCACGCGGTTCCCTACCTTGGCATTGCCCGCGATCGCTCCAACTTTTGGATTGACGAAATGCGGCACCAGGCGCGAAATGGCATCGCGAGCGATGATCGTGTCGGCGTCGATGCCAACGAAAAGCTCCGCATCTAAAATGTGTTCGATTCCATAGTTGAGCGCTTCCGCCTTGCCGGCATTTGGCTTGGTGAGAATAAGAACTCTTCCCACAGCTTCTTCTTTGACAAATGCGTTGCGGGCAACTTCAAGCGTCCGGTCGCGCGAGCCATCGTCGATTACGATTACGCGTATGTCAGGATAGTCCGAATTCAGTGCGGCCCGCACCGTGCGCACAATCACTTTCTCTTCGTTGTACGCCGGGATAAGCACCGCGACCCTGGGTTTGTACGATGCCACTTCGGCGGGCCTGCCGAAAATCTTTTCGTGCAGCCGGTCGTACACGGCCGCGGTTCCAATGAAGAGCAGCCGCCCAGTCATAAGCAAATCGCCGAGAAAAAATATCCAAGTGATCCCGAGGGTCCCGACGTCGAAGAGCCAAAAGCCCAGCCGGTCAAGGCGGGCAGCCCAGCGTTCGCCCGTAGGCAAAGGCGACATCACATCCGCCCGGGTCTTGCCAAGGAGATCGTAAACCGGCGCGATTTCGAGGCCGCGGGCGCGAATGCCGTCGATAATCATGGGCAATGCGCGGACAGTTTCCGCGCGATTCCCACCGCCATCGTGCAGAAGCACGATGTTCCCGCAACGCAGGTCGTTCGGGCCGCAAGGCGGAAGGTGCGCCAGCACGTAATTCGAAATCTGCTCAGCCGTGTACCGGGGATTACTGCTCCAATCGCTGGGGTCGATCCGGTTGCCGACGGTAATGTAGCCCATGTCCTGCGAGAACTCGAGGGGCTTCACCTGGTCGGCTGTGTCGGGCTCTTCATCGATCGCGTAAGGCGGACGCATCAGCGTGGCGCGGACTCCCACCAAGCTGGCGAAAAGCCTTTCGGTGAGATTCAACTCCACCCTCATGTACGTCGAAGAAATGCTGCTTACGTCAGGATGAGTAAAGGTGTGGTTCCCGATAGTATGGCCTTCGTTGTAAATGCGCTCGGCTAGGCTCGAGAACTTGTCAGTCTGAATGCCGATGAGAAAAAACGTTGCTGGCGCATTTTTACTTTTTAGCACATCGAGGATTTTTGGCGTCCAGTTGGGATCGGGACCATCGTCGAAGGTGAGCACCACCTTGTTGGTGCTGTAACCGTAGCGTGCCACGCGAAAAGGTTCAGGCAACGACTGAAAATTTTCATCGGTAATCAGTTTGGTCTTCGGCTCGATCGTAAGGTCGCGCGTACCGTGGGCTGGACGATCTTCGATGCGAAGAATCTCACCCTGGCCTTCCATGTCCACATCCTGACCGGGAGGCGTGTCGCGCAGTTTGTCGGTGGCCCCGGCATCGCCGGGAACATCCCATACCCGCCATATCGTTCGATCCTCACCCCCCAACCGCCACAAAGCAAAAGTTCGGATGCCAAGCATCTGTGCGGCACGCATGTGGTTCAGCGCGGTAACCGCGTCGAGAAACCATACGTCGTGGCGTAAGCTGCGCTCATCCAGATAACTGAAATGAGGATTCAGTGCATCGTCGTCGAAATTTACATCCTCATCGGAATCGCGCGCTTCGAGCCAAGCCTCTTGTACAGAAACGGTGTGGTCTCGCTCATCGGAGGGCAGCTTGCCCTTCTTCGGCTCGAGCACCCAGTCGTAGCCGTAGTTGGCGATAGCGCAGATGATTTTTTCGTGTGGAATTGCCTTTACCGCGAACTTGAGATTGTCGACGAACCAATCCTGCGACGCGACCGGCCCCGACGCTGCCCCGGGATAGTGTTCGTCGTAATTCATGATCACGACGCCGTCCGCGGGCGCTGCGATCGCGGCATAATCGAACTCGTTATTATGCGCAGGCAGGCTGACGTAAAGCTTCATCCCGCGCGAGTGCAGATCCGATGAAAGTTCATTCAGCAGTGCGATGTAGCCCGGTTGTCCGGAACTCGGGAAGGCCTCGAAATCGACCATCAAACCGCGGAAACGGTCGGATGCGAGATAAAGCTGAACCTGCTGGCGGAAAATCGCCCGCGCATCAGGATTGTTTAGAAAGCCGGTGATATCTCCTATCCACGAGGCACCGTCGAAGTTGTTGACCATCGGGAAGACTTCCATGCCGGGGTCTTCCGCTTTGAGAAAGGGCATCACGCGGTCATCGACGGGGCGTACGCGATTGTTTTGCACTACGTCAAAGAATTTATTGGTTTGGTCATCCACGCCTTGCAGCCGGCCATCGGGGGTGAGCACGTGCAGCCAGTCGGGGTAAAGCAAATCGATCTGTCGGGAAAAATCCCGTAGAGAAGAAAAGCTGGCGGCATCCCATGGGACGTAGAACGCCGCGCGAATTCCTTCTTCCTGATTTAGTTTGACCTCCGAGGCGGGCAGCTTCGACTTACGGTGGGAACGGCTGGCCAGCTTTTTCTGGCGGTCGCGAGCTTTTTCCTTTTCGTTCTCTTTCAGGGCCTTAAAGGCGCGCTTCTGTGGAGAAAACAGCAATTCGGGCAGGCGCTCGTCGCGCAGCGTGGTGTAAGCGAAGAAAATGATCAATGCTGATAACGCCGCGACCAGAATATCGGCAAAGCGTCTCAATCGCTTCCAGCGAGCGCGTTTCGGATCGTAAAAGACGGGTTCAGCCATGAAGGGGTGTATCGCTTATCGTATGCTGCGGGCCGCGGACGGTCAATTCTCGTGGGTACAGGGTATAAGGCAGAAATCCTTGCTGGTTAGGATGCGCTTTCGCAGCTTAAAGGTTTCTAAACACGTTATATTCTCAGCGTGGTCGAATTCGTTCGAAAGAATGTCTGGTTCTTTCTTGCAGCGGGCGTCGCGGCCTTGGCGCTGCGGCTTCTGTTCGTGCTCCGCTTTCCCGCCATCGTTGATGATTCCAGACTGTACGCCGATGTCGCCACGAACTGGCTGCAGCACAGCGTTTACGGCATTACCGACTCCGGCCACATCATGCCGACTCTCTCTCGCCTGCCTGGGTATCCGGCTTTCTTGGCGGCGATTTTCGCCATCTTCGGCATCAACAATTTCCACGCGGTTTTGCTGATTCAGGTTCTATTCGATCTCGGAACATGCTTTCTCGTGGCGGATATCTCGCGCCGCCTGTTTTCCGAACGGGCCGCGAAAGCAGCTTTCCTTTTCGCGGCGGTTTGCCCATTCGTCGCCAACTACGCGGCAGCGGCTCTCACCGAGACGCTAGAAATCTTTTTCACGACCCTGGCGCTAAATTTAGCCGTCTCCGGATTTGCTCGGTTTCGGGCTGAAGGCGAAGCGATACCGAGCTTAACTCGGTCGGCGCTGGCTGCGTTTTTTGGATGTGGCCTATCCGTAGGAGCCTGCATCCTCCTGCGTCCTGACGGCGGAATTCTTCTTGCGGCGATTGCCACATATTGGTCTTTGCTTTTTCTGCGGTGTCTCGGTGAGCACACGCCGGGACAAAGTGGCGCACGCTCTCTGCTGCCGATGATCCTCGCGGGAATTGTTTTTGCCGTGAGCGCGCTCATACCGCTGGTTCCCTGGACGCTGCGTAATCTTCACGCCTTCCATCGCTTCGAACCGCTCGCGCCCCGCTACGCGAACGACTCCGACGAACTTGTAATGGTAGGTTTCAATCGCTGGACCAAGACGTGGATTGCGGACTCCGCATCTGTGCAGGAGATTTATTGGAACGTCCCCGGTGATGCCATCGATGTCGCGCGCCTTCCGCGCCGTGCCTTTGATTCCGCGGAGCAGCAGCAGGAAACGGCGCAGATATTTGAAGATTACAACCGCGATCACGATGTGACTCCAGAACTTGATGCACGTTTCGCCAAACTTGCGACTGAACGGATCCAGGCCGAGCCGCTGCGTTACTACGTCTGGCTTCCGGCTTTGCGCATCGCCGACATGTGGTTGCGCCCGAGAACCGAGTTGCTGCCATCCGATCCGCGTTGGTGGGAGTTCAACGACGAACACAGATGGCTCGCGGTAAGCCTTGTTTTTGGTTTTGTGAATCTGGTCTATATAGTGCGTGCAGCAGCGGGGCTCTGGCGCTCGCGCGAATGTTTCGGTATCGGCTTGTTATTTGTATTTGTGCTGCTGCGTTCTCTATTCCTCGGCACGGTGGAAAATCCCGAACCACGTTACACGCTCGAATGTTATCCCGCGGTCATAATCGCCGCATCCGCGCTGCTCATCGATAAATTGAATCGCACGCATCGAGAACCCACATAAACAGACTTCCAAATCCAATACGCCGTATGTGGAAAGGCGTATTCAAACGTTTCAAGTCCTGTTGCAAGCTTCCAATGTATTGAAATATCACCTTGCAGAAGGTGGTTAGCAAGTTGCACAATAGCCTCCCAGCAACCCCGCGTCTTCGTTTTTCATTTGTGATCGGGGGTCATAGACATTCCAACTCGAGCTTCTGCACAAGGATCTCCTCATGCCTCAAAGTAAAGTTGCAGCCGGTTTCGCTTCCGATCTACAACCCGCTCCCGATCGACTAGCTTCGCGGCTTGAGACTCAGATCGCCAGCGCTTTACACTTGTCTACTGTGGCGTTGATGTCGCTCAGAAGATTGCTCCCAGGGGCCCTCTTGAGCCTGGCAATTGCTTCCGTGATCATGTCGAGCGGCCCTCCCGCGGTTGCTGAGCAGACAACCGCGCTGCTGACGGGAACCGTCAAGGATGCCAGTGGGGCTGTAGTTGTGGGCGCCACGGTCACGCTGCGGAACGCGCAAACCAACGTAACTCAGACCACCACCAGCGGCAAGGACGGCGATTATTTATTCAATTCGGTTCCCATTGGCGCTTATGAAGTGACGATCGAGCACGAGGGGTTCGACAAGTATGTCCGCAAGGGCATCACGCTTGAACTCAATCACAACGCGCGCTTGGACGTCACTTTGCGAATTGGCAAGACTAGTCAGACCGTGGAAGTCACGGGAGACGTGAGTCAGGTGGATACGGTCAGCGCCACCCTCGGGAACGTCGAGACGCAGCGTCGCATTGTCGATTTGCCGCTCGTCGAGCGTGACGCCTTCCAATTAGGTCTATTGCAGGCCGGGGTTTTTCCTCCTGACGAAGACGACGGCAGCAACAATCCGTTTTCCGTGAGTGGCCAGCGTTCTGAGTCGCTGACCTTCCTCGTCAACGGCGCTGACAACAACGATTTCCTCGGCAACAATGCAGTGGTGGATCCCAATCCCGATGCGCTCGGAGAATTCAAGATTCTCACGAACAATTACGAAGCCGAGTACGGACGCACCTCGGGTGGCATCGTGAACCAGGTTATTAAATCAGGGACCAATGGATTTCACGGGGATGTTTTCGAGTTTTTTCGCAACGATGCGCTAAACGCCCGCAATTACTTCTTGCCTTCGATTACGCCTTTCAAACGAAACACATTCGGCGGAACCCTCGGCGGCCCCATCCGAAAGGATAAGACGTTCTTTTTTGTTTCCTATCAGGGCGTTATTCGGCACGAAGGTGAGCCAGTGTCGGAGCTGCAGGTTCTGAGCCCGGCAGAACGAACCGGCAATTTCAGTGAACTATTGCCGGATATTCAACTCGTCGACCCCATCTCCGGTAATCCCTACCTCAACAATCAAGTTCCGGTAAATCCGGTGATCGCGAACTACATCGCCAAGTACCTTCCACTTCCGAACCTGCCCAACAATAACTTCATTTCTTCGCCGATTGAAGTGGATCACGAACACCAGGGAATCGCCCGCGTCGATCACCATATAAGCCAAAAAGATACGGTGTACGGCTCCTATATCGTCGACGACTTGAATCAGAATTTCCCCTTCCAGATTACAAGTGGAGGAGGGAACGTCCCCGTGGGCTCCGGTTTCAACACCTTGACTCGCACCCAACTGGGCTCGATATCGTGGCTCCATAACTTCAGCCCTACCGTGATCAACGAGTTCATCTTCGCCGCAAACCGAAGCGCAACCTTGCAGTTTGTGCCGCATGACACCACCCCCCCCGCCGCTTTAGGATTTACGAACGTCAACTCTGATGATCCGGCGGGCACGGCGCCCCCTGTCATAACCACCCCGAGTTTCAACCTGGGTCCGAGCCCCGGGGGACCTACAAAGCTTCATGACGTTACTTTCCACTGGCAGGATAGCGTCACTATGACTCGCGGACGCCATAACATAAAGTTCGGCGCAGACATCCGGCGCGTGCGCAACAACTTTGACTTCGATTTCGATAACAACGGAGTCTTCGACTTCGGTGAGAATCAGAATTTTACGGGTAGCCCGCTGGCGGATTTCGTCGGAGGATTTTTTGATAGCTACACACAATTCTCCAGAGCTGTATACGGCATCCGAACGACGGACTGGCACTTCTTCGGGCAGGACTCCTGGAAATTGAACCAGCGAGTGACACTGAGTCTCGGCCTGCGATATGAGTACGACTCTCCTTTGGAGGATCCTCATGGAGAGATTCTTGGATTTTTCCCGGGAGAGCAGTCCACCAAGTTCCCCGGCGCACCTCGGGGCATACTTTATCCCGGAGATCCTGGTACCCCGAATTCGGGCCTGACCTATCCCGACCGCAACAACTTCGCCCCCCGCTTCGGTTTTGCTTGGGATGTACTGGGAAATGCGAAATTAGTAATGCGCGGCGGCTTTGGCATTTTCTACGATCTGGAAGATGGCGCGCTGAATTTGCAGTTCGGCGGCGAAGCGCCCTTTGGCCAGGTTACCGACATTCTTCCGAATGATTACAGCGGCGTTACTCCCGGCTTTAATACCGTTGCTGATCCATTCACGCCGTTTGGCTTGCCGAACCCTTATCCTACCGGCGGCAAAGTCGGTTCCACGTTCGGCGTGCCTGCGATTCAGTTCGCGTATGTAGTAGACCCCCATTTCCGCACTCCCTATTCAGAAAACGTTAACTTTGGCTTTCAGTACCAGGCAAACCAGGACACGATGATCGAAGCTGACTACGTGGGCAGTTTCTCTCGAAAAAGCGTCGCCACCACCGACGTGAATGCTCCGCTGCTGAGCATTCTTCAAGCCCAGAACAATCTCGGCTTTATCAACCCCGATTGCGCCCGTCCGCTGGCGGGCTGCAGCAATCCCCTTGACCCCAACTCTTCGCCCACGGGAGCTTTGCAACTGTTTACCGACCTAAGTTCCGGTACCTCGGGCAGCAACCAACTCCAGTTGACCGTGGATAAACGATTCAGCCACGGATTCAATCTTCGGGGTGCCTACACCTGGGCTCACACGATTGATGATCAGTCTGGTTTTCGCTATAACAGCTCGTTATATACAGATCCTTTTAATCACGCCCTCGACCGGGCATCGGCAAACTTTGACGTCAGACAGCGGCTGGTGATCAGTGGAATATGGAAGCTGCCGCTGGATCGAGCTCTCCACGCTCAAAATGGTCTCGCGAAAAAGTTGGCTGCAGGATGGGAAATGAGCGGGATCGCGTCCTTTCAGACAGGTACGCCATTCACAATTTTTTCCGAGTCGGGTTCAAGTCAGAACGAAATCTTTCTTGACCGCGCAGACATCATTAAGCCGATAAAGTACTTTCCCGCCCGGTCTCTGCGTGGCTTTGATGCGGGTTCGGCCAATTGCCTGGGACAGTCTATATCAAGTGGCCATTTCTATTTCGATCCAACTGCCTTCGATTGCGCGAATGTTCCTATCTTCTCTTTCGGCGATTCCGGTAGAAATATTCTCCGCGGACCGGGGCGCAATGGCTACGATCTTTCTGTTGGTCGAACCTTTGAAGTCTCAGAACACAAGTCTGTCGAATTCCGCTCTGAGTTCTTCAACGCTTTCAATCATGCGCAGTTTTTCAACCCGGACCACTTCGGATTCGACGCCAACTTCGGTCAGATCACGCAGGCTCGCGATCCCCGAATCATACAGTTTGCTTTGAAATTCTATTTCTAGCTGCGGAACAGCATAAAACTTGTCATCCCGAGCGAAGCGAGGGACCCTGGTTCTTGCCGCAAAGCTTCCCTACCGCCTAAGTGAGTGGAGAGTCGCTCATTCGGAAGCGGGTCCGGACGTGCTCGGAGATCAGTTCAATGGCTGGGCGGTTGGCCACGGGATCGGTTTGGGCCAGATATTTCATGGCTTCGACCAGCAGGCGCTGTCCATCGACATATCGAGGGTCAGACGTACGCTCTCTGCGCTTACTGCCGAACTTAGGCGGGACCGGGATGGTAAAGACTTTTGCCATGAGCCAAACTCAAGTTACCGAATGGTGCCCGGCCAGTATAGCGCCCGGAGTGCAATTTTCATCACACATTCTTAAGCTTTAGATGCAATCACTTAGCCACGCGGCGAGATAATTTGTGTTTTACTTGTGGTTTTCAGCCGAAAAACGTCATTGCCGAGCTTCGCCGGGATCCGAATATTTGAATACTTCGCCAGCCGGTAATCGCCCTGGGTTTGCATAAATTGTTGTTGCACCGAGACCCCCCGCCCGAGGTCGATCCACAGCAGAATCTTCGAAATGTTGCCCCGCAATTTTTCGCTCTTCGGGATCAATTGCAGTTTCGCGGTTGCGATATTATCGACAGTTTCTTCACCCTGAAAGCTGACGTCGAACGATTGTTTTAGATCCTCTCCGCTTCCGCCGAAGCCGAGCACCAGAAAGCTCTCAAGCTCGTTCCCGTGTGCGCCTGTCGAATAATTCATCACCTGCTCAATCTTCGGTTGATACACCTGCAGCATGCCGTCCTTGTAGAGGACGAACTTCTGGTCGGGCTGCTTGATGTCTGCCATCATCTCGATTTTTTTGGCCGAGCGGCGGTAGTAGACGGTGCCTTTCTGCGTGTCGGTTTCATCCACCACTTTCTGATATTGATCCCACACGAAATCGGCCTGTGCAGTCTGGAAGGTAGCCGAGACGGAGTCCATTTTCTTGAGTACGCTATCGAGGGTTGGAGTTTGCTGCTGGGCCAAAAGCAGACTCAAAGCGAGGAAGAAAAAGTGAATAGAAATCATCGTTTCCTACGGGACAAATGTCCATCGCCGAATGTCCGTCGATTTTGTCGCGGTCAAGATTCGTCCTACTATTCCCGCCTCACCCAAACCTTGTAACTCTGAATCTTCCCCTTGCGGTCAGTAGCGCTTTCGTACTTTACGATTGACACGCCACCGGAAATCGGTTCGATAATATGAAGCAACTCGCCGCGCACAACATTGTCATCTCCGGGGGGCACCGCAGTCGCTTCGATCTGATAAACCAAGGCGCCAGTTCCGTCAGAAATCACAAATACTCCTGTAGGATGCGGGTCGCGAGGCACAGGTTTGTCGTTGAAACTGATCCAGTAGGGCGAGAAGAAAATAAAAATCAGGATCAGCGTGACCATCACGTCGTAGTGCAATGTGCCACGCTCATACGACCAGAGGATATAGCCCCGGATTGTGCGCCAGACGGCGTTCATGGGCAGGGAAGGCGGGCCCGCGACGGTCGTACTGATCTCTGCTCTTTGCAAGTCTTTGCCTTTGTAAGTCTAGTGACCGCATGCCTTCTTGGCAATGGCACAAGTGCGGCTCCTGGCTACTAGCTTCTGGCTCTAACTAAAAGCCGCACGCCAAGAGCAAAGGCCAGCAGCTAGAAGCTCTTAGCTATGATGCGGTCGGTCCCGATATAGGGGCGCAGAACTTCAGGAATAATTACACACCCGTCCGCCTGCTGGTAATTCTCCACAATCGCGACCCAAGTCCGGCCCACGGCTAAGCCGCTTCCGTTCAGGGTGTGGACGAACTCGGTCTTGTTCTTGCCCTCAGGACGATAGCGGATATTCGCCCGCCGCGCCTGATATGACTCAAAATTCGAACAGGATGAGATCTCACGAAACAGTTGCTGCCCCGGCAGCCACACTTCGATGTCATACGTCTTCGCCGAGGATGCACTCATGTCGCCGGTACAGAGAGCCATCACGCGATAATGCAGCCCGAGCTTTTGCAGCACCGTCTCAGCATCTCGCGTCAGCTTTTCATGTTCGTCGTACGAATTCTCTGGCCGCGAAAACTTCACTAGTTCTACCTTCTGAAACTGATGCTGCCGGATGATGCCCCGCACATCTTTTCCATACGATCCCGCTTCGCTGCGAAAGCACGGCGTGTATGCGGTGAGAGAAATCGGTAGCCTCGCTGAGTCGAGAACCTCATCGCGGTACAGATTTGTGACGGGAACCTCGGCGGTTGAAATCAGCCAGAGCTTCCGCTCCCGAACATAACGGAGCGAATGCCACGGAACATTTGGCACCTCGGCCTTGGCGGTATCGAATGTGCTGAGATCAACCGTACCGGCACCAATGTCAACCCTGTCAACAGTAAAAGTGTTAGTAAAAACATTAGGAGCCGCAGTAACAGCTTGCTCGCCGCTCTTAACCTGAACCAGTTCGCCGGAAACTGGAGTATGGTGCGGGTCCTCATCAAACTGATCACCGACCACGCCTGTTCCTACTTTGAACAAATCTTGCTCAAACTTCGGCAACTGTCCCGTCCCGTACATCGACTCCGAATTCACGAGGTAGGGCGGCAGCACTTCGGTATATCCATGCTCACGCGTGTGCAGATCGAGCATGAAGTTTGCCAGCGCCCGTTCGAGCTTTGCACCCAGATCCCAATAAACGGCAAAGCGCGCACCAGTGAGTTTTACGGCGCGCTCCAGATCGAGCACACCCAACTCGGCCCCGAGATCCCAATGCGGCTTTGGGGCAAAGTCGAATTTTGGCGGCGAACCCCAGCGCCGCACTTCAACGTTATCTTCAGCGCTCTGCCCGACCGGCACACTGGCATGCGGCAGGTTCGGAATGCCGGAGAGAATATCCTGCAGGCGGGTATCGAGATCGGCGGCGATTTTTTCTCGCGCCTGAATCTGCTCGCGCAGATCCTTCGTCTCGGCGATCGCCGCCTTAGCATCCTGCCCACTCTTCTTCAGTTTCGAAATTTCTTCCGAGGCTCGATTTCGCTTGGCCTTCATCGTCTCGGCTTCGGTGATGGCCCGGCGCCGTTGCGTATCGACTTCGCGGAAGTCCTTGAGCACCGCAGCAGGATCAGCGCCGCGCTGGCGCAGCATCTCTTCCACTCGGGACAGATTGTCGCGAACAAAGTTCAAATCAAGCATGGGAACCAACTACTCTATCGGAAACCGCCCAAAAAATGAATGCAGGGGCGGGCGTGAATCCTTGCAGAAACTAAGAGGTTCGATGTGGGGACAGCCGCCCTCGGCTGTCCATCGAGCGAAGCTCGATAGCCTTTCCTCGCCCACAAAGCAAGCTCCGCATGACGCTGCAGCTTTCGCCTAACCCTCTCGCTGTGTAAACTACCTTCGCGATGAGATCGCTCCCCCGTTCCGCATCCGCGCGCTGCTGTCTCCTGCTGGCCGTGACGGCTGTCGTTATCCTTCTTTCTTCAGAGAGCTTTGCCTCAGCCTACAATGCGCGCCCTAAGCTGATCGTCGTAATCGTCATCGACCAATTCCGTGGCGACTATCTGGAGCGCTACCGCGACCGCTTCGGTGACGGAGGATTCCGCCTTCTGCTCGACCGTGGCGCCAACTTCACCGAATGCAACTACGACTATGCCAACACGCGCACCGCTCCCGGACACGCCACGCTGTTCACTGGCGCTTACAGCAACGGCCACGGCATCGCTGCAAACGAGTGGTGGGACCCTAAGAAAAAGAGAATCGTGACCTCGGTCGAGGATGACGGCACTCAACTCATAGGACTTGCCACACCGAATACCATGAACGCGACTGTCGCCGGCGCCTCGCCGCACAACCTCCTCGCCGATACTCTTGGCGACGAACTCAAATTAGCCACGCAAGGTCAGTCGCGGGTCTTCAGCCTGTCTTTGAAGGACCGTGCGGCCATTCTGCCCGGTGGCTTCGCGGCTGATGCCGCTTACTGGATCGACCCCAAGAGCGGCGCGTGGATTACTTCCACCTACTATCGCCGTGACCTGCCCAAGTGGGCGCAAGATTTCAACGCCAGCAATCGCGCCGGCAAGTATTGGGATCGCGACTGGAAAAATAGTAACGGAGATGTTTTGCGCTCGACCGCACATCGAAAAAGTAAGGACGGTTCCAATGTTGGTTTCTACGAAGTTATCGGCGCGACGCCGTTCGCCAACGAGTACGAACTGGAATTCGCCAAAGAGCTAGTGGTTTACGAGAATCTCGGTGCCGGACACGCCACCGACCTGCTCGCCATCAGTCTCTCTGCGAATGACATTCTCGGCCATCAGGTCGGCCCCGATTCCCCGGAGATGACCGCCATGGCGCTCGCCCTCGATCGCGAACTCGCCGATTTCTTCACCTTCCTCGGCCATCAGATCGGCCTCGCCGATCTGTGGATCGCGCTCTCGGCAGACCACGGCGTGTCCGCCTTGCCCGAAGCTGCTAAGAAGTTTCGCATTCCCGCTGCCAATCTCGGCGCCGGCAAGCTCGAGACCGAAATCAACAGCGCGCTTACTGCAAGATTTTCGCCTGGACACACTGCGTCCTACATAAAGCTCGACTATCCCATCGCGTGGCTTGATCAAGATGCTTTTGCCGCCGCTCACGTAAAGGAACGAGACGCCGAAACAGCCGTTGGCGAGGCGATGAAGCAAGCCGGACTGCGCGACTACTTCACCAAATCGCAGCTCGCCGAAGGCGCGGTTCCCAACACCCCTCTCGGCAGAAAATTTCTGAACAGTTACTCGCCTGAAGGAGGATGGTACGTAATGGGAGTTCCCGATCCCTATACCGTCGGTCCTGCCAAAGGCACCGATCACGCCTCGCCCTACACTTACGACACGCACGTGCCGCTAGCTTTCTACGGCTTGCCCTTTCGCGCCGGCACGTATCGCACGCATGCCGAACCGGTTGATCTGGCCGTGACTCTGGCATCACTGCTCGGCATCAACGCTCCCACGCATGCCATTGGGCGCGTTCTCACGGAAGCGCTCGCCGCGCCGCATCATGCTGAAAATCCTGCAGGGCTTCCCACGGAGAAACCTCCCCAGTGACCTCTTCTTCCGAAAATTCGGGCAAACTATCCCCAGATCTCAGCGTTAGTTTCGCCGGCATCGAGCTAAAGAACCCGATCATCGCGGCCAGCGGGACCTTCGGCTATGGAGTTGAGTTTGAAGACGTTGTTCATCTCGATAAGCTCGGCGGCTTCGTCGTCAAAGGCCTGTCGCGCGAACCGATGATCGGCAATCCGCCGCCACGCCTGTGGGAAACCGCCGCCGGCATGCTCAACGCTATCGGCTTGCAGAATATCGGCGCATCGGCGTTTCTCGAAGAAAAGCTGCCGAGGCTCCGGCAGATTAAGAACATCGTTGTATTCGCCAACGTGTTCGGCTACACGCGCGAAGACTACGAACGAACCATCGAGATTCTCAACGACGGCGAAGGCATCGCTGCCTACGAGCTGAATGTGTCGTGTCCCAACACCGCGCACGGAGGGCTGCAGTTTGGTTGTGATCCGCGCTCGCTCGACGAAGTCGTAACCACGGCGAAGCGCGCTGCCACGCGCCCGCTGATTGTGAAGCTCTCACCGAACGTCACCAGCATCGCGCAGATGGCCCACATCGCGCAGGAATCCGGCGCTGACGCTATATCGCTTGTAAATACTTTTGTTGCTCTGGCCATCGACGCCGACACGCGTAAGCCTCGCATCGCCAACGTCACCGCCGGACTCTCCGGCCCGGCCATTAAACCGATTGCCCTGCGCATGGTCTACGACGCCGCGCACGCTGTGAACATTTCGGTGATCGGCATGGGAGGAATTTCGACCGCCGCCGATGTCGCGGAATTCATGCTCGCCGGTGCAACCGCCGTGCAGATCGGCACGGCCAGCTACTGGGATCCCTGCGCCACCGAGAAAATCGTCGACGAACTCCGCACCTGGTGCGAAGATCGCACCATCCCCCGCCTAGCCGACCTGACCGGCGGCATGATTTTGGAGTAAGAGTGTTCGACTCGTATCAGGGCTTCGCTTCCAGCGATGCCGCAAGGCGCAGACTACCCCCTGCGGCTCTACCCGCTGCGGAAGATTCACGAAACCGCAAAATTAGAATGAAATAGAGGCATGCACCCGCTACCGCCCGCGTACATGCCAGATCGACCCCGGTATATTCGGCGATATTTCCGGCAATTTCCGGCCAAATTTTTAACTTCAAACCTGGGGCTGCGGTGGGCGGGGGGTTCATGGCTTCTCCAATCAAGTTTTCAATCTTCCATATCCTTTACGGGGACAAGGGACTCTGTGTAAGCGGGCCAAGAGTTTGGCTCAAGTTTCAAGCGTTGCTCACAAGTTTCGGTTCCATCCTATCTGCCCTGGGAAATCTACGAACTGGCGCGGCGGCAGACCTGGATTCGCTGGACCATTCTCGGCATCAACGTGATCATCGCGGGCACAGAGCGTGCTCTGTGCCCGCGGTTAGAGCTTACTGATTTTCAAACACCTCGCGGTCTACCCGAAGGATCTTAAAGGGAAATACCGGCGCCTGGTGCAGATCCAGGACCGGAACAACTTGGCTGTCAATCACATACAGTTGCCCAAAGGCATCCGTTGCAGATGAGAGACCGGTTGTGATTTGGGTGTCATTTTTCAGCGTGGCGTTCAGAAAATCAAAACTGGTGAAGGTCAGCTGCTGGACCACGCCATTTTGGACAATATAGGCCTTGTCAAACACAAAAATTAGGCCGTCCGGGCCGAAGAAACGAAAAGGCTGAGTTGTGTCCGTCAAAGGATCGCCGCTCAAATTGACGAGTTGCACGTTCGTGGGTTCATCGATGGGCAAGGTCAATACTTGCGGAGGAAATGTGGTTACAGTGAGAATGTGCTGTTGGTCCGGAGTGACTTGAATCCCGTTCAGGCCAAAAGGCCCGCCTTTGACGGCAAAGAGGGGATTGGTCGCAAAAATTTCAAATGAATCGTTTTCTGGATGGATTCGATAAATATTGGGTTGAACGGAGTCCGTTGCAAAAATATCGCCACGGAAGTCCAAAGCAATGTCATTGCAGAAAGAAGGTTGCGGAAGCGCGATGCGATGCGCCAACTGACCTGTCTGATTGTTTGGGGGAA
>Ga0307478_10000209_pt1 | contig 68746 bp, 55 predicted proteins | sample atmos_gasesECM4C_2_FD_203713 | JGI IMG/M metagenome (GOLD analysis project Ga0307478, IMG submission 203713) | Hardwood forest soil microbial communities from Morgan-Monroe State Forest, Indiana, United States - atmos_gasesECM4C_05 | ecosystem: Environmental > Terrestrial > Soil > Temperate...
GATCTTCTTCCATTCGCCGGAGCAAAAAGCTGTCGCGGAGAAATCCAAGGCTGCGTTGCAAGCGAGCGGCAAATTCCGCAAACCCATCGCGACAGAAGTCACGGCGGCCGGTCCGTTCTACCGCGCCGAGGAATATCACCAGCGCTACCTTGAAAAGCGCGGCGCCGCGTCCTGCCACATCTGAACGTCAGTCGGCATTGCTTAACACAGGTTAAGGCGCAGTGCGTGGGGTGTCGGTTTCTGCTAAATTGTTAGAGCCTCACACTGCGGAGAGGTGTCCGAGCGGTTTAAGGAGCACGCTTGGAAAGCGTGTGTAGGAGAAATTCTACCGTGGGTTCAAATCCCACCCTCTCCGCCACAACTGATTTCAGCAATAAAGATGGGACGATTTGCGCGTCACTAGTTAATTTTGGGACAGTTTCCAGTCTCCCTCATTTCTGATGCTTTCGTAAAAATCGAGTATGCCAACGGCAGGAGCATCCCAAGGGTGTGGCACAATTCCAGCCGGAGGAACCATGCCTGACCGTCTCGACGATTTCCAAACATTTCGTGCCGACCTTAACGAAGAGATCCTGGCCTGCGGCCATCTCGGCATCAAGCGCTTTTTCGCCCTGGATCATCAAGCCTACGAGCCCGGCCCGCTCGGCGCTAAGACTAAGGAGCTGCTGGGTCTAGTAGCCAGCGCGGTGCTGCGGTGCGATGACTGCATCACCTATCATCTGGTGCGCTGCGGCGAAGAGGGTTGGACTCGCGACGAGGTCATTGATGCCTTCAACGTCGCCCTGGTGGTCGGTGGTTCCATCACGATCCCGCACGTCCGCCGTGCTTTCGCCCGCATGCGCGAGATCGACGGCCTTAAGGGTTTCTGATGCGCCCGCTGGCACTCACCCATGGGCAGGAATTGGTTTTGTGTTTTACCCGCGTAAGTGTTAAAACATTGCTCGGTCCCAGAACGTAAGGTAATGAGCACGACCTCGACCCCAGTCGCTCCCCCGCAGGAAACTACCGCCGCCCGGCTCCGCAACCTCGGCCTCGGTGCTCTCTTTGCGCTCGTGCTGCTCGTTCCCAAGCTCCTGAATGTGCGCCGCGACCGCCGTAGCTGGTTGGCTTTCCGCATCCTGCTTGCCGTCGTGGGCGCTTCGTTGGTAATCCTGCCCCTCAGCCTGTGGAACAGTTGGACGGCTGGGATCGCCGGTTTGGCCTTGTTTCTCGCCGCCATCCTCCTTCCCGACGCGAAGCCGGACACCACCTTAGCGGATACGGCCGCACGCCTCGGCGCGTTGGTTATCGTCAACGGTGGCCTGTTTCACATAGAAAATGGCCAAGCGCAAGTGGAGATCACACCGCGCGAAGATGCGGAACCATCTTCTGTTCAGCTTTTCGTTTGCGCGGATCGCATCTGGGCCCTGGATTCCCGGCAGGAGCCCCTGCTGGTGATTCCAACCGCGCAGATTGTTTCCGCCATCGCGTCGGAATCCGGCGGCGACTGGATCTTGCGGGTCCGTTGGGCAGAGCATACGGCCGACTTCCGGTACCACGGAATCTTCGCCGAGCACCTGGCGCGCATAGCCGAATCCACGCTATGCAGCGTGATTCAACCATCGTTGCCAGTTATACCGCAAAAGAGAGCCGCGACCGCCTGAAGCCGCAATCCGTGCATACAAACATCTGTGGTTTTGCGTGGTTTGTGTCAAAATATAGGTATGGCCAGAGGCTGGGAAAGCAAGGACGTAGAAGCGCAGGTGCAATCCAAGGATAGTCCCAAGATGTCATCGGGGAAGGACCCGAAAAGCGAGCAGCAACTGCTTCGTGAGCAGGATATCCAGCAATTGCAGCTTTCGCGGACCCGTATCGCCAACGACCTCAGTACAGCCACTCATCCCAATCACCGCAAATCCCTGGAAGCCGCCCTGGCGCACCTCGACAAGAAAATAGCCGACCTCTCCTAGTCTTTTTCCTATTCTTTATTCTGTTCCTACTCTTAGGCTATAGTCCGTCACGAAACATTCATGCGAAATCACGGCCCAATCCTGTTGGCCGGTGCGTTGGCGCTATTATTTATCGGCGGGGCGGTGTCGCTAGCGCAGAATCCAGAGGGGTTACCCAAATGGACCGCGTCATGGATTATTTGCCCGGACGCCCCGGTACGCGATGCGAGCGTCTTCCATTTCCGGAAGCGATTTGCGCTCGAGAATGTGCCGGCACGTTTTATGGTCCGCGTCAGCGGCGACAACCAGTTTCTTCTTTACGTTAATCAACAACGGGTGGGATCCGGTCCGGCGCGGGGTGACTTGGCGCACTGGAGATATGAGACCTACGATCTTGCGCCATTTTTGCGCGCTGGAGCAAATCTGGTGGCGGCGACGGTGTGGAACTTTGGCGCGCACTCGGCGATTGCGCAAATGAGCGATCGCACGGGCTTCCTGCTGCAGGGAGACGGCGCGGCTGAGCAGGTCGCCGATTCGAATGACACGTGGGACGCGGAACAAGAGAAGGGCATTACGTCCACTGAGCCCTCCGGTCTGCCGAAGGACGCGTATTTTGCAGCGGAACCCTCCGAGAGAGTGGATGCGGTGGCCTTCGATTGGCTGTGGAACGCTGATTCGTCTGACGACCCCAATACACACTGGAGGAAGGCTGTTTCGATTGGAAGGGCCACGTCACGAGGCCAGAACTTTCCGTCAACAAAGTGGGAGCTTATTCCTGACGCTCTTCCGCAAATGGCAATGGAGCTCGCTCCGGTGGGAAGAGTAGTTCGCGCCTCGGGCATCGACGTTCCATCGCAGTTCCCGGACCGTCCATTTGTCGTTCCGGCGCACGCTCGCGCCAGCATTCTTATCGACACCTCCCATTTGACAACGGCGTATCCGGAACTAACTGTAAGCGGCGGAGCTGGCAGCACGGTGCAAGTGACCTACGCTGAGGCACTTTACGATGAGAAAGGAAACAAAGGGAATCGCAACGAGATTGCGGGCAAGCACATTGCCGGGGTCCGCGACGAATTCCTGCCTGATGGTCCGACTCGGACATTCGTGCCCCTGACGTGGAAGACCTGGCGCTTCCTACAGTTGGACATCACTACGGCCAGCGAAAAGCTACAGGTCGATCGATTGCGTTCTTGGTTTACGGTGTTTCCTTTCGAACAGCGCGGGCGATTCGATACCGACGAGTCTTCCCTGGCCAGCATCTGGGAAATCGGTTGGCGCACGGCGCGCCTCGACGCGCATGACACGTACATGGACACGCCCTACTGGGAGCGCCTGCAGTACGTCGGCGACACGCGAATCCAAGCGCTAATCTCTTACGCTGTGGCGGGAGACGACCGGTTAGCGCGGCAAGCGATACAAGCTATCAACGATTCGCGTATTCCGGAGGGCGTCACGCAAAGCCGTTATCCATCGTCTCTGCCACAGTACATACCGACGTTTTCGCTGTTGTGGGTCGGGATGGTGCACGACTTCTGGCTGTACCGCAATGATCCCGATTTCGTGCGCGCGCAATTGCCCGGGACGCGCGCGGTGCTCGATTGGTTCCTGCAGCATCAGCGGCCGGATGGGCTCTTGCAGCGCCTGCCGTGGTGGGTCTTTGTGGATTGGTCCAAAGACTTTCAAGCCGGCGAACCGCCCCAGGACGCGGATGGAGGATCGTCGGTCCTTACGCTGCAATTTATCGAGGCCCTACGTTATGCCGCGGTGCTTGAGGATGCCTACGGGCATCGCGCGCGAGCCGAGATGTACCGACAAGGTGTGGAGCGCGCAGCTGAGGCCATACAGAAACTATGCTGGAATCCGAAATACGGTTTGCTGGCGGACACGCCGGCACAGACTCATTTCAGCCAGCATGCCAACATCCTCGGCGTATGGCTGGACGTCATTCCGCAAGTGCAGCAGAAGAGCGTGCTCGGCAAGCTCCTTGCAGGAAGCAGCGCGCGATTCCCGCGCGATTCGGCGCTGCCCGCTATGTCGCAGGCTACCTACTACTTTCAGTTCTATCTTGCGCGTGCGCTGCAGCATGCGGGCATGGGTCAGGAATATGTTTCGCTGTTGCAGCCGTGGCGAGACATGCTGGCGTTTGGGCTGACTACCTGGGCCGAGCAGCCGGAGCCTACGCGTTCCGATTCGCACGCCTGGAGCGCGCATCCCAATTACGATCTGCTGAACATTGTTGCCGGCATTCGTCCGGCGAGCCCTGGATTCCGCACCGTGAGCATCGAGCCGAGTTTGGGCGCGCTGAAATACGTTTCCGCCACGATGGCGCACCCGAACGGCGAGATTAAAGTGGAATATGCGACCAGCAGTCGCGGCACAGGGGCGACCATCCGCTTGCCTGCAGGCATTTCCGGCACGTTGTCGTGGCAAGGACGCGACTATCCGCTCCACGAAGGAGCGCAAAGCCTTATGCTGCCACGTGAGGCCGTTCGGTGAGCTCTTTCGTCCGGTAAGTTGATTGCTGCGGACTGAGCTGTTACAGCATTTACAGATTGCGGGTGGCGCAGAGTGCGGCAGACGTTCGAAACGTTAACGCCCCAGTGGGCGGAGTATGAGTTGGTCGACAGCGGGAGGGGGCGAAAGCTTGAGCGGTTTGGGGAATATACGCTGATTCGTCCGGAGCCGCAGGCAAAGTGGAAGGCAAAGCTGGCCACGGCACGGTGGGATGCGGCGGATGCCGAATTTGTGAAAGAAAGAGCAGAACGAACGGGAGAATGGAAATTCCGCAAGGCGATTCCGGCGAGATGGGAGTTGCAGCGAAAGGCTCTGCGATTTTGGGTGCAGCCCGCACCGTCCGGCCATGTGGGAGTGTTTCCGGATCAGGCGTGGCACTGGGACTGGATCGCGGAGCTAACCAACCGGGCCGGCGGACGAGTGACGGCGCTTTGTTTGTTCGGGCACACCGGGCTGGCAACGCTGGCCGCGGCCGCAGCAGGAGCGGAAGTGACCCATATAGACGCGTCTCGACATGCGGTCGAGGGGGCCAAGGAAAATCAGAATCTGTCTGGCCTAAAGGAACGACCCATCCGGTGGATCGTGGAAGACGCAGTCACGTTTGTGCGGCGGGAGGCACGACGGGGCAGGAAATATAACGCAATGATCCTTGACCCGCCTAGATTTGGGCGGGGTCCGAGTGGCTAGCTGTGGAAACTGGAGGAATCGCTTCCGGAATTGCTGGGAGCGTGCGGGAAGTTGCTGAACGAGTCGCCGATGTTCGTACTGTTAAATGTCTACACGACAGTGGTGACACAAGGGCGAACTGAGAAGGAAGCGCATCGATTGCGCGCTGGCTTGCGCAAGATGCTCGATAGATTTAGAGCGACGGTATCATGTGGCGGCTTGGCATTGCAGGATGCCGCGGAACGAAGAATTTCTGCGTCGGTGTTCGCCCGGGCGGAGTTCGGGAGCCTTGGCTAAGCAACATCTCCTGACCGCTCTTTACCATAATCGATAACTGCGGGAGGCGGGGAGGCTGCGGCGGTTGTCGGTTTAAAAAGGGCAGCGAGCGATGGTGTTAAACCTACGAAAGCGAATGTTCAACCTCTTTTTGTCGATTCTTATTGGATATGTGTTGGTGTTGGCACTTTGCCGTCTATTTGAATCGCGGTTGATCTTTTTTCCGAATTATCCGGACCGGTTGGGGGGTGACTGGAGTCCTCGCGGTTTGGGCGTTCAAGATGTGTGGCTGACCGCGGATGATAGCACCAAGCTGCACGCCTGGTGGATTCCGAATGAGGCCGCGAAATTTACATTTCTCGCCTTCCACGGCAACGCGGGCAATGTCGCTGATCGGGCTAGCGTCTATGAGTTTCTTAGGGACACGCCGGCAAACGTGTTGGCAGTGGAATATCGTGGGTACGGGCGAAGTGAAGGGACGCCGAGCGAGCGGGGTGTCTATCGGGATGCCGACGCAGCTTACTTGTATCTCGTGAATACGAAAGGCAAGGATCCAAAAGCCATTGTGTCTTTCGGCCAATCGCTGGGCACCGCGGTGGCTGCTTATGTAGCGGCGCACCATGAAGTTGGTGGCGTGGTTTTGGAAGCACCATTTCCCTCCGCCAGCCGCGTAGCACAGAGATTCTATTGGTTTCTTCCAGGGGTTGGGCTCCTGGTGCGCTCACACTTCGACACCGAAAGGCGGCTGAAAGAAATCAACGCCCCGATCCTAATCGTGCATTGCAAACACGATCCCGTCCTGCCATTCCTATTCGGTCGAGAAGTCTATAACGCAGCTCGACCTCCCAAGGATTTCCTGGAAATTGATGGCCAGTGTCACGAAGAGGCGTCAGTAATCGCTCCCGATAACTATCGCGTGGCTCTTCACGGATTCTTGAGTGAGATGGACAGGCGGAGCAAACGTCGAATTGGCGACTAGTCGGTGAAGACGACGCCGACGGCGGTGTAGCCCTTCTCGGTTTCGCTCTCGATTCGCACGACGTAGCCGCGTAGTTGCATGTGCTCGACGCCGTCGACACCGGGGGTTTCCATGATTACCTGCAGCTCCGATTGCAGTCGCGGACTGTGTTTCAGGGAGATTAGCGCGCCTTGTAGGGAGATGTCCTTTACCAACGTGTCCTCTTCGAAGGCGTGGCCGCCTTCGGTTACGCCGCAGACATGGGCGCGGAAATGGGCTTCGCGACGCAGGGCTGTGCGGCTGCCGGGCATGTGAGCTTCCACACGTTCGCCAGGGGAGCCGAGGGTGATGACCATGCCTTCGCTGGCCGCGAATACGGAATCAAATTCGTCGCGGGCGTGCTTGAGAATGGTGTCGACAATGCGATCGGTCGAATCCGGGTCATGATGGAATAGCACCAGAGTTTTCGCGCCGACTTCTTTTGCTACGCGTGCGCCATCGAGCCAACTGGAATGGCCCCAGCCCTTTCGAGTGGTGGCAAGTTGGTCCGGGGTGTATTGCGCGTCATTGATGAAGATGTCTGCACCAGCGGCCAACTCACGCAGGCTCTGGTCAAGCTTGGCGTCGCCGGGTTCGTTGTCGGTTGCGTAGACGACAGAGCCAGCCGACGTGTCGATGCGGAATCCAAGGCAGCCCTGCGGATGGTTCAGCCAAGCAGTGGTAATTTCATTCTCACCGATGCGAAAGGTGTCTCCACCGCCGACTTCCTTGAACTTGCGCTTGGCGTTCATGGCCGACATGTCGACCGGAAAATAGGGGACGGCCATCTGGGCTTCGAAAACTTGCTTGAGGCTGTCGCGTCCGAGGAATTTCGAACGGTAACTGTAGAAATGAAATTGGTTGTGCTCCGCGTAAAGCGGGGCGAAAAAGGGAATTCCTTGAATATGGTCCCAGTGATAGTGAGTGACGAAAATATGCGCTTCAGCGGGACTGCCGGTGCCCGGAGAATTGCCGCGATTTCCGAGCATGCGCAGACCGGTGCCGCAGTCGAGAATGAATTGGGTGCCATCGGGAGCAATCAGTTCGAGGCAGGGCGTGTTTCCGCCGTAGCGCCAAGTGGAAGGGTCCACCGTTGGCGTGGAGCCTCTTACACCCCAGAAGCTCAGCTTGGCAAAGGGAGCAGTCATCTGTCTCCGCGTACCGGCCCGCGCAGATCGAGTTATGCGCGTACGCGTTGGATAGGGAACTGTGTCGATGATGGCAGTGAAGGTGGCGAGCGTCAACGAAATCGGGGTGGGGAAGTGTCAAACTGCGTAATATGGCCGCGGCAATGCTGCGCGATGTAGTTCGAACGCGTAGAATAATTTCTGGACATGCAGCGGGACGTCAACGAACGGGCTGTTGGGCCGTGCGATTCTACCGAATCAGCCCGTCCGCACAGCCACGAGCATTTTGGGCATTTACATCATGGGCATTCGCACGCGCATGTGCATCCGACGCTAAAGCCTTCGGTACTCGGTTGGGCCATGGTGGCCACGCTGGGCTTGGTGGTTGCCGAAATCGTTGGGGGATTTCTGGGTCGTTCGGTGGCGCTGCTTAATGACGCAGTCCACAATCTGTCGGATGTCCCGGCGCTGGGGATTTCATGGCTGGCGATGCGTTGGGCGGAACGTCCAGCCGATTCGGAAAAAACTTATGGGTATCATCGCGCGGGCACCTTGGCTGCTTTCACCAACGCGCTGGTGCTAGTGTTTCTTTCGCTGTGGCTGGGATACGAAGCGCTCGAACGGTTGCGTGCGCCGGTCCATGTGGTTGAGAGCTGGATGATTTGGACATCGCTGGCGGCGCTGGCGGTGAACGGGGGAATCACGCTGGCGCTGGTACGTGGCCGCAACGATCTAAATTTGCGCAGCATTCTGATTCACAATTTTGGCGACGCGCTTTCTAACATCGCGATTATTGGCGGGGCGATCGCCATTCGCATTACGGGGGCGCTGTGGCTCGATCCTATGCTGGGCCTGGCGATTGGCTTGTTGGTGCTGTGGTCGAGCATTGGGATTCTGCGGGAATCCTCGCACATTTTGCTGGAGGGACGGCCGCGGGAAATGCACGTGGAAGAAGTGGCGCGCGCGATGCTTACGGTCGAAGGCGTGCAGGAAGTTCACGATGTGCACATCTGGTCGCTCGGCGGGGGACATCACGCGCTCAGTTTGCATGCGCGCGTTCCGGACATGCACATGGACGAATGTGAAAGGATCCTTAGTTCGATCCAAGAAAAAGCGGCGAAGAGCTTTCGGATTGAGCACACTACGGTGCAGCTGGAACGCGCCGGACTTCCGGCTACATCTGGTTACGTGATGCCGGAACCGGCGAAAAAAGAGGGTTAAGCAGGAGCGCGAAAATTGAGGCCGCGCTGCTCGTTGAATTGTTGGGTGGCGTCGAGGTCGAGCGCATCGCGCCCGATGCTGCGGCGCAAACCATCGGGAGTAATGTAACGGAGCGTCCCGCTTTCCCAGGCGTAGGCGACCGCGAAAACGAGGCTGCCATCGCGGCGCACAAAGACATATTGTTCGTCATCGCGCGGGGGCGTGGGTGCGTTGCCTGCTTCCGGTTCAACTCCGCGCGGGGAACGGGCGCGGTGGGGCGGACGCTGCACTGGTGGCGCGTCGTCCGCAACTTCCTGTTCTTCTACGGAAGTTTGCGCATCGGCAGGCTGGGATTCCACAACCGGCACGTCTTCTACGATCACGGAAGGGCCGAAGAGGAAGCCACCGAATCCGAAGGGATCCCCACCTGAAAATCTATTTCCGTGAAAACGCCGGTTTCCGCTAATGGCGGCGAGGTGCGGGTAGTCAAAACCTAAGCCGGGCACGTCCTGGAAGTCAGTGCCGCTAAATACAAAATTTCCGCCATTGTTGCGGCGGATTATGCGCGTGCCGTTTCGGGTGCGCGACACCGGTACGCCGATGCGGGCGGCGCTTTGCAGTCCGGATAGCGCGCGCCCGGAGGCATGTGCACCGGCGGGAGTTGGGCGGGAAATCGCTGGGGCGGGGCGGGCGGCCGGGGCGAAGGCGATTCCGCCACCGTGGTGCTGGGCGACGGCAAAAGCCGGAAGCACCAGAGCCGTTATTGCCGTTATCGAAAATCGACGTACTGCCGAACCTTTTCGCATGGCCGGAAGCCCTGATTTCTCTACTTAGAAGGATGCGTCCCGGCGGACTTAGGTTTCATCGTGTAGCAATTCGTCATTCGCGGTGCGCCTGCGGCGGGCTTAGCGGGGCCTCCTGGAGCTTTTCCCTTGCAGGGGGATGTGTTATAACCGTCCCGCCGTGGAATACGCCGTGAAGCCAGGGGCGGCGCCGGTTCGGCCGGAGCCTGCGGGGAGTGCGTCTCCGCAGCTTGCAGCGGAAGCGAAACAGAGCGCCATCCCCCTGCGAGAAGATGCTTCGCGGTACTGTCCCGTCTGCTCCCAGCGGCTGGAATCGCGGCGTTGCAAACTGGTCTGCGCGGTGTGCGGCTATTACATGTCTTGCGCGGACTATTACTGATATGCTTTGCGGAACCGGCCCGGTTGCCGCTGGAACCGCGATCGACGAGGAGATGAGAACATGGCATTGAAGATGACGAACCGCGAAGTGGATGGCGTGGCAGTGGTGGCGCTGGACGGGCGCATCGTGCTAGGCGAAGAAAGCAATGCGCTTCGCGAAAAAGTGAAGAGCCTGATCGCCGGCGGAAAGAAAAAGATTGTGCTGAACATGGACAATGTGACGTTCATCGACAGCGCGGGTTTGGGCACGCTGGTGGCGGCGCACCATAGCGCGAAGTCGCAGGGAGCTGCCCTCAAGCTCTGCCACCTGGGCAGCAAGTTTCAGGAAGTGTTGCAAATTACGAAGCTTCTGACGGTTTTCGACGTTTACAACACTGAGGCCGAGGCGGTCGGTAGTTTTTCTAAGGGCGCCGGCGCGTAGCTGCAGCGCCGCGTATTGGAATTGTAGAGAGGGCACGCGTCTGCGTGCCCTTGTTTTTTCTTCGGCCGATTCGGCGCCCAGGGAAAGAGACGATTTTCACGACTGAGAGCGCAGAGAGGAAATTAAACGGTGAGCGGGCTGGGTTGGAGGTTGCTGAGATCGACCGTGGTGGCTAGTTCGCGATAGCGGCAGAGGGCGTTGGCGAGTTGGATTTGGCGTGGGTTGCGGCACTCTGGTTCGAAGAGGCGAGGGTTGCCGACCAAAATCACGTTGGACATGGCGCGCGAGGTTGCTACATTTAGGCGATTGAGGCTGTAAAGGAATTCCATTCCTCGTGGGGCATCCTCGGGCGAGGAGGTGGTCAGAGAATAAATCACCAATGGCGCTTCTTGACCTTGAAACTTGTCGACCGTGCCGATGGACATACCCGGTAGACGAGCACAGAGATCCGAAACTTGCGCGTTGTAGGGCGCCACAATTAAGATATCGTCTCTCCTTAGCGGTCTCTTGTTTCCAGCGCTGCGAAACCATTCCACGCCAGGGATTACCAATCCTTCCACTATCTGCGCCACCGCTTGCACTTCTTCCGCGGACGAGTTCCGGTTGCCCTCGTGTTCCACCGGAACGAACCAGAGCCCCGGCCCGTCCAGCCACGCATGCCCTTCCAGAACGCGGCTCCTCGCAATCGCGCGCGAACTCAGCTTGCCCTCGTAAAAGACTTCGGACGCAAACTTACAAACTTTCGGATGCAGTCTCCAGCTCTCCGGCAACAGAAATCCCATATCGGCGGAAATCGTTTTTCGCCCGTTCAGTAGATGCTCCAACGCGGATTTCTCCGCACCATCCGGGTGGCTGCCCTGCAGCGGGCGCTCCAGTTGCTGCGGATCGCCCAGTAGCACCAGCCTCCTCGCCGCCTGAGAGACTGCAAGAACATCGGCGAGGGCCATCTGCCCGGCCTCGTCAATGAACAGCACGTCAACGGACTCAAACGCCGACTCCGGAGACCACAGCCATGAGGTGCCACCCACCACGTTGACTCTGCCGGATTGCAACGCCTCTAATGCTTCGTCGTTATCCTTGCGAGCTACTTTCACACCTTCGCTTTCCTCCCCTTCGCGGTCGCGATGCAAACAACGAACCTTGCCAACATTTCTTTCATTCGCCACCTCGACAATCTTGTCGAGCAAGTTCCGAATCACTTTGTGGCTCAGCGCGGTGACACCGACCGTTTTTCCTCGTTTTATGAGTTCGCAGATCATCCTTGCGCCCGTGTAAGTCTTTCCCGAACCCGGCGGCCCTTGTATCGCAAAAACCGAATCTTCGAGCGCCAAGACTATCCGGCTGGCGGTATTTTCCGGTGTCTCTGACGCAAGCGGCGCGAGCTTCTCTCCGTGCAGTAAACGCGGCGGCTTGCGCAATAGCAAATCTCGCCCAGCGCGATACCGCCCTGGGGCGTCGACGCCATTTTCCGCGACCCAGTGGCCAATTCGATATAGCGCGCCCGCCTGCCCATCGGTCGGTAGCGGGGCAGACCACATGTAAACCGTCGGAGGATGGATCTCGGCAGTCTTTTTCGTTTTCTTGATATCCACGATGCCATTTACATGGTCGATGACCACTACTTCCCCAAACTTGTCACCCGCGAAATACAATTCCTTCCCAGCCCGTACGTTACTTTTTTGCCGGTCAAAGGAGTAACGATCGGTTGGCACTTGCCCATGGTCTACGCGTTCTACAAATCGCAAACGTGTTAAGGCCACGCGCTCGTCCAGCAGGTCTTCATCATTCATTTCCGCGAGCCGGTATCCCTCTTGCCAGGCTCTTTTGTCCTCGCGACGATGCCAGCTCAGTAGTTGCGCAAGCAGCCACTGACTGCTCTGCTCATTGGACCGGGCGGCGGGATCGACTGGAATTCCCTGGCACAACCGCTCGGTCAAAGCAGCTGCCCGGTCCAATTTGTTTTGCAACTTCTCGGAAGGATCGCCACTTTTTTCGGGCGGGCGTGGCACGACTATTCCCCGGTCCACCAGCTTTTGCCGCGCCCGCTCCAGCCAATCGCGCAGTGCGCCGGTTGAGAAACAGTCTTCGCTGTTGTAGCCCTCCATCGCCATACGGACGTGGTCCGGCATATCTGTCAGGTTGCGTTCCAGTTCCAAGCCATGTTCCACGTAGCGCATTGCCGCGCGCGACTCGTCGAGAGGGGTCTTTCGTTTGAACTCGTAAAATGCTTCGATTTTTTTCAGCGAATACTCTTCCACGCCCGCAAGGGTGCTCTGCTTGAACGCCTGATGTAAATCCACGAATGTGCATGCGCGCAGGAGCCTGTCGATCTCGTCTTCACGCGTGGCATACATGCCCATCAGCCGCTTGAGCGCGCCGGGCTCATACGCTCCGAAGTGATACACATGCATCCGCGCGTTCGCCTCGCGCCTTCGCACGATTTCGTCCACCAGCCACTCGAAGCCTCGCTTCTCTTGCTCGCGGTTTAATGCCCATCGCTTTTCGTAGGCCAGCTCGCCGGCCGTGTTCCGTAGCGCCAAACCAAACAAATATTGCAATCCCGCTTCTCCCACGAACGGATCGCCTTCGAAGTCCACGAAGACGTCGTCCGAGGAAGGTTCCGGCAATCGGCAAAGGCCCATTCCTTCGGCGATCGGCAACAGCGATTCACACACCGGCTTTTTATCCAGGCGTGAGGTGACCTGTACCCGGGCCTGCTCGCGAACGCGCTCGATGCCCTCACGCGAACCATGCTGCGGCCTTTCCTTGAGCGGAATCGGCAGCACTGCCAGTTTCGCCATGGTTTCCGTGTTCCATTCCTCTAGCTGGCTCCGCTGTTGCCGACGAATTCCCGCCACCAGCGACAAGTGATCGTCCCCACGGCGCCGCGCATCGCACTCGTGGAACCACCTGCACACGTCGCAATGGTCCACCGGCTCCGGATAAGTCTTGCTATCGCCGCCGTTGAGTACCGCCTTCGCAAGCCGGCTCTTCACGTACCGGAAGTAAGCGGCGTACTCCGAGACACGATACGCTTCGCCCGCAAAATCGTTTCCCGGAGCGACCACCCACATCCATTCCGGCTCGCACTCCTGAATCTTGCTCAGCAGCTCCGAATACAACGAGAGTTGCAGAATAGTGGCCGCCTTGGTTTCTCGTGCCAGCTTCGTATCCACCACTTCATACGACCACTCCCATCTCGTGCCGCCCTTCGCAACGCGGCGGAGTACGTCCGGCCGCCCAAACCATCGCCCTTCCGTCAACGCACCCTGCGCAATTATCTCTGCTCCTTGCTCCATGAGTCTTAGCGTTTCCGCAAGAACCTCCCGCTCATCTTTGATTTCATCAAGGCTGACGACGGCCAGCTTTTTCTTCTCTTTTAAATAGGCAAGGTATGCCGCTTCGTGCCGCTTGCCACGTTCCTGGATGACGACCAAATCGGGCGCCGCCCACTCGGGTGCCTCCATCTCGCCCCGCGCGACGCGCAGGTCCAACGAAGTGAGATGGCGGCAGGCCAAATGGTTACTGAGGTCGGTGGCCGCCAGCCGAATTTGGTCGAATTGCAGTCGCATGTTCTGTCGCGAGTAGAGCGATAGCTGAGACATTGTACCAACCCCCAGGCGTCGCAATACCTCCCCGGAGCCATTTCTCAATTTCCGATTTTTGCTCGCCAAAATGGCTTGACTTAAAGCTGACTTTAACTTCTAGCCTGTGAGCTGGAGTAGTGGTGAACGCCATTTTGGAGGAATGCATGAAAACGATAAAGAAGACAGGAACAACGAATCGGCTGATTACAGCGGCGGTGGGCCTGGCTGCGATCAGCATTGGGGCAGAGGCCACACGCGTGGCCGCGCACGATTCTGCGATCGCTGCCAGTCAAGAGAAAGGAGTTGTTACCGTGCAAGGCAAATTCTACTGCAACATAAAGACGCTGACGCCTGCGGAGCGTGTGCGCCACCACGAATTGACCGAAAAGCTGGCCAGTATTCGCAAAGAAGTGGTGGAAATGGAGAAAGGTTACGAGTTTCAGTACAGCCCGGCCGAAGTTTCGCTGGCGGAGCTGGCGGAATGGGTGGTAGCGGAGGCAAAGTGCTGTCCCTTTTTTGATTTCCACATCGATCTGGAACGGGAGGGTGCTCTGCTGTGCTTGCGATTGACGGGTGAGGAGGGGATTAAAGCATTCATTCGGGCGGAGTTTCCGGCAGCGACCAAGTAAGCAAAACATTCCTGAACCGGGCGTCCGCGCTACGTGATGGCGGAGTTACGGGGTTTTCACCAGCAGAGGCGGACAGTATACTCCGGGCCTTGAAGTACTCTTTTCAAGGGGCCAAGAATGTCCGGTAGGAAGAGCGCGCGGGGCGCAAGCGAAGCCCGGCCAGATCGTGCGGATGACTTTGCCAAGGCGTTCTACACGCTGAAGATGGTCTTCGCCAAGTACGAGAAGCATCTGCACGTCACGGCAGACACGCGAGAGAAATATTATTTGGAGACTCTATCGCCGAGCTACAAGGGAAAGCCACTCTTCTTCGGAGCGGTAATCCGCGGGCGGGCCTATGTCAGCTTTCACCTCATGCCGCTGTACTGGGAGCCTTCGTTGGCCAAGAGCATTTCCGCGCGGCTGAAGAAGCGCATGCAAGGGAAGAGCTGCTTCAATTTTCTGGCGCCCGATGCGGCACTCACGCGTGAATTGGGCAAACTAACCAGCCGCGGCTTTGCGCTCTATAAGCACAAGAACCTGCTTTAACTCCCCCTAGGCAGTAAAAATGCATTCGCATAGGCAAGTGCGTTTCCGCATTGCTCCGGCCCGCCGCGGGCGCATTGTGCGGGCTTGTACTTGCTGTGGAATACTTAGGGATTCAACCTAGTCTCGGGAGCTCTCATGCCTCGCTATCTTACGCAGCACACGCTGGCTTGCCTGACACGGCAGGGTGCGGAAAACCTTGCCCAACGGATGCAATCGGGAGGAGCGGCGCGTGCGGAACGCGTGCTGGTGAATATGTTGGAAGGGAAAATGTTTGTGGAGTTTCGCGCGGAAGGCCGGGAGACCCTGGAGACTTGGCTAAAAACGGAAGGCATGCACTTTGACTGGCTGGTGCGTATCGAATGGGAAACGCGCGGGACAGATGGCAGGCTCCATTCCGCGGATTAAGCCAGCACCGGGGGCGATTGCCTTGTGAGGCGATTTACGCCGGCGTCAGGAGTCCCCTATATAGCACAGGCGTTGAAGGATTTGGTTCGCCGAGATGTTAACTCGGATATTCTGTCGTCTGGGTCGTCCAATTCTGAACAAAGAAAGGCGCGAATGGCGAATTTGCGCTTTGTCGTCTCCCTGATCACGAAAGAGAATGATTACCAGGTTGAGCAAGCGGCCGCGGCGCAGGCGGCGGCGCACAAACTTGGTGTCGACGTACAGATTCTGTACGCCGATAACGACGCGATCACTCAAAGCACGCAATTGCTAAAGGTTATTCAGGCCGACAGTGCGGAGCGCCCACAGGGAATCATCTTCGAGCCCGCTGGAGGCACCGCGTTTCCGCAGGTGGCGCAGGCCGCGGCGAACGCAAAAATCGCGTGGGTGGTGTTGAACCGCGAAGTAGAGTACATCGCGCAACTTCGCAAGACCGCGAAGGTGCCGGTCTTTTGTTTGAGTTCAGACCACAAAGAGATTGGGCGAATTCAGGGGAGGCAATTTGCGGCGCTGCTGCCGAAGGGCGGCGGTGTGATGTACATCCAGGGTCCGTCGGAGACTTCGGCGGCGCGGGATCGCATGGCGGGGATGCAGATGACGGTCTCGCACGGCATCCAGGTGATTTCGCTGCGCGGACGGTGGACCGAAGACAGCGCACAGAAGGCGGTGGAATCGTGGCTGCGGCTGAACACTTCGAACAAGACTCAAATCGATGTTGTAGGCGCGCAAAATGATTTGATGGCCATGGGAGCGCGGAAAGCGTTCGAGGGCGTATCGAATATCTCGGACAGAGAACGATGGCTGCGGCTCCCGTTTACCGGCGTCGACGGATTGGCGAAGACCGGCACCGCTTGGGTGCGCAGCGGAACGCTGGCGGCCACGGTTGTTGTGCCGACCAACGCGGATCAGGCGATATCCATGTTGGTAGAGGCGCTTCAGACGGGGAGAGATGTTCCTGAGCGATCGTACACCGTTGCGGAATCTTTTCCCACGATTGAGAAACTTGCCGCGAAGGGCGAAAGACTGCTGCCTGCTGTTTGATCGCTCGGACCATACTTTTCCACTCCTAGTCTTCTGTCGGTAAGTTCAACTCGAGTCATTTGAAAACAAACTGCGGAACGCCACTCGGTGCTCCATGCGGATTCGTTGACAGCGAACTTAGGGCGCGATAATTTCGTAGGCCGTGTTGAGTGCCGGAATTCGCGAGGACACGTAGGAGCGAGATATGCGGCGAGCCATTGGGATTGCGGTGGTATGCAGCTTGATTATTTTCGCCGCGGTTGCGGCATCGACGACGCCTAAGGCTGACGAACGGCTCAAGGGCGCCTTCCGGCGTCCACCCGCAAATGGATGGACATATGTCCACCTGGAGGGCACGCCAGAACAGGTCGGTTACCAGCACGGGTATTTGCTCGCTGCCGAAATCCAGGATCTCTACAAGGTCTATGTGCTCATGCTGTCGCATGACGACGGGAAGGATTGGAGTTTTTTCCGGGAGGCGGCGAAAAGCATGCTGTGGCCGCATGTCGACCAAGAGTATCGCGAAGAGATGCAGGGAATCGTGCAGGGAATGAACGCGCAGGGCGTGAAGCTGGACATTTGGGACATAGTCGCGATCAATGCGGCGATGGAGTGGAGCTACTACGTCGACCAATACGATAAGGTGCGTAAGATCGTGTCGCTTCCCACGGTTACCGCCGGCGATCATTGCAGCGCGTTTGTTGCGGTCGGCAGCTATACCAAGGACGGGCGCGTGGTGATTGCGCACAATAACTGGACGAGTTACTTGGATGGTGCACGGTGGACGATAGCGTTCGACATTGCGCCGGCGAACGGATTGCACTTCGTGATGGACGGCCTGCCAGGTCTTATTCATAGCGGCGATGACTTTGGGCTGAATGCGGCGGGGATGGTGATTACGGAAACGACCATCACCGGCTTCCACGGCTTCGACAGCAACGGCGTGCCGGAATTTGTGCGCGCGCGCAAAGCTATGCAGTACTCCGCATCGATCGATGACGTGGCGCGCATTTTCAAGGAAGGGAACAACGGCGGGTACGCCAATGATTGGCTGATTGCGGACACGCGGAAGGGCGAAATCGCCAGCCTGGAATTGGGGCTGAAGAACGTGACGCTGGACCGCAAGACGGACGGATATTTTGTTGGTTCGAATTTCCCGATTAACCCCAAGCTGGCGGCCGAAGAGACCGATTTTCCGGTGGCCGACCCGGGTGTCAGCGCGAACGCGCGACGCCGGCGTTGGGAACAATTGATGGCGGAGAACAAGGGAAAAATCGATGTGAAGCTGGCCGAGCACTTTCTTGCCGATCATGTGGACAGCCTCAGCGGAAAGACCGAGCCGAGCGAGCGCACGTTATGCGGGCACGTTGAGCTCTCTCCGCGGGGCATGGGAACTTGGCAAGTCCCGTTTGGCACGGCCGGCGCGGTGCAAAACAAAGCCACCGACACAGAGATGGCCGCCAAGATGGAATTCGCGGCGGCCGCCGGCCACGCGTGCGGCATGGACTTCCTTGCCGCGAAGCATCTGAAGGAGCACCCTGAGCAATCCTGGGAAAAGCCGGAATTGCGTGACATGAAGGCCTATCCATGGACGACGATTGCTGCGCAGAAGTGAACCGTGAGATTAGCGCGGGTTCGCGTCGCGGCTGATTTGCCGAAGGTTTTCGCGGGCGAGCTCATGGTTGGGATTGAGGCGCAGCGCACGCTCATAGTGCAACTTGGCTTGTTTGAGGTCGCCGGTTTCGGCGAAAGCGCTGCCTAAATTTGCCTCGGCGTCGGCGTCTTCGGGGTTGATGCGTACGGCAGCCTGGAATTGTGCCAGAGCACCGCGAAAGTCGCCCAGTGATGCGAGCGCGTTGCCAAGGTTGTAACGGGCATCGAAATAATCCGGTCGTGCGTTGAGCGCCGCGGTGAGATGGGGAACGGATTCTTCGGTGCGGCCGGCGGCCAGCAGGGCTGCGCCGAACGCGTTGTTCACCGTCGGTTCGTTCGGACGGATGCGAGTGGCCTGCGCAAAATGGGCTATAGCTTCCTGCGTTTCGCCGCGCCCCATAAGCAAAGCCGCCAAATTATAATGAGCCTCAAAATCCTCCGGATTTTTCCGCAGGTTGTGCCGGGCCATGGCTTCCACGATCAGAATTCGCGGATCCTCCTTTTTCTGCGCGGAATTTTCGGGCAGCACCTGCAGCCAAAGATGCGCCATTTCATCTGCCGCGCGGTTGCCGGCTCTGACCCGCTGCGGCGGGTCATTTGGATTACGCACGTTATCGTCGGAATTGTCATAGGAAAAGTTCATGGAAATTGTCGTTCCCTTCGGCAATTCCACGGGCTGGGCATACCGATAAACAGCCTGCCAATTCAAATTCCAGTCCGGAATATGAATTAGCGTTTCGGATCGGCCGTCTGGAAATTTCGCGATGGCTTGCAGGTCTTTGCCGAGATAGTGAGCGTGCGGATAGATGGCCAGCACGTCGACATCGACGGGCAGCGTGAATTCATCAGTCACCACAAAATGTTTATCGCCGGCTGGAATGTCCAGCAGGCGGTCGTTTTCGAGCTGGAGAAGAATCGGGTGCGCTGTAGCGGGCTTATCCGTGAAATATAAACCGAGCGTCGGCTGAATAGTTTCCGCCTTTCCCGAGGGCTGCAGGTGGGCGTTGAGAATCAGGTCCGTACCCTTGTCGAGACGCAATGCCATGCCGTCGGGTTCAACGTAAGGAATCGAGCCGGGTTTCCAGAATAAGAAGTGACTGTCGGGATCAAAGGCCTCGGATTCGATGGTCAGCTCCATGCCGCCGAAGCCAGCGCCGGGCTCTTGTTCTTGGCGGCGGCCGTTCTGCTGTCGGTCGACCAAAACATTGGCATGATGCACCAGCCGCTTATCCCCGGGCCGAATTTCCATCGCCTTTAGCCAGCGAGTGCGATCCACCGGCGCGCGAAACACGAAGTTCCAGTAATTGTCGGAGCCGCTGGCGGGCAGCGCATAGGGCCGCGCGGCCTTCAAAATGACGTCGGGCTTGCCCAGTTGCCAGCCCTCCGCAAACTTTGGCATCGGCGGCAGATCGGAAGGCTCCCCCTCGACGGCGCCTTGCTCGACCCAAGCCTGAATCCGCGCTATCTCGCTATCGGAGAGGCGCAGCTCGTCCGCAAATTTCAGTTCGTTCGGTTCCGGCAGCCAGGGCGGCATGAACCGCCGCTTGGTAACCTCGGCGATCTGCCGTGCGTGTGATTTGGCATCCGCATAAGTCAACAACGAAAAGGGGCCCGCCTCGGCGGGGCGATGGCAGCGCGCACAAGTGCGGTACAAAATAGGCGCAATGTCGCGGTTGAAGGTTACCGGCGGCAGTGCGGTGGAGTGTTGGGGTGGAATTTGTTGTGCTGCGCCATGGCTGCTGAAAGCGGCGGCTAGGAAGCCACAGGCCAACAACAAAATCCCCCGACCTAGCTTTCCGGGCCCAACCGTCATTCGAGATCCGAAATGTAGCAACCCACGGCCGGGGTTGACCTGCCGACGAGACTCTTGCCCGCGATGGCCGCATCGATGGCCTCAGCCAACTCGTGCGTCGTCGCGGTCTTGCGAGTGTGGCCGAAATCTTCATAAAGATTATCGATACGCCCGTGATAAACCAGGTGACCGCTGGCATTGAAAACGGCCGTTTCCGGAGTAATCTGCGCCGCACTCCGCTTCACCAAAATATGCTGCGGGTCGCGCACCGCGGCAAACGTGTATCCGAAGTCCTTCTCGTGTCTGCGAATCGCTTCGGGAGTTTCCTTCCGGCTCGGGTACACCAAAAAAAATGTCGCCTGATTCACACTCCGGGCGGCAAGTTGCTGAATGGTTGGAGCGTATCGGTTTGAAATCGGGCAGTCCGTGCGCACAAAAACCAGCACCACTACTTTACCGGCCGCCGCACGGAACGGATCAAAGACCTTGCCCTCCAGGTCGGTCGCCAAGCTTTGCGAGTTCGCCGAAACAACAGAAGCAGAGCACAACAATACTGTCGCGATGACGAAGCGGGAGAATGATCGGACGCTGCGGAGCCTTTCGGCCATTTGGTTTGTCACGAAGAGCATAGAAATGTTACTGCGCGTCGGAACCATTGTCCATTTGCCTGTTACGGAGTGCAACGCGGCGGGCTAATTCTACTCAGCAATCCCTTAGCGCAGCTGCCCCGGCTCGATCCCGCGCTTCCTGGCGGCGTCGAACACCGCGTCCATTTGAACTGCTAGAGTTTTTCGCTTTTCCTCGAGCTTTTGCACCTGGTCAGGGATCGGTTCCATGGTGTAGCTCTTATGCATTTGTAATCCGTTCGCGCCGGGGGACTCGCCCTTGCTGAAGCTCTTCAAGTCCGCAATCTGTTTGTCGATATATGTCAATTGCGTTTGCAGCGCGGCCAGTTGTTTGCGGAAGCTGGCAACGACCTGCAAACTGGTTGGCTTCGTTGCCGGGCCTTTCCCCGACGAGCCACTTTTCGCGTCGCCTATCTGCGAAATCGCGCTCCCGCTGACTTCCGCGAGATTCTCGTTAGTCCAAACTTTTTTGGTTTTCTTGGGCTCAGTCGAGGAGTTCGTACCGCCAGCGGCAGGTGGAGTGCCGGCTGTTTGCGGCGCGGCCGGCGACGCAGATGCCGCCGAATCCTGCCTAGTGAGCGTGGAAAAGGAAGATGCCGCTGAAACCACTAAAAGTAAGACGACTAACACACACCTGAGTGCGCGCCCCATGGGGCCAGAATATCAGGGGTCGGCGTTGGCGGTAGTCGATTTGCCCAATTCGGCACGGATAGCTTGCAGTGCTTCCTTGGGCGGGCCGATGCGGCGGTATTGCGTATATGATGTTCGCTCGTGAATCCCAAAACTCACAAACAAACGGCGGCCGTCGAAATCGTATTGCGAATACGTCGCGAACCATAGCCCAGGGGCCATTTCATAGCGTTCTTGCATCAAGTGGCTGCCTTTGTATACCTTGGCCAGGAAGCTGCCGAATGAAATGTCGTCGGTGACTTCAATTTCGGCGCGCGCAAGTTGCGCCGCGTCTTCGTCGATCCACAGATAACCGCGGACCTTGGCAAAAATCGAAGTGGCGCGCGAAGTTGCCTTGTACGCCGGATTTGGGACCATGCGGTACTTCGACAGCATGCGATCGCCGCGCGGTTCATGGGCCACAAATGTGTAAAGAAACGCTGTGCGCGTCGCGTCGATTAAGTCGGAGCGCTCCTTCTGTTTTTTTGCGATTTTCTCGTACGCGTCGCGTTGGGCGCGGCCATCTTCAGCGGCCCACGATAAAGCGCGTTCCAATTTCTCCAGATCCGCCCGATAAGCCGCCGCATCCACTGGCTTGCCGTCCGCCCCTACCGGAATGCGATCGATTCCCGTCCCTGCCGGGACGGCTCGTGTGGTTTTTACTTCCGGGGCCTGCGTAGAAGAGCTGCCTTTGTGGATCTCCAGGCGTTCCAGACGTTCATAAGTGGACTGTGCGATATCGTCTTTCTTCTGATTGGCAATCACCCGTTCCAGCAGGGCGCGCTGCTCGTCGAGTTCACTCTGCAACAGGGGGGCTGGCGCGTCCTGCGCCAGGGATATTCCGCCGCAAGCGGCAAGCAGGGACGCGACAAGGATGGCTGTGGGTAACCGCATAGTCAGGGAATGGCGAGAGGCTCCGTCAACCTCTATTGGATTCGGTATCGCCGCGGATTGTTGCACCCCGGGGTCGAGCTGTTTAACCACAGTATCCTGCTATTACGAGTATGAAGAAGCGCGGAGACCCGAGGGTCGTGCCCTATAGGGAAACCCACCAAGACCTTCAGATATCCGTGAGTCGGTCGCTGAAGACGCTGACCCCAATGACTTCACAACGCTGGGGAGCTGGGATTCAGCCAAGGCATCGATGGCTCGATTGATTGAAATGGTCGCCGATGTGTCTTTCTCGGTCCTTCCTTTGCGGAGGCATCAGCAGGTGTTATTGCCTAACTGTAACAAACAGAACCAGATACACTTATCTCCGCCGCGCTAAATGGTTAATCCGACGCTGCCTCTCAAGGCACTGATCGTGTCTGCAGGCAAAGCGAAGAGGCAATTTTGACGTCTAAGCAAACGTGCGGAAACCTATTTGCTCATTGACTCGTATAAAGAGGCAGTAAGGCGAAGCGAGTGAGGTTCCGTTGGGTGTAGCTCCACTAGAAAGTTTAACGGGTTTGCCGCAGGTGATTGGTGCGGCAGGCCGGCGCAGATTTGCGCTTACTGGGCTCAAGGGTGGCGCGGTCACTCTGTTGGAGACGACGCGCCTGGCGTTGGATGCCTTGCGCGCGCACAAGTTACGCAGCTTTCTTACCTTGCTGGGAGTGATTTTGGCGGTGACCACCCTCGTGGTCGTGATGAGCTTTGTCGCTGGGATGAACTTTTACGTTGCGGACCGCATCGCCAATCTCGGCGCCAATGTCTTCATCGTCGACCGCTTCGGCATCATCACCAGTCAGGATGCCTGGGTCAAAGCGCAGAAACGTCCTTTGATTACCATGGAAGATTACGAGCGCATGCGCGATAGCATGAAAACAGCCAAAGCAGTTGCGGCGCTCGACGACCACAACATTGAAGTACGCTCCGGAAACGAACGCCTCGAAAACACCGACGTCATGGGCGTTTCCCCGAATTATGCGGAGGTGCGCAACATTAACGTCGCGCAGGGCCGTTTTATTAACCAGACGGACGACGATCATCGCGGCCAGGTTGTGTTCATCGGCGCAGACGTCGTCGACCGCCTCTTCTCCAACGTGGACCCGGTCGGCAAGATCGTGCGGGCCGAGACTCACGAATACCAGGTCATCGGCGTGGCGGAGCGCATCGGCAGCGCCTTCGGGCAGTCGCAAGATAATTTCATGATCATTCCGCTGCACACCTTTGAAAAAGAGCTGCATCGCCCGCGCGATTGGGTAGGCATATTCGTGCAAGCGGGCAGCGCGGAAATGATGAACGCCTGTGAGGATGAGGCACGTATGTTGATGCGCGCCTGGCGCCACCTGCCCTATGACGCGCCGGACAATTTCGCCATTCTGGGATCCGATTCGATCATGAAACTGTGGAACGACCTTACCGGCACTCTCGCAAAGGTTGCTGTCGGTTTGGTGAGCGTATTCCTGGTGGTGGGTGGCATCGTCATCATGAACATCATGTTGGCCAGCGTTACGGAGCGAACGCGTGAAATTGGCATCCGCCGTTCGCTGGGTGCGCGCAAGAAGCACATTTTGCTGCAATTCATGATGGAATCCGCGGTGCTCGCTGCTACGGGAGGCGTCATCGGGGTCTTGCTGGCCTACGGTTTGGTGGAACTCTTGGGAACGGTGACGTCGATCCCGTTGAAAATGCCGTTGGACGCTGTCGTCATCTCTCTATTTGTATCGACCGCGGTCGGTCTCTTCTTTGGAATTTATCCGGCGACGCGAGCGGCAAAACTGGATCCGATTGAAGCCTTGCGGGCCGAGGTCTGAAGTCCGGACTGGCGAGGAAGATAAGATGGCGCAGGCATACGGCGAAAATCTCAAGCAAGCGATGGACACCTTGCGCACCCACAAGATGCGCAGCGGGCTTACCGTTTTTGGCGTCGTGCTCGGTGTCAGCGTTATCATGCTGGTTGCCGCGCTGATCACCGGCTTCGACGAAACCATCCAGGACAACATCAAGCAGTTTGGCGCAGATACTGCGTTTATCTCCAAATGGGACCAGGGCTTTCACGGGGGCAACATCCCGCTGGAAGAGCGGCAGCGCAAGCCCCTCACTCTGGAAGATTCGCAGGCATTGATTGCCGGGTGTCCCGCGCTGAAAAATGTCACCACGTTTTTGCAGACTGGGTGGATGCAGGTGCACACCGTACGCACTAAGGCCGGTGAAGTCAGCGCCATCGATTTTCGCGGGGTGCAAGCCAATTTCGGCCAGGTGTATGCGAACGCGGCGACCCTCTCAGGGCGCTTCATCAGCGAAGGCGACGATCTGCATCGCGAGAAGGTAGTGATGCTCGGAGAAAATGTCGCGCCTGTGCTTTTCCCCGGAACCGACGCGGTTGGCAAAGACGTGATGATCGATGGCACCGACTTTCGAGTGATCGGCGTGGTCGAAAAGCCGAAAGGCGGCTTTGGCATGGGCGATGAGGATCGCCGCGTGCTCATTCCTTTCAACACGTTCAAAAAGACGTATCCCTCGGCCGACGAGATCAACATGCGCGTCCAGGCGTATGCCGGAATGCTGGATCAAGCGGTCGACCAGGCCGAAGAAGTCTTGCGGCGGCGCCGCAACGTGCCCTACAACGGAAAAGATAATTTTTCAATTCGCACCGCTGCCCAGGAAGTCGCAGAGTTCCACAATATTATGCTGATGGTTTACGTCGCGACGCTGGTGCTCAGTGCCATCGGTTTGCTGATCGGTGGCGTGGGAGTGATGAACATCATGCTGGTCAGTGTCACCGAGCGTACCCGCGAAATCGGCGTACGCAAAGCGATCGGCGCCAAACGCGGCGACATCACCTGGCAATTCCTGCTCGAAGCGATGACCTTAACGGCTTCCGGTGGCGTGATTGCACTGGTATTGGTGAACGGCCTGGTGCTCCTCATCCGCCTCACGCTGCGGTGGCGCGGCGCCGTTCCTCTATGGGCGGCGACGGCCGGCGTGATCGTAAGCGTGAGCGTAGGGCTGATCTTCGGCGTCTGGCCGGCCATGAAGGCCGCCAAACTCGATCCTGTCGAAGCCTTGCGATACGAATAGTCCGCTGCAACAAATATCAACCCGTAAAATTAAGCTCCTGATGCCGGGCTGCTAACGGGGCAATCCCAGAACACGACCGGGACGCGCTCCGGTCGGCTTATCCAAACTCCAGACCACAGTTCCATTCACGAAGACTTTTTCGATGCCGGCAGGCAAAGTGAATGGACTCGAAAACGTAGAGTGGTCGATGACCGTGTCGGGATTGAAAAGAACCAAGTCTGCAAATGCGCCCTCCCGGATAATGCCGCGATCGTTCCAACCGAGGCGTTTGGCAGGCAACGAAGTCATCTTGCGGACGGCCTCGCTCAGCGTCAGCCAGTGCTTTTCGCGCACATAAACGCCAAGTACGCGCGGGAACGTCCCTGCACCACGCGGATGCCGAGAGCCGATTCCGCCGTCGCTTGCAACCATCACCCAAGGCTGTTGATAGAAAGCTTTGATGTCGCTCTCGATCATGGACTGGCCGATGATGCCCGGTTCTGTGTTGGCGGCATCGCTCTCGCGAATCACGCGGATGAACATTTCCACTGGCGTGATTTTGTTGCTCCGGGCCAGATCGTCGATCGTCTGGCCTTCGTAACTGGGGTTGGTCTTGAATTCGACAATGGTGACATGGCTGCCGCCGCCCACATCGGCCAGAGCCTTGGCCACACTTTGTGGATTTTCGTATTGCTTATCAGGTACTAACACCTTGAGATTGGAGTGCCAGGCATCATACGGATAGCAGTCGGCGAGAAAATCCACGCCACGCTTGCGAGCCGCCTCGATCACCTGAATATACTGGGGCGCTTTGCCCCAAACCCCAACCGTGCCTAGTTTGATGTGCGAATGCTCAACCGGAATGTGCGCACGCTCCCCGATGGCAATTTCTTCTTTGAGTGCCTCGAAGGATTTATCCGCTTCGTCGCGGATATGCGTCATGTAGAACCCGCCGTGCTTGGCTGCGGCCGCGGACATGGCAACCACTTCGTCAGTGGTGCTGTAGCTGCCCACTTCGTACTCAAGCCCGCTGGACAGACCGATCGCACCTTCGTTCATCCCTTGATCAACGAGCTGAACCATTTTTTCGACTTCAGCGGAGGTCGCGACGCGCTTGAAGTCCTTGCCCATCACTTGCTCACGAATCGTGGCATGGCCAGCCATCAAAGCGATGTTGAGCGATGCTGGATTCGACTCGCGCGCCTTGAGCCATGGCGCAGTCGGCCAAGGCGAATCACCGTCCGCGCCAACGACCACAGTAGTGATGCCCTGCGCGATTTGTGTTTCCGCTAGCGGATCGCTCTCGATAGCCTCGGTGGAATGGTTGTGAATGTCGATGAAGCCCGGCGCGAGCACCAGACCTTTGGCGTCGATGACTTCTTCGTCTTTTGCAGGCTGAAAATTGCCTACTTTCACGATGTGGTCACCCGCAACGCGAACGCTCGCATGCCGCAGGGGCTTCCCGGTTCCGTCGGCAATTTGCGCGTTGATGATTACCGTCGAGCCCGGCTTCTGCTGAGCCAAGGAGGCGTCAAGCCCGGCAAACAAAAGCAGCGGGATGAACACAGCTTGAAGTTTCACGAATAGCCGCACGATCTGCACCTTCCTAAAGATTTTCGAGTAGCTCTCGCGGAGCTGAGCTTATGCTGCGCGCGCGCAAACGATACCACACGACGATAAGCAACACGGAAACAGCAAAGATCAGTGAGGAGACTGCGTTGATCTCGGGCGTGATGCCGCGCCGCAGGCGTCCCCAGATTTCCAGCGGCAAGGTGTTGTCGCGGCCGATCAGGAAAAATGTGACGGCGATTTCGTCCATGGAAAGCGTAAAGATCAGCAGGCCAGCGGCGACCAGCGAAAGTTTTAGATTCGGCAGGGTAATGCGCCAGAAGGTTTGCCACGGAGTGGCGCCTAGATCGAGTGAGGCCTCTTCTTGCGCGCGATCCAGTTTTTGCAGGCCGGCGAAGAGTTCGGTCGTGGCGACAGAGATGAGCGCGGTTCCGTGTCCCAGGAAAACGGTGAGCAGGCTGAGCGGCATTCCTGCAAACACGGCAAACATCAATAACGATAGGCCGGTGATGATGCCGGGAAGAATCAGAGGAAGCAGGACCAATCGGCGGAAGAGCGCTTTGCCGGGGAAGGTGGCGCGGTCGAGAGCAAGCGCGGCAAGCAGACCGAGCGTGAGCGACAGCGCGACACTGGCTGCCGCGACGATGAGGCTGTTGACCACCGCTTCCCAGATGGCGGAGTCAGAAAATAGTTGGCGGTACCAACCAAGGGTGAAATGGCGCGGCGGGAATCCGCCGACGCCGTCGCGATTGAACGAATAGAGAATGAGGACAACGATCGGTAAATAAATAAAGCCAAACACTAATGACGCGTAGACCGTAAGCCACACAGAACGCTGGCGTGAATTTTCTAAACTCATCGAAAAGACCAGCGTTTCTCGAGGCGTTCGGTGGTGAAGAGCAGGGCGACAGTGGTCAGTAGGATGCAGACGGAAATTGCGGCGCCCAGCGGCCAATCGTACGCCGCGCCGAAAAGACTCTGCACGATATTCGCGATCATTGTTGCCGACGGGCCGCCGACGAGCAGCGGTGCGAGGAAATCACCAAGCGACAGCACGAACGCGAACGTCGCGCCGGCGAGCAGACCAGGAATGGAAAGGGGAAGAATAACGCGCAGGAAAGTAGCGCGCCGATCTCCTCCCAAGTCCTGCGAGGCTTCGACCAACGTACGGGGAATGTGTTCGAGCGCGGCATAGATGGGAAGAAAAACGAACGGCGTGTAGATGTGCGTAAGCATCAGGACAACGGCAAAGGGGCTGTAGAGAAAGAAGCTGACCGGTTCGCGCGTGAAGTGCAGATATTGCAGCAGACCGTTAAGCACGCCGTCGCTGCCCAGTATGGTCTTCCAGGCGTAGCCGCGAACAAGATAGCTGACCCACAGAGGCACAATCACTAGTTGATATAGGAGTTCCTTGCGCGGACCTGCGTGGAAAGAAAGATAGTACGCGAGGGGGTATCCGAGGAGCAGTGAACAGACGGTCACCGAAGCAGCGATGCGCGCTGTGCGCAACAAAACTTGAAAATACAGAGGATTGGTGAACAACGCCCGATAGTTCTGCAGATTCCACTGATGCGCGAGGGCGCCTTCGCGAACAAGCCAGAAACTGTGAGCGAACATAAGCGCGTACGGCAGCAGAAGGAAGAGACACACCCACAGCAGCGGAGGCGCAGCAACGATAGTCTTGTACGTTCGTGAGTACATTTATGCGGTCTTGTGATCGGGCTTTCCGGACGGAGCAAGGGCCCGGGACTCGCTTACAGCGATGGCGTCAGCGGCCGAAAAAACGAAGTCGCATTCACCGGCGAGCGGTCCCGCCGGAGGAACTCTGGCTCGTAGCGTTAGATTGTCGCCGCAATCGATTTCCAGGAATTCGCTGGCGCCGCTGTAAATCTGTTGTCGAATAGCTCCACGGAAACGAACGCCGTCCGGGAATGGCAGCGCATCCTCCGCGAATTGGATCGCCTCGGGGCGCAACGACATAACGACGGTGCCGGCGCCCTGCGCGGTTTTCCATTGCAGCGGGCCACAGCGGACCACGCCATTATGAACTTCTCCACGCAGCAGATTGGTTTGTCCGATGAACTCCGCGGTATAAGCGGTGGCCGGGCGGGAATAAATTTCGCGCGGCGAGGCTATTTGTTCGAGGGCGCCGTTGCGAAGCAGCGCGATCCGATCGGAAAGAGCCATAGCCTCGTCCTGATCGTGAGTAACAAAAAGAAACGCGATGCCGATTTCCCGCTGCAGAGCTTTCAGCTCGCTTTGCATTTGCTTGCGAAGGTTGGCGTCCAGCGCGGAGAGCGGTTCGTCCAGCAGCAGGAGTTCAGGCCGGTTGATCAATGCCCGCGCGAGGGCGATGCGTTGCTGCTGGCCGCCACTCAGAGTTGACGGTCGCGCGTCGGCGAAGCTGCTCATTTTCACCATGCGCAGAGCTTCTTCCACCCGCCCACCGATTTCGGCTCGTGGCGTGGACTTGACGCGCAGCCCGTAAGCGACGTTGTCACGAACGTTCAGGTGCGGAAACAGCGCGTAATTCTGGAAGACCGTATTCACGCGCCGTTTGTAAGGCGGCAATGTGTCCAGGCGCTCCTTGCCCATCCAAATTTCCCCGGCGGTTGGCTGTTCGAAACCAGCGACGAGCCGGAGCAGCGTAGTCTTCCCTGATCCGCTTTCCCCAAGCAAGGTAAGAAATTCGCCCGCGGCGATTTCCAGCGAAATATTTTTCAGGACGTCGGCGCGCCCAAATCGCTTGGCGATGCCTCGAACCTCGAGAAGCGTCGAAAGCGGCGGCGTTGCGGATTGCGGCGAGCTGGCCCCGTCGCTCACTGCGCGCTTTTGACCTCGTTCCAAATCTCGTTGTACTTGGCCCGCCGCGGCACGTCCTGCCAGAAGTAAATGCGCTTCATGTATTCGTCGGGGTTGTCGAGGTGCAGGCTCTTTCGCTCATCGGCATTGAGCAATTGCGAAGTGGCCGGATTCGCGGGAGTGTAGTGCGTCACGTCGGTAACCAACTTCTGTGTTTGCGCTTCGACCATATATTCCAGGAACTGCTGCGCCAGTTCTTTGCGGGGGCTGGCTGCGGTGATCATCAAGTGGTCGATCCAGCCCGTCGTGTTCTCCCTCGGAATCGTCTCGCCGATCGGGAAATTGATTTTGTGAAGTTCGTTGGTCATCAATGGCCAGCCCATGGCCGCGACCACTTCATGATTCTGGAAAAGATTGGTCAGCTCGCCTCCGGTCGACCAATATTTGCGAATGTTCGGTTTCAGCTCGATCAGTTTTTTCTTGACCGCTTCCAATTGCGCGTCACTCAGGTTGTAAAGTTGGCCGGGATCGGGTTGGTCGTAGCCGAGCACCTGCGCGGCCAGGTATACGCTGGAAAGCTCATCCCACAAAGAGATTTTGCCTTTGTACCTGGGATCCCACAGCACTTTCCAGGAATCTGGCGGCTGCGCGAAAACGTTCGCGTCGTAGAGCAACGGATTCGGTCCCCACACAAACGGTACGCCATACGTTTTGCCGTCAGCCTTGACCAGCGGAGAATCGCGAAGCCTCGCCGAGAGCTGGCTGTAAGAGGGAATCTTAGACAGGTCGAGCGGAGCCGCCAGGTCAGCCCGAACGATGGAAGTGGCCACATCGCTCGAAGGCGAGATCACGTCGTAGTTCGAAGCGCTGCCGCCCCTGAGCTTGGCCACCAGCTCGTCGCTCGAGCCCATGTAAGCCGCGACCACCTTGCAATTGTGGGATTGCTCGAACGGTTGCAGGAATGAACGATCGGCGTAGCCCTCCCACACCAGCAAGCTCAGCGTCTCGGTCTTCGGCTTACAAGCGCCAAGTGAGCCCGTGAAAAAAATAAAGCAGAAGAGCAGTGAGCGTCGCGTCATCGTGAGGTAATCCTTGCTTCTACTTTTCAGGGGCTTGATAGACTACACGCCCGCCGACCATGGTGGTCAAGACTTTGGTTTCCACAATCCGATGCGGATCGATATCAAAAATATTCTGCGAAACAATGATCAGATCCGCGAGTTTGCCGGGCTCGATCGAGCCTTCGGTCTTCTCGCGACGCCCCGCGTAAGCCGCTCCGAGCGTATATCCGCGAACGGATTCGTCCACGGTCAGCCGCTGCGCTGGCACAAAGCCCCCATCCGGCTTGCCTTCCATAGTCTGTCGCGTTACGGCCGTTTGTATGCCCTCCCACGGATTCAACGTCACCACCGGCCAATCGCTCCCGAATGCGAGATGCCCACTCGCATTCGAGATGCTCTTCCAAACCCAGGCCCGCGAAGCACGATCGGGTCCGATATTTCGCGCCCATACATCCAAAGTGTCGGCATCAGGATACGCGTGCAGCGGCTGCATGCTGGCGATCACGCCGAGCTTCCCGAAGCGTGGTATATCAGCAGGGTCGATCGTTTCGATGTGCTCGATACGTGGCCGGCGGTCCTGTGTGTGATTGACCTCCTCCGCGTGCTCATAAGCAGCGAGCGCGGTGCGAACGCCGTAATCGCCAATCGCGTGCGTGAAAAGTTGCAAGCCGCGCTTGTCCAGTTCAGTGACCGCTGAGGAATACTTGACGGGATTCCAAAAAAGCTTGCCTTTAGTCGAACTGTCGTCGCTATAAGGCTCCAGCATAGCCGCGGTGTGTGATTCAACGACGCCGTCGACCATCATCTTGACCACGTTGGTGTCGATCCACTCGTCGTGAAATCTTTTTCGAGCTGCTTCGACGGAATCGAGATCAGTCGTGCGCAGCTCCGGAGGATTCAGGAAATAAGCGATATAGAAGCGCAGTGTCTGTTGCCCCTCCTTGCGCAACTCATCGTAAAGATCAAGATGCTCGAAGTCGCCTCCAGCGCTGTGCACCCGCGTGAGGCCGTTTTCGTTGGCCCATTTCATTCCGGTCCGCAGCGCGGCCAGGTACTCATCACGGGTCGGCTTGGGGACCACGCGGTCGACCAGTCCGTGGGCAGCCTCTTTCAGAGCCCCCGTCGCTTCGTGGGTTTTTGGATCCCGCACAATCGCGCCGTTTGCCGGATCGGCTGTATTGTTCGTGATTCCAGCGAGCGCCAGGGCTTTGGAATTCGCCCAGTATGTATGTCCATCATAGCCGGCCAGCAAAACGGGCCGGTCTGGGAAAATTTCGTCCAGGTATTTCTTGTCCGGCAAAGATTCGGAACCGAACATCGCGTAATTCCACCCGCGCCCCAGCACCCAATCCTTTCCAGGATGCTGTGCAGCGTAATCGCGCAATCGTTGTTGAATATCGGAATAGTTTTTTGCTCCTTCCAGGTTCACGCGATTAAGACCCAGTGAGCCGCTCATGAAATGTATGTGGCAATCCACAAAGCCGGGCAGCACCAAATGGCCACCCGCTTCGATCACCGTCGTCGCCGCAGAACGCATTTTCAGGATTGTTTCTTCGTCTCCGACGGCGACGATTTTCCCATCCCGAACGGCCACCGCTTCGGCCCAGGGCTCCGCGCTGTTGCCGGTGTACACTCTGCCGTGCGCGATAATCGTGTCCGCAACCGGGATCGGTCCGGATGCCAACGCCGCGGCGAGAAGCAAAACGAAAGCCGCGGTAATCAACGGAAAGGCTCGTCTCTTCATCTAACTCACCTTTAGAACGTCGGAGGCGTATTGACCCACAGCAACCACGCCTCGCTCCGGCCGGGATTGCGCCACCGATGCGGTGTCGAGCTTTCAAAGTAGAGACTATCGCCCATTTTAAGACGGTAGTGCTCCGCGTCGCCCAGCCAGATCTCGAATTCCCCGCGAAAAACGTGAAGGAATTCCTCGCCTTCGTGCGAATACGATTCACCGCTGCCGCCCCGCGGTTTTATCCGGAACAGGTGTGGTTCCATCGCCGTGTTGCCCCACGCAAGCAGTTCCATGCGGACGCCCGCATTGGTCTCCAGGACTTTTCGCTCCCCAGGGCGCACCACGCGTGGATTCTCGCCGTTAGTTTCAAACAGCGACAGAATGTTCGTGCGATAAAACCGCGCAATCCGGCGCAGCGTGGCCACCGACGAATGCATTTGGCCGCGTTCCAGCGAGCTGAGAAAGCCGACCGAGACGCCTGTGGCGCGCGCCACTTGTGCGAGCGAAAGCCCTCGGCGAGTGCGTAGCCGGCGAAAGCGCTGGCCGGGAAGCGTGGCCGCTTCCGCAGGAAGAGCCACCGCGCCCTGGCGTTTCAGCACATGCACGATTGCGGCCGGATTTAGCCCGCGCGCTCGGCGTAGAAACATCGCTCGTTGCAGCAGCCGAACGTCAGCTTCGGAATACAACCGATAACGGCTTTTGGTCCGCTGCGGAGCGACCAGCCCCAGCGTTTCCCACGCGCGCAATGCCGAAGAGGAAATACCTACTCGACGCGCCACTTCGCTGATGCGCAGCGTCAGGCGCGCGCCTCGCTTGGCCGATTCATCGGATAGATTCTTTTTCCTTGACACAGGTCCCGGCATTCTCTAAGTTTGCTGGATTATAGTAAGGTTCAGGGGATGGGGCAACCTCGAAAACTGCCTCCGAATCAAAATTCCTCAGGGGTGGGGTCAATGAGGGTTAACAATTATTTTGCGCTGCGCGGCGAACGCTGGTATTTGCTCGGAGCGCTCGCTGTCCTCGCAGTTTGTTTGTCCATCGTAATTTCTGCTCGCGCCCAGAGCACCGGCGGGCGCATCCGCGGCACCATTACGGATCCCAGCGGCGGCGCGGTGAGCGGTGCAAGAGTCACGTTGACCAACGAAGCCACCAATGCATCGCGTCAGGCCGAATCGGGCGCCAACGGAGAATATCTTTTTCTGGAAGTGCCCGTCGGCAGCTATCAGATCGACGTCACCGCCGCGGGTTTCAAGAAACTCGTTCGTAAGGGAATCGCTGTGGACCTAAATCAGGTTCTTAGCGTTGACGCCGCTTTGCAGCTGGGGGGTGCCACGGAAACGGTGGAGGTGACCGGCGCGCCGCCGGTTGTGGATACGACTTCAACCCAGCTCGGCGCGGTGATGAATAAGACCGCGATAAGCGAGTTGCCGCTCAATACCCGCGATACTTACCAGCTTCTTCAGTTGCAACCCGGCGTCCAATCCCAGTTGGGCTCTAACCTGTTCACTGGAAGTAGTGACCCCGGCGTGGTGTCCGTGAATGGAGGCCGCGGACGCGCCAACAATTACCAAGTGAACGGAGGCGATGCCAACGATGTCTTCGTCAATCTACCCGCTATTCAGCCTTCCCCCGATGCGATTGAAGAATTTCGCATCATCACCAACACTTTCGACGCAGAGTTCGGCCGCAATTCCGGAGCTGTCGTCAACGTGGTGACCAAGAGCGGAACGAATGAAGTCCACGGCGATGTCTATGAATTTTTCCGGAACAAAGTACTGAACGCGAGAAATTTCTTCGATACCGAGAAAGCTGATTTCAAACAGAATCAATTCGGAGCAACCCTGGGTGGGCCCATCAAGAAGGATAAGACCTTCATTTTTGGCTCCTACGAGGGACGTCGGATCATCAACGGAGTCTCTTCCGGAACGGTCCTCTTGCCGACCCAGGGCGAGCTAAATGGAGACTTTTCCGGCGGCCCGACGTTCACCGGCACGTTGGTTAACTCAAGCTTGCTGGCCAGCCGGACCGGTTGCGCGACCGCCATTGCCAGCGCTGGTGGCACGCTCGCCGACAACACGGCTTATTCCAGCGTTTTCCCCAACAATCAGATTCCCAAAGCCTGCTTCGACGCCACCGCCGCGGATTTGACGAGCCTTTTCCCCACCGCTCCCGGTGGCGGGAACGTGTTCACCTCCAACCCAGCTGATCACTTGCGGGGAGATCAGGGTACGTTGCGCTTCGACCACAAGATCACGCCGAATCAACAATTCAGCGTCTACTACTACGTTGATGATTCGGCCGATACGCAGCCATTTTCGTTTTTCCAGGCCGCTGGCGCCAATGTCCCGGGATTCGGGGCGAACTTCACCACACGATTCCAGCAGTGGAACATAAGCCATACTTGGACGATTGGCGCAACGTCGGTTAACGAGGCTCGCTTCACCTATTTTCGCGAAGGACAGGCCAACACGGATCATCCCGTAAATATCAGCAAGGATGGCACTGTGCACAGCACCTGCCCAACCGTTGATGCCGCGCATTGTTTCACCGATCCTGCCAATCCTGGCGCGGGAATCACAACGACCCTTCCTGGGCACGCGGGTCTGCCATTCATCTCCATTTCCGGTGGAGTGGTTATCGGGGATAACTTTGAAGGGGAATTGCCCCAGGTAGGTAACGTTTTTCAGTGGACCGACAATTTCAGCAAGATCGTAGGCAACCACAGCTTGAAATTCGGCGGAGATGTCAGCCGTGCGCGGTTCGATCAAACTCTGTACTTCGAAATTAACGGGGACTACAGCTTCACCAGCAACGCTGCCTCCCCTTCCGGCAACGATCTCGGTTTCACCGACGCCTACGGGAACTATCTCTTGGGCCTCCCTACGTCCTACGGACAGGGTGCCGCGCAAGGAGAAAACGCGCGGACCACGTCGGTGTTTCTGTATGCGCAAGACAGTTGGAAGGTTAAGCCAAACTTGACGCTCAATTACGGGCTGCGCTGGGAACTGAACACCCCATACAACGAAATAAAGCACCGCGTGCAAACATTTCGCCCCGGCCAAGCGGACACGATTTTCCCTTGTGTGTTGAGCCCGACTTACCCATCCGGGCAGCCCAATCCGACATTCCCCGTCGTGGAGAATGGAAGCCCCGATTGCAGCCTGAACGGGCCGTCCAATGCGGTTTTTCCAACCGGCCTCGTGATTCCTGGCGACAAAGGGGTGCCCAACGGCTTGACCCAAACCTATTACAAGTCCTTTGCTCCGCGCCTTGGTTTGGCGTGGAGTCCGGGAGCGACTTCTGGCTGGCTTTCCAAACTGACCGGCGGTCCGGGCAAAACCAGCATCCGCATGGGCGCTGGTATCTTCTATAACCCGATTGAACAACTCGTGCTCGAGCAGTTCAGTGCTGAACCGCCGTTCGGTGGGAGTGTGCTGCTGTCAGGTACGCAATTCAATTTGCCTTTTGAGTTTCAGTCCGGCGGATTTGCCCCCAACCCATTCGGCAACATTCTCACCCCCGTTCGCGGCCAGCCTGTCGATTGGTCGATCTTCAGACCCATTTTGCTGTTTGGCGAGTTCCAGCCGAAAATGCGGTCGCAGTATTCCGAACAATACAACTTCACCATTCAGCGCCAGATTGCCAGGGATCTGCTCTTTCAGATCGGCTACGTCGGGACACAGGCCCACCGCTTACTCCAATCTGTCGACCTGAACCCGGGACAGGCTCAGCCCTGTTTGGATCTGCAAAACATCTCCGTGGCGACGGGCAACACAAGCCTCTCGTGCGGACCGTTTTTTGCCGATACTCCTTTCTTCATCCCGCCTGGCACCGTTTTGCCCAACGATTTGCATTTGCCTTACGGATCGACTCCGGTCGTGCCAGCGGGAACAACCGTGGGGCCGAATGGAATCACTTTGGTCGGTCTCCGGAAGTATTCGTCGCCTCAGTGCGATCCGTTGACTGGCACTGGCTGTCCAGCGGACGGCGTTCCGGTGTTTGGCAGCATCTTTGCCCAGAATACTGTGGGAAACTCCGCTTACAACTCCTTGCAAGTAATGTTGCAGAAGCAGATGTCACATGGGCTCCAGTTCCAGGCTGCCTATACTTTCAGCAGGTCCATTGATAGCTCATCCAGCTTTGAGAGCATCGTCAACTATGAGAATCCCAGGCTAAGCAGGGCGCTCTCCGCGTTTGACGCTCGTCATCGTTTCGTTTTCAGTCCCTACTGGGAGTTGCCCGTTCCCGCGCGTGACGGCATCACCGGTAAAGTCGTCAACGGCTGGGCAACTTCGGCGATCATCACATTTCAGACGGGATTTCCCATTCGGCTCGTAAGCGCAAACGATACGGAGCTAGGAAACAGCTTCGACTTCGAACCCGTCGGAGAGCCCGACCTCATCGCGCCGATTCGCTTTATCAATCCACGTACAGACCCGAACCATCAATTTTTTGATCCCAACTCCTTTGCGGATGCGACGATCGGGACGTTCGGGAATGGGCCGCGCACCTTCTGCTGCGGGCCGAGAATCAGTCAAACCGATCTGTCAATCATCAAAAAGACGCACCTGACAGAGCGCATCAATACCGAATTTCGAGCGGAATTCTTCAATGCCTGGAATCACACGCAGTTTCTTACTCCTGACGGGAATTTTACAAACCTCGGCTCGACGTTCGGGACAGTCCAAAAGGCGCGCGATCCCAGACTGATACAATTTGCGCTTAAAGTCCTTTTCTAGGTGGTACAGAGAATTCTCGCAGGCGCGACCAACAAAGGTTCGCGCCTTTACGACGTACCGAAGACATACTGACTACAGGGAACAGACCTGCCGAAAGCATTGGAGTAATCATGCATGACGCACTACAGAAAGAGATCGCAACCTACCAAAAGCGAACGCCAAAATCTGCGGAAGCCCACGCACGAGCGCTGAAGCGCATACCCCTCGGCGTGGCCAGCAATTATCGAGCCTATGACCCCTATCCGATTTTCGTAAAAGAGGGCCGGGGCAGCAAGATTCGCGATATTGACGGCAATGAGTACGTGGACCACAACCTCTGTTTCGGCGCGCTCATGGCTGGCCATTGCCACCCTGCGGTCGTGAAGGCCATAGAGAAAGCGCTGCAGATCGGAACCACCTTCGGCATGCCTCACGACATGGAGTGGGAACTTGCCGAAGAAATCTGCGCCCGCTATCCCGTGGAAATGGTGCGCTTCGGCTCCAGCGGCACCGAAGTGACCATGCACGCATGCCGCATGGCCCGCGCCGCCACCAAGCGCGACAAAATCCTAAAGTTTGAAGGCGCATATCACGGACTGCACGACACCGCACTGGTCAGCGTGAAGCCCAAAGCCGAAGACTACGGCGACATCAACGCGCCGACATCGGTCCCTGGCGGCCTCGGCGTCCCCAAAGCCAGCATCGAAAACGTGCCGGTAGCAACGTTCAACGATCTTGCCAGCGTCGAGCGCCGCTTCCAACAATTTCCCGGACAGATCGCAGCCATTATCCTCGAACCCATTTTGATGAACGTAGGCTTGTGCATGCCGCAACCAGGCTTTCTGCAGGGCCTGCGCGACATCGCCACCAAAAATGGCGCGCTGCTTATTTTCGACGAAGTAAAAACAGGCGCGAAGCTGGCCTGGGGCGGCGCCAGCGATTTCTTCGGCGTGAAACCAGACATGATTTGCCTGGCAAAATCCATCGGAGGCGGCGCGCCCCTCGGAGCCTTCGGTGCCAGTCGCGCCGTGATGGATCTCATCTCGCAGCACAAAGTCTTTCACGGCGGTACGTACAACACCAATCGCATCTCCATGGCCGCCGGCCTCGCAACATTTCGCGAAGTACTCACCCGCGAAACCTATGCCCACGTCGATAAATTGAGCAAGAAACTGACCGAAGGCTACCGCAGAATCGTGGCCAAGTCCGGTTTGCAAGCGTACGTCGCCAGCGCCGGTGTAAACGGCGCCCTCATGCTCTATCCCAAGGAAATCAAGAATTATCGCGACTGGACCACGATCGACGTCGACCTCTGGCGCCAATATTGGTTTGCCATGGTCAATCGCGGCGTCCTCCCTCAGCCTTATTGGTGGGACGAGCAGTGGACGATTTCCGTGCAGCACACCGAAGCGGACATCGACAAGCACCTCGCGGCATTCGAAGACGTGGCCCCCGGCTTGGCCAAAGCGCAGCACGAACGCGGTGCCGCGGCTGTGAGTTCGGCCGGCCACTAACGAGCTCGCCCGAGCGCTCGGATGCCTGCGGCCTGACGGAGAACACGGTTGACCAACGAAGTCATCGCGCCGAGCACGCCGGCGGAAAAAGAAGCTCCGCGCCTGCGCCGCGTTTTAGGACGCTGGGATCTCGTACTGCTTTTCGTCGTCGCGGTCTTCAACCTGAACGTCGTTCCGTCCATTGCCGCGAATGGTGGCGTAACGGTTTGGCTGTGGATCATTTCACTGGTCTTGTTTTTCTGGCCCCAGGGCATCGCGGTGATTGAATTGGCCCAGCGATATCCCGGCGAAGGTGGCGTCTACCTGTGGGCGAAAAGAGAATTTGGCGATTTTCACGGTTTTCTCTCGGGCTGGTGCTATTGGACCAATAACATGATGTACGTTCCCACCATCATGCTGTACTTCGTTGGCGTTTCCGTCTTCGCTTTGGGGCAAGGTCATCAGGCTCTTGCCGACAATAAAATTTTCGCGCTCACCGCTTCGATCCTCCTGCTCGCTGTCCTCGTAGTGCTCAACATCATCGGACTGGGTGTGGGCAAGTGGATCAACAATGTCGGCGCGATAGGGACCTTTGTCGCGGCCGCAGTGCTCATCGGCCTCGGCGTCACGGTTTGGCTTCGCTTCGGGACCGCAGTTACCGCCGCCGATTTTCAAATTCCCGCCAATCCCCGATTCATGTTGAACTCGTTTGGCGTAATCTGCTTCGGCCTGGTAGGTCTCGAATTAGCCTCCATCATGGGCGACGAAATCGCAAATCCCCGAAAGATTCTTCCCGGTGCGGTTGCCTGGGGCGGCGCTTTATCCGGACTGCTCTACATCGGCGCGACGCTCACTCTACTCATCGCCGTCAGCAAGCAAGACATCAGCGTGCTGCAAGGCATCGTGCAAGCCGTAAGTCACATGGCCAGCCGGGTGAATGCGGTCTGGATTGTCGCGCCTTTCGCGTTTCTCCTCAGCATTTCCATCGCCGGGATCGGCTCGGCGTGGCTCGCAGGATCGGCCCGTATTCCATTCGTCGCCGGCCTCGATTCTTACATGCCCTCCTGGCTCGGGAAGGTGCATCCCGCATATTTGACTCCCTACGCCGCACTAATCGTGCATGCAACGGTGTCCATGATTCTCGTCATCGTCAATTTCACAGCCGCCGGAGTCCAGGAAACTTTTCAAAAACTTTTGTCGCTCGCGGTGGTCCTGCAGTTGGTTCCGTTCTTATACATGTTTGCGGCCCTGCTGAAAATCGCCGCCCAGCCATCCTTCACGAGAGTGCAATACGGAAAGCTCATGTTGTTTTTTGCAGGCGCCAGCGGCCTGGTGACCACCACAATGGGCATCGCTCTGGCTTTTTTCCCGGCCGCGCAAATCACCTCCATTATTTCTTACGAAATCTGGATGTTTGGCGGCACCCTCTTATTCGTGGGGCTGGCCGCGTTTTTCTTCTTCGTATACGGTCGGCGCAAAGCGGCGCGTAGCATGGCAGCCGTGCGCGCTACGTAAAGCTGTAGCTCAGGCTTATCCTGAGCGGCGAAGGGTCCGGTGGACCTGAGGCTTGGATTAGAGTAGAGGAGCTGGAGGAAGTTATGTCGGGTACTGCCAAAACCGAAGTCCGTACTTACCGCAACTATGTGAATGGCCAATTTGCTGCCAGCGCGTCCGGCCAAACCTTTCCCGTTTTCGATCCTTCCACCGAAGAAGTAATCGCCCGCGTCAGCGCCGCCGACAAGACAGACGTTGATGCCGCGGTGAAGGCCGCGCGTGACGCCTTTGACTCCGGACCGTGGTCCAAAACCACAGCGCAAGATCGCGGCCGCATTCTCTTCAAGCTGGCCGAGAAAATTCGCCAGAACACCGCCAGCCTCGCCGATCTCGAATCGCGCAACACCGGCAAGCCCATCGTGGAAGCGGAATACGACATCGCCGACGTGGCCACCTGCTTCGAATACTATGGCGGCTTGGCCACAAAAATCATGGGCCACGTTAACCCCGTGCCGGCCAACGCACTCAGCATCACACTTCGCGAACCTGTCGGTGTAGCCGCCCAAATTATTCCCTGGAACTATCCGCTCCTAATGGCCTCATGGAAGCTCGCGCCCGCGCTGGCCGCCGGCTGCACCTGCATTCTGAAACCTGCGGAGCAAACTCCGCTCACCGCTCTCGAATTCGCCAATTGGTTCGAAGAAGCCGGCCTGCCTCCCGGCGTCGTGAACATCATCAACGGCTTCGGTGAAACCACCGGCGCGGCACTGGTCGCGCATCCGGGCGTCGACAAAGTTGCCTTCACCGGCAGCGCGGCGGTTGGCAAAATTATCGTTAAGAGCGCCGCCGACACGCTCAAGCGCGTCACGCTCGAGCTGGGCGGCAAATCGCCAAATATTTTCTTCGCTGAAGCCGACTGGGAAGCCGCCGTCGATGGCGCGCTCTTCGGCGTCTTCATCAATCAAGGCGAAGTCTGTTCGGCCGGCAGCCGCATCCTGGTCGAGAAGAAAATCTACAGCAAGTTCGTCGAGTCCATGACCGAAAAGGCCAAGCGCATCAAGCTAGGCCCGCCGCTCGAACGCGAAACCAAAATGGGCCCCCTGGTCAGCAAAGAACAATATGATCGAGTGCAATCCTATCTCGAAGTCGGCAAGAAGGAAGCCAAGGTCGCCATCGGCGGCGGCCGCCCCAAACAATTCGGCAAAGGCTACTATCTGGAGCCCACCATTTTCTACGACGTCGAAAACAGTGCGCGAATCGCTCGCGAAGAAATCTTCGGCCCGGTCGCCTCCGTAATTCCCTTCGATGGCGAAGCCGACGCCATTCGCATCGCCAACGATACGCCGTACGGTTTGGCCGCCGCTGTTTGGACTCGTGACATTTACAAAGCGTTTCGTGTGGTCAAGTCTTTGCGCGCCGGAATCGTCTGGGTCAATCACATGCAGCCCACCTACGTCGAAGCTCCGTGGGGTGGCTACAAGCAGTCCGGCTTCGGTCGCGAACTCGGCCCCTGGGGTCTCGAAGAATATCTCGAAACCAAGCAAGTTTTTGTGAATCTCGACGAAACTCCAATCGGGTGGTACTGAGATGCCTACAATTCAACTTCGCACAGAAATTCCCGGCCCGCGCTCGCTGGCTTTGATGGCTCGCCGCGAAGCCGCGGTTCCCCGCGGTCCGTACAACAGCGCTCCCATTTTCATGGCCTCCGCCGAGGGCGTCACGCTCGAAGACGTGGACGGCAATCGCTATCTCGATTTCGCCGGCGGAATCGGTTGTCTCAACGTCGGTCATCGCTCGCCCCGCGTGATATCGGCCTTGCGTGAGCAGTTGGAGAAGCATTTGCATCTCTGCTTCGCGGTCACTCCGTACGAAAGCTATATCGCGTTAGCCGAAAAGTTGAACGCGCTCACGCCCGGCACAGGCCCCAAGAAAACCATCATCGTCAACACCGGCGCGGAAGCCGTGGAGAACGCGGTCAAGATCGCGCGTGCCTACACCAAGCGCCCGGCGGTAATTTGTTTTGAAGACGCGTTTCATGGCCGCACCTTGCTGACCATGACGCTCACCAGCAAAACGCATCCGTACAAAGCCGGTTTTCAACCTTTTGCCAGCGACGTATATCGCATCCCATTCGCCTATCCGTATCGCGGTGAAAAAGGCGCCACCGCGGAAACCTTCGCGCATCATCTTGAAGACGCCTTCAAGCGGAGCGTCGCTCCGGAATCGGTGGCCGCGGTTATCGCCGAGCCGGTCTTGGGCGAAGGCGGCTTCATCGTGCCGCCGAAAGATTATTTCGCCTTGCTGCAAAAAATTTGCCGCCAGCACGGCATTCTCTTCATCGCCGACGAAGTACAATCCGGTTTCGCGCGCACCGGCAAATGGTTCGCCAGCGAACACTTCGGCATCGAGCCGGACCTGATCGCCATGGCGAAATCTCTCGGTGGAGGCATGCCTATCGCCGCGGTCACTGGCCGTGCGGACATCATGGACGCGCCGGGAGTGGGTTCCCTGGGCGGAACATTCTGCGGCCATCCACTTTCTTGCGCCGCTGCTTTAGCCGTGATCGAAACAATCGAGAAGGAAAATCTACTCAACCGCTCGCTTGGCATTGGCCGCCGTTTCGAAGACCGTGCCCGCGCCTGGCAGAAAAAATGGCCGCTGGTCGGAGAGGTACGCGGCCTGGGCGGCATGTGCGCGATGGAACTCGTGCGCGACCCGGCCACGCGGGAGCCTGCCGACGCAGAAACCAAGCAGGTCGCGCGTTTCTGCTACGAGCACGGTCTCATCACCATCACCGCCGGAACATTTAACAATGTCATTCGCATTCTGGTTCCGCTGATTGTCACCGACGAGCAGTTTGATGAGGGCCTGGGCGTAATCGAGGCGGCCCTCGCGTCAGCAGCGCAGCCCATACACGCTGCGCTTTCGCACGCCTAAGAAAAACGTATGCCAGCCGCAATCGAATCCATCAACTTTGCTTTCCTGCTCGATGGGAAATGGCGGGACGACGGCGAGCGCATTGAAATTTTCTCGCCGGGCACGCGCCAGCGCGTCGGCCTGACCTATCGAGCCACTTCCTCGGATGCCGAGGCCGCCATCCGCGCCGCCACGCGCGCGTTTGAAGTCACCAGGAAGATGGGAGGTTACGAGCGGCAACGAATCCTTCGTGCCATCTCCACCGGAATCGAAAAGCACAGCGAAGAGTTTGCCCGCCTGGTAGCGCTCGAAGCCGGCAAGCCGATCAAGACCGCACGCGTGGAAGTGGATCGCGCGGTCTTCACCTTCAGCGTCGCCGCCGAAGAGGCCGTCCGCGTGAGCGGCGAATATTTGCCGCTCGATTGGCAGGCGTCCACCGCGGGCCGCTGGGCGATCGTCCGTCGGTTCCCGCTCGGGCCTATTGTCGCCATCACGCCATTTAATTTTCCGATCAATCTCGTCGCGCACAAAGTGGCCCCAGCCATCGCTGCCGGTTGCACCATCGTGTTGAAGCCTGCTCCGCAGACCCCCCTCACATCCTTGCGCCTGGCGCAAATCATCGAGCAAGCCGGATGGCCGGCCGGCGCACTGAACGTATTGCCGCTTTCCAATGATGACGCTGGAATTCTCGTCTCCGACGACCGTTTGAAAATGCTCAGCTTCACGGGCAGTACCGCGGTGGGCTGGGCGCTCAAGCAAAAGTCCGGCAAAAAAAGAGTAGTGCTGGAACTGGGTGGCAATGCCGGCGTGGTGATTTGCGCGGATACAAATTTGGAGTATGCCGCGGACCGTTGCGTAATCGGCGGCTTTGGCTACGCCGGCCAGTCTTGCATTTCCGTGCAGCGAATTCTTGTAGAAGAGAGCGCTTACGACAAATTTCTCGCCGCGCTGGTTACGCGCGTGCAGAAGCTTAAGGTCGGAAATGTTCTCGACGAGAACACCGACGTAGGCCCGCTAATCAGCGAAGACGCCGCCAACCGCGTGATCGCCTGGATCGAGGAAGCCGTGCGCGGCGGCGCGAAGATTGTGTGCGGCGCGCACCGCAACGGAGCCATGGTTACGCCCACAGTTTTGACTCATACCAAACCCGACATGCGCGTGAACTGTATGGAGATTTTCGGCCCGGTGGTCACCGTGGAAAAGTTTTCGAACTATGACGAGTCGCTGAACGCGCTGAATCACTCCGAATTCGGGTTGCAGGCCGGCGTCTTCACCCGCGACCTCAAGCGCATAACGCGCGCGTTCGAAATGCTCGAAGTGGGCGGCTTGATGATCGGCGAAGTTCCCACCTTCCGCATCGACCACATGCCCTACGGAGGCGCAAAGGACTCCGGCCTCGGCCGCGAAGGTCTGCGCTACGCAATAGAAGAAATGACCGAGCCCCGCCTCCTAGCCATCAATCCTGCGGGACTGTAGCCATATAGTCTGTAGCTCAGGCCTGTTTTTGGCCTGAGGCTTTTGACTTTCTGGACGGGCTGCTGGCGGTTCGCTCCAACTCGGACTTGCGCTCGGATGGGACATCCGGGCGCGCAAGAACTTCAGTACCTAAGGAGAGACCATGAACTATCCACGCCTTCTGCTGGCGCTGTTGCGGCCCTGATTGTATTTTTCGCATGGGGATTTTTGACCGAGGGCTGGCTACTACGCAAGGACTTCGCGCCTTCGGCGGCACTCTATCGAACCTCGGATCTCCAAATGAAGTACATGCCTCTTGGGATGGCGTCCGTGTTGGTAGCGCTGTTAGCAGCTGTTGCGCTCTATGCGGGCTGGTGCGGCGGCACATCGGACGCTGTGAAGGGCTTGCAATTTGGCCTACTTATGGGAGTGTTCGTCGCTTGCGTCCACCCAATTTCCAATCTCGTTACCATGAACATGGATACGAAGTTCGGGCTGGAAATCGCAGCAGGCAATGCTATCGGCTGGGTTTTGGCGGGCCTCGTGACTGGTCTAGTATATAAGCCGATGGTCCATTAAATGACCCTCATCCGCTCAGCATTGACGCCAGCTAAGGGCGACTTATGATTCGGTCTAGGTTCGCATGGTTGAGTTTTGCAATTGCCGTCTTTCCATCTTTGCTGCTTGGGCAGCAGCCTGTTGCACAGCGACCTTCTGACTTACAGGTGCTGTTGCATTCTGCGACTGGCTCCAATCGCTTTCAGATTGGCGCCGTGATTCCATTGGAGGTCGTCTTCTCCAGTAGCACCCCCAATCGCTACCTGGAGCCCTGTGTACTGTTCTGGGAGTCGAACTTCGGATTTCCACAGTGCCGATTCTTTAACCACTGGTCCTTCACTATCACGCCGGATCGTGGGTGGGTGGACCTTACAAAGGAGTTTCCATCGGGCCCGGCAACCAGCGGCGGACCCATGTTCCAGGTTCCGAGCCGCGATCTTTCTTCACATCCAGTCATTTTCTCCTATTCACTTACGAAGAGATTCCGCTTCGACAAGCCCGGCGAGTACCATGTGCAACTCTCAATCGATGTTGGGCTGGATGACGAAACCACGCAGCGCACATCGACCCCGGGTGCTGTGGAGGAACAACATAGCGTCAAGTTGGTGCCTGAAATTGTGCTCCAGATTGTTCCTGCCTCAGCGCAATGGCAATCGGAGATTGTTCGAAAGGGCTACGCAGCATACTCTGGGGTCCGTCCGCGCGTCGCCGACCCGCCACCGCCGGAATTGTTGCAATACCAGCAGGCTACCCAAGCGCTGTGCAATCTGGGCACGCCGGAAGCTGCTCGGGCGCTAGCCAAGCTCCTCTCGCAAGACCACAGCGAGGTTCAAGAATGCCTGCAACATACCCCCAGCCCCGCAGCGGCGATGGAAGAGATGGGACGTCTGTTGGTCGATCCCGGCGTTGCTGTAAAAGACGATTTCTTTACCGTCCTGGTTGGTCTGCTCAGCCAAGATGACAGGATAAAATCCGGGCTCCCAATCCTCTCTCAAGAACATGTGGACCGCGAACGAGACACACTATTTGCTTCTCTGCCTAAGAAAAGCGGCGAGGCGCAGATTCCATCGTTACTCACAATCTTGGCGCATCCCCCCCGCAGCAAGGGTACACCTTTCGAATTTGGGTACGACCTGCCATTTGCTCCGCCCGTCATTGCCACCGTTGCAGCTAACTATGATCGCCTTCCCCGGCAATCGCAGGAATGGTTGCTCGACGACGCTTGGGATCGAATAAAATCTCCGCTGATGCTGGCGGTGGTTCGCCGAAGCGCGGAGGCCGGCGACGGACAAGCGTTGTTACGTTGGCTTGAGCTTGATCCTGCCGCGGCAACCGTCTTTATCCGGCAAGAGCTTGTCCGTCCGGTGCCGCGTTTCTCGTCTTTCTATTTGCGACTGCCGGACGCTTCGCTGCCCGCGCAGGAAAAACAGATCGCAACGAACTTTGTTGCACTCGGTGGGGAGCCAGATCTAACCCGAGGCGCAACATTGTTGCACCGCTACGCCACCAGCGCCGTCTTGCCGGTTGTGCTGCCATTCATAAACGCGAGGCGGCCCGAATGGCCGTGTTCAATCCAGGTTCCGGTGCTCGCCTATTTGTTGAAAGTTTCGGCGGCAGGCGCCCAAACGGCGCTGGAGCAAGCCCTCCGACAGGCCGATCACCAGCCGTGCAATTCGAACACATTGCTCACGGATATAGGATTCTTGGAACCGAGTCCCGGACTGGAGCAGCTAGCGATGACACAGATCGCTTCCGGTGCGCAGTGGGCTCGCGACGCCGCCGATTATCTTCGATTGCATGGCTCGGCTGCCGCAAAGCCATTTGTCTGGGAGCAGCTAGTGAAGTGGCACGAGCGGTTCGTGTCCGCCGGCGCGGAAAAACGGATGCACGCCGGCACACCTACAAACGACGACGCTTTCCAAAACATGCTTGTTAGTTCGTTGACGGACGCATTTGCCAGAGCGCAGTCTTGGGTGCTTTCCGGCGAAGACGCGGAGCGCTTAGGTGTTCTCTTAGGTAAAGACAAAGTGTCCGCGCTAAGTTGCATTTTCCACTGCGCTTCCTCGGTTGACACCAAACCCAGCCCTGGCAATTACGCAATCTTCGCGGGCGCGAATGAAGTATGGCTGCAGAGGGATAACCGCCAGCGTATGATGGAATATCTGAACTCCGTCGAACGGCTTCATTACTCAATTAACCAGTACCGCTGCCCGGATAGGAAGGCGTTGCAAGAAAAACTCTTACAGTTTCCGGCGGGTTCAACATTCGAGTTCGCTTGGAATTTCACCGCTCACGACCGCGAAGAACTGGTGGAGATTAGCGACTTTCTGTGGAGTCGCGGGTACAAGGTCCGCAATCCGCAGAACTGGAGCTTCCTACGATCTGATCCTCCACACTAAGGGGACGCTTGGGAGCGTGTGGTCCGCAAGCCGGAAGTGATCCAGCTTGTTTGTATTGGCTAACCGAAGCGCTTTGAAGCGTGGACAAGTAACCGTCGTTTCATTTTCGGCGGCGCTGCCCTTATAATCCTGCGATTCGATTGCCTGCAAACTCTACTTTTCGGCCCGAGGAGAAAGCATGCCGGCTGCTGGCCAGACTCCGCGAACCACCATGTTCAACGGAAACAAGCTCAAGCTGGGCATTTTCTCGCCGAATTGCTCGGGCGGCATGGCTGTCACCAAAGTTCCGGAGCGCTGGGACGCTTCCTGGGAAAATAACCTGAGGCTGGCGCAAATGGCCGATGAGGCCGGCATCGAGTTCTTGCTGCCCATTGCCCGATGGAAAGGTTACGGCGGGGAGACCGATTTTGAGGGCAGCACGCTGGAAACCATCACCTGGGCTTGCGGGCTGCTGGCCAAGACCAGGCGTATCACCGTCTTCGGAACCGTGCATGCGCCGCTGGTGCATCCAATTTTTGCCGCCAAGCAAATGGTCACCGTTTCGCACGTGAGCGAAGGGCGGTTCGGACTGAACATCGTTTGCGGGTGGAACCAAGATGAATTTGAGATGTTTGGAATCGCGCAACGCGAGCACGACACGCGCTATGAGTACGGCCAGGAATGGTGGGATGTGGTTCAGAAAATTTGGCAGGAATCTGAGCCGTTTGATTACAGCGGCCGCTTCATCAAACTGAAGAACGTGGTGGGAAAGCCAAAACCATACAAGTGGAGACCGGTGGTGATGAATGCCGGCTCCAGCGGAGCAGGTCGCGGTTTTGCGGCGAAGAATTGCGATTTTCTGTTCACCGTTCTGATCGACCTCGACAAAGGCAAGCAGGACGTGCAAAGCATAAAGCGAATCGCCGCCGGCTTCGGCCGCGATGTCGATATATTCACGACGTCCTACGTAGTGTTACGCCCAACACGGAAGGAAGCGCAGGAGTATCACGAATACTACACAACAAAAATGGGCGATCACGCCGCGGCCGACCACCTGATGGAATTACAGGGGCTGCACGCGCAGTCCTTCCCGGCGGAGGCGTTCAAGTCGATTCGGCAGAGATTTTTCGGTGGGCACGGCGTATATCCGCTAATCGGTGATCCCGACGATGTGGCCGCTGAGTTGGCGAAAATCAGCGCCGCAGGGTTTATCGGGACCACCGTCACCTTCGTCAACTACGTGAAGGAATTTCCCTATTTCCGGGACGAGGTGCTGCCGCGCCTCGAGAGATTGGGCTTGCGACAGCCCGCCGCTGCGTCCTAAGTTGTAGCCTCCGCCGCCCCCGCGCTCTGCTATACTCCGCTCATTCTGTACGGCTTTCGGTTTTGGGGGTGATGTTCATGAATCGCATCAAGCCGTCCTGTGTGTGCCTTGCGGTTTCCCTCGCTAGCTTGTTTGCATTACTTACATTTTCTGCGCAAGTCTCGAACGCGCAGGCTATCACCGCTACGCTGTCTGGCAGGATCCTGGACACTTCCGGCGGCAGTGTCGCCAAGGCCCGGGTGACCATCACCAGCGCGGCGACTGGATTCGTGAGGACGGCGCAAAGTTCGGACAGCGGCGAGTACACCATTCCCGCCTTGCCCGCTGGCGAATACACGGTTTCCGTGGAGTACGCCGGATTCGGCAAGCAGAACAAGAATGTCGTTCTGCAAGTCGGCCAGGTGGCCGAACTGGACATTACGTTGACGCCCGGTGGAGTCGCGGAAAAGGTTGAAGTGGCGGTCACTTCGGATTTAGTCGAGACCACGCGCACTGAAGTCAGCACCGTCATCACTGAGCGCCAAATTGTCGATCTGCCGGTGAATGGGCGCGAGTTTATTGATTTTGCGCTGCTCTCTCCAGCCGTAGCGATAGGGGACACCACGTCGGGCAGCACCGACGTGATCGTGGAGCCGGTCATCAAACTTTCCTTCGCCGGCCAGAATATTCACTACAACTTTATTGCCGTGGACGGCGCCGACGACATTTCCACCGCGTCCGGAATTCAGCGCGGCACTCCGCCGCAGGAATCGGTGCAGGAATTTCGCGTCATCAACACCGATTACTCCGCGGAGTTCGGCCGCGCCAGCGCTGGAATCGTGAACATTATTACCCGCAGCGGCACCAACGAGTGGCACGGCTCGCTGTATGAATATTTCCGCAATGACAAAATGGACGCGGTAAACCTCCTGCAGGCCAGCGGCGCGCACGTTTTGCGGCAGAACCAATTTGGAGCAGCCATCGGCGGCCCGCTGCAAAAAGACAAGACCTTTATGTATGGAAATTATGAAGCACAGCGCCGGGGAGAATCGCCTTTTTACAATTCCGCGGTGCTCAACAACATTCACGCCATTAACGAGGTAAAGGCACTCTAGGGTCTTGCGCCGGAGCCGAATCTAAGCAGCGTGTTGCGCACCAACGATTCCGATAACGGATTCATCCGCGTGGACCACCGTTTCAGCGACAACGAAAACCTTTTTCTACGCTACTTTGTCAACGACGGGCGGCTATTGAACCAGTCTCCGCTGAACGATGGCTTCGATTTGCCTTCCGCATTCAAGGATAATTTCTACCGCGACCAATCGCTGGCCGGCACGCTTGCTTCGGTGATCAATCCAACGCTGGTGAACGAACTGCGCGTGCAATACGCGCGGCGGTCATTTGATTTCCCCACGGTTACCACGCAGCCGCACCTGGAGCTCTCTAACACGTTCGCTACCGGCGTCAATCGAGGGAATCCTGATTTTTACCGCGAGTCGCGCTTTGAAATTGTGGACAACATCACACGCAGCTTCGCCCGCCACACGCTTAGCTTCGGCGGCGATTTCAATTTTGTGGACACCACCGAATCCTTTCCCCTGTTTTATCCCTTCGAGGCGGATTTCCCGAACCTCGGCGCGTTCCTGGGAAATGACGGGGTTGCCGGAGGCATTGGGCCGCAGTGCGTATCGGCCCCTGGGGATCCGGGCGGCCCCGGCCCAGCCGGATGCCAGCACCCCAACGTGATTTTCTTCGAGCGATTCCAGGCTCCGAATTTCAATGAGCCAAGCCTGAACACGTCGGTCTACACCGGGACGCATTTTACTTCGGCGATTCGCAATGCCGCGGAAGGCCAACTGAACCACAAGTACAGCGGCCTGTACATTCAGGACAAATGGCGGGCCACCAACCGGCTTACGCTGAACGCTGGTCTGCGCTGGGAATGGGAAACTTGGCCATCGAATGTCTTGAACACGCAGTGGAAGAATGTCGATCCCCGTGTGGGAGTGGCTTACAACATCGGCACCAAGCGGAACGTGGTTGTACGCGCCGGGTTTGGACTTTTCCACGGGATCATCCCGGCGCCGCTGCTGGCGTGCCAGGAGCCTTCCTGCGGCGGAACAATTGGAAAATATCCCGGCCGCCCGTTTGAAGACGGGCTGAACGCCAAGACGGAACTGTTTGCATTTGCCAGCAATCCGGGGATTACGGCCACCGGCTTACAGCAGCTCCTTACAACCGGAACCTATCCCGATGCGGTGCCTTTCCCCAACGTTTGCTTCCCGGGAGAAACCACGCTGGCGCAGTGCGGTTTTTTCGGGCCTTCGGTGGTTGTGCGCTTTGACCAGAATCACCAGAATCCGTATGGGATACAGGCCAGCATGGCGCTGGAATTCAATCCCCTGCCGGATACCACCGTGAGCATCAGCGGCTTGCACATTCGCGGCGTGCATCTGGGCAGCTTCTTCAATGTCAACCAGCCGGATCCGAACAATGCGGCATTGTGCGGAACGCCGGCTACCGCGCAATTGTGCATTTTCCACGACTCGCAAGGGCGTTCGGGGGTCAAGAACCTGTATTGCACCAACGCGTTGGCGTGCCCATTTACTCCCGGAGTGCGCACTTTCCCGATCGCCATCTATTTTGAAGCGACCTCGCGGTGGGACTCGCAGTATGACGGCTTGTTGTTCAACATTAACAAGCGGCTGGGGCACAATTTCTCCTACGGCGTCAGCTATACCTGGGCTAAGTCCATCGACGACGGGCCGAATCCGAGCTTCGTGCTGATTCCGCAGGACAGCCAGAATTTCCGCGAGGAGCGCGCGGACTCATCCGATGACGTACGCAACCGTTTGGTGCTGAACGGGACTGTCACCACTCCAAAGACTTGGAATCCGTTCGCGCGGGACTTCCTGTTCAGCTTGATTGCTACTGTCCAGTCGCCGATGCGCTTCACCAAGTTCGCCGGCTTCGACGCTAACGGGGACATCTTCGGAAATAACGACCGCGTCGGTATCGAGCCGCGGAACACCTTTATCGGCGACAACTTCCGGTCGGTTGACGTGCGGATCGGACGCACCTTTCCGTTCCGGGAGAAGCGAAGTCTGGAAGTGATCGCGGAAGCCTTCAACCTTTCCAACACTACTAACATTCGGTTTTTCAATACGGTCTATGGCGCGGCGGATTTCTGCCCGGTGGATCCAACGGCGTTCGGCTGCAATGGCACGAACAGTGGGAGTCGCGAGGGTTCACCGAATCCGCTGTACGGGACGCCGCGGGCGGTGTTCAACCCGAGGCAGATCCAACTGGCGTTGAAGTTCAACTTCTAAGAAATACTTTGGGTGGGGCCCCCCCTCCCCCCTACTTTTTTGTAAGTGCGGATTCTAAAGGGTTTGCCAATCGCGGTTCTGCAAGTGTTCTATACAAAGGGGTTACGGACGGCCAATTTCGACAAAAACCGGCAAAACGCGGAGTTGCCTTGTAAGTGCGGATTCTACGAGAGTTAGGTGTGCCCAATGATGTCTATGTGGGAATACCAGCCAGCAGTATAGCAGATGGTAATATAATGTCAAGAAGAAAAGCAACCTGAGGGGCACCGGTCCCCGTGTCCAGATCCCAAACATTCATCGATGATTCTTTCGCCCAAGAGGGCGAACTGGCTGGGCTGTGGGCTATGGGTGCGCGGCGGCTGTTGCTGCTTGGCGGCATCGGCTTGATTCTAACCGGGATGTTCTTCGGGGACATCTTTGCGGTGTATACGCTGCACCAGAATGCCGCGCGGGTGGGCGCGCACCTGGAGGCGGCGGCAAATGCCGCACTTTCCGGGAGCCGTGCGGTGGCGCTGGCTAATTTCAAAGATGTGGGGTCGTTTCTGGAGAACCGGGGGACGAAGGTCGACACGCATGTGCACATGATCGATTTTGGGTACCTGGCGCTGTTGTTGGCGATTCTGCAACCTTGGGTGGGATTGGCAGAAAGCTCGAAGAGAAAGATCGCGTGGACTTTCCTGGTAGGCGCCTGGTTGCTGCCAGTTGGCGTGTATCTCATTCATTATGTGGGATTAGCGCGGAGTCCGCTGAAGGCGATTGGTTGGGCTAGCATTGCGGCTGACTTTGGCGGCTTGCTGGTTCTTCTGGCTACTTTGGTCTATCTGATTGGTTTAGCAATGCATTCGCGTGGAGGGGGTGCCAGCCGCTCGGATGAGTTGCTTGGTGATCGCAGCCTGGAGGGGCGGATGTTGTTCGCTGGGGGGCTCGCGCTGATCTTGTTGGGGTTCTCGCATGGCTCTTATTACGCGGCGGCCGACCTTTACAGGCACGAGGCGCAGGACTACACGCTGCTGGCCCAAATGAGCGCAGGTGCTGCTGCCGGGGCGCGCGTGGTGGTCAACGACGCGCTTGCCGGGTATGGGCAACTGCAAGGGGCGAAGGCGGTCAATATCGCCGCGCACGCGCATAGTATTGAGTTCGGTTTGCTGGCGATTATGATGGCCTTTTTCCAGCCGTATGTGAGCTTGCGGGCGGCATGGAAGCGGGGCTGGGCGGCGGTGCTTTTGATTGGGTCGTTGATGCTTCCGGTATGCGTGCTGCTGGAGATGAAGTTTGGTTTGGTGGCTGGCGGCTTGGCGGATTTCGGCGGATTACTGGTAATTTTTGCGCTGCTGGCCATGTGGATCGGGATTTTGCGGTACACCGGGGACTTGGATGCGGCGGTGGGTATGAGGTCAGCGCTGGGAGTGCGGCAATGAGCGGGTCGCGGCGACTGCTGATTATCGGGGGTATAGCGCTGGCGGTTTGGGGGATGAGTTACGGATTGTGGTATGCCGTTTTCGCCGAGCATCAGGCGCTGGATAACATTGGAGGCTCGCTGGCGGGAAGTTTTGCGGCGGCGGCGGATCGGAATCCTGGGCTCATGGAGAGTTCGTTGCAGCAATATCGCGAAGCGAAGTATGTTTACGACCGCCAAGTGGATGTTCATGGGCATTGGATTGGATTGGCGATGCTGCTGATCGTCCTGGGAGTCGGATTTGACCGAGTGGGGTTTTCGGAGCGGTTCAAGACGTTGCTGGCGCTGGGTCTTCTGGTGGGAGCGGTGGTGTTTCCTCTAGGAGTGCTTTTGCAGACGATCAGTCACGGGCCATTGCCGCGAGCGATAGCGATTGCCGGGTCTGGATTTGTGATTGCGGGACTCCTGGGTTGTGCTGTTGGCGTCGTCGCGCGCCGGTCTTCCGGCGCAAGCACCGCCTGAAAGGTTTAACGGTGGCGCGCTTTGAATTTGCGCAGGCATTCCTCGTAGGACTCCACGGTACTGAAATCTTCGAGAATCGAATTGGTCCTTACGTTCACGATGCGGATGCGTTGCGGTACTTGGTAAATCACGTTGCGGGCAGCCTGGGCTTCAAAAAACTCGGGGCGAACAGCCGCGGAGACGATCACGGGATGGCCGTATGCGCTTTTGTGGCGCGGCATTACGATCTCTTGAGCGACGGAGCGAGTGCGGAACGCGTGAACCAGCTGCACGAGCGTGTTTCGCTTTAGCAACGCGTGGTCCACCGGGTAAATCAGGAAAGCGGCGTCTTTGATCTTGCGTAAGGCGGCTAGCAGAGAGCTGAGTTGGCCTTGGGGCCAGCGCCGATTGATTATGACCTGGGAACTCTTGGGCACCGCTGGCAGGATGCGCTTGGCGTCGGCGCCCAACACTACCAGGCTCTCGCCCAGGAAAGAACAGTTCTTGACGGCGATTTGTAGTGCGGTTTGGTGCCCGAACCGAGCTAGGCCTTTGGGAAACGGGAGATTTGGGGAGCTTCCGGCGGCCAGGACGATGGGAATGATTTTTTCGGGTTTGCGCATCCGGAGGTCTGGGCAGAATAAACGAACGCCGCGGCAAACTCCAACGCCTTCGATTATAAGCGTCAGTTTCCGAGTAGGCGGCTAATCTCCAGATTAGTCGCCGCTGCTGAGAGTGCAACAGGATTTCTGGACAGTTATCCGTCGGCGAGTCGATTCAGGGCGTTTCCTTGTAACAGGACTTGTCGCCATTCATTGAGAAACTCGCAACCCAATGACCCGTAGAATTTAATTGCCAACTCGTTCCAATCCAGTACTTCCCAACGCATGCCATAGCATCCTTCCTGCCGTGCAATCCGAGCAACCTGACACAGGAGCGCCCTTCCTATCCCTCGACCGCGAAATGATTCCCGTATGAAGAGGTCCTCCAAGAAGATACCGGAGCCTTTCAAGCTTGAATAAATGCCAAAGAAGAGCGCATAGCCAATCGCTTCTCCGTCCCATTCCGCAATCAGGCTGCGGAACTTTGCTTGAGACCCAAAGCCGTCCCTCACCAGCGTCTCTTCGTTAATGACCACGGCATCAGGTTGGCGCTCGTACTCCGCCAATTCGCGGGAGAATCTCAACAGCAGCGGCACATCATTGACAGTGGCAGGACGAATAAGGAGCATAGTGGTTTCTCCATCACGCAAAAAACGCAGTTTAGTCATAATCAAGCCGAGTCGCAAAACGATCAGCACGACGGCGTGATTCGGAAACATGTCCGATTCACGCAAATCGGAAACTGACTCGGTGGCGACGGGGATTCGCCTTGCCAGCTTGTGGCAATCGCAATAAAATGCGCGCTGCGATATAACACCTTCGTTTGCACCGCGGACCAGCCACACTTACGAGGCGAGCCGACCAACCGTGTACCCTCATCCGTTTTCCTATCACCGCGCGAAATCGCTTGCCGAAACCTCGAAGATGTTGCAGCAATTGGGTGAAGAGGCGCGCGTGCTGGCTGGAGGGCAGAGCCTGATTCCGTTGATGAAGATGCGCATGGCGCGGCCGGCGGCGCTGGTGGACATTAATTTCATTGCCGGATTGAACGGGATTCAGAGCCATAACGGCGAATTGCGGTTGGGGGCCTTGGCTCGGCACACGGATTTGGAGATGTCGGAGGCGGTGGCGGCGATTCCGATCCTGCACGATTGCGCGGCGGGAATTGCGGACGTGCAGGTGCGCAATCAAGGGACGATTGGCGGGTCGCTGGCGGAAGGCGATCCCAGCGGGGACTGGGGAGCGACGCTGCTGACGCTGGAGACGTCGGTTACATGCGCGGGCCCGAATGGCGAGAGGTCGATCAAGCTGGAAGATTTCATCACGGATGCGTACACCACCGTTCTTGGGCACGAAGAATTGGTGCGCGAGATCAGCGTGAAGAAACCGCCGAGGAATAGCGGCGGGGCATACGTGGCATTCAAGCGGAGCGCGCCAGTGTATGCCAGCGCGAGTGCGGCGGTGCAGCTCACGGTCGAGGGCAAGGACATTTGCAAAGACATCCGTGTGGTTTTGGGCTGCGTGGGATTGACGGCGATTCGCGCCAAGCGGGCGGAGGACGAACTGCGCGGAAAAAAGATTGATGGGAAGGCAATTCAACGCGCGGCGGAGGCGGCTCGAGAAACGGCCGAACCGCAGAGCGATATGCGCGGGTCCGCGGATTATAAGCGCGCGCTGGTAGCGGCGCTGGTGAAACGCGCGATTGGAATCGCGGTGCGGCGTGCGAGGGGCGAACGCGTGGAGGCGGGACACGAATATGTCGGGCGTTGAAAAGATATTGGTGCGCGTACGGGTGAACGGGGAGGCGCGGGAGGCGGAAGTTGAGCCGCGGACACTGCTGGTCGATTTTTTGCGCGAGAACTTGAATCTGACGGGAACGCACATCGGCTGCGATACGACGTATTGCGGCGCTTGTACGGTGCTGCTGAATGACCGCACGGTGAAATCTTGCACATTGTTTGCGCCAATGGCGGATGGAGGCGAAATCACCACGGTGGAAGGCCTTTCCACGGATGGCAGGCTTCATCCGGTGCAGCATGCGTTTGCGGAATGCCATGGACTGCAGTGCGGGTATTGCACGCCGGGGCTGCTTCTTTCGACGGTGCACCTGCTTAGCAAAAACGCGAAGCCGACCGAGAAGCAGATTCGCAAAGCCATCGCGGGGAACACTTGCCGTTGCACCGGTTACCAAAACGTTCTCAAGTCCATACGCATGGCGGCGAGCGAGATGGAGAAACGCTAGGCGATGGAAATCAAGTTCAACGGGGATTTCACGGTGAAGAAGACGCCGCAGGAAGTGTATGACTTCCTTGTGGACCCCAACCGGTTTTGTCCCCTGTTGCCGGACTATCAGAGTATGGAGATTTTGGATGCCAAGAATTTTTTGGTGAAGCTGAGCGTGGGGATCTCGCATATTCGGGGGACGGCGGCGGTGAAGATGTCGCTGGTGGAGACACAAAGTCCGAATCGCGCGGTGTATGAGGGGAAGGGCGACGTGCCCGGCGGATCGGCGAGTTTGCGGGCTGGATTCGATTTGCAAGGGTCGGCTAACGGAGAGACCAAGGTGATTTGGTTGGGGCAGTCGAATGTGGTTGGGCGGATTGCTTCCCTAGCGGGCGGAATGCTGGAGCCGCTGGCTAAGAAGAACGTGCAGAAATTGATTGATGGTTTGCAGAAGGCGCTGGGGTAACGCTACCGATCATGGCAACCACGCTGCGCGCTAAATCCAAGAAGGCGGTGGCCGCGAATGGCCCGGCAAAATGGGTCGGGCAACCGATTCGGCGGAAGGAAGAAGACCGGCTGGTCCGCGGCAAGGGAATTTTTGTTGACGACCAGAAAATGACGGGGATGTTGCACATTCGGTTTGTGCGCTCGTCTTATGGGCACGCAAAGATCGCGCGGATGGATGTTTCGAAGGCGGCGGCGCTGCCTGGTGTCGTTTGCACGCTGACCGGCGCGGAAGTGAAGGGGATGGTGAAGCCGTTCATCGAGATCGGGCCGGACGTGGGGCAGAAGATCGCGGATTATCCGATGGCGGTCGAGAAGGTTACGTTTCAGGGCGAACCGGTCGCGGCGGTGGTTGCCGAAACGCGCTTGATTGCGGAGGACGCCGCGGAATTGGTTGAGGTGGAATACGAGCCGATCGCGCCGGTGTTGACCGCGGAAGAAGCGTTGAAAGACGAGACTCTCGTGCATGCGGAGATGGGGACGAACCGCAACTGGCATGGAGTATTCGAATACGGCGATATTGAAAAGGCGTTTACGCAGGCGGCTCACGTCGTGCATATCGGCCGGCTGCATTTTCACCGCTTCTCAAGCACGCCGCTGGAAAACAATGCGGTGATCGCAGTGTGGGATTCGCGGTCGGAACGGATTGAATACTGGTCGAACAATTCTTTTCCGTCGTTTGCGGCGCAGTTTCTTTCGCCGGCGCTGGGCGTGGGGATCGACCAGATTCTGATGAAGAGCTTTGATATCGGCGGGGGATTCGGAATCAAGATCACGAATTATCCGTATATGGCCGTGTGCGCGCTGGCGTCGCGCAAGGCGGGCGGGCGTCCCGTGAAATGGGCGGAGACGCGGACGGAGCATATGCAGGCGAGCGCGCATGGCAACGAGCGGACATTTTTCGATACGCGCGTGGCGCTGGATAAGAAGGGAGTGATCACGGCGATCGATTCGCGTCACGTCGATGACTGCGGGGCATATCCGCGGTACGAGCCGCTGGGCTGCGTTATCTGGGCGCAAGTGCTGCCGGGAGCGTATCGAGTGAAGAACGTGCGCATCGACATGAACCAGGTGGTGACGAACAAGTGTCCAGTGGGTCCGAATCGCGGCTATTCGCGGATGCAGCAGTTGTGGTTCATGGAGCGGGTGCTGGATATTTGCGGGCACACGCTGGGTATTGCGAGCGAGGAGATGCGATTGCGCAATTACATTCGGAAAGACGAAATGCCGTATACCACGCCGAACGGTTGCGTTTATGACTCGGGCGATTACGCGGGGATGCTGGGGCTGGCGAAGAAACTGATTGGATGGGACGAATGGAAGAAAAAGCAAGCTGCGGGGCGCAAGGAGGGGCGCTGGATCGGGCTGGGCATTGGGTCGACACTGGATTCGGGCACGAACAATTTTGGCCAAGCGCAGATCATCAATAATTTCGCGCCTTTTTCGGGGCAGTCCAAAGCGGCGAATACGAAGCTAGATATTTATGGCGAGGTAGTGGTGAGCCTCGGATCGGTTCCGCAGGGGCAAGGACACGAGACCACGGCCGCGCAAGTCGTTGCGGATGTGCTGGGGATTTCGCCGGACCTGGTGAAGGTGAAACCGGGATTCGACACCGAGCAAAATGTTTATACGGGCCATACGGGAACTTATGCGAGCCAGTTTGCGGTGACCGGATTATCGGCGATCCACGGAGCGGCGGTGAAGCTGCGGAGTGAGATGTCGCGGCTTGCGGCTTGGGCGCTGAAGGGGAAAGAGAAGGACCTGGAGTTTGGAATCGGGGCGCAGGGGCCAGAGGTTCGCGATACCCGTACGAAGAAATCGATTAACTACTGGGGGCTGGCGAATCTGGTGAACGTGAACAATGCGGGCATGCCGGAAAATCTGTGGGACGTGACGCTGAATTGCCGCCACGTGTACCACGCGCCGTTTCAAGTGCCGGATGTGAAACGTAAATACGGGAATCTGACGCTGACGTATGCGGCGCAAATTCATGTCGCGGTGATTGAGGTGGATCGCGAAACATTTCAGCCCAAGATTCTGGTGTACGCATGCGTTGACGATTGCGGGCGGACGATCAACCCGCGCATTGTCGAGGGCCAAGTTCACGGTTGCACGGCGCACGGCATCGGGGCGGCGCTGATGGAGAATTGCGCGTATGATTCGGACGGAAACCTCCTGGCGTCTACCTTCAGCGATTACACGCCGATCACCGCTGTGAATATGCCGGACTTGCTCTATGGGCACATGGAGTCGCCTTCACCGTTTTCCTACAACGGAGCGAAAGGGATGGGCGAGGGTGGCGCGGCGCCAGTTCACACGGTTTGCGCGGCGCTGCAGGACGCGCTGTATTCGAGCGGCGTGATTATCGACGACTCGCACAATACCGGCGATTCCATCTTTCGGGCGTTGCAGCGGGCGAGCTCGGGCGGATTTGCGTCTACGGTGCGAGTCGAAGGTCCGCGCAAGCGAAACAATTGATAAAGCGAATTTGCATCATCGGTTGCGGTTCGATCGGAAGTTTGTACGCCGCGCATTTGGCGAAGGTCTCGGAGGTATGGGCTTTTGTTCGACGCCCCGAACATGCTGCGGCGCTGAATCGTGACGGCTTGAGCGTGACCGGGACGCACGAGTTTCACGTCACGCTGCGGGCGTCGCATGAGGCAGCCGGGTTGCCGGAATTTGATTTGGGGATTGTCGCGAGCAAGGCGACGCAAACCGCGGACGCCGTGCGGCCCGTTGCGCATCTTTTCAGGAATGGGGCGATCTTATCGGCGCAAAACGGACTGGGAGGCGAGGAGATCATTGCCGACCTCGCGAAGACGTTTGTAATTCGCGGAACGACTTTTATGAGCGGGACGCGTCACAGCGATACGCATGTGCAGTACGAACTGGATACGGCTACGTGGATGGGGCCGTTCGAACCGACGCAGACACCTTTTGCGATCGTTCAGGAAGCCGCTGAGTTGATCTGCGCGGCGGGTCTGAAGGCGATTGCGCTGCCGGATGCGCGGCCGGCGCAGTGGTCCAAGTTGATCTTCAACGCGTCGGTGAATGCCGTTTCGGCGCTGACGGAGTTGCCGCACAGCTTGCATTTCGCGGAGGAACAACAATTTGAGGATTTGGGGCACTTGCTGCACGCGTTGATCGATGAGGGAAAAGAGGTTGCTGCCGGGCTGGGCATTGCGCTCCACGACGATCCTTGGGAGATGAATAAAATTGGGGCGCGAACGGATCATCCGCCGTCGATGCTGTATGACGTGCGCCACAAGTTGAAAACGGAAGTAGACTTTCTGGGCGGTGCGATTGCGCGTGAGGCGTTGCGCGGTGGGATTCCTGCGCCGTTGCACACGGCCCTTTATAGGCTGATTAAGGGTAAGGAAGCGGCGTGGACTTACGAAGGCAAGAGGCACGGCGCGGTGCAGCGACGGACGTAATGCGCTATCCATTGGATCAGGAGAAATGGCGACGGGTCCGCGAGATGATGGAGCGGAACGATCTTGACGCCGTTGTGGTTCGCGCGCCCGATAATGTTTTGTACCTGACGAATTACTGGACGATGAAAGGCTACGATCTGGCGATTTTTCCGCGTGAGGGCGAGCCGACACTTCTGGTAATTGAGCCGCAGTTTCGCGAGGCGCAGCGCACGGCATGGAATAAAGATGTGCGGTTCTTTCCCTTTTATCATGCGAAGGATCCGCGGCCTCCGATGATTCGCGCGGTGGAAATGGCAGTGGAGGTGTTGAACGAGCGGAAGCTGACTCGCCGAGTGGGAATTGAGCTTTCGCAGAATTCGCAGATTTGCGATCGGATGGTGGGCGAGCCTACGGTTTATTGGCAAGGCTTTTACGACGCGTTTCGCGCTGCTTGCAAAGAGACGGTCGACGCTGCGCCGCTTTTGGCTCAGGTGCGCATGATCAAGACTTCGCAGGAAATTGAGCGCATGCGGCTGGCTAACGAGCTTGCCGCCATCGGCATGGAATACGCTCGCGATCACATCCAGCCGGGGATGAAGGAGAGCGCAGTGGCGGCGATGATCGAAGGACACATTCATGAGGTGGGCATCGGTTACAAAGGGAAAGTGGAAATGGCGCGCGCTTTTACGTTGGTGTGGTCCGGACCCGGGATTGCGACGTTCACCGCAACGAGCAATCGGCCGGTGATCGAAAATGAGCCGACGCTGGTGGAAATCTGGGTGTGCGCGGACGGGTATTGGACGGACCTGACGAAAAACCTGTGTCCCGGGCTGCTCACCGCGAGATATAACGCGCTGCTTGATCAATTGCTGAAGATTTTCAACGATGCCATCGCTTCGGTTGATGATGGCGCGCCGCTGGGCGATATTGACCGCATCATTCGCAAGGGGATCGATGCGGCGGGTTATCCGGGCCAGCCGTCGCATCCGGTTGGGCATGGCGTGGGGGCGCGCGCGCACGAGCCGCCCTACTCGCATCAGGCCGCGGCGCCTGGAACAATGCAGGCCGGCATGGTTTGGGCCATCGAGCCTGGGATTTATTGGGAGGGTGGCGGCGGGCTGCGGCTGGAAGACAATTTCTTGGTGACGGGTGACGGGTGTGAGAAGCTTTGCACGTATCCGGACGATTTTCGTCGCTGAATAAATTTATGACGCCACATGCAGCGGAGGCTCACGGTGCGATGAAGGAGGACCTCGCCAGGGCGATTCTCGCGCAAGTTCGCGAGGACGAAATCGTGGCGATGGCGTGCGACGTTGTGAACATTCCCAGCGCGACCGGTGAAGAGTTGGAGATGGGCGGGTATATGCGGAAGACGCTTGAGGAAATGGGACTCGCGGTTTCGTGGCAAGAAGTGGAAGAAGGTCGCGCGAACGTTGTGGGTTTGTGGGAGGGTACGGGCAACGGGACGAGCTTGATGTTCAATGGGCACATGGACACCTCCAATACGGGCCGCGAGACGTTTCTGACCGGCCTGGGTTACAAACCAAAGGCGGTGATTCGCGACAAGATTATTTTTGGCTTGGGCATTTACAACATGAAAGGCGCGCTAGTCTGTTACACGCAAGCGGTGAGAGCACTTATGCGCGCCGGGGTGAAGCTGGAAGGTGATTTGACGATTGCCGCGGTGGTCGGCGAAATCGAAAAAACGCAATGGAGTGATGAATTCGTTGGGAAAGAATTTCGCGGCTACGGAGTGGGCACGCATCACCTGGTCAACCACGGCGTGCTGCCGGATATGTGTATTCTGGGCGAGCCGACGGATATGCAGCTCGTGCTCGGACACTACGGAACTGTTTGGGTTCGGCTCTCGACGCATGGACACTACGTGCACACTGCGTTTACGCGGGGGAAGCAGGACCACAGCTCCATTTTCCGGATGAAACAAATCCTGGACCCGATCTATGAGTGGATTTCCTCGTGGGAGCACAAGGCTTCTTACGCTGGGCAGTCTGGGGTTGTCAACGTGGGCTGCATACGAGGCGGATTTCCCTGGCGCGTCAGCCGGAGTCCCGATCGCACCGATATCTTTCTGGATGTGCGCGTTCCGCCGACGATGGCGCTCAAGGAAGTGCGCACAGGAATCAAACAGCTGGTACTCGACCTGCGAAAAAAACATCCCGACTACGGAATAGAATCCGAAACGTTTGTAACCGTTCCCGGCGCGGAGATTTCCAAGGATCATCCGCTGGTCAAGACGATCGAGAGTTGCCACCAGCGCGTGCTAGGGACGGCCGCGAAACACGCAACTGTGTTGTGGGATTCGGATGCTTCGGTGATGACGCGGTTTGGGATTGAGACATTGAATTACGGTCCTTCCAGCGGTCCACGCGACGCGGAGGGGGAGAAGGTGGCGATCGAAACGCTGGTCAACACCACGAAGGTGTATGCTCTCGCGGCTGCCCAGATCTGCGGGACGCATTAACAAGGCCATTCGCCAATGCCGAGCCAAACAGAAATAGAGCGCCGGTACAAAAATATCCGCGGCGCGATGGAAGCCGAGAAGGTGGATGCGCTGATCGTGTGCGGCAACCAATATGCCGGGTTCGAAGGCGCCGTGCGCTACACCTCCGGTTTCGAGATCGTGCATCGGTATGTCTACGTGTTGATTCCGCTCTCCGGCGATCCGGTTCTCGTTTTTCCGCGCGAAGCACGCTGGATTGGCGACAAGAAGGCGCCCTTCGTTCAAGAAAAGGTTTGGGCCGAAATTCCCGGCAAATGGCTGCGCGAGGAAATCGAGAAGCGGCATTGGAAGCGTGTGGCGGTTTACGGGATGGATTTCATCATGGCCGTGCGCGATTATCGCGAACTGCAAGGGCACGGCTTCGCGTTGGTGCCGTTTGACTTTCATTTCGACATGGCCCGGGCGGTCAAGAGCGAAGAAGAGCTCGCAGGCTTCCGCGACAGCATGGACATTATTCTCGATGGGTTTCACGCATTGCTGGCGGCCTTCGAACCCGGAAAGAGCGAAGCCGAAATTATGGCGCCAGCAGTTGAGCGATTTTTTGCGCGCGGGGCTGGCCCGCGCATGATGAACATCGTTTTGAGCGGCAGCAACGGCGAGGCTGAAGCGTTCTTCAAAGTTCCTTCGCTACGCAAGGTCGGCTCCGACGACTTGTTGTTGTACTCGCTGGAGGTTACTGGCGCCGACGGCTATTGGATCGAATTCTCTCGCGCGCTTATTCGCGGCAAAATCAGCGCCCGCACCCAGGCGATGAGTGAAGTCTATCCACACGCGATGGAGGCCGCGAGAGTCAGAATGCGCGATGGCATGCCGGCAAGCGAAGTCCACAAAGCTGCGGCCGACATTTTCAGTAAAGCTGGGTTTGCGCTCGGACATTTAACCGGGCACTCTATCGGCATGACCATGATCGAGTATCCGGCGATCGGCGCGAACACACAGATCGAGCTAAAGGAAAATATGGTGGTCAGTTTTCATCCGCAGGTCGTGGACCAGGATGGCCAGGTCTGCCTGTACACGCAGGACACGTACCGAGTAGGCAAGAGCGAAGGCGAATGCCTTGCCAATGTGCCCTGGCGCTTTTACACGGGACTGGAAGCGCGGAAGAGCGCATGAGCGTGAAGGTTTGCATCGTGGGTTGTGGTGCGATCGGCAGCATTTTCGGCGCGCATCTAGCCCGCCTACCGGATGTTGAAGTGCATGCCTACGATGTTTCCGAGGAGCATACTCGTGCCATTAACACTCGGGGTTTGCGCATCAGCGGGGCAGCCGATTTAACATCGCGCCTTCATGCAACGACCAATGCGAAGGAGATCCCGCCCTGCGAATTCGGAATCGTGGCCACCAAGAGCACGCACACCAGGCCAGCCATCGAGCAGACTGCTCATTTGTTCGGGGATGACAGCGCGGTCTGTTCCGTTCAAAATGGCGTCGGCAACGAAGAAATTCTGGCGAAACAGGTCCGCTATGTCATTCGGGGCACGACTTTCCCGGCCGGCCATGTTATCGAACCCGGGCACGTCGGCTTTGACATCAACGGCGACACTTGGATCGGCCCGTTTGAGCCAAGCAATACTTCTTATGCGCGCGTTGAGAAGCTCGCGGAGCTGCTGAATCGGGCGGGCCTGAAGGTTATTCCTTTGCAAGATGCGCGGGGCGCGCAATGGACAAAGCTGATTTTCAACGCTTCCACAAATCCCGTTGGCGCGCTGACGCTGTTGCATCACGGGGCAGCGACGCGCTTCGCTCCCACGGGGGCGCTGTTCAACGCGCTGATTTCCGAGGGTGAAGCCGTGGCCAAGGCTCTAGGGATACAGCTTCATGGCGACCCTCGGGCGCTGGTGCAGAAAGGCGCGAATGCTCCGGGCAAGCACAAAGCCAGCATGCTGCAGGACATTGTTGCCAAGCGCCAAACCGAAGTGGACTTCATGAATGGCGCGATCGCCGAGAGCGGCGAGAGAGTCGGCGTGCCCACGCCACTCAATCGCGCGCTGTGGCAACTCGTAAAGGGTTTGGAGCACTCCTGGAGCGACCCGGCCTAGGTAACACTCGAGCGGAATCAGCAAGACACCAACGGAGAAATCAAAGCGATGAGCGTGCCCTTCAAAATCGGTGTGTTGCAGCTCAGCATGGAGCCGCTGCAAGAAACGATTCGCATGGCGCAAGCTTGCGACGCCGCGGGCTTCGACACATTCTGGCTGGCCGAAGCTTATCCCTGGTGGCGCAAGCATTCCATGGAAGCGCGCTCCTCCACAGCGGTTACCGCCATCGTGGCGCGCGAGACGAAACACATCGTCATTGGCTGGGGCATCATTTCGCCCTACACGCGCCATCCGGTGCAAATCGCGATGGAGGCGCGCGTCCTGCAGGAAGCGGCTGGTAAGGATCGCTTTCTTCTTGGGCTTGGTGCCTCCAAAATCTTCATGAAGGAAATTGGCGAAGGCGAAAAAGGCAAGGAAGTCGGTCCGGCCACGGTGATGCGCGAAAGCATCGAGATCATCGAAGCGATGCTAGGCGGCAACGAAGTGAAGTACGAAGGCAAAGCGTTTCAGGCGTTCGCGCCGGCGCTGAAATCCGATGCGCACGTGCCTCGCTGGCGCGTGCCGATTTATGTCGGCGCCACCGGCCCGGTGCTGCAGCGACTTGCCGGCGCGCAGTCCGACGGCTTGCTGACGGCCAGCATTACCACGCCAAAATTCGTGGAGTACTCGCGCAGGATGATGGAAGAGGGCGCGCGCAAGGCAGGCAAAGACCCCGGCAAACTCGACCTTGGCTCGGTGATAGTCGGCAGCGTGGGAGAAGATGCGAAGACCGCTCGCGAAGGGGCACGCGAGATGGCGGCTATGTATCTGGCCAACAAAGTGCAAAACATTCGCGGATCCGCCGACACGCTGCTCGAATGCGCCGGGTTAGGTTTCGAGGAAATTCGCCCAATCGCGGAAGCTATGGAGCAGGGCGGAAGGAAGGCCGCAGCACGGGCGGTCACCGATGCGGTGCTGCAAAAGACCTGCGCGATCGCGGGGACGCCGTCGCAGTGTATTGAAAGGTTAGAGGAGTATCGAGCCTCGGGCTGCACGCACATCATGCTGGAGCTGTGGGGAGACGATCGCCTCGAGCAAGCGCGGCTGTTTGGTGAAAAGGTGTTGCCGCACTTCAAACGGAAGTAGTCGTTGCAAGTGCTTAGGCCGAAGCCGCGCGTTTCACGCGTTCAGTGATGACGCGAAACTCATGGTCGGTGACCAAGCCGCGCTTTTTGGTTCCCGCCTGCTTCACGGCTGCCAAAACGGCTTGCTGCTCTTCGGCGGTAAGCGAGATTCCCAGTTCTTTGGTTTTGATGGCGATGCTGTCAATCCCGCTTTTCTTGCCGAGCACAATTGAGCGCGTTGCCCCTACGAGATCCGCGGAAAATGGTTCGATGGCTTCGGGAATATGAAACTGGCTGGCCACCGCGCCGCTTTCGCGCATGAATAGATTTTCTCCGACCACCGGTTTCCACGGCTCAAGCTCATATCGGGCGGTGCGCCGCACCAATCCCGAGACCTCGCGAATCCTCGTCAAGTTAAGGTGCACGGGCACGCCATAGAGGCCGGTAAGCGCCATAGCCACTTCGCCGATGTCCGCGTTTCCCGCGCGCTCGCCCATGCCGTTGATGGTGCCTTGAATCCATTCCGCGCCGCCGCGCACTGCGGCGATAGCACAAGCGGTAGCCAACCCAAAATCATTGTGTCCATGGAAATGCAGCGGAATGTTGTCGCCGACCCACTCGCGCACGCTGCGCACCAAAAACTCCACCGCTTCTGGTCCGCATGCTCCAATGGTGTCGACCACGACTAACTCTTGCGCGCCGGCGTCCAGGGCGCAACGATAAAAGTCACGGAGCACGTTCAAGTCGGTGCGCGTGCCATCTACGGTGAAGAATGCGACGGTTACTCCATTTTTGTGTGCGTACGCAATTGCTTCCGCTGCGCGGCGCTTGGCCTCCTCAACGCTCAATCCGTACGCTCTGAGTTTGATCGCGCTGGTTGGCGTCTCAAGCACAGTTGCACGCGCGCCTAGGCGTAGCAACTCGTCGATGTCCGCTTTCAGCGCACGGCCAAATCCCCAAATCTCGGCCTTCAGCCCGGCCTTGGCGATCAGCCCAAAAGCCTCGGCATCGTCGGCGGAAACCCGTGGGAAGCCCGCTTCGATGCGGCCCACGTCTAGGTCATCGAGCGCTCGCGCAATCTCAAGCTTTTGTTGCGGTGTCAGCACCACGCCGACGCTCTGCTCGCCGTCGCGTAGAGTGGTGTCGTAGAAGTGCACAGTACGCCCGAACGCGAAATCCTTGCGCGCCTCGGGTCTAAAGTTCAGTTCACTGACCCAAATTCCTTTTTTGTCTGTGTCCATCGTGAATTCGATTGCTCTAACAATTACGCCGCAGCGACCGATTTCCCGCCGTGCTTCTGTCCGTACGAAACCACGGGATTTCGCAACACGCCAATTTTCTCAATTTCGCATTCCACGACGTCGCCCGGTTTTAGATACAGAGATTTCGGATCGCCGCTGAAGGCCGCCACGCCGGAAACCGTGCCGGTGGAGAGCACATCGCCCGCCGAATATCCCATCGGTGAATAATGCGCGATGATCTCCGGCACGGTTACCGACATTTTGCTGGAATGGGACTGCTGCCGCACTTTTCCATTTACGCGCAGCTCCATTGCTAGATTATTCGGGTTTGGAATCTCGTCGGCGGTGACGATGTGCGGGCCCAGCGGGCAAAAGGTGTCAATGCCCTTGCAAAAGCTGAACACACCCGACTTCATTTCCGTCCTTTGGATATCGCGCGCCGTTATGTCGTTGAAAATGACATATCCGCCGATGTAATCGCTGGCCCGGTCCGCCGAGAAATGTTTCCCCGATTTCTTCATTACGACCGCGAGCTCCAGCTCGTAGTCGAGTTCCTGGGTCAGATGTTCCGGGTACACAATCTCTTCGTCCGGACCGATAATCGCGTCCACATTCTGAAAAAACACGATCCATGGCAGCACGGGATGCGAAAATCCAGCCTTTTGTGCTTCCGTATGGTGCTCGCGAAAATTCCCCGCGGTATGAAAGAACTTCTTCGGAGCGATGGGCGCCTTGATTCGCACTGCATCTCTACGGAAGAGGATCGATTCGCCGGAAGGACCTGAGGTGTTCGGCCCTTGCGTCACGGCGTATTCCAGAGCGGCACGCGCGGCATCCAGGCCGCGGTCGCCATTCTCGAAAAGACCGCGCATGTCCGCGGGCACTCTAGCATCCGCGAGCGCATAAAATGCGCCCTCGCCTTGTACATTTCGGAGATAGAGTGCGTAGGCCGCATTCAAGTCAACAATACTTCCGTCCTGCGTCACCGCCCCGATACGATCTCCCCGTCCCGCAAAATGGAATGTAACCAGTTTCACGCTCAGCCCTCGCTCAACGCATTCGTCGACGAATGTTACCAAAGGCCACGGTTCGCGTCACGGCTAGGGCGCTGCTGGACATGCTCGCGGACAAGCCCTGTGCCTCCGCG
>Ga0307478_10000211_pt1 | contig 68232 bp, 52 predicted proteins | sample atmos_gasesECM4C_2_FD_203713 | JGI IMG/M metagenome (GOLD analysis project Ga0307478, IMG submission 203713) | Hardwood forest soil microbial communities from Morgan-Monroe State Forest, Indiana, United States - atmos_gasesECM4C_05 | ecosystem: Environmental > Terrestrial > Soil > Temperate...
AGTCAGGAAATGGAGCGGCGGATCAAGAGTTTAGTGCGCTGGAATGCGCTCGCGATGGTGATCCGGGCCAACAAAATTCAGGAAGGCATCGGCGGCCACATCTCCACCTTCGCTTCCGCCGCCACCCTCTACGAAGTTGCTTTTAATCACTTTCTGCGCGCGAAGACCGAAGACGGAGATCGCGACATCGTCTATTTCCAGGGACACGCCGCCCCCGGCATCTACTCGCGAGCGTTTCTGGAAGGGCGCATTCCCAAGCAAAAACTCGAGAATTTCCGCCGCGAACTGAAGCCGGGCGGGGGGCTGTCTTCGTACCCGCACCCGTGGCTGATGGAAGATTTCTGGGAATTCCCCACGGTTTCGATGGGGCTAGGCCCGATCCAGGCCATCTACCACGCTCGTTTCATTAAATATCTCGAAAACCGCGGACTCAAGAAAACGACCGGCGGCAAAGTCTGGGCCTTCCTCGGCGACGGCGAAATGGACGAGCCCGAATCCCTCGGCTCGATCACGCTGGCCTCGCGCGAACGACTCGACAACCTGATCTTTGTCGTCAACTGCAACCTGCAACGTCTCGATGGCCCGGTCCGCGGCAATGCGAAGATCATTCAGGAACTCGAAGCCATCTTCCGCGGTGCGGGCTGGAACGTGATCAAGGTCATCTGGGGCAGCGACTGGGATTCGCTCATCCAGAACGATCGTGACGGACTGCTCGTCCGCCGCATGGGCGAGATCAGCGACGGCCAATACCAGAAATATTTCGTCGAGAGCGGCGCCTACTTCCGCCAGAACTTCTTCGGCACCGATCCGCGCTTACTGAAGATGGTCGAACACCTCTCTGACGAGCAGCTCGCACGCATGCGATTGGGCGGCCACGATCCCATCAAGGTTCACGCCGCTTACAAAGCTGCGGTCGAACATACCGGCAGTCCGACCATCATTCTGGCAAAGACCATCAAGGGTTACGGCCTGGGGGAAGCCGGCGAAGGCAAGAACATCACCCACCAGCAGAAGAAGCTCAACGAAGATGAGCTCAGCATGTTCCGCTCGCGCTTCGGGATTCCCATTCCCGACGACGAGTTGCACAATGCGCCCTTCTACCGTCCCGCCGACGATAGCGCGGAAATCAAGTACATGCAGGACCGCCGCAAGCAACTCGGCGGCTACATGCCCGAGCGCAAAGTTCGCGCGACTCCGTTGGCACACGTCCCTGAAACGCACTTTGAGGAGTTCTACAAGGGAACCGAAGGCCGGGAAGCTTCGACCACCATGGTGTTCGTGCGATTGCTGGCGAAGCTGCTGCGTGATCCGGAGATCGGCAAGCTGATCGTCCCCATCATTCCCGACGAGGCCCGCACCTTCGGCATGGAGGCTCTGTTCCGCCAGGTGGGCATCTACTCGAGCGTCGGCCAGCTCTACGAGCCGGTCGATATGGACACGCTCCTCTATTACAAGGAAGCCAAGGACGGCCAGATTCTTGAGGAAGGCATCACCGAAGCGGGCTCGATGTGTTCCTTTATCGCCGCCGGCACTGCCTATTCCAACCACGGGATCAACACCATCCCCTTCTTTATTTACTATTCGATGTTCGGCTTCCAGCGCATCGGCGACCTGATCTGGGCGGCGGCCGACATGCGCACTCGCGGCTTTCTCGTGGGTGGCACCGCCGGACGCACTACCCTCGCCGGCGAAGGTTTGCAGCATCAAGACGGCCACTCGCATGTGCTCGCCCTGCCCGTCCCGAACTGTCTGGCCTACGATCCCGCGTTTGCTTACGAGATTGCGATCATCATTCAAGACGGCATCAAGCGCATGTACGTCGATGGCGAGTCAATCTTCTATTACCTGACGGTCACCAACGAACCCTTGCCCATGCCCGAGATGCCTGCGGGAAAAGAAGTTCGCGAAGGCATTCTGAAGGGCCTGTACCGCTTCAAGCAGAGCGAAAGAAAAGATGCCAAGCTGCGTGCCCAGCTGTTTGGCAGCGGCACCATCATGTTCGAGGTGCTGAAGGCGCAGCAGATTCTCGACGAGAAATACGGCGTTGCCGCCGACGTCTGGAGTGTGACCAGCTACAAAGAACTGTATCGCAATGCCAATGACTGCGAGCGCTGGAACCTGCTTCATCCCGGGCAGACGCCTCGCATCCCATACATCACGCAGAGACTGAAAAACATTTCCGGCCCGTTTGTCGCCGCCTCCGATTACATGAAAGTTCTGCCGGAAAGCGTGGCACGTTGGGTTCCCGGGCGGCTCGTGTCGCTGGGCACCGACGGTTTCGGGCGCAGCGAGAACCGCGCGGCGTTGCGCGACTTTTTCGAAGTCGATGCCAAGCACATTGTGCTCGCCACGCTGAGCGCGCTGGCACGCGAAAATCAGATCTCCATCGAAGTCGTGCAACAAGCCGTGAAGGATCTCGGCATCAATCCCGAAAAACCGAATCCAGCGATCAGCTAAGAAAGGTTCAGGACAGTGACAGAATTCAAACTGCCCGAGCTGGGCGAAAACATCGAACAGGGCGACCTGGTTCGATTGATGATCGCGCCCGGTGCCGACATCAAAGAGGGCCAGCCCGTGATGGAGCTCGAGACGGACAAGGCCGTCATCGAGGTTCCATCCTCGGTGAGCGGCGTCGTGAAGGACATCCGTGTAAAGGAAGGCGACAAGCTTAAAGTCGGGCAAGTAATCTTCACTGTCGAAAACGGAACCGGAGCCAAACCATCCGTACAGGAGCCACAGCCCACAGCCAAGGTCTCGGCGCCACCTGCTCCCAGGCAGCCGGTGCCTTCATCGCAGATTGGCGAGGCACCTCCTGCTCCCGCGCCCGCTGTCCGGCCTGCTTCGAGCGCGTCTGAATTCAAGTTGCCCGAGTTGGGCGAGAACATCGATCAAGGCGACCTCGTCCGCCTCATGATTTCCCCCGGCGCGCGGGTCTCCGAGGGCCAGCCCGTGATGGAACTCGAAACCGACAAGGCGGTCGTCGAAGTGCCTTCTTCGGTCAGCGGAGTCGTCAAAGAAATCAAAGTCAAAGAAGGCGACAAGGTGAAGGTTGGCCAGGTCATCTTCACGCTCGAAGGAACTGTGGCGCCGGCGCCGGTGAGGCGCATGCCTGAGCCGGTCGAGCATGTTTCGGGTCAGCAGGCTGCGCGCCTGGCATTCCATTTGGCGATGAAGGCGGAGGGCAAGACCGAAGAACAGGCCTTGCCACCCGATCAGCCCGTTCCTCCCCAGCCCACGTTCACCATGCCAGTGCAGCTCGGCAAAGTAGCCGGCACCGAGCATGGCGATCCCGTCGCCGCCGCGCCGCACGTGCGTCGGCTCGCTCGCGAACTAGGGCTGGACATTTACGGTGTCACCGGCACCGGTCCGGGCGGACGCATCAGTGAAGACGATGTGAAAGCCCACGCCAAGGCCACGCTCGCCACCGCCATCTCAGCCGCACAGGCTCCGCAAGCCGGGGCTCGCTTCGCACAACCGAAGCTTCCCGATTTCACCCGTTGGGGCAAGGTGGAGCGAGTCTCCATGCGCGGAGTGCGGCGCAAAACCGCCGAGCACCTGCGCGAAGCGTGGAATACGATTCCGCATGTCACCCAGCACGACCGCGCCGACATTACCGAACTCGAGCACCTGCGCGCCAAGTTTGCGCCCCGCGCCGAAGAAGCCGGCGGCAAGATGACCGTCACCGCGATTGCGCTCAAGGTCTGCGCTTCCGCCCTCAAAGTCTTCCCGCAGTTCAACGCCTCCATCGACATGGAGAAAGAAGAAATCGTCTACAAGCAGTACATCAACATCGGTGTTGCGACCGATACCGACCGCGGCTTGCTGGTGCCGGTCATTCGTGACGTGGATAAGAAAAATATCGTCGAGCTGGCGGCCGAGCTTTCGCAACTCTCCAAGAAGGCTCGCGACAAAAAACTCACGCCTGAGGAAATGGAAGGCGGCACCTTCACCATCACCAATCTCGGCGGCATCGGCGGCACCGCCTTCACGCCCATCGTGAACCATCCGGAAGTTGCCATTTTGGGCTTGTCTCGCGGTCGCATGGAGCCGGAGTGGATCGACGGGAAATTCGAGCCGCGGCTGATTCTGCCGCTTTCGCTGTCCTACGATCATCGTCTGATCGATGGTGCCGACGCAGCTCGTTTCCTGCGTTGGATCGCCGAAGCTTTCGAACAGCCTTTCCTGCTTTCCGTACAGGGATAATTCAAGGACTCAAACATTCATGGCAGAGAATACAAGCGTGAATCTTGCAGTTGTGGGCGGCGGACCTGGGGGTTACGCCGCCGCTTTTCTGGCGGCCGACATCGGCCTCACCGTCACCCTCATCGATCCGGAAGTGAACCCCGGCGGCGTCTGTCTCTACCGCGGCTGCATTCCTTCGAAGGCGCTGTTGCACGTCGCCAAGCTCATTGAAGAGTCGCATCAGGCAAAGAACTGGGGCATTGAGTTTAGCGCTCCGAAGATCGACCTCGCCCGCCTCCGTTCCTGGAAAGAAAGCGTCGTCCAGCGCCTGACTGGAGGTCTCGGTCAACTCTCGAAGCAACGCAAGGTGAAATACATCCAGGGCCGCGCCGGCTTCGAGAGCTCGACTACCCTGCGCGTCACCAAAGCGGACGGCAGCACCGAATCGCTTCGCTTCGATCGCATCCTGCTGGCCACCGGCTCGCGCCCCGCCATCATTCCCAGTCTGAAGATCGACAGCCCTCGCATGATGGATTCCACGGGCGCACTGAATCTACCCGACATTCCGAAAAGCCTGCTGGTCGTCGGTGGCGGCTACATCGGGCTTGAGCTTGGATCGGTCTATGCTGCCCTCGGAACACGCGTGACGGTGGTCGAAATGCTTTCCGGTCTTCTGCCCGGCGCCGACCGCGATCTGGTCCTTCCTCTGCACAAGCGGCTGGAAAAAATGTTCGAGGGAATTCTGCTGAACACGACCGTGAAGTCGCTGAAGGAAGAGAGCGGCGGTATTCGCGCTACCTTCGACGGCGCCGACGTAAAAGAGCGCGAAAAGGTCTTCGATCGAGTGCTGGTTTCCGTCGGACGCAAGCCGAATTCCGAAATTCCAGGACTCGATAAGACCCGCGTGAAGGTCGGCCCGAAAGGATTCATTCAGGTCAACAAGCAGCTGCAAACCGACGATCCGTCGATCTTCGCGATTGGCGATGTGGTCGGCGAGCCGATGCTGGCCCACAAAGCCTCGCACGAAGGCCGCACCGCGGTCGAAGCCATCGCAGGCCGCAAAGTTGCCTTCGAGCCCCACGCCATTCCGGCCGTTGTCTTCACCGATCCGGAGATCGCCTGGGCAGGCCTGACTGAAACCCAGGCCAAGGAACAAGGCCGCGAAATCGCGGTGGCAAAATTTCCCTGGGGTGCCTCTGGCCGAGCCATCACGCTCGACCGCCCGGAAGGCATGACCAAGTTAATCCTTGATCCCAGGAGCGAGCGAATCCTGGGGGTCGGCATGGTGGGAACCGGGGTCGGTGAGTTGATCGCGGAAGGTGTACTGGCGATCGAAATGGCTGCCACGGCCACAGATCTGGAGCTGACGATTCACCCGCATCCCACGCTTTCCGAGACCGTGATGGAAGCCGCCGAAGTTTTCTTCGGCACCAGCACCGATGTCTATCGTCCGAAACGCAGTTAAGGTCCAGACTCCGATTCCCGGCAGATACTGGTGCGTGCTGCAGACTCTGAAACGTAGAACGGAGAAAACGTGTCGCGTGGCTCCCGATTGCAGGGAGGGAGACATCCGTATCAACGGGAGAGATGTGTATCAGGGCGCGCCTTCAGAGCCTGCCCTGAGCGCAGTCGAAGGGCGCACCTCAGGTGTGACTGGTCCCTGCGCCTTCACAGGCTGCGGAAAAACGACTGTAGCGCCGGCGTCCCGCCGGCTGTCGCGAGGGCATCCTGCCCTCGCCGCGCGGGTTCGTGTCAGGGCACCCCTTCAGGCGCTGATTTCCGGTTTTTTCATCTCGGCTCTTGCGAAACAATCTGTCTCCGGCAATCGCCATGTAGTCCCAGGGGAAATCGATGAACTTCTTCTTTAAAAAATTCTCGCTCCCCCTCCTCTGCCTCGCGCTGAGCTCCGCACTCTGGGCCCAGTCGATTACCCAGATTCTCCCGGCTGAGCCCGCCAAGTCGAATGCTTCCGCTCCCACGGATCCTCTCGGACGCCAGACTCCGAACGGAACCCTGTTCGGATTTCTGCAAGCCATGCAGGTGGCAAACTACGCGACCGCGGCGCAATACCTGCAGATGAGCCCGGCACGGCGTGCCTCGCAGGGCGAAGAGATCGCCACCCAGTTGAAGACGGTCCTTGACAGCGCGTTCGTTGGTAGCCTGAAAGCGATCAGCACCAATCCGGAAGGCACAGCGCAATTGGGTTTGCCTCCGGACCGCGAAAGGGTTGGCACGTTCTCGGCCGATGACAGCGAAGCCGACGTGATCCTGGTCCGCGTCAATGACCCGAACGCGGGCAAGGTCTGGCTGTTCTCCGCCGACACGCTCGCCAGCGTTCCCGAGTTTTACAAACTCGTCGAGGCGCATCAGGTCGAGACTCACGTTCCGAAAGCGCTGGTCAAAACCCAAATCCTCGGAATGTCGGTCTGGCTCTGGCTGGCTTTGCTGGTAGCTGTGCCTGTGGCCGCCGGCCTGGCCTGGCTTCTCATCGAGCTGATCGTGCTGCCGGTCCTGTGGTGGCGCGGCCTGCGCAAGAAGCCACAACTTGCTGACTGGCGCAAGGTCTCCGGTCCGATGTGGCTGGTTCTGGGAGTTCTGATTCACCGCATTTTAGTGAGCTTTCTTGGACTGCCGCTCCTCCACCGTCACTACTACTACCTCACGACCCGCGTGGCGCTCATCATTGCGGTCGGCTGGCTGACTCTTCGCGGACTGACGCGCGGCATGGATCGGCTCCGCGACCGCGCCATCGCCCGCGGAAGCACCGGAACGGGCTCGCTCGTCCTGTTAGGGCAGCGCGTCTTGAAAGCGCTCGTGGTGATGTTTGCAGGCCTGGCATTGCTGAGCGCGCTTGGCTTCAACCTGACTACCGCGCTCGCAGGACTCGGTATTGGCGGCCTCGCCATCGGTTTCGGCGCGCAGAAAACCATCGAGAACCTTTTCGGCGGAATCTCGTTGCTCGGCGATGAGGTCATTCGGGTTGGCGACAGCTGCAATTTCAACGGTCGCGTCGGCACCGTCGAAGACATTAGCTTGCGCTCTACCCGCATCCGGACCATCGAACGCACCGAGCTTTCCATCCCCAACGGCGCGCTCGCGACCATGAATATCGAGAACCTGACGCGCCGCGATAAATTTCTGTTCAATCCAAACCTCAGCCTCCGTCCCGAAACCACACCGGACCAGCTACGCTACGTGCTCACCGAATCACGCCGATTCCTGTACCAGCATCCCAAGGTGGAAACCGCGAGCGCGCGCATTCGCCTCGCCAATCTCGAGCAAGGCTGGCCTTCGCTCGAGGTGTTCAGCTACGTGCTCACTCGAGACGGGGCGGAGTTCACCGCCATCCGTGAAGACATCCTGCTGCGGCTGCTGACCGTGGTGGAAGAGGCGGGAACAGGGTTCGCGTTTCCGTCCCAAAATGTGTATCTCGGTCGGAATACTGGAGTCGACAAGGCAAAGGCTGAACAAGCCGAGGAAGCGGTTCGCCGCTGGCGCGACCAGAACCAGTTACCGTTTCCCGATTTCGCGCCCGAGGAAATTGCCGAGATTCGCGATTCATTGCCGTATCCCCCGCCCGAGTCGGCAGTCAATCGAAACAACGGATAGGAAACGAATGACAAACGTTCACCTGTGGCGACACGTACTCCGTAAAGCGCGACGCATCGGCTACTCAATCCCTCGCATCGTTCTCATCGCATGTGTGGCGGCATGTGCCGCCACCCCGGCTCTGCTACCCCAGGAGACGCTGATGGCCCAGTCGACCGCAACTGCTGCGAACTCGCAGTCCACGCCAACCCTCACTGCCGCGCAACTGAACGAGTCGATGTTGAAGCTTCAGAGCGAACTCCTTTCGAAATACGGCGAAGGGCAAAAAGCCCGCATTCGCACCGGCCTGCACCAGGTCGTCGAATTCTGGCGGCCGGAAGATGGCGATGCGGCTACGTTTGAAAGTTTTGTGCGCACCAACTTCGCCGGCGACCAGGCTTCACTCGATACCATGTTCGACCGCTTCCAGCGAATGCTCGAAGAACTCGATGGTCACATGCACGAGATCTCCCGCGAATTCTCTGCTCAGCAGGATCTCGATCTCGGCCCCATACAGCTTTACGACGAAGTGTTCGCCGGCTATGATCCCTCGGCGCATGTCATTGACGACTTCTTCCAGAACAAGCTCGCCTTTGTAGTGCTGCTGAATTTTCGTCTAACCACGCTCGAAGAGCGCATCAATCTCGGGCCGAAATGGACACGCCGCGAATGGGCCGAGGCTCGACTGGCCGAGCGCTTCTCAAAACGCATCCCCGCTGAGGTGAACCTCGCCATTGCCCAGGCCGCCGCCGACTCCGCCAGCTACATCGCGAGCTACAACATCTGGATGTATCACCTGGTCGATGACCAGGGGCGACGGATCTTTCCCCCTAAAATGCGCCTGCTCAGCCACTGGAACCTGCGCGACGAGATCAAAGCCGACTACGCCGACTCCGCGAACGGACTCGCTAAACAGCGCATGATTCAGCAGGTGATGGAGCGCATCGTCACCCAATCCATCCCGCAAGTAGCCATCGACGATCCCCACGTCGATTGGAATCCCTTCACCAACGGAGTCAAGCCCGCAGCTGAGCAGGATTCAGACGCCCCGGCGCGTGCGGATGTCAAAATCACCAACGCGCCTGAGCCGGATGCGCGTTACGCAACTCTGCTCAAGGACTACAGGGCAGCCCGGCTGGCCGACCCTTATTCACCCACCGCGCCCACGCTCATCGATCGCCGCTTCAATGAAGATCGCGAGATTCCCGAAGAGCGACTGCGCGCCATGCTCGAACAGGTGCTCACTTCGCCGCAGGTTCCGCAAGTCGCCAAGCTGATCGAGGCGCGCCTCGGACGCCCGCTCGAACCCTTTGACGTCTGGTACAGCGGCTTTCGCGCCGGCAACAAATACAGCGAAGCCGAACTCGATGCGGCCGTCGCCAAAAAATATCCCACCGCCGAGGCTTACCAGAAAGATATTCCAAACCTGCTTATGAAACTCGGCTTCCCGCCTGAGCGCGCCCGCTATGTCGCCAGCCACATCATCGTTGACCCCGCGCGCGGCTCCGGTCACGCCATGGGAGCCCAGATGCGCTCCGAAAGTTCTCACCTGCGCACGCGCGTCGAAAAAAATGGGATGAACTACAAGGGCTATAACATCGCGGTTCACGAGATGGGGCACAATGTCGAGCAGACGTTTTCGCTAAACGATGTCGACTACACTTTGCTGCAAGGCGTCCCCAACACCGCTTTTACCGAGGCCCTTGCTTTCGTATTCCAGAACCAGGACCTGGCCCTGCTCGGCCTGTCCTCGCCCGACGCCCAGAGCGAAGCCCTCAAGACCCTGAACGATTTCTGGACGACCTACGAAATCTCCGGCGTTGCCCTCGTCGACATGGCCGTCTGGCACTGGATGTACGACCATCCCGAAGCTAAGCCCGAAGAACTGCGCGATGCCACCTTGCAGATCGCAAAAGATATCTGGAATCGCTATTACGCGCCAGTATTCGGCAAAAGAGATGTTGTGCTCCTGGCCATCTATTCCCACATGATCGACTCGTTCCTGTATCTCCCCGACTATCCCATCGGCCACCTGATCGCGTTTCAAGTCGAAGAACAGATGAAGAAGGCGGGTAGCATCGGCCCCGAATTCCAACGCATGGCGAAGATGGGACGTGTCACTCCTGATTTGTGGATGGAGAACGCCACCGGAAAGCCCGTCTCCGCCGACGCTCTGCTCACCGCCACCGAAGATGCGCTGAAGCAGGTGCAGGCGAAACAGCAGTAATTTTTCCTGAACCGCTGTTGGTGAAAAATCGGTCCGTGCGCCCTCTTGAAAAACTCCTTAACCACAGGGGACACAGAGGAACACGGGGTGAATCAAAGGGACGAACCTCGAGTTGCCCCTGTCCCTACTTACTTCGTTCTGCTTCCCGTCCACGATTCCTGCGAATTCCCCTGTGTTCCTCTGTGTCCCCTGTGGTTAATCGCCTTTTTGGCAGGATCGGAATGCCCATTCGTTCCGCCCACCACTGCAATGCCAGGTGGGTCGGGCAGTACACGACCGAGGGTACGGCCACCAGATATGCCGCCAGGAACACGAGACCCGGTACGGTGTGTTGCTGCCTGAAGAAGAGTCCACGCGCCCAGTTCACGTCGTGTTCGGGCCGCCAGAAATAGTTTGTGCTTACGACAATCCAGCAAGTAAGCGTCTGCAGCTTCCAGCCCCGCCGATCGTAGCCAAGCCGCCAGATTGCCCACACCAGCAGCGGCGGGATCACCACGTGAAAAAGCCCGAACAGGCGTACATGAATCGATAAATGCGGATCGAACATGTACTCCGTCCCGCCAATCACGTGATGCCCCGTGAGGAGCGCCCCGACGAGGTCAATCAGATAGAGCGATTGAAAAAACAGCAGGCTGACCGCCTGCCACGAGAACAGCAGCGCGCTCTCGCGCCAGAGCGCAACCGCCACGAAAAGATTTCCCAGGTCACAGAAGAACAATAAGTTCTGCGCTCCATATTGTTTCCAGTAAACAGGCACCCAGCAAGCTACCCAGATCGTCCACCCGATCTTGAGCCAGAGCGGAATACGCACCGCGGCATTGTACGTCGGAAGCCACGAGCACGAGCCACCAGCCACCAGCCACCAGCCACTAGCGACAAGCTACCGGCCACAAGCCGCAAGCTTTGCTCGCTCCGAGCTCACCGCTCGCGGCTCGAAGCTCTTCTCCCCTTACCACCGTAACTTGCCGGACTACAAGGCCCTTCGTAGCATCAAGTTACTATGGCGATACGTGCATTCCTTTTATGCGGTGACGAGAAAGCCGTTCAGGCCGTCACCCAGATCCTTGATGAATTGGAAATCAGTTTCGAGCACTCGAGCGAGCCGGGTTTTTCGTTGAAGCGGTTGTCGACGCAAAAGTTCGAATTGCTGGTAGTCGACTGCGACAACGCCCAGAACGCTACTCAGGTCTTCAACAGTGCCCGCGCTTCCAATCTGAATAAGACTTCGATCGCGATCGCCATTGTGGAGGGAAAAGCGGGCGTGCCGAACGCCTTCCGGCTCGGTGCCAGCCTGGTTTTGACCAAGCCCGTATCCCTGGAACAGGCGCGAAACACATTGCGTACCGGGATCGGGATGACGCGCAAAGACGCGCCCGAAGTGAAGCCCGCTGCGCCGATTGTGTCTGCAACCCCACACGTTGCCGCCCCCGCTGCTCCATCACAAACAGTTTCTGCGGCACCGCCAGCACCGGTGCGTCCTTCGTCGCCAGCGGTTCTGACGCCGCTGGTCCCTGTAGCGCCCACTGCCTCGGTCACCCCCGCAAAGGTGGTCGTGCCCGCTATCCCTGTCGCGGAGAAACCAGCCGTTGTTCCACGTCCGGTGGTGAGCATTCCAGCCGCAACAGCACAAGATCCCAGCGCAGGGTCGACGGCCACTACCGTCTCCAAGCCGCAGCCCGGAGTCGTCGGTTCGTCGGGTGCCCCGAAAACGACCGCAGCGGCAGCCGTCTCGACTCCCGCTGCCAAGAGCAGTTTTGATTCGATGTTTACCACCCCGGCCGAGCCAGAAAAAGACTCCGGCACGAAGAGCAGCGCCAAGATCCTGAGTGACGATAAGGATTCGAAAGAATCCCCACGCCCGCTGAGAGTGGTGGATCCGTTGGCCGAGGAAGACATTGTCGATCCCGTCGACGAACACGGCGTGCCTTCGTTCGGCGGTTTGGGAAAGCAGCCCTTTGCCGGAATGGAGACAGCAAAGCGCAGCGGCGGTGGACACGGAGTGCTGATCGCCGCAGGTTTGGTGTTCGTCCTCGCAGCTGCCGTGTACGGGGCCTGGATGACGCAGCCCTCCTTCCGCAAGCTGGTTTCCTGGGAGTATCTGAATCTCATGAGCAAGTTCGCGGGAGGGCGCGGGCAACAACCCACGCCAGTCGCGGCGAAGCCCGTCACACCGCCTCCTGTTGCAGCCGCGCAACCGCAGCCGGCGGTAGCTGTGAACCCTTCGTCCGACTCGACCGCGAGTGCTCCAACGCAAACTGCACCGTCAGCGGACTCCGCAGCTGCGTCTAACTCACCTGGTGCTTCGGCACAACCTGGCGCCGCAGTTCCGGACAATGGCGCGCAGAAGACCGCGGCCGTACAGCCCGCGAAGCAGGACACCACTCCGAATCACCCGGGGGCAAATCCTTCCCTGGTGTCCGCGTCCGCAAGCCTGCCATCCTCTGACGCAGTGAAGCCGCCCAGCAGCGACTTGCTCGAAGTGCCTGAGGATTACGCCGACGATCAGGTGGTTCATCGCGTTCATCCCGTATATCCGAAGCAGGCGAAAGCACGGAAGTTGCACGGACCTGTGGTGCTTGAGGCGATCGTCAACAAGCACGGCAAGGTGGATTCTTTGCAGCTGGTCTCGGGCGATCCGTTGCTGGCGCAGGCGGCCGCCGACGCCGTCAAGCAGTGGCGCTATAAGCCCTACTCCTACAACGGCGAACCGAGCGACTTCCAGACGCGCGTCACGGTCGATTTCAAGCTCCCGTAAGTCCCCGAGCGGCAGCTTTCCCCCAAGGCTCGCCACCCAGAAACTCCACCTGAAAGGTCTGCAAGTCCTATTACTGCCGTAACTTGCCGCGTCTGGCGGCTCTACCTACGATGACGGTATGGGTTACCAGGCATTACTGTTCTGTCCCGACGAGAAAACCGCGCGCACGGTCACACACGTTCTGAACGATCTCGACTTTACAGTCGAGCCCTGCACGGAGCCGTTTGCTGCCGTCAAGAAACTGATGGCGCAACACTTCGACGCGGTGGTAGTCGACTGCGACAACGAACAGAATGCGACCCTGCTGTTCAAGAGCGCGCGGAATTCGGCATCAAATCAATCGTCGCTTGCGGTCGCGGTGGTGGAAGGACAGGCCGGAGTCGCGAAAGCGTTCCGCATCGGCGCCAATCTGGTACTCACCAAGCCCATCAACGTCGAGCAGGCAAAAGGAACTCTGCGAGTTGCACGCGGACTTTTGCGGAAAGGTTCGGAAGCTCCGAAAGCCGTCGCTTCCCCCGCTTCCGGACAGGCTGCTGCGCCAGCCACGAAACCTGCACTATTGGCACCCGCGGCTCGCGTCTCGACTCAACCTTCGCCATCGGCGCCGACTTTTGCGCCCGCAGCTTCTACGAAGAAGCCGGCCATTCCCGCACTGCCGACGAAGCCTGCCTTCGCGGCCACGCCTTCGCCGGTTGCATCCGCTTACGTTGCGCCGTTGGAAGTCGACGATCAGGACTCGATTCTCGAGGCGGATGAGCCGGCAACGCCTCAGCCAGCTTTTGACGATTCCACTTCCCCGATGGCCGCGGACAGCTCTCCGTCGGCTTCGCCGAAGTTTCCCTGGCAGCCTTCTCCGAAGATGGCCGAGCCGATGGCCTCGGCGTTACGCCGCGCTGCCGAAGCAGCAGGTCAGGTAGAGACGACGGAACTGCCGCTCCCAACCAAAGCACCCACCGCGCCACCGGCTCCGGAGAAGCGTCCGATGACGGGTGCGATGTTCCAGGCGCAGGGACATGCCGCTGCGACCGCGCCTGCCCGCACCATGGAGAAGCCCCCGGCTTCGGTGTCCACTGCACCGGCTGCGGAAGAAGTTGTCACCAAGCCCGCCGCGCGTGAGACCTTCGACAAGCCCATCGTTGACACGACGCGCGACAACGTCGCGCCTCCCACGTTTTTCCCCGGCGGCTATGATGCCGACGAAGTCGAGGGCGGCGGCAAAACCAAGGCGCTGATCATCGTTGCCGCGGTCGTGCTGCTGGCATGTTCCGCGGGTTACCTGAGCTGGCGGAACATGAACGGGAAGAGTGCTTCCGCAGCCTCGCACGCCACACAGAACGCGCCGACAGCGGCACCCACGACTCCGGCAGCCGATTCGCCGGCAGCATCGGAAACGGCCGCACCTTCGCAGCCGGTGGCGACCGATATCACGCTGGCGAGCTCTTCCACCCCGAGCACTTCCGCACCGCGCCCGAGCGCCGCGAAGCCCTCACCCAAAACTCCGGCAACTCCGGCGACTCCACCAGAACCGGATCCCGAGCCAGAAGTGACGCAACGCCTCGTCGTGCGCAGCGACGATCGTCATCTGGCGTCCGCCTCTGCTCCGCATGATGCAGAAGCTGTGCAGGCTCCGAGCGCAATTGGTTTAGGTGGCACGGCCGACACCAAAGCTCTGGCGAGTATCAGCAATGCGGCGGTGGCCAAACCGACGCCTCAGATGCTGAAGGTGTCGCAAGGCGTGATGGAAGGCCTGGTACTCAAACGCGTCCAGCCGCGCTACCCGTCGCAGGCACTGCAGATGAGAATTCAGGGACCGGTACAGTTGCAGGCCACGATCACCAAAGACGGTGACATTGCGAATTTGAAGGTCGTCAGCGGCGACGCAGTTCTGGCCAAAGCTGCCCAGGATGCTGTGAAGCAGTGGAAGTACAAGCCCTACTATCTGAACGGCGAGCCCGTGCAGATCGAGACGCAGATCCTGGTGAACTTCCGACTGCCGAACTAACCAAGTTCTTTCAAGCTCTGGCACAAGACTGCGCGAGGCGAACTTGCTCGCGCAGTTTTCGTTTGGGGGACGATTTCACGTCTAGTCCAGATGGGTGATTCCTCCGAGCACGCGATAAAAAGCTTCAGCCTGATTTCTATCGCCAATTAAGTTGGCATACAGCCCACTCGGACTGGAGCACTCGATGAGTATTGCATTCTCGTCTGCGGTTCGGGAGGGTCAGCTGAAGTTGGACACACGCAAGAGGATCGCTCCCAACCAAGAATATTTGGCGTGCCTTCGTGCCGTATCCCGGTGCTGGGACAGGCGTCGATGCCATGAGCTGTTTACTGCCTATAGTCCATTCAGCAAAGGGCAAAGTTGGGTGCATATACGCCTTCGGCGCAAGTGCAATGCCACGACCTATTAGCCCTGTCGACCAGCTCGTTCCATTGGTTTGCATGTCCTCGTGCCCCAAGACGATCCACGTAGCTGGGATCGGTACGTGATAGTTCTGAATGAGGTCTCTCCGCGGCTGGCCAAGACAAGTGAGCAAACCCCATATCTCTGGAATGAACAGGAAGACAAGCAAGACTGTGCTGGTAGGGATCCAAGATACAAGCCGTACGTACCGAATCTGTCGATGGCGTTCTGCTTTGGTATGACACAACTCTTTGGCGCGTTGCCATCTTAGAGCCTCTTCTTCGACTGTCCGGCGCGTCATGCTCCTGACGAGAAGGGTGATGCCCGCCACGAGTGCCGCGGCGCTGATGGCGAGAAGGAAACTCAGAAAGACCAGGCTACCACGCCGTAGCGTGATGCTTGTCAGCCAGTCGATCAGCACAAATGCCGATAAAATCAAGAGAACGAGGGCAGGAACGCCGATTATTCCGAGAACCAGAATGCGAAGGGCTCGCCAAGGGGTCCGATGAGGACCATTCATGATTCGTAACATGATCGCGGCGGAGCCCGGTATTAATGCGAGCTGTCCCCAGAACACGACTCCCTGGTACAGACGCCAGGATCCGTATGCACTCGCAATAAGAGTGACTAAGAGCAGGCCCGTCTCTAGCAACGAATAGGAGGTGACTACCGCAACGATTAGGGCAATCTTTTTCAAGGTCGAGAGCTACATACTGGAATCAGCCGAAGCTCTCTTTCGTTAGAGACCAGCAGGAAGGAAAAAGTTCCCAGTTCTACTCATGGGCGTGTTCGTTTCATCAAGGGAGGATTGCGTCCGGCACTCAATAGTGGTTCGCTTCTAGCTAAGTTGTTGAAAATGCGTTCGCGGCATTTCTAGTCGTGAACACCAGGGTCTCGATACATCGTGGAGTGCCTGTTAGCTGCGCTTAGAGGCGCTATAAGCGCATTTCGGGCCCAGAGTGATGGGGTTGGGTCGTCCGACCTCTCGATCGTGCGCCTGAGAGCCTCTAATCGCTAAATGATAGCCGTAAGCTATCGAGGCGAGGAGCCGTCAGTCGCTAGTCTCCAGTCTTCAGCGACAAGAAAACGCTGATCTCTAGAACTGTGGGGAGGCAATGCCCTCGTGACAGCCGGCGGGACGCCGGCGCTACTGTTGACCGTTCCGCTTTTGCTAGTGACTGGAGACTAGAGACCGACGACTAGCTAGCGACTGCCCTTACTCCGTCTGCATCGTCTCGTCGATCACCGTGCTGCCACCCTGGTCCACCGTGATCACTTTCTGAACTGGCTTGTAGCCCGTGAGCGTGATGTCGACGATGTAGTTGCCCGGGTTCAACAGGACTTCCACCGGAGAAGTCTTGTCGAGCATCCGCCGGTTGATCGCGATCTGCGCGCCTTTGGGTGAGGTCTTGATGCTGACCTTGCTCATGCCCGCCTGCGCGTTGCCGCCGAAAAGCTTCTTGAACTTGCCGACCGTCTTGATGTCGTCGGCATTGCCCAGCGGGCGAAGCGTGGACGCGAAGTGATACGTCTGCCCCGCTGTTCCCGCCGCCGAAGTCGTCTCGTCAAGGAAGCCCGGCTTGCGCACCAGCACGGTGTGGCTCCCTTTATCGAGCGTGATCACCGATGGCGTGACCTTGAGCGTATCTTTGCCATCCACGTAAATCGCTGCCCCGGCTGGTTCGCTGGTGACGTTCATGGTCGCGGTCAAAGTTCCAAGATGGACAACCAGGAAAGCCTTGCTGGCCGAAACCACGTCTACGGTGCGCGTTTCCTGCACGAATCCCGACTTGCTGACCAGAATCGTATGTTGCCCTGGAGGCAGTCCGGGAATGGTGTAGGGCGTGACCCAGTTGGGATCGTTGCGCCCATCGATTTGTACCTGGGCGCCCTCCGGTGTTGAGTCGACCGCGAGCTGTCCCGGAATCGACGCCGCGGGAGTCGGGGCGGAATTCCTCTTATTCTTGCCGTGCGCTTTTGCTGCAGGTAGCGGAGCCTGGTGCCTCGGCTCTTCTGCAACCGGCTCGGCTGGCGCCTCCGCCTGAGTCGCTTCGGGAGCAGGCTGCGCTGGAGTGGACGGTTCCGCTGCGCTCGGCTGCGCCGGGCGAGGAGCCGGTGTTGCAGGCGCGGCGGCAGCCGGTTCAGGCGCGCGGCCCTCTTCGTCGGTGCTCTGCGACTGCGAACGCCAGAATACCGCGATGCATACGATCACGATGAGCGCGATCGCCGCTGAAATCGAGTAAATCATCAGCTGCGGCGGGATGCTCTTGATTTCCTTGATAGCTTTCTCGGCAACTTCGCGAGGCTGGATCTTGGGTTTCTCGGGCTCAGTCCTCCGTAACACGATTGAAGGCAGAGGCTCTTCCGGCTCCGCCGATTCCGTTTTCGGCGGTGGCGGAGCAACATACACTTCCTTCAACGGAGGCAGCTCGTCCATCTCCGAGAAACTGACGCCCCGCTTACTTGCGCCCACGTCGTCGGCCATGAGCGGATCCACCGCAATCTTCGGCTTCTGCGCGGTCGGCTCGTCGACGACCGCAGCCGACATGTTTGCCATGGGATTCTCCAGCGCTTCGACGGAAGCCTTGACCACCGATGACACAAACTGCGAAGCAGGATCGGCTGGTCCAGCTTTGGGCAATGTCGCCGACATACCAGCATGTGTTCCCGCAGCTGCCGCCGCAGCCTTCACCGCCGGCGGCTTCTCGCTGGATTTTGTCGTGACGGCAGGCGTCCAGGAGGTTTCGAGTTCCTCCGAAAGAGAAGAGTTGGTATCGACGTTGCGTGCCTCGAAAGCTTTCGATTCAGTGCGGGGCGCAACTGGGGATTGTGCAGCCGCAAACTTTGCTGCCGCCGCGGCTTTTACGCTGTCGGGAACCACGAGCCCCTTGGGCGCTTCCGCAGGCGACTTCTTCACGGTCTTGCCGGTATTCTCGCGGCATTTTTCCAGGTCATTGGCCATTTCGCGGCCGCTCTGGTAACGATCCGCGGGATTTTTCGCCAGCGCCCGCATGATGACGTCGCTGGCCACCGGGTTGATCTTGGGATTGACTAGCGCCGGCGGTACCGGCATCTCTTCGAGAATCTTCTGGCGCACCGCGTCGGCATCCGCCCCATCGAAGGCTTTCCGGTCCGTCACCATTTCGTACAGCATCGTGCCCCAGCTGAAGAGGTTCGAGCGAGCATCGAGCGGCTCGGCGCGCAACTGCTCAGGCGACATGTAGTAAAGAACATTCGGCGGGACGCCCGTGGCGCCGGCTGCCACCCATCCGGTGCTCGAGATGCCGAAGCTCAGAATCTTGACCGTGCCGTCCCAGGTGACCATCACCTTCGCGGGCTCAAGGCTGTAATGAAAAACGTTGTGCTCGCGCGTGTAGTCGAGTGCCTGGCAGACCTGGCGGCTGATATCGAGCAGGTCCCAGATGGAGAAGCCTTCCCTGCGCGCCAGCATGGTCGCAATGCTGTTGCCCTGGATGTACTCCATGGCGGCGCAGAACTGCCCGTCAATTTCGCCCGCGCCATAGACCAGAGTGATGTTCGAGCTGTTCAGGTCTTTTGTGGTTTCGGCTTCCTGAAGGATGCGTTGTACCACGTCGTCGGCATGCTCGCCGTAGATATCGAGCCGAAATGTTTTTAGTGCGAGTGTCTGTCCCGATTCAGGATCATTGGCCTTGTAGACGCAATTCGATTCCGATTTCGCGAGCTCTCCAAGAATTTCGAAGCGACCAATTTTGGTAGACATTTCTTCGCAGCCTCATCCAGGCATAGCCCTGGCAAATGCCTTCTTTTGAAGAGGGCATGGGCTTGGTTTCTGGGGGTGGGTAACTCAAAGAATAGCCCGATGCGTAAGGGGCTTCGAGTTACGAAAGTCACAAGAAAACATAAGGAATAACGTGGGGCAGAAAGATTTCGGCCCGGCCGCCCCGGCTCAACGCTTCGAAGTCAGCCAAGCCTCCACCATGCGACGGACCTTCGCGCCTTCGAAGCGACGGCGCACCGCGTCGATCACCGCCACGCGGGCGCGATCGTCCGAGCCACGGAATCCCAGCCAGTACGGGATGTGAATCTCCTCGACGGGTGAGGCATGGATTTCCAGCCCCTGCAACCGGAAGAATCCTCGCCCATACGCAATACGCCGAAGCTTGGCCATCAGTTGCGAACCAGCGGCCGCAGAATCAAGACTTCCGGACAAATGATTCCGCGTTTCCAGACAGATGGTTTCCTCTTCAGTGGGGACATGGTTGAACTGAAATAGGTCCAAAGTTCCGCTCACGCCATCGACCGCGACCAGTAACTGGTCCGTCTTCCCGCGATTGGAGATTTGTGCCTGGAACAATCGAAACGGAATGTAGAATTCCGCGACGCTGCGCAATCGGCCGAATGCCGCATTGCGAAAAAATCTTGGGATTCCGCTCGCCGAGAATTGCAGGATCGCCTGCTCGCGGGTGACGTTCGGCTTCAGACTGCGGATATTGGACATGCGTCCTGAATGAAAAAAACAGAGTGTTGGTCCCAGTGTTAACCGCGAGCGGGACTTCGCATTCTCGTACAGGTCATGAAAGAAGGCAAAACCTTCACACCTTGTGAACGTCAATTGTTATGACCGCCGATTTCGTCGAGTCCTGCGAATGACATTTGTCATCTGGACGTGATGACATTGCCCACTGGCGTGGAAATGTGGCACCAGCCGATAATCTCTGCAAAGCTGAAGGGGCGATCTCATTGAAAAAAGTACCATAGGCGTCCGCAGCCAAAACGGTTCTTTTAGGTTGCGAGTTGTGGCATCAGGTGCTGATCGACTATGCTAATGGGCAACGTTAGGCGAACAAGTTTGCGGCGCTGCCTGTTGGCGCGCCCCTCCCGGTTCAAGGTGATTCACCCAGGTCTCCCGGAGCTGTCATGACCCTTACTACGTTTGTCACCAAAAGCGCCTTCCGGAACAAGCGGCGCACCGCATTGACCATGGTAAGTATCGCGCTGTCGCTCGCGCTGCTTACCGTCATGATGACGATCTGGCGCGCATTTTATATCGACAACGGCAGCGAACAATCGACGCAGCGGCTGATCACGCGCCACCGGGTGTCGCTCACGTTCTCTCTCCCGATTTACTATGCGCAGAAAATCAAGACCGTGCCTGGCGTCGTAGAAGTTGTGCCCAGGCAGTGGTTTGGAGGACTGTATATCGACGACAAACCGGAACATTTCTTTGCCCAGTTTGCCACCGATCCGCAGCTGCTCTTCAAGGTGTACACCGATTTCCAGATCCCCCCGGACCAGCTGGACGCGTGGCAACATGATCGCGCGGGAGCTGTCGTAGATAGCGAGCTGGCAAAGAAATACGGATGGAAGGTTGGCGACCGCATTGTGCTCAAGGGTACGATCTGGGATGCGAACCCCGAACTTACAATTCGTGGAATCTTCAAAGCACCGCAACCCACGCAGTCACTATATTTCGATCGGAAGTATTTCGAAGAAGCAGTGCCGATCATGAAAGACCAGAGCGGCACGTTTGGCATTTTGGCCGACACGCCCGGCGACGTTCCTAAGATCGCAACCGCGGTCGATGACATGTTCCACAACTCGCCGCAGCAGACGAAAACGGAAAGCGAGAAGGCTTTTGGCCTGGACTTCGTGGCCATGCTGGGCAACGTGAAAGCTTTCATTCTTGGTATCTGCGGAGCGGTTGTGTTTGCGACGTTGCTGGTCGCGGCCAACACGATGGCGATGTCGATCCGCGAACGCACGCGGGAAGTTGCGGTGCTCAAGACCCTGGGATTCACGAGGAAAGTGGTGCTGGCATTGTTTGTCGGCGAGGCGATTGTGGTGGCAATTCTCGCCGGCGTCATCGGCATCCTGATCGGGACCGGCCTGATGTTCATGGCGAGCCATAATCCGCAGGCTGGCTTCTTCCAGGGCATTGGCGTGAACGCCGTAACCATGGTACTGGCCTTGCTACTGGCCGGCCTGGTGGGCTGCGTCGCCGCCCTGTTTCCTTCGTATCACGCTTCGCAAGTGGATATCGTGGAGGGCTTGCGCTACATCGGATAGCGCGCGTGAACTATGGCGATCCCCATCAGCTACAACATCCGCAATCTTAAGCTTCGCAAGGGGCTGACCATCATGACCGCGCTGGGCATCGCGCTGACGGTCACCACCGTCGTTTTCCTCATGGCCTTGCTCGCCGGATTAAAGCAGGCGTTTGTCAGCAGCGGAGACCCTTTGAACGTGCTGGTGTTGCGGAAAGGTTCGACCGCGGAACTCTCTGGCGGCTTCGACGCCAACTTGTTCCCCACGCTGAAGAATCTCCCGGGAATCGCAAAGGATAAGAACGGCGAGCCGATGGCGTCGGGCGAGTGGGTGGTAGTTATTGTTTTGCCGCGGCGCGATGGAACGGGAGAAGTGAACGTCACGGTGCGGGGCATGATGGAGGATGGGCTGGAAATGCGCCAGTTCCCACCCGACAAGCCGAAGGTGAAGCTGGTAGAAGGCCGCTGGTTCCGGCCTGGACAGCGGGAAGTCGTCGTCAGTTCCTCGATTCACCGCCGCTTTGCCAACACCAATGTCGGCGACGCGATTCAGTTCGGCAAGGGGCCCTGGACCGTGGTGGGCATCTTTGACGCGGGCGGCAGTGCCTACGAATCGGAGGTGTGGGGCGATGTGAACCAGATGGCGTCGGACTTCGATCGCCAGGGTGGGTTCGCTTCAGCCTACCTGCGCGCGACTGATGCGTCCACGGCCAATGCTTTAAAGAACGCGGTGAGTGACGACCAACGGCTGAAGCTGGAAGGCGCGCTGGAAACCGATTACTACGCCAAGCAGACCAGCTCCGGCGGCCCCATCAAGATCGTCGGCTACATGGTCGGTTTCATCATGGGGATTGGGTCGATCTTCGCCGCCATGAATACAATGTATGCGGCGGTGGCGTACCGCAGCCGCGAGATTGCAACTCTGCGTGTGATTGGCTTCAGCAAGCCGAGCATTCTGACGTCGTTCGTATTTGAGTCGCTGGTGCTGTCGTTGCTGGGCGCGATCGTCGGGATTTTGTTGATGCTGCCGTTTAACGGGATGTCGACCGGAACGTCGAACGCCGTCACGTTCAGCGAGGTGGTTTTCGCCCTGCGGATGACGCCGACGGTGATCCTGTACGCCGTCGTGTTCGCGCTGGTGATGGGATTCTTTGGCGGCCTGGCGCCGGCATGGCACGCGGCCCGGCAGAATATTTTGACCGCTTTGCGCGGATAGGTCTCAAGAAACCCACCCAAGCGGAGCGTGGGTGGGAACACCCGGATGGGTCTGGGCGTTTGACCGCGGAGAGCCCATCGGACTAATGGTTTTGCCAACGACCGACGACTAACGACTAACGACCAAATGTCGATTGACACCAAACACGAAGACCTGCAGAGCCTGCGCATTGACCGGTCGCATCGTCATGATTCCGACGGTGAACCGCCAAAATGGTCGCGCCGCTACATTCTCGGCGGAATCGGCCTGGTGGTGTTGCTGGGCATCGTAGCTCTGGCCTATCGACTCTTCTCGCCCGCCCCGGCCGAGGTGGAAGTCGTGCGTGCCGCAACCGAAGGGGGACCCGAAGTGGGTGGCGTGGTTCTCTCCGCCGGCGGCTACATCGTGGCGCACCACAAGATCAACGTGAACTCCAAAGTGACGGGCCGTGTGGCCTGGATTGGGGTCGAGAAGGGCGATAAGGTCAAGGAAGGCCAGGTGCTGGTGCGTCTGGAAGACGAGGAGTTCCGCGCGCAGTACGTGCAGGCGGAGGGGGCGGTGGAGAACGCCAAGGCATACCTCCTCGAACTGCAGAACGGATCGCGCCCGGAGGAAATCCAGCAGGCGCAGCACAATCTGGACGAAGCGCGCGCTACGGCGGTCAACGACAAGATCACGCTCGATCGCACGAAGCAATTGTTTACCGGGGGCGTAATGTCGAAGCAAAATCTCGACGACGCGACGGCGAAATACGAAGCCGATCAGCAGCGCGCGAATTCCTTGCTGAGAGCTTTTGAGCTGTCGAAGCTTGGGCCGCGCGCGGAAGAGGTTGCTCGCGCCAAGGGCGCGTTGCTGCAGGCCCAAGGTCAGGCAGGGTACGCCAAGTCCCTGCTGGATGCCACCATCATCCGCGCACCTGTCACCGGAACCATTCTCGAGCGCAAGGTAGAGAAGGGCGAGTTGCTCACCGCGCAGTTTGCCAGTACCGCCGAAGGCGGCCCTCAGGGTTCAGTTGTGGCGTTGGCAGATTTGTCAGACCTGCAGGTGGAGCTCGATATCGCGCAGAACGATTTCGCCCGCCTGAAGCCGAAGCAGAAAGGCATCGTGACGGTCGACGCGTTTCCCAGTCTCAAATGGGATGGCGTGATTGCGGAGATGTCTCCGGAGGCGAATCGCCAGAAGGCCACCGTGCAGGTGAAGGCGCAGATTCTCAAACCTGACGAGCACCTGCGACCCGACATGAACGCGACGGTGAAGTTTCTGGCCGATGACGACAAGAGCGGCAACAAGGAACCTGCCGGCGCGGTGGTTCCCGCCACCGCGGTGCGCGATGTGGATGGGAAGAAAGTCGTCTTTCTCGCGCTCGACGGCAAGGCGGTGATGAAGACGGTGAAGATTCTCGAGCAACGCAGCAACGCATTTCTGGTGGACGGCCCGATCAACGGCGAGAACGTCATCACCAGCGGTCCCGAAAAGCTTAAAGACGGCCAATCGATTCGAATCAAAGGACAGTCCTGATGAGTACGATGACCACCCCTCAAGTCGCGACCGGCACCAAGGTGGTGCAGGCCCGGAACGTCAACAAGATTTTCAAGCGCGATGCCTTCCAGGTCACCGCGCTCGACAATGTTTCCATCGACATTGCTAAGGGAGAGTTTCTGGCCCTGATGGGGCCGTCGGGGTCGGGCAAGACGACCCTGCTGAACATGATCGCCGCGATTGATCGGCCGACATCCGGTGAGTTGCTCGTCATGGGCGAGAACATCTTCCGGTTCAACGACACCCAGTCGGCTCGCTGGCGCAACGAGCACGTCGGCTATGTGTTTCAGACCTTCAATCTGATCCCCGTGCTGACCGCGTTTGAGAACGTGGAGTTGCCTCTGCTCTTGACGAAGTTGACAACCGCGCAGCGCCGCGATCACGTGATGACCGCGTTGAAGCTGGTGGGCCTGGCAGAGCGCGTTCATCATCTTCCGAAGCAACTGTCCGGCGGGCAGGAACAGCGCGTGGCGATCGCACGCGCGATCGTCAGCGACCCTACGTTGTTGCTGGCTGACGAACCCACTGGCGATCTCGACAGTCACTCCGCGACCGAGGTTCTTGAAATCCTGAAGCGCTTGAATGAAGACTTCAAAAAGACGATCGTGATGGTGACTCACGATCCTCACGCCGCTTCCTATGCCCACGTGACGCGGCATTTGGAAAAAGGCATGCTGCTGCCCCCTGCCTAAAGTCAATAAAACGACGGTGCCCCACGTTCGCGCGCCCTTTGCGCTAACGTGGGCCTGACCGCGCCAAAGAAGCGCCGCCTCGCAGCGTTCGTGGTCAACCCAGGTTAGCGCCCACAGAACGGGCGCGAACCTGGGGCACCATCTTGAGCTAACTCTTCTTCGTTCTTGTCTCTTCCAGCCGTAGCGCCATAACTCGCACGGCTCCCATCCAGATCAGCGCGGCTGCGTAGCCGGCAATCACATCGCTCGGCCAGTGGACACCGAGATACACGCGCGACAATCCGATCAGCACAGTGAGCAACACGGCTGCGCTCCATACGAGAGCGCGCTTCCACTTCGATCGCATGTCGTGGGCCAGCGTTCCGGCAAGCAATCCGTAGAAGCAGACTGAAATCAACGCATGCCCGCTGGGAAACGAGTAAGTGCTTGGCCGCGGGACAAAGAATGGATCCGGCCGCACGCGATGGAACGCGAGTTTCAGCGACGCATCGAGGATGCCGCCACCCATCATGGCAACTAGTGCGACCAGGATGTGCATATTGTCGCGGCGGTACCAGAGGTAGGCGAACAGGCCAAGAGTCGCGGTCAGGATGACCTGCCAGTCACCCAGGTTGGTCACGAAGCGCATCACGGCGGTTAGTGCCGGCGATGCGAAAGCGTGGACGACGGAGCGAACCGTGTCGTCGAAGCGGTCGGTGTGCTTGCGGAGAACTTCGTCAGCGAGCCAGGAGAACAGAACCAGAGACGCAATCGCCACGCCCAGGCTGACGGGAATAACAGCCGGCCAGCGTTTACTAATGAGTTGCCTCTCCGGCCTCGTAAAACGCGGCATGCGCCCCAGACTACCAAATGACGGAGCGCGTGCCGGGTTAGAATCCAGGATTTGGAAGAGTTACTAAGCGCGCGGCAAGCCCTGACCTGTGCTTGTCGGATTCTCCGGATCGGAAACCCACTGCCATGCACGGCGGCCATTCTCGCGAATCAGTGTACGTGCTTCACCGTACTCGACCAGTCGGTTCAGCACTGTAGTCACCGACGCCAGCGGATCTTTGTGCCGCGCCAGAATTGCAGGCACCTTCTGCTGGATGAGTTCACACACCTCGCGCGCGCCGAGCGGGCGGTCCGCTTCCATCAACACCATGCGACAAGCTTTGGTGAAACCGGGTTGGCGGCCGTTGGACTTACGGTCCACCAGTTCGAGGAGCTCCTCGTTGAGCACCTCATCTCCGAAGAGATTTGCCAGACCGACGATGGTCTGCTTCACGGTGCCAATGCGTTTCATCACGTCAGCACGCTGGCGCATGAGCTGGCGTAATTCTTCGTGAGCCTGGCGAACCACTTCCACAACATGCGGATCGTTGTTGCTGCCTGGCATGGGTTTGGTTCCGTTCGTGAACTCAATCCGACCGATTTCCATGACTCCATCCTCCGGTGCACCGGATTCCGCATCGGAGGGTCCCGAGGCGGAAAGCGCGCACCATCCCCGTGATTGAGTACGTCGGACGGCACGAATCAGTTCCGCGTACTCTCGACAAGCTGACCGCCTGGAACATTACAGCTGCACGTTGTAGGCCTTTCTCAAGTGCGCTGCAGCTTGCCTGAATTTGAATGTTTAGACGACGTCAAAAACGAAGGGTGAGCACAGTAGGGTGTTTATTTCTGTGCACTTAGCTGACACCCACACAGGCGGACCAATACCTGTTATGTGCAATGATTTTTAGGATGCGCCAGACGACTGGTCGGGATGTCTCGCGCAGAAATGGAAGGCTCATCCGTGGATCGGAAGAGTCAATACGCAAAGCCATCGGGCTGACTGACAGCGCCAACGCGCACCTGGCTGTCGATGAAGTTGCGCCCGGCTACGAGCGCCTGCCGGTCGATCTCGAGCAGGCTGGCGTTTTTGATCTTGTCTTCCAGCACGCTGATTGCGGTCGCGCTGGAGAGGCATTCCGTTTCCTCAAGCAACGCGCCCATCATCACGATGTTGGTGACCTTCGTGGAACCGAGCTTGTCGGCGATTTCTGCCGCTGGAATGCAGATCACTCGCGCTGGCGGAAGCATGAAATCCGCGGGCAGGCGCTCGCGATTGTAGAGGATGACGCCGCCGGGAGCGACCTGCTGGGCAAACTTGCGGAGCGAGATTTCGTTCATCGCGACTAATACGTCGGGATGCGATATAAGCGGGGAACCGATGCGCTCTTTCGACAGGCACACGTGGCAATGCGCGCTTCCCGAGCGCATCTCGGGACCATACGAGGGCAGCCAGCTGACTTCGAGTCCTTCGCGCATACCCATTTCCGTGAGCAGTTGACCGAGCAAGAGGACACCCTGGCCGCCAAACCCGGCGACCTTGATCGAGTAGTCGCGGAAGTGATGAGCATGTTCGGACGCCGCCCGTGACACGCTCTCGTGTTTCGCGCGGATTTCAAGGACGTCGGAAACTGTAGATTGCGGCGGCGCTGCACTGTCGATGGCTTCCGGTTTGCGGTCGCGGAACACGTTCAGCGGAAATGCGGGGACCAGTGTCTCGAGTACCCAGCGGCGCGCATCGACCGGATCCTTGCCCCAGATCGTGGGGCACGGGGAGAGAATCTCCACGAATGAGAAGCCGGCGCCGTCTCGTTGATTCGCAAGAGCCCGGCGTACGGCACGCCGCGCCTTCATGATGTTCTTGTTGTCGCAGAGCGCCACCCGCTCGACGTACACAGGAGCCTCCAGTGTGGAGAGCAACTCCGCCATGTGCAGCGGATAGCCTTCGTTCACGGGGCGGCGCCCCCAGGGAGACGTGGTGCTCTTCTGGCCCACGAGCGTGGTCGGAGCCATCTGGCCGCCGGTCATCCCGTAGATGGCATTGTTCACAAAGAAGACAGTGATCTTCTCGCCGCGGTTCGCTGCATGGACAATTTCGGCCGTGCCGATCGCCGCCAGATCGCCGTCGCCCTGGTAGGCAATCACGATCTTGTCCGGGCAAGTACGCTTGATGGCGGTGGCGCAAGCCGGAGCCCGTCCGTGGGCCGCCTGCACGTTTCCTACGTCGAAGTAGTAGTAGGCGAAGACGGAACATCCGACAGGGCTGACGAAGATGGTGCGGTCCTGCAGCCCAAGTTCTTCGAGGGCCTCGGCAATCAGCTTGTGCGCGACGCCGTGGCCGCAGCCTGGACAATAGTGAGTCTGGCCCTGCAGGTCGCTTTTGCGCTCGTACAGATTGTAGAAAACCGGCGACTTCGCGTGTACCACTTCATAACCGTTGGCCGCGAGATCTGTTTCCTTCACCGGCGTCTTCGTGTCGTCTGCCATGGGTTTCCTCGCTTCTCTACTCTGCCTGCATCCTCTGCCCCGCGAGTGCAGGTTCCGTCGCGCTTAAGTGCCCTAGCACATCGGCGTGAATTTCTTCGACCGACGGCACGTTGCCTCCGGTGCGGCCGTAGAACTCGACAGGAACTCGTCCATTCAGCGCCAGACGGACATCTTCCAACATCTGACCGTTGCTCAACTCGACCACCAGCACCTGCCGCACATTTGCGGCAGCCTTGACCAGAGCGGCCGAGGGGAACGGCCACAGTGTGATCGGACGGAACAATCCGACGCGCTGCCCCTGCGAGCGAGCCAATTCCACTGCAGATCGCAGGATGCGGGAAGTAATCCCGTATCCGACCATCAGGATGTCGGCATCTTCGGTGTCATACACCTCCCAGCGCGGTTCGTCCTGCTGCGCCTTCCGGTATTTCGCTTCCAGCTTGCGCTGGTGGGCCTCGAGGTCGTCAGGCTCAAGAAAAATCGAGCTGACCAGATTCTTCCGAGTCTCGGGAGTGCCTTGCACCGCCCATGGCTTGGGCGGGGCCTTGATGTCGCGATACTCCAGCTCAACCGGTTCCATCACCTGGCCGATGAAGCCGTCAGCCAGGATCACCACGGGATTCCGGTACTTGTCGGCCAATTCGAAGGCGAGGGTGGTCAGGTCCGCCATCTCCTGTACCGAGGCCGGAGCCAGCACCAGGTTGCGGTAGTTCCCGTGCCCTCCGCCCTTCACCATGGCAAAGTAATCGCTCTGCTCGGGCGCGATATTGCCCAGGCCCGGCCCGCCGCGAACCACGTCGACGATCACGCACGGCAGTTGGGCGCCGGCGATGTAGGAAATGCCTTCCTGCATCAAGCTGAGTCCGGGGCCAGAGGATGCGGTCATGACGCGGGCCCCGGACGCCGCTGCGCCGTACACCATGTTGATGGCAGCGACTTCGCTTTCCGCCTGCAGGAACGTGCCCCCGACCTGCGGAATGTACAGGGCGGCCGCTTCGGTAATCTCGCTGGCGGGAGTAATGGGATATCCATAGAAGGAGCGGCATCCGGCGAGGATCGCGCCCTTCACGATGGCGACGTTGCCTTTACAGAGTTGGCGCATGGCTGTCTCCTTGCTGCGTGACAACCAACTTGAGGCGAGGCGCGAGGCGGTACACCGTGATCGCGCCCGGCTCGGGACAGCAATAGAAACAGATCCCGCATCCTGTGCAGCCCTGTCCGGTGTAGCGCGCGGGATGCACGCCGTAGGCGCTCAATTCGGGCGCCAGCTGCAAACACTTCGGCGGGCAGGATTCGACGCACAGCCCACAGCCCTTGCACTCTTCATCGTTGACCGCAACCTTGCCTCGTGCTGGCGTTGCCATCGATCACCTCACTGTGGTCGTTTCTTTTGCGTGCGGACGCTGTAACCACTTGGTGCGCTCGCAGTATTCGTACAATCCGTCGCGGAACTTGGGATGAGCGATCTCGATCAGAGCCTGGGCCCGTTCGCGGATCGATTTACCATGCAAATAGGCGACGCCGTATTCGGTCACGACGTAGCGGATCAGCCCGCGCGACGTCACCACACCGGCCCCGGGTGCAAGCATCGGAGTGATGCGGGAAATCGTCCCATTCTTGGCAGTCGACGCGAGGGCAATGATGGGTTTTCCGCCCTTGGATCGCGAGGCGCCACGCAGGAAGTCCACCTGGCCCCCGATCCCGCTGTAGAAATAAGTGCCGATCGAGTCGGAGCAGACCTGCCCGGTGATGTCGACCTGCAACGCCGAGTTGATGGCCACCATGTTGTCGTTGCGCGCAATCAGCAACGGGTCGTTGGTGTAAGCCGTCGGATGGAACTCGAAGATCGGGTTGTTGTCGACGTAATCAAAGAGTGTACGGGTCCCCAAAGCAAAGCCGAGGATGATTTTCCTCGGCTTGAAGTTCTTGCGGGCACCGGTGATGACGCCCGCATCAATCAGCGGAATGATGCCGTCAGAAACCAGCTCGCTGTGCACCCCCAGGTCCTTGCGATCCATCAGCAGGGGAAGTACAGCGTCGGGAATCCCCCCGATGCCGGTTTGCAGAACGCAGCCGTCGCCGATCAAGCCGGCCACGTTACGCGCGATCGCTGCTTGCATCTCGGTGATCTCGGGTCTCTTCATCGCGCACAGAGGACGCGAAGATTCCACAACCACATCGATCTTGTTCACATGAATAAAGCTGTCACCGTAGGTGCGCGGCATCTGATCGTTGACCTGCGCGACCACGTAACGGGCCAGGCGCGCCGCGGTCAGAGTCGTGTCAACGCCGATGCCAAAACTGCAGAATCCGTGGGAATCCGGAGGAGAGACTTCGATCAGCGCGACATCGAGCGGCATGGCGCCACTTTCGAACAGATCTTCGATCTCGCTCAAATAGACAGGCGTGTAATCGGCGCGCCCTTCGTTGATGGCTTCGCGCACATTGCTGCCGATAAAAACAGCGTTGTGGCGGAAGTGGCCTTCCATTTCCGGTGCGACGTAAGGCGCGCTCCCCATCGTCATCATGTGCACGATTTCGACGTCCTCGACATGCGGCGCACGCTGAATCAGCGCCTCGACCAGCGTCTCCGGCTCGGCGCAGCCGGGCTGAATGTAAACCCGCATTCCGGATTGCACACAGCGCAGCGCCTCATCGGGCGTGCGCAGTTTTTTCTTGTACTCGATCTCCCAGGACATTTTTCCCCAGTCTCCTTCAAAGCTTGCCAGCGCCCGTGCTCTCTTCCACTTTTGCGCAGGCCTCTTCGTATCCGACGGACGCGTAGAAAATCGCACGGTCAAAAAACTGATCCAGAAGTTGCAGCATCTCCAATTCTCCGAATACTTCGGAGGGCCGTTCCATGCCCGCCTCGCGCTGCACGTACTCCCAAAGATTCTCTTTGGTCAGCACAATGACCCAGACCAGCTGGCTCAGCGGTACATTCTGCCTGGCGCGCAGGGCACCGATTTCGCGATACCGCTCCTTGATGTCGAACTCGCTTTTGCCCAGAAGCCAGTCGCCCAGGTGGCGATAGACTTCATAGACACGCTCTTGCAAATCGTCGGCGGGAACCTTGCGGTAATCGCGGGTGAATTCCGAACTCTGCACTTTTGCGAGCAGGCTCGAGGCCAGCCCATCGGAGTGGGTTTCGATCAGGCGAACGAGTCGGTAAGCCAGCATCATGACCGGAATCCTCTCTAGCCTCTGACGCCAGTTTCTGCCCCGCGTGCGGTTGCCGACGGTGACTCTTCGCACTCCAAATTGTGATCTGGGTCACACGGTGCTCATTGAAAACGAAGGGTTTATACCGACCAGTCGGTTGGATGCGTCGCTTGGTAAGGCCGGCCATTCGTGAGCCAGAGGCGCACTAACCAGGCATCTCTTAATTCAAGGACTCCGGGGTTAGAGTTCAAAAAAAAGTCTTGGCCGCAGCGTCCTCGGAGTCCGGGCTGTTATGCCTGGGATCCGGGTGTCGCTGCGGCCAAAGTGATGACATCAATCAGGAGGCGGCGAGTGGCCCGTCACTGCCGACTACGACAGGAAGAACTCTTTCGCCAAGGTGGCCCATTCCTTGTCGGGAATTTGCGCGGCGAGATTGTCCATGGCAACCCCACCATCCTGCGCCAGGGCTCCGAGCACCATCGGCATGCGACGCTGCAAACGGCTGGCCGACTCTTCCGTCCACCAGCGGGCCAATGCTCCCCCCAGCAGGTTGCGGAAGTTAGTTTTTTCGTCAGGCGACTGCACCGTCACCAGCCAGCCTTCGCCGTAGGGGTCTTTCAACGCCAGTTCAGGATTGCTGACGACAGCTTCGTTGATGTCGGCCACGCTGCCCTCGATCGGCGACACCATGTCGACCGTAGTGCCGTCGCGATGCAGCGTCCATACCTTCTGTCCCTGGCGGATCCACTGGCCGCGCTGTGGCAACCCGATGCGTTCGAGCTTGCCCGTCAGCTTGGAAGCGAACTCGTCGATCCCGATGCGCACCAGGCTCGGGCTCTCGCTCAACGCCCAGGTGTGCCCGGGATGGAAGCGTAATTTGTCCGGAACCTGGAACCCGCCCACCAAGCTCGGCGCAAGCCGCGGCGGTGCTTCGCGCTTTACGGGCTGGAGTGCGGGCTGAGCCACGACTTGACCGCGGCTGTGGAAATGATCGATCAGCAGGAACGTCACGAAGGTCAGCAGAACCAGTAGGACTGTCATCACATCACCTCTCGGAAGGGCCGTCGTTTCGGGTCTCTTGTTTCCGGGCCACTCGCCGCTATTCGTAAAGGCAATCGCGCGGCCAAAGTTTGTCTGCTGCGCGCGGATGTCGAAGCGGAGTCTTAGGCAAAATGAAATCATGAGTTTGCGTGTGTGCAGTTGTGAACTGCAGCAATCAGTTTGCGGAAAGACTCAGCAGCACCGCGATGAGAAACACCACAGCACTAACACGCATTTTCGAGGATTTAGCTGCTTGGACAAAAAGAACTTGCATGGCATCAAAGGCTTACAGCAAGTCGGACGCTGTGTTGCAGACGACAACAGCGGAAGATGCGAGACGCAACAGCAAATGGGCTCTTACTGAGGCGCCGTTCCCTTCACAACGAGACCAACCGGCACGTCCTCTCCGGAAGAGAGGTGAATCGTCGCCCAGAAGATGGTTTGCCCTTCATCATTGGTTGAGAGTGAAGCCTTCGCGCTGCCGCCTTCAGGCGCAATCAGGCTCAGGGGTGCTGGGTGTTTGGTTCCCGAAGCTAGCCTGCTCAAACTGACGACCTCCTGAAAATGAAGCGCCTTATCGGGACCGGGGTCAGAGCCGGCCGGAACCAACAGCAGGAAGTCACGGCTGGGGGCAATTCCGAGATGATTGCCATCGTTGGGCATGAGTTCATAGCGCAAGGTATAGAAGCCCGCGGGCACTGCCTGTCCACGGTAATCACTCGCAGTCCGGGAGAAATGCAACACCCCTACCAGGGCGGATTCTGCCAGATCGTAAATGCCGTCGGATGGAGTTCCTTTGGGCAAGGCCGCCGCTTGTTTGCAAAACCACAGATCAATCGCAGCGGCGTTGGCATCGAGAGTGATGCGGTATCCCGTCGGCGCAAGTGATTGGCGAATGAATGCGGGAACGGCTGGATCGTCCAGCGCGGCAATGGATTCGACTTTGCCTGTCTGGGCCCAGCTCGGCAGGCAAAGTAAAGTCAGGAAAAAAAGAACGCACTCTCGTGACAGCTTCGCGGAGGACGAGGTGCTCTTGAAGTTCCAGATTGCGGCAGTCGCTCTGCTCGACGATGGCACCAACCGATTTTAACGCGCGAACGTCCCGACAAAGGCACTGCGGCGGCCGTGACTATCCCAGGACTCGCCCAGGCCGGGACCACGATACGCGTCGGTGACGGCGACCGCGGCCATCGAATGGGCCACGGGAGTGAGTGGCGGATAAAAAGTGACTTCGTTGCCGCAGACGTGATCCTTGTCCCCGAGCGAGCGTGTCTGCACGGTGGCAAACTGACCTGCGCGCAGCAACGCTACACCGTGGCGCTCGTGGTTCACGATCATCTCCATGGGAGCCGCCAGGGTCTGATCCACGTTCTTCAACAACTCTCCGCCCATCTGCTTGGCAAAGCTCACTAAAGCGGCGCGCTGTTGCGGATTGGCCTGCTCATCGACCAGCAAGACCGCCTGTGCGGGGTAGGGATTGCCGTACGGATCACCGAGTGTAGCCTTGGCCCGCACGGCGGCGGCGATAGTAAGGCCGTCAAGCGGCACTCCGTCCCAGCTTCCACTTTGCACATGCCAGGCCAGGATCGCTTCTTTGCCGGTAAGGTTTACCTCTCCGTTCGCGAAGCATTGGCCGGTGTAGACATCAGCGCTACGGGTTTCAATGTAGTCGCCACGGATCTGCTGGGCGTAGAGCCCGACCGACGTCAGGAAGATAACAGAACAAGCAAGAGCAGCCAGCCGGAGACGCATGGGACACCTCACCCTTATTTTTGATGCCTTCATTTTCGACCAGGATGCAGCGAAAGAAAAGCGAGAAAAACCGGAATAAAGCCGCGAGTGAAGAAATCACTACAAGCTCGGCTCTGCGCGTTGACTTGCTTTCACGCTGGCCCTACCATCGACTCTAACCCGCACGAAACCAAAGCTCCATGATTGCCGAAACCATTGCGCATTATCGTGTCGTGTCGCAGCTCGGAGGCGAGGGCGCAGGAGCGGTTTACTCCGCGGAGGACTTGAACCTCGGCCGTCACGTGGCCCTCAAGTTCCATTCCACTGCGCTGGAAAGTCCGGCTGCGCTGGATCAGTTCGAGCGCGAAACGCGCTTGGTTTCGGCGTTGCACCATCCCAATATCTGCGAGGTCTACGAAGTCGGTGAGTCCGAGGGGCGGCATTTCGTTGCGATGGAACTGCTCGAGGGACAGACACTGAAACGACGCCTCGACGGCCAGCCGGTGGAGAATGATTTCCTGCTGAGGGTGGCCTTGCAGATCGCCGATGCGCTGGAGGCGACCCATGCGAGGGGAGTCCTTCACGGCGATTTGCGGCCAGGAAACATTTTCGTCACTGGCTCGGGGCAGACCAAGATTCTGAATTTCGGAACGGCACAGCAAGCCTGCGAAAAGCGAACCACGCCCGAGGACACGACACGGGGGACCGCAGTGACCGCCAGCCGGGGTAGCAGGGACTCCGCGGTTACGAGAATCGCCTACCAGTCGCCCGAACAGGCCCGGGGCCACCAGTTGGACGGCCGCTCCGATCTGTTTTCCCTTGGGATCGTGTTGTACGAGATGGCGACCGGAACGATTCCATTTCGCGGCGAGACTCCCGCCGTGGTTTTCGATGCGCTGCTCAATCGCATACCCGTCACTCCATCGCGGCTCAATCCGGAATTACCCCCGAAGCTACAGGAGATCATCTGCAAGCTGCTCGAAAAAAGACGCAGCTCGCGTTACCAGTCCGCACGGGAGCTGCGCGCCGATCTTGAGCGACTTTCGCGCAACGGCAGTTCTGTCATGGTCGCGGCGGCCAAGCCGGCCTCGTCCTATCCCGCTCTCGCCTACAAGGCTGCGTCGCCAGGAAGATTGGGCAAATACCTATCAGCACTCGGATTGCTCGCTGCGGTGATCGCTGGTGGCGCTTTTCTCTACAGCAAGCGCGAGCGAGGTCTATCCGAGAAAGATGCCATCCTTCTCACGGATTTTGTAAATACCACAGCAGATCCGGTCTGGGACGCGGCGTTGAAGAAAGCGGTTGCGGTCGACTTGGAGCAGTCTCCTTATTTAAACGTGTTTCCCGAGGGGAAGGCGCGCCAAACACTGCGCTTCATGGGGCATCCCCAGGATGAGCGCATCAACGTGCAAACGGGTCGTGAGATCTGTCAGCGTGCCGGGGTGAAAGCCATGCTCACTGGGACGATCGGCAACCTCGGCAGCCAGTACGTGCTGACAGTGGAAGCGCTGAACGCAGCGACTGGCGATGTACTGGCGCGAGCCGAAGCGCAGGCGCCGCGGCGGGACGATGTCCTGACGGCTCTGCACAAGGCCGATTCCGATCTGCGCGCCAAGCTGGGGGAGTCGCTGCAATCGGTGCAGCAATACAACAAGATGGTGTCGGAGGCGACGACGCCCTCCCTTGAAGCCTTGAACGCCTTTACCCAAGGCGATACCAAGCACAGCGCCGGAAACGAAATTGGCGCAGTGGTGGATTACCAGCGCGCCGTCCAGCTGGATCCGAACTTCGCCACCGCCTACGCGCGCCTTGGAACGGTCTACAGCAACCTGGGCCAGACGGCGCTCGCCGAAGAAAATCGTCAAAGGGCGTTCGAGTTGCGCGACCGGACCAGCGAACGCGAGAAGCTGTACATCATGTCGCACTACTACGCCGACAGCGGACAGTTCGACAAGGGCATTACGGCGCTGGAGCTGTACGAACAGACCTATCCGCGCGACTCCATCCCCGCCAACAACCTGGCCAACATCTATAACCAACTCGGACAATTCGAGAATGCTCTCGACAAGGCTCGCAAGGCAGTAGACCTCGAGCCGGATTCCATCAGCGGCTACGACAACCTCGCGATGGCTTACGCCGGGCTGAACCGGATGGACGAAGCCAAGGCGACCGCGGTTGAAGGGTTGAAGCGGGCGCCACAGAACAGTTCTCTGCACGCCATTTTGGCCGGCATCGCATGGAATCAGAAAGACTCGGCCACGATGGAACAGCAACTCACCGCCACCGAAAACAGCGGCCCCGACGGGCAGTTGATGGCGCTCAGCATGCGTGCCGACCTGGCCGCCGCGCACGGGCAGTTCAAGCAGATGCGGTCCCTCACCCAGAAACTGCAGGAAGCATCTTCGCGAAGCAATCTGGACGAGGCGGCAGCAGGCGCCGAAGCGCAGCGCGCAGTCTGGGAAGCGCTTGTCGGTTTCGCGCCCATGGCACGGCAACTCGCGAGTCACGCCATGCAGGGACGTCCACCGGTGCACGTCGCCCTGAATGCGGCAATTTCCATGGCTCTGCTTCGCCAGGACGAGGAAGCTCTGAAAATTGCCAGCGAAGTCGCGCTGGAACGCCCCTTCGACACGATTGCCCAGTTCGTAACCATTCCCACGGTCAAAGCCATCGTCGCTTTGCATCACGATCAACCGAAGAAGGCCATCGATCTGCTCGATGGCGCCATGGTGTACGGGCGGGCAAACACCGGTCTTCTCTATGCGCGCGGCATGACGTATCTCGAAGCCAACCAGGGAGCACAGGCTGTGCAGGAGTTCCAGCGGCTCCTCGACATGCGCAGCATTAACATGGACCCCATCACATCGCTGGCGAAGCTGGGCCTGGCAAGAGCTTACGCCGCGCAGGGCGACAAGACGAACAGTCGCATGGCATACCAGGATTTCCTTGCCCTCTGGAACAATGCGGACCCCGACATCCCGCTGCTGAAGCAAGTGACGGCAGAATACGCGACCGTCCAGTAAATCGGTCCCCGGCGGATGCCCTGTACCGTAAACCTTATTGCAGCTGGATCACCAGGATGCGGCCGTCTGAGTGATAGCCGCCGCCGGTTGCATTCCTCGCGTCCTGTACAGGATCGGGCGGCAAATAATAGGTCAGGGATTTCACCTTCGTGCCCTTCTGCAGAGTCGCGCCGATGTTGTCGCGTTCCCCATCCACCGCGGGATCAATCTTGTGGGTCACGCTGCCGTTGCGCTGATCTTTTTCAAAGCCGACGTCGTGAGTACCCGCACCCGCCCAAACATCCTGCCCGTTCCATTGGAACGGCGCCTTCCAGATGCGGAAATGGTGCCGGCTCGCCACCACAGCGTAAGGTTCGGCCTGCTCATAGCCATAGTCCTGCACTCGTCCGAATAGGTAGAGTTGGCTCATCGGCATCGTGAGATAGGCTTTCTTGTCATACGTCTCGAGGGCCGCCTTGAGCACGGATTCCTTCACATCCTTGTCAGCGACATGCCAATCGGCCGCGGTCAGTGCGTCCTGCACCTTCTGCAGGCTGCCGATGATGACAAAGTTCACCATGTCCCCTTGATGCTGAAACTGATCGTTCACACGGCGTGGAAGACCATTGATGTCGGAGCGCAACTGGGAATCGAGGGGCGAGTTGGAAAGCTTCAGCATGGGTGCAGCAGCAGCCGTAGCCGTAGATGTCGAGCCGCCTCCCGTCGCCGAGGAAGTTGCGGCGGGCGTGGTGGCCGCCTTCATGCCGCCGAATTGTCCCGAGAGCCAGGTCTGGGCAGCGGTGCCCAGCGCTCCCTTGATGTCCGTTACGTCCTTCTCCCCGCTGCTATTGGTCGACGTCGCCGCCGAGGTGGCACTCGATTTGGCGGTGGATGCGTCGCCAGCGAGGGAATCGGAAGGCGTGGTTGTGGCAGTGTCCGATTGCAATTCGGTCCCACCGCGCGGCGTGATGTGCACCTTCACCGCAAAGCTCCCCTGGCACGGCGATGCGCCATTGGAATTGACCCCCAGAAACAGGTGCCCATCCTGGGGAACGGGCAGGTGCTGGCTCGCTCCAACCACAGAGGGAATGCCGCCATCCTGCAAGCGCGCGATCAACGCACCCGGATTTGCCGCCGCCACTGGTAGGCCTTGGGAGGTGCTCGTCGACGTTACGCCGGCGGGATCGCAGCTGCCATTTGCGCTCGAGGCGGTTATCGCAAGCGAATCCCCGCTGTGCAGGTCGACCCCGGTATCGGTCCAGGCCTGCGCGGTGGAAATGGTGAACTTGTAGTCCTGAGCCGCGAGCGGCAGATTGACGAACAGCGTCAGGCCGATCGCGACGGAAAAAAGTGCTACGACGGAACGGGATGGATGCTTCATGATCGAAACCCCACAAATGGAGAAACCGCGGATCGGGGGATCGCGGACGATGTCCCTATTATCCAACATTACGAGCGCCGATGGGCAGGCCGGGCGGGCGTTTTCGAGCATCGGGTTTCGGTAGGCCCTGACCCGGAGGCGGCGGACCCTACCCGTAAGGTTCGGCCAGTAGAAGGCCCCGAAAGCTCACGAGCTTAGTCGCACTTCCCCGTCCCATGACAGGAACGGCCCTTCGAAGCACAGTTTCCCGGTTCGGCGACTTCTCCGTCCGGGCCAATGCAGGTTTGCGTGTGCATGCACCAGAACAAACCGTCGTTGGAACTCTGCACACTCGGATCCGGCTCGGAAAGGATGAACTGTCCTTTCCAGCGTAGAGCGGAGCAAAGATTGGGGTCCTTCGTATCGAAGCGCTCCGGCTTGCGGATCATGCGGCACCTCCAGCGGCTTTTAGGATGGCTCGTTTTACGGCCACGCGCGCCAGTTGCACTTTGTAGCCGTTCTGTCGCAGCGGCTTTGCTCCGCTCAGCGCGGCCTCGGCAGCTTTTTGCGCGGTCTGTTCGCTCAGGTTCTGGCCTTTCAGGGCCGACTCAGCCTCGGAGGAAAGCCACGGTGTAGGGGCAACATGGCCGAGGACCACGCGGGCGGCCTGCACGTTGGCGCCATCGGTTTTCAGCGCGACCGCGGCAACGGCCAGCGGCCAATCGAAGGCAGCTTTCTGGCGGATCTCGTAGTGCGCCACCCTCCAGCCTTCCGAACTTGGCATCACCACCTCGCTGACGATCTCATTCGGCAGCAAATCGTGCTCGCGGTCTTTTTCTGTTTTCGGGATGACGTAAAACTTCTCCAGCGAAAGTTCTCGCTTGCCCTTGGGGCCTTCGAGGCGAATCTTGGCCCCATAGGCGATGAGAACCGGCACAATCGTCGACGGGCTGACAAACTTCGCGGCTCCGTCATTGCCAAGGATCGCGTGGTATCGGTTGTCGCCAATGTCCACCAGATCTTTTCCCGATTCGTCTTTCGGCAGCAGGCCCAGCCCGTTGCGGAAATACCAGCAGCGTGGCCGCTGACAAAGATTGCCACCCAATGTCGCCATGTTTCGAATCTGCGGGCTGGCCGCTTCTTGCACCGCCTCGGCCAGGGGCGGACACTTGTCCTTGACGGTGCTGTTCTCAGCGATTTCTACCAGGGTGGTGAGTGCGCCAATCCGCAATCCGGAACCGTTGGCGCTCACGCCTGTGAGTTCCTTGATCTCCTTGAGATTCACCAGGCGCTTCGGAGCGATGACATCTTCCTTCATCAGCGCCAGCAGATCGGTGCCCCCGGCAAGAATCTCCGTCTGTCCCCACGTCGTGCCGAGCAGACTGGTAGCCTGCTTCGTAGTCGACGGACTCACGTATTCGAAGGGTCGCATTATGCACCCGCCTTCTGCGAAGAATTCTGGCTGAGGGCCGCCAGGACTTTGTCAGGAGTAATCGGGATCACGCCTACCCGCACCCCCAGCGCGTTGGCGACGGCGTTGGAAATCGCTGCGCCCGGCGATACGGCCGGCGGCTCGCCGAGTCCGATCACGCCGCGCTCGTCGTAGCCTTTGCCCGTCATCATGTGAACTTTGAGCTCGGGTATGTCGTTGAGCCCGGCCAGTCGATAGAACTCCATGTCAGCGTTGAGCATGCGGCCGGTGGTCGGGTCCATGACTTTTTCTTCAAACAGTGAATAGCTGATGCCCATGATCATGGCACCCATAACGCTGCTCTCCGCCATCCTTACGTCGATGATCAGCCCGCAGTCCTGCACCGCGACCATCTTCGTGACCTTGACCACGCCGGTCTCCATGTCAATTGCGACCTCGGCCATCTGCACGCCGCCGACTCCGCTGTTGGTGAGGTCAGGCTTGTTCTTGGCGGCGGCCTGATCGTTGTGTCCGTGGCAGGTGATGGGAGTTGCGCCGATCTTGGAGCAGGCTTCTTTCCAACTCAACGAGCGGTTGGGCTGGGATTTCACGCGGATGCTGCCGTCGCGTGCCTCGAGGTCATCGGGCTGCGCATTCAGAGCCGGCGCCACCTTGGCGAACAGAGCATCGCGGGCATCGACAACCGCACGCCGTGTGGAAGAACTCACGCCGCCAGGCGTAGTCGATCCGCCGGAGCCGCCTGATGGCGGATATTGTGTGTCACCGATGTAGAGCTTGATGCCGTCGACCTTCAGCCCAAGCGCATCGGCCGCGACCACCGCAATGCAGGTGCGCGTCCCGGTGCCGATATCCTGCGTGCCCATCTTGATGTCGACCGAACCATCGGGATGGATGCTCAGGTCGCAGTCACTGGCATGGCCGCGTCCGCCCCACGTATGCATTGAGAGGCCGACGCCGCGCGCAATATTGCCCGAGACATTCTGGCCGCGCGGGTGCCATTTCTCTTTCCAGCCCATCATCTCGGCCGCGATGGAAAGTTCTTCGCGGTAGACGTTTGCCAGCCGCGTCAGCTCGATGTTCTTCAGGAAGAACTCGTACGAATCCATGTTGAGCTTGGCGGCAAGGTCATCGAGCGCGCACATGGTCAGGATGGCCGCCTGCGGATGATTGGGCGCGCGCCAGGCCCGCGCCGGACCGATATTGTTGCGAATAGCGGTGTGTTCCTTGTGCTGGTTGGGGACAGCAAAACAATAAGGGATGGGCGGCATACCCCCTCCGCCGGGACCGCCAGTGCCCCATGAGTACGACTGCCATGCCAGCAGCGAGCCGTCTTTTTTGGCGCCGACCTTGACGCGCGCATACGCCGAAGGGCGCGCGCCGGCAACTTTTAGTTCTGAGTCTCGTTCGAGCATCAGGTGGACCGGCTTGCCGCCCGCCTTCTTCGAGAGACTCGCGGTCGCAATGCCCCACCGGTCCGGTCCAAACTTGCTTCCGAAACCACCGCCAACGTGGTCCTGATGCACGCGAACGTTCGACGCCGGGATCTTCAGCGGCTCCGCCATCTGCCCGGCAATTCCAGAGACGTTCTGCGTCGACATGTGCACAAACAGATGGTCGGCGTCCGTCCATTCTGAGGTTGAGCCGTGGGATTCCAGGCAGCAATGCGTGATGACCGGCGCCCCATACAAACCTTCCGAGGTCACCTCGGAGTCGGAAAACGCCTTCTCAATATCTCCCTGCGTCTGCGTCGCAGCCTTCTGGTAGTTGGACTTCGTGGTTTTGCCGGCAGCCTCAGGGTGCACGGTGGCTTTGCGTACTGCTTCAAGGATGCTGTCGGGGACGCCCTCTTCTTTCGCGTCTTTGTAGTCCTGTTCGGTGGACTGGAAGCTGACTCCGAATTGCCCGATCTGGGAGATGATCTGGTTCTCCGGCACCTGGTTGTCGAGCATATCGCCCAGGTCGTCCATGCTGAGCGGCCCCTGGCTTTCGCCCTGGCCCGGCGCCGGTTCCGCGTCGCTCACCAGATGCGGAAGCTTCTCGTATTTGACCTGAATCGTGCGCATGGCGTCTTCCGCCACGCCCTCGTCCACTGCAGCTAGCGCGACAATCTCGTCGCCCGCCCAATGAATCGTAGAGCCGGGCTTCTGGACGATCTCGATCGCCTTGACCCCAGGCATCTTCTCGGCAGCGCTGGTGTCGATGCTCACGATCTTGCAATGGGCGTAGGGACTGCGCAGCACTTTTCCGAAAAGCATCCCTGGCCGCTTGACGTCGTAGGTGTAGCGCGCCTGGCCGGAAACTTTGTCGGGAGAATCCACGCGCAAAGTGCGCTGTCCAATCAGCGTGCGATGTTCCGGATCGGGCCACTGATAATCAGGCATGGCTTAGGCTCCCTTCCGCGCGGCTTGCGCGACGGCGCCGCGAATTCCGGCATAGGTTCCGCAGCGGCAGAGATTGCCGCTCAATTCGTGGAGGATATCGTCGGAACTAGGATCGGGATGTTTGTCGAGCAGCGCCTTACAGGCGACAACAAACCCAGGCGTGCAGAAACCGCACTGCGATGCGTCGTTGTCGACGAAGGCCTGCTGGATGGGATGGAGTTTCCCGCCTTCCATCAACGCTTCGACGGTGGTGATCTTCCTGCCTTGCGCCTCGATCGCCAGCACCGAGCAGGCGTAGACAGGCTTGTCGTCGAGCAGAACGGTACAAGAGCCACACTCCGCTCGATCGCATACACGTTTCGCGCCGGTGATGTCGAGCGAGTCGCGCAGGGCATCGAGCAGCGTCACCCGCGGTTCCAGGCTGACCTTGTGAACCTTGCCGTTCACGGTCAGTTCGATGGGCACTTTGCCGGGTCCACGCACGGGAACTTGCTCACCCGCGGCCATCACAAAGTCAGGCGTCGAAACTACCGGGACGGCAGCGGCAATGGTGGAAATCTTGAGAAATTCCCTACGCGACACGCCCGAGTTTTCTTCGTTGGAATTCTTGGGGTCCTTCACGATCGACTCGTCGTCATGCATCCCTGTCCTCCGAATAGCGGAAGTGCCGGTCCGCAATCACCGGGTTTCGCCTGTCCCGTAAGCGGTGGGAAGGCTGGGAAAGAAGGTTCCGATGCAGCTACAGAGTTGAACGGGAGAAAAACTTGTAGGTAGATGAGTATACAACTCGAAAGGATTCTGTGCGCGAACGGACGCTCTTCCCAGACCCGCCGAATCGGACCTTTCTCCGACAGCGCATCGGCCGATGGAGATGTCTTCTTCAAGAGTCTGTGCACATTTATGGAATGGAAAAAGGCTGACACTCTACATTGTGTCAGCCCATTCTTGAATGGTGAATCGCACTCAAATCGTGCTTACTATTTCTTTAACGACCGGACGTACTTTACCAAACCGTCGATCTGCTCCTTGGTCAGTTTTCCCTCGTAGCCCGGCATTGGCTTCTTACCCTTCTCGATGACGCCAGCCAGGTCTGCATCGGACTGCTTCTGTACGTCGTCCGAAGCCAGGTCTTTCACCTTCATTGCCTTCCCTGGCCCAGTGTCTCCCTTGCCGTCGGGTCCGTGGCAGGATGCACACTTGGCTTTGTAATCTGCGCCCGCGTCAGCAAAGGCCCAGGTCGAGAATGCGAATGAGGCCGCCAGTATAACCAGCGAGGTCCGGAAAATGCTTTTCATGTCTTTCTTCTCCTGATGGTTTGCGAGGGCGCAAAAGTCCCTCTTATGGCTGTGGTGGCACGCCGTGTGCCAATTCAGTTCGTCCCGTATGTCGGTGAAGTGTAAGGAAATACAACAGCTTGGGCAAGGGCTATCGCCCGCTCGTGCGGGTCAAAAAGCGCGAATCACGCGTGAGAACCCACAGCCTTTACCAAACGAGACTCGCGCCTGTAGTTCGTTGCGGAAGGTAAGTGCCTGAAAACAGGGATGCCCCAATCAATCGCGCAAATAAGTCTCTTTGGCCTCCGAGGTGCCGGTGTCCAAGCGTAAGTCTTGGGAGCAGTGCCTTGGAACCGACCTTGATGGTTATCGGATTGAATCACCGCACGGCCCCGGTGGCCATCCGCGAGCGATTCTGGATCAGTGAAGGCCGCCGGCCGGAAGCGCTGTTGCAACTCGAACGGGCCGAAGGCGTAGACGAAGTCATCGTGCTCGCGACGTGCAATCGCACGGAGTTCCTTTTGTGGGCAAGTGATCCTGGCCTGGCTGCAAATTCGGTCTTGCGCTTTCTTTCCGCCGAATATGGTCTGAAACTCTGCGAATGGAAGCATTTCTATCGTCTGCTCGACGATGCAGCCCTCCTCCATATTTTTCGTGTGGCTTCCAGCCTCGATTCGCTCGTATTGGGCGAACCGCAAATCATCTCGCAGCTGAAAGGCGCGTGGCAGCTCGCCCAGAAGGTCGGCAGCACTGGGCGGTTTCTGGACGCGGTACTGCAGAAGGCGTTGACGGTTTCCAAACGCGTGAGAAATGAAACCGCCATCGGTGCGTCGCCGGTCTCGGTTCCAACCGCCGCGGTCGAGCTCGCCCGGCAGGCCTTGGGTACGCTCGAGAATAAGCAGGTCCTGATACTGGGGGCCGGGAAGATGAGCGAGTTGTCAGCGCGTTACCTCATGAATCAGGGAGCGCAGCCCGTGTGCGTGATCAATCGCACCTACGAGCACGCGCTCGAACTGGCGACCACGCTGGGTGGATGCGCTGCTTCACTGGAAGATCGCTGGCAGCGCATGGTGAACGCCGATATCGTGATTTCCTCGACATCGTGTCCCCACACGATCCTGAGCCGCGACGAGGCGGAGCTGGTGGTCCGCGAGCGCCCCGGGCGGCCGCTGGTCATCGTCGATATCGCCATGCCGCGCGACGTTGACCCGGCAGTTCGCGAGGTGGATGGAGTTTTTCTGTACGACCTCGACGACCTCGAAAAAGTAACGCAACACAACGCGGGGGAACGGCAAGCCGCCGCGCTCGACGCGCAGAAAATCGTTGAAGAGGAAGCACGTGGATTCCGCCGCAAGTTGCTCGCGGAACGCGTGGTCCCGACGATCGTCGCCTTGCGCACCCGCCTCGACGAGATTTGCCGGCAAGAACTGGAGTCCTTCAGACAAGAGTGCGGGCCGTTTTCGAAAGATGAGGACACATTACTAGCGGATGTGGCAGGCCGCATTACTCGCAGGATCGCAGGTTCGTTGGCTCGCGAACTCAAGGAGCTTCCGGAAAAGACGGAACAGGAGCAAATGACTGTTGCGGTGAAACGCTTGTTCCATCTGGAAACGCCAGATCAGGCGCTTGCCGGCGCCAATTCCTGAGTCTTACACAGGCGGCCACTATTTATCCGCTCATACCCTGGGTGGTCGCTTTCCTCCCAAGGGGAGATTCGATGACGAATCTCCCTCCCTCCTCCTTCCGTTCGCTTGTCGATTCGCGGTTTTTCCACGTACACTGCGCAGCGACAGCAACGCCTTTTGCATGTTTGACAGCACTAACGCAATCCCCGACCCGCAGCAGTTTCCCGCCACGCGCTGGTCGCTGATCGAGGCCGCCCGCAGCCCGGACGCGGCCCAGCGGCAGCGCGCTCTGGAAACACTGATTTCCGCTTACTGGCGTCCGGTCTACAAATACATCCGCCTGCACTGGAACAAAGACAACGAAGAAGCGCAGGATCTGACTCAGGACTTCTTCGCCCGCCTTCTCGAAAAACACCTGCTCGACCGCTTCGACCCGGCCCGCGCTCGGTTGCGAACTTACCTGCGGGTATGTGTCGACGGCCTGGTCATGAACACCGACAAGGCCGCACAGCGGCAGAAGCGAGGCGGGGATGTTGCATTCCTGCCGCTCGATTTTGAGTCGGCCGAAGGAGAACTGCGGCAGTTGCCGATCGCTTCTCCCACGGGGCCCGAGGAGTTTTTCGCACAGGAATTCGCCCGCAGTCTTTTCGGCCTGGCCGTCGATCGGCTGCGCCACGAATGCGAGGCAAAGGGCAAGACGCTCCATTTCCAGTTGCTCGAGCTGTACGACATCGATGAAGCCGGCAAGCAGCTTACCTACGAAGACGCCGGCCGTCGATTGGGCATCAAGCCGACCGACGTCACCAATTACCTCGCCTTTGCGCGCAGGGAGTTCCGGCGGATCGTGCTTCAAGAATTGCGTAGCATGACCGCTTCCGACGAGGAGTTCCGCCGCGAGGCCCAGATGCTGCTGGGAGTGAAGCTGACATGACCTGGCTGAGCGATTCCGCCTTGGAACGACTGCGCGCGGCGGCGGACGCCCCTGACCTCGCGGGCACGCGCTATCAACTGGTGTCGAAGCTTGGGCAGGGAGGGATGGGCGGAGTCTTTCAAGTCGAAGATCAAGTGCTTGAGCGGCAGGTGGCGCTAAAAGCGGTCAGCATTGCTGATCCGCAGGGGACGCTAGCGGCGCGGTTGCTGCAGGAAGCGCGCATCATCGCGCGGCTCGAACACCCGGGAATTGTCCCGGTCCACGATGCCGGCATGCTGCCTGATGGGCGCCCTTACTACACGATGAAGTTGGTCCAGGGGCAGCGCCTCGACGCACATGTCGTGGCCGTGACAACTCTCACCGATCGGTTGCGGCTCTTCCTGCGGATATGCGATCCGGTTGCCTTTGCCCACGCCCACGGAGTGTTGCATCGAGATCTGAAACCTTCGAATGTGATGGTTGGTCCCTTCGGCGAAGTGTTGGTCATGGATTGGGGTTTGTCGAAACTGCTCCATGATCCGCAGCAACGCGAGAAAGCCTCGGTCGCTAGCGACAACCTTCCCACAGTGCCGCCGGCCGACCGCACCGCGCATGGGACCGTACTGGGCACTCCCGGATATATGGCCCCCGAGCAGGCCGAGGCCAACGCTGTGATTGACCAGCGCGCTGACATTTATTCCTTGGGAGCGATTCTGCAATTCCTGCTTGCGGGCGCCCTTCCCCTCCCGCGCGCCCTCGATGCCATCCGAAAGCAGGCGATGAACGTCGACTCAAGCCGCCGTTACCACGCGGTACAGGAACTATCGGCCGACATCCAGCATTTTCTGGATGGAGTGGCGGTGAGCGCCTATCCGGAAGGCCCGCTGACCCGGATGTGGCGCTGGGTCCGACGGAATCGGGCCTGGATCTTGCTTCTTCTTGTCTATATCGTCGTCCGAGCCTTATTGATATTCTTCCGTCCCCACTAAAGAATTTCCTGCTTGTGCGGAATAGAAGTACCAGCGGGGTCGCCCGCCGGAGAAACCACATGAACAAGGTGCTGCTTGGAATACTGGTCGGCGCTATCCTCGGGGTGTTTGACGGGCTGAGTGCCTGGTTCACGCCAGAAGTTCGCAACCAACTGATGGGAATCGTGTTCGGTTCCACCATCAAGGGCCTGATTGCCGGAGTTCTCATCGGATTCTTTGCCCGCAAGGTGCATTCGCTGGCGCTCGGCCTGGTCTTTGGGCTGGCAGTTGGGTTGTTGCTGGCCTATGCCGTCGCCGCCATGCAGCCTGGGCCGAACCACTATTACTTCCAAATCATGCTTCCAGGGGGAATCGTGGGAACCATCATCGGCTATGCGACCCAGCGGTTCGGGCAACCGGTGCAATCCGCAGCCAGTTAGCACTGACACCGGAGCTTAGAAACTCGTGGATTTCTGGATCGTGCTGCCTAGCGGGCGCTAGACGAGTCGGCCGCAGAGTGCGACCCGCTGTCTTCTTCTTCTCCGTGCATGAGTCCGAACTTCTTGAGCTTATAGCGCAGGGCGTCGCGGCTGATATCGAGCAGCTTGGCGGCCTGGGTCTGGTTTGAGTTCGCTTGACGCATGGCTAGCTCCACCATGGCGCGCTCGACTTCCTCAAGCGAGGTGCCGCCTTCGGGAATATAGAGCCGGGGAAGCATACGGCCATTCTCCAGCGCTTGCCCATTCTCGGGCGCGGCGGTTCGCTCGAACGCCGTGCGTCCGCTGGCATCCGCGACCGAGAAAGGTAAGTACATCGGCCGCAGGTATTGCTCCTCCTCTAGAATCATGGCGCGTTCAATGGTGTTCTTCAATTCGCGAACATTTCCTGGCCAGCTGTGGCTGAGCAGCACTTTGCGCGTTTCGTCGGTGATCCCCCGAATCGATTTCCGGAACCTGCCGTTATAGCGCTCGATGAAAGAATCTACCAGCGGCAAGATGTCTTCCTTGCGGTCCCGCAGCGGCGGAATGAAGATCGCAATGATGGCCAGTCGGTAATAGAGATCCTGCCGGAACTGGCTATCCCGCACCGCTTTTTCGAGGTCGCGGTTCGAAGCCGCTATGACGCGAACATTCACCTGCATGTCACGCACGCCGCCCACACGGCGGATAACCTGGTCCTCAAGCACCCGCAACAGCTTGGCCTGCAGCAAGGGCGAAAGCTCGCCGATCTCGTCGAGAAAGAGCGTGCCGCCGTCGGCCATCTCGAATAGGCCCTTTTTCATCTGCTTGGCGTCGGTGAAAGCGCCTTTCTCGTGACCAAACAACTCGGCTTCCATCAGGGTTTCGGGAATGGCTGAGCAGTTGATGGCGACAAACGCCTTGTCAGCGCGCGAACTCTCGTAGTGAATGGCCTTGGCGATCAGGTCTTTACCGGTTCCACTCTCGCCTTGAATCAGAATGGTCGTAGCTTCGCTGGCCGCAACCTTGCGGACGAAGTTCAGCAACTCCGTCATCTTGGCCGAGACGCCGACCACATTGTGATAGCCGGTGCGCCGGTGCACTTCTCCGCGCAATGACTGAACTTCGGTACGCAGCCGGGTAGTTTCGAGGGCATTCTTAATGGTGACGTGAAGCTCCTCGAAATCGAGCGGCTTGCCGACAAAGTCGTAGGCCCCCAGCTTGAGGGCGGCCTTCACATCGTCGAGTTGCGGGTCGGCGGTGATCATGATGACGGCGCGGGCGTCCCCGTTCTTCTTTAGCTGATCAAGAACTTCGAGCCCGCTCATGTCGGGCATGCGCACGTCGAGCAACACCAGATCGGGGGACTCATGCTGAGCCACCTTCAATCCGGGCTCCCCGGACTCGGCCTCCAGCACGTGGTAGCCCCACTCTTCACACTTCTGCCGGAGCGACCAGCGCACCAGGCGCTCATCGTCGACGATCAGGATTTTCTCGGACGGCATTGACTGATAGCTTACTACGGGCACCATCGGCAACGAATCGCGCGCTTGGGTTTACGGGAAAGGCGGCTGAAAGCCTTGTTTCTTGCCCATCCAGCAATTCGTTGGCTTGGTTTTCTTCATGGGCTGGATATGGCGGTCCTTGAGTTCGCTGATCGTGGCCTGAATCCAATGAACCAGCGGAACAAATGATGTTGGAAATGGGGCCTCTTGGTTAGCGTACACCAACCTTTGCTCCGTCTCTCCGCGAGCGATATCGGCCAGAACAACCTCTCCATGTTGGACTACATACACCCTTGGTTTCGGCCCCTCGGGTTTCGGCATCTGGAGCGCCCGCAGAGAGGGGTCCTCGAGTATGGCCGTCAACGTCTTACGGCCGTCCTCGGAGAGCGAGTCTTCGTACACTTTGGGCCGCTTTCCTCCGAGATACTCCTCAACCTCGACATGAAACTTAAAATCAGGGAAGACCACAATGCACGTGTCCGACAAATCACGTTCAGCTTTACCATATTTGAACTTGGCGATGAACGCAGGTGAGGCAGTGTCCTGTCCCACCATGCAAGAGCCCAGAAGTTCCACTAGGACGACGGCGACGGAGAGGCAACGAATCACGCGATTTTCAGGGATGGCATCCACCGATAGCTTACTACGGGCTGACAGGTTGCGCGGTCGGCCAGGATCTTGTTTTGCCTAGCATCCACGGATGCTTAGCCCGCGCCGAGCACAAATGGCGATCTCCGCAACCGCTTCTGATTCCGCAGGATGCCGTCCTTACGCACAATTTATGCGCTTCTTATTCGACCTTTATGTGCTTTCGTATCGAATGACGAGAGCAGCAAGCCAGAACGTTGATCAGGAGGTAGGGATGGCTGGCGTCGCGTTTCTGACCCTGCTCACGGTGGCCGCCGCCGGTTTCTACGGGCGGTTCCTGATCGCCCTCTGCAAGGAGTCGAGGCATGGTGGGCGCGGGTTCCTCGTACGACTAGAGCCCCGGCCACACGATGACAGGGACGCGTTAGAGGACGATCCGGAAGAACTGATCCGAAAGATTGCGTGAGCTGAGTTAGAAAGGTCAGGAGGAACAAGGTTATGTGGGCACAGGAGATTTCCGCAGAAGAACTTGCACAACTTTTTCATCACTATCGTCAGGCACTGAGCGAGGATTTTGGCTGCCAGGACAAATCCACTGACGCGTCGTGGGACGCCCTGCCACAGGAGGAGAGGAAACGATCCGTTGCGGCGGCGCGGCTGACTCTTCTGGAGCTTGCGGCCAACACGAAGTCCGAGGACGATTCACGCCGTTATTTCGCCAAGCCCGGCGAAGCAGAATGGGGTTGCTGACGGAAAAGCTGTCCTTAGGAGGCCTCTGCTTCGGCGTGGTCGCCAAGATGCTGCGGCTGGCGAATTGGGATGGTCACCAGAAACTCCGTTCCCCGGCCCAGTTCACTCTCGACTTCGATCTGGCCGCGGTGATCCTCCACGATCCGCCGCGCCAGCGATAGTCCGAGACCTGTGCCGTTTCCCTTAGTGGTGTAAAAGGGACGAAAAATGAACGGCAAGTGCTCGGGAGAAATGCCGCGCCCGCTGTCCGCGACTGAGATCAGTACCTTGTCCTTCTTGGTTGCAAGGACGACGCGAACAGCGCCCGCGCCCTCAATGGCCTGCACGGAATTCAACAACAGATTCAGAACGACCTGGTGGATCTGATCGCTGTCGTGCTCCACAATCGGCAGGTGCGGATCTTTCTCAAGCTCGATGCGGATTGGCTTGGAGAGCACTTGCTGCCGGGCCAGCATGACCGCGTGTTCGACGGTTACGTTGAGATCGCTCGCACGCACTTCGGGCGGATGAGGCCGCGCGGCTTGCAACAGATCGGTCAGAATGCGATTGATCTGTGCGATCTCCTGGCGAACATCCCTGATCACGGCGCGCGCCGGGCTGGTGCTCGGCAAGTCGCGGCCGACGATTTCAATTACGCCCGCTATGCCTGCGAGGGGATTGCGGATTTCATGCGCCAGGCCGGTGGCGAGTTCGCCCAGCGTAGCCAGGTGTTCCGCACGCGACATCTGGGTGCGGTGTAGCCGTTCGATTTCGTCGCGGCTTTCGCGCAGCTGCTGAACCATATGATTGAAATTGCGGCCCAGGTCGCCGATTTCATCGTTGCGCTTGGCAAATTTCACGCAAGCGTCCAGATCGCCTTCGCCAACACGCGCGATCTTTTCCTGCAGTTCGACCATCGGCCGCTGAATGAAGTAGGCGAGCGCGATCATTACCGCTGCGCAGATGGCCACCGCGCCGGTGCCGGCCACGATCAGCACCTGATGCCGTTCTGGATCGCGCAAGGAAACGGTTGCCATCAGGAACAGCAGAAGCCCATTCAGCAGCACGAACGCCACTGGCAGCACCGTCTTTACCTGCCAGTTCATGCGCACCGAGGGAAGCCCAGTTTCTTCTCGTCGAAAAGTGACCGGTGACTGCATCAGGCCTCCCCCTCAGTTCCGAGCGCGGACGATCGATTCCACCTCTGATCAGGCATAGGCGTGCAGTCCAGGCAGCAAGTACGTCACGCCAAAGAATGTGAACATCACCACCGCAAATCCCATGATGGCGAAATACGCCGCGCGCCGTCCGCGCCACCCACGGGTGATGCGCATATGAAGATAGCCGGCGTATATCAACCACGTAATCGCCGCCCAGGTTTCCTTTGGATCCCAACTCCAGTAGGAACCCCAGGTTCGATTCGCCCAATATGCGCCGGCTGCAATCATCAGGGTGAGCAGTGGAAAAGCAATGCAAATGGTCTTGTAAGTTATGCGGTCGAGTGCATCGGCCGTGGGCAACAAGCGCTGAAGGTCGGGCCGCCGCCACAGCAGCAACAGGTAGAGCAGTGAGCTAAAGATGCCGCCAACCAGTCCGGACAGAATGAACGGGCTCGCCGCCAGGCTGGTGGGATACAGGCCCTCGGCATCAAGGGAGCCATACTGGCCGTTGCGGGCGCGCAGCAGGAAAACCGCCAGCGCCAGAATCTGCAGTAGGATGCTCACGAACACCGCCCGATTTGCCAGGGTGAAGAAGGCGCTGTCTTTTCGAAACTGCCCAGCCAGACAAAGCGCCAACGGAGCAGCTACCACGAGCAGTACCAGTAGCATCAGCCAGCCAAGATCGGGAATCACCACATACAGCCGCACCCCGCGCTGCAAAAACATTTCCGATTTGTCCTGCAAGTTCCACGCAACAACGCTCAGTCCGCCCCAATTTTCAAAACGGGTCAGAATGCCGGCATACACCCCGACGGTAAACAGGCTGCTTGCCGCCAGGAACGTTTCGCTCTTCATGCCATCCTGGATCAGGAACATCAAGGCAAGCGCGAAGCTCAACGCGCACGCGGCATAGGCCAGCATGGCGAGGGTCACGTGTACATGCAGCCAGGTGGATTGCAATGCAGGGACCAGCGGCCGTACGTCGGTGCGGAGCAACTGCATCAGCACTACGCCGACAATGGCCACCGGCATGGTGACCGTGCCGATGACTTTTACGCCGAATTTTTTCTCGGCAACCAGGGTAAGCACCGCCAGTGTCCAGACGAAGCTGAGCAGCATCTCGTAAATACTGGCGAAGGGCGGATGTCCAGCTTCGTACCAGCGGTGCGCCACCGCTGCCGTATTGGCCGCGAGCCCAAGCCAGGTCGCCAGCGATGCGAAGCGCACGTAGGATTCAGTCCCAGTGACTCCAAACCCCAGATAGAGGGCCCCAGCGCCGGCGTAGAAAATCAACGCCGCATACAGCAGGTTCGATTCGTTGAGCAGGTTGCCGCTCTTCACCACATTCAGAAATGCCATGAACAGCAGAAACGCGATCCCCAGCCCCACCATGACAATCAACGTGGTTCCGGTCGCCGCGGGTTGCTGCTGTTCCACTCTTGCGCGAGCCATCGTTGTCTCCTCCGTGATCCGTGCCCCTCAGGCCATAGAAGCAACCCGCTCACGAGCGGGTTCTGCGGTTTGCGATTTCAGTTCGGCTTCGATTTTTCCGGTCAGCTCCTGAAAACGCAGCTCAAAAGCATCGCGGTTGCGGTTCGCCGTTCCCCCGACCCATAGCCGCAACTTACCCTTGGCGTCTGTCACGGGAACGGCCCAGAAACGCGTATGCGAGATATAGAACACAAACGTGAGCCCAATCCCCATGCACACCACGCCCGCCCATACCGCCCACTGGCCGGGTTCATGGGAAACTTCGAGGCCGGTGAAATATCCCTGCTTGAGATCAAGCGCCTCGAACTGATAGGGAGACTGTGCGTTCTCGGCGAGCCCTTCGAGCGCCGGCAACCAGAAGTTCACGCTCTTCGCGCTGGCGCGCGAGGTAACGATCAGATGAGCGGCCGGGTTCTCGATCGAGTTCGAACGGTTGTAGACCTGTCCGTCCTCAATGACGTAGTCCGGGAAGAACTCTGCGAGCGTGACCATCGTGTCGGAATCGAGTGGCGCAGTCTCGTCGACACCCAGCGCAATCTCTTTTTTTCCTGTGGAACTGGTGGGCTTGGCCGACAGAATCAGCTTGTCGATCTTTCCGGTTGGCCCGTAGCTCGACTGGTAGAAGCGTATTCCGGCAAATACCAGCGGATCGTTCACGACGATCTCTTTGCGCTGCACTTCGCGGCCGTCACGAACAACAGCTAATTTCGACCACCATTTCTTTGGAGTTCCGTCTGCGTAGTTTTCCTGGCCGGCCCCATCACACCGCACGGCGAAATTCAGCAACTTCTGCTTTCCATTGCGCAAGTCGACCTGGCTGGATTGCTGTCCCGGAGTGAGGGCGACGAAACCGCGCCATCCCCATACGGCATCGACGATGCCTCCCAGGAAAATCAGCAGCAGGCTGGCGTGCACGATGTACACCGCCATCTCCGAGAAGCGATTGCGTTCCGCGAACAGAGAAAAGTGATCACTTTGTACAACGCGCTCGGCCTTGAAGCCGAGGCTATGCAGCGCGCGCTCCGCGGCCACCAGGCCGGTCTCTTCATCCGCTATGCAGATCTCTTTCTGCGTCGGCAACACGCGCCGGAATGATTTGTCGGGTGATTTATAAGGACGCGCATAAAAGCGCCATGCGTTGGGAAAGCGATCGATTGAGGCCGCGATGATGCTTACGCTCACCAACAGCATCAACGTCACAAACCACCAGGCGTGGAAGACATCGGTCAGACCCACGGCATCGAGCAGGCGCAGCACTTGGGGGGAGTATGCCCGCTGCATCTCGTCGGGTTCGGTCACCGGCCGCTGCAGAACGATCGTGCCCGCAGCTGACAGCACGACCACGGTGATCAGCAATAGCACTCCAGTCTTGATCGAGCTGAGGGTTTGCCAGATTTTTCGGGTTAAGCGGCTTGGATTGGCAGGCATTTTGACCCCTTCTCCGTGGACGGAATTGCAACTGCCCGGCCAACGTCAACGGGCGAGCTAGTGGACTTCTTATCAATAACTTAGGGATCCAACCCCTGAACAGTCCCGGGCATGGCTGGGGCAAAACACCCACAGGATGAAAGGGATGCGGGGATTTCGCGCAATGCACGAAGTGCTTGTGCGCCCGGTCACGCCCCGATGTGCGCCATGCCCTTACCCCCAGGCAGCGGTTCGCGTTGAATATGCGGCGACCAAATCTGGTTGCGAAATGGGAATGTCTCTGCTGCATATCAAATCGGAGTCTCCCCGCCAAGCGTTGCATTCTGCAGCACCCCGCACTTGGGTCATTTCACCAAGCGAGTGTGGGAGAAGGCCCATCCGCGAAGGCGTCTCAGGGTTTCTGCGATCCAGGAAAACGCGCGATACCTCGCCAAACTTATTTGCATTCAGTCACTTGCCGAGTCTGACCAGGAATGCAAGTCCCCCGGCACCAAAGGTCGGGGTCGTGCAATTGCCCTTGATGGAGGTGGTCGGAAGGTGTTCGTGACAAGGCCAAGTCGAAAGCTTCTCGCTGGGATTCGAGAAATTGTCACGCCGCGGGTATTGCGGATTTTTGCAGTGATCTTCATCGCTGCTCCCGCCTTGGCCGCGACCCATCCCGTCCCGCTCGATAAGAACACCGACGGGAAGAAGTGCCTGGAGTGCCACGAAGACAAGACCAAGGGCAAGGCGGTGCATTCTGCCATCCCGATGGGCTGCCTGAGTTGCCACGAGATTCGCGTCAACAAGGACGTCACCCGGGTCAAGCTGATCACGACCACGCCCTACGCCCTATGCCTCACCTGTCATGCCGATAAGGACGCCGCCGACATCAAGGGTGTCGTTCATACACCCGCGATTCGCGATTGCCTCAAATGTCATGACCCCCACGTTGCGGATAACAAGAACCAGTTGCTGAAAGCCACTTCGGGCGACGTCAAAGAAAATCTGTGTTTGAGCTGCCACCAGATCGGGTTGAACACTCCGGCGAAGGGCAGCCGTCACGCAGCGCTCGACATGGGGTGCGAGACCTGCCACGTCACCCACAAAACCGGAGAGCGAGGCAAAGAAGAATTCGATTTCCATCTGACCAAATCCGCCCCGGCGCTCTGCCTCGACTGCCATGACGCGAAAGACGCGAACCTGCAGAAGGCACATCAGAACCAGCCTTTTGCCACAGCGAACTGTGTGCAGTGCCACGATCCCCACCAGTCGAAAACGCCCAAGCTTTTGCAGGCGTTCACGCACAACCCGTTCGAGAACAACATGTGCGAGACCTGCCACAAGCCCGCGAAAGACGGGAAGGTAGTCCTGGCGGCGGCTAGCGCGAAAGATCTGTGCGTCACCTGCCACGATGACAAGGCCAAGCAGATTGCCGACGCCAAAGTGCAGCATCCGGGCGCGGCCGGCGACTGCACTGACTGTCACGACCCGCATGCCGGCAAGACCCCGGGCTTCGTGAAACCGGACCCGGTGAACGCCTGCCTGGGCTGTCATGCCGACCAGGCTGAGCAGCATAAGAAGAAGAACGTGCACCAGCCGGCTTTCGAACAGGGATGCGCGACTTGTCATGAGCCGCACGGCAGCGAGAACGTTCACCTGCTGCGCACGAAAGACGTCAACAGTGTGTGCCTCGAGTGCCACGGACCGGATCGCAGCCCCAACAAGCTCGAAGCCGAGCACCTCATCACGATTTTCGACGGCAAGGTTCGGCTCCCGGAAAACTACCTGCGCAAGGCTCCCGTGCTGCCGCTGCTGTACGGCGCGGGACACCCGGTGGACTTCCATCCGGTGGCTGGGCCAGTCGATCCGAAGAATCCGGCAGCCGGACAAATCAGCTGCCTGACGTGCCATCAGCCGCATTCTTCCGATCAGCCCGGATTGCTGGCGAAAGACCAGAAACCGGGAATGGATTTCTGCAATACCTGCCACAAGGGCAGATTGTCGCAAGGGCAGTAGGAGACAAATTGACCATGTTGCCGCATATCGCAAGTTCGAATCGCCGAAAGATTTGGACCCTGCTGGCCGTGACGCTGATGCTGGCCGTGGCCCTGCCTTGCGCCGCTGACAAGAAGAAGAAAGGCGCCGCCGATCCTCAGGCACAGTTGCCCAAGCGGGTGAACTTCGACATCAGCAAGATCATCTGGCCGAATCCGCCAGCTATCGCACGCATTCGTTTCCTGCAGCAGTTCACCGGCGAAAAGATCGACTTCAACAGCGTGGTGAATGGCAAGAAAAAAGAGAAGCAAGGCTGGATGGATCGCCTGGCGGGCACAAAGCCGCAAGCCGATCAGAACATCAAGCTGCCGTTCCAGTTGGTACGTACTTACGGCGTTGCGTTCGATTCCAAGGGCAGAATCTACGCCGCCGATCAGGCCGTGGGCGCGATCTTCATCTTCGACGCCGAGAAGAAAGGCGAAGTCGCGTTGATCCGCAACAGCCAGGAAGCGCACTTCGGACTGATCAACGGCCTGGCGATCGACGACAACGACCGCATCTTCGTAAGCGACGACAAGCTGCATCGCATCACGGTCATCAGCCCGACCAAGACGGGCGATCACAAGTTTCAGGAAGACGCCGGCTTTGGCATGGACGTTCTGGCGCGGCCGGGCGGTCTCGCCATCGATATCGAGAACCGGTTTCTGTATGTGGTGGATACGCAGAACGACGTGATCGTGGTGTTCGACGCCGACACTTTCAAGATGCTGCGCAAGATTGGCGTGGCCGGCAAAAAGCACACATTGACCGATCCCGGCACCTTTTCTCTGCCGACGAATGTTGCGGTCGACAAAGACGGCAATGTCTACGTCACCGACACACTGAACAACCGGGTGCAGATCTTCGACGCCGATGGAAAGTTCATCAGCATGTTCGGCAAGAACGGCGATGGCCCCGGCTATCTGGCACGGCCGAAGGGCATTGCGATTGATGCCGACGGGCACATCTGGGTGGTCGACGCCGTACAGCAGCGGGTGCAGGTGTTCAACAAAGAGGGACAGTTGCTGATTTACTTCGGCGAAGCGGGCAACTGGCCGGGACAGTTTTCCGCACCGTACGACATCGCCATCGACACCAAGTTTAACCGGGTAGTGACCACGGAACAGTTCCCTGGACGCGTACAGATGTTCCGCTATGTGACGGATGCCGAGGCCGAGCAATTACGGATCGAGCGCGCCAAGGACGAGACGAAGTCCGCGGCCGGAGAGACTGCCAATGCGAACAGCGAGAAGAAGAATCCAGCGGCGCAATAGCGTCCGCGACAAGTTTGGCTGTTTCCTAGCAGCTGAAGCCCGGAGACGGAAGGTACCTCGTCTCCAGGTGGTCGAAGAAGTAGAACGTGTTGCAACACATCATCAGGAGGTCTTCAAACTTATGAAGAAAGCAATGCTAGTAACGCTAGTCATCGTCGTTTTTGGGGCACTGGCGATGGCAATCGATCCAAACTATTCCCCGTCTACGGACGTGTTGGGCGCGCACCTGGTCTACGGCCGGGGTTGCGTAGCCTGCCACTCTCCGCATAGCGGCGCCCGCGGCAATGGCATCGCGACAGCGGATGCCACCAGCGGCGATTCTGCGTTGTGGGGCACAGATCTGAAGCCCTATTACAGCCAAACGTTCGCTTTTGGCGATGCGGGCGGCTATCCGGTTACAACTCCGGCCAACTCCGCGGCCGGTGCGCATGATCCGATGGTCGGCATCATGCTCTGCCTCAGCTGCCATGATGGCAACCTGGCCGTCAACGGCATGATGAAGGGTTCAACCGTCGAGACCATACCGAACGCGATCGGCGGCAATGCCCCCACCCTGCTCGGCAACGACGGCGGGACCAAGGGCGACTACAACAACGATCACCCGGTAGGACCCACTGCAATCATCGGTTGCACTGGCCCCTACAACTGGGACTGCACGATTGTGAATGGCAACATCACCGCTCCAGCCGGGACCAAGATGTCGAACTTCGTCAATGACTATGGCTTTGTGGTTAAGCCGTCAGTTATCAATGGCAACCCAGTGGTGACCTGCATGACCTGCCATGACCAGCACAGCATGAATGCCTGGAACGGCACGATTGGTGGCGTCAAGGGTACGTACCAGACCAGCTTCTTCGTGCGCGGGTACTACAACCCGGGCAACACCGCGAGCAACTCGGCAGCGCAATTCTGCCGCAACTGCCACGGTGGCGAAGCGAACGAAATGCACAACGCGAACCTGCCCACGATCTAGTCGGGGGATGTTTTCAACGTGGGGGAGGAGACTTCCTCCCCCCGCTTTTAACCGAGGAAGGCTATGACGCAACCATTCAAAGTCGGGTCCCTGGTGCTTCTCGCAATAACTTCCGTCTGGGCGCAACTGGCGGTCTCCCACGCGCCGGCTTCGACCTCGACGCCAGGGTTTGGGATGGCGGCACCAGATCCGGCAAGCAGGCCGGTAGCACGGGTGAATGGTACGGTCCTGACCGATCGCGATCTGATGCGCGAGATGTACGCGATTTTTCCCTATGCCCGCCAGCACAACGGCGGTTTCCCCAAAGCCATGGAAGCCGATATCCGCGCAGGCGCGCTCAAGATGATCGTGTTTGAGGAACTGGTGTACCAGGAAGCGCTGCGCCGGGGCGTGGCCGTGCCGCCCGCAAAAATGGATCGCGCGCTCGCAGATTTTCAGAAGCAGTTCAAGAGTCCCGACGACTACCGGGAATTCATGAGGACCGAGTGCAACAACTCCCAAAAAGTCTTGCGGGCAAAGATTCAGCGCTCGCTGCTGATCGATCAGATGCTGAAGGCCGAGATATCAAGCCGGACATCGATCTCCCTGATGCAGGCGAAAGCGTACTACGACAAGAACCTCGAACAATTCCGGGTACCGGAAACGTTTGCCATCCAGACGATTTCGATTCTGCCTCCGCCGAAGGCGACCCCCAGCCAGTTGAAGGAAGCACGCATGCGCGCGGAAGATGCGCTGCGGCAGGCGAAGGCCACGAAGAATTACGAAGAGTTCGGCGTGCTGGCAGAAAAAATTTCGGAAGACGACTATCGCGTAATGATGGGCGATCGCCGGGCGGTCGACCGGGCAAAGCTCCCGCCGGAAGTATTGCAGGCCGCGCAGGCCTTGCAGCCAGGGCAGTTGAGCGGTCTGATTGCGATCGAGAACGGCTACACCATCATCCGGCTCAACGCCCACAACCCGGCGGGAACGCAGAAATTTGAAGCGGTGAAAGATGGATTGCGCAAGCAACTGAAGCAGCAAAAGAGCGAGCAGCTCCGCTCCGCTCTGGACAAGAGACTGCGCGCGCACGCCAAAGTCGAAGAACTGTAGATGGGGGAGAAAGTGTGGAGTGCCATGAGGACGCAAGCAGTTTGGCTACTAGGGACAGTGATCATGGCACTGACCCTGCGCGCACCGGCGCAAGTGACGGTGGGCGACAACATCAGCATGAACCTGAACGGGCAAGCGTCGTTCGGGTATACCGCGGACTACGGAAATTCCATTACGTCGGATCACGGGCTGAACCTCGGCGGTACCGCGGACCTGGCCGGGTCTTATTACACGCCAAATTTTCTGAACTTCAATATCAATCCCTACTACAACCAGTCGCGGGCCAATTCCGCCTCGCAATCGATCTCTGACAGCAGTGGAGTGAATGCAACCGTCCTGCTGTTCAGCGGGAGCAACTTCCCCGGCTCGGTGAGTTATTCCAAGTCATACAACAGTCTGGGCACATTTGGCGTGCCGGGCGCCGTCGGCTTCACCACGCACGGAAATTCGGATGGCTTCAATGTCGGCTGGGGAGTGAATGTGCCCGATTATCCCAGCCTGTCCTTTAACTACGCGCAAGGTAACAGCGATTATTCGATTTACGGCGAAAACGCCGGCGGCAACACGACATTCCACAACTTCAATACGCACGCGATCTACCGGGTTGCCGGGTTTAACCTGACAGGCGGCTACATCCGCACGCAGAATCACTCGGAGTACCCGCAACTTGTGACCAACGAGGCGCAGACGTCCGATAACTCAGGAAACTCCTTTTCGGTGGGCGGCAACCACGACATCGGCTGGCACGGGACGGTCTCTGCGAATTTCAATCATTCCAACTTTAGTTCCGACTACATGCAGAGCAGCTACAGCGGCGGCGTGAACACCGTGAACACGAATATGACCGTCCATCCCAAGGATGACCTTACGCTGGCGACCAACTTGAATTACTCCGACAACCTGGTGGGCACACTGTGGGAGAACATTACTACGGCGGGGGGACTGGTTCGGCAGCCCATACCGGGCCAGTCGTCCAGTTCGTTAGACGTAAGCGGTCTTGCCAGCTACAACGTCACCCAGCACATCATTGCCTCCGGAACGATCGAGCGGCGCCAGCAGTCATATTTCGGAAAGAGTTACGGATCGAACGGAGTAACAGGAACGGTCAGCTACTGGAATCACGTGCTGGGGGGCTCTTTGAGTTCGGTGGCGGCGGTCACCTACACAACGGTGGACGCCTCCGGTTTGAGCAGCATCGGACTGCTCAGCTCACTGACCTACTACCGGAAATTGGCGTCGTGGGAACTGAGCGGATCCGGCAACTACTATCAGAACACGCAGACTCTGCTGGTCGGGTACACGACCTCCGGCTTTGGATACAACGCCGCCGTTGGACGCAAGTTTGGGCCGCTTCACTGGAGTGCCAGCACGGGCGGGTCGCGAAGCCTGCTGAACACCGCGGCGGGGTATGGAACGCGTACGCAAAACTACACCACCAGCCTGACCGCGAAATGGTTTGGCATCAGCGGCAGCTATGCCAAGTCCGACGGGAGCGCCCTGCTTGGAGGGACAGGACCGGTGCCGCTTCCGGTACAGAATCCCCTTCCGCTTCCTTCAGACATCATTATGTATGGCGGCCATTCGTATGGCGGCGGCGTAGGGTTCAATCCTTTGAAGCGGTTCACCGCCTCGGCCAGCTTTTCGCGGGCGTTCAGTGATACTCTCAACGGCACACTCGGTTCCCATAACAATTCTGAAAGCGCCGTAGTCCGCCTGCAGTATCAGTTCCGGCAGATGTGGTTCACGGCCGGGTACAGCAAGTTCGTGCAGGGATTCAGCGCGTCGAGCTCGGCTCCGGCTGACGTCAACTCGTATTATTTCGGGGTCCAGCGATGGTTCAACTTCTTCTGAAGCCCAGGTCACCCGCGAAGAGCCTGATCTTGCCTGCTCTGGGCCTGGTGGCAGCGACGCTGCTGGTGCCCTCGTTGGCGCGCGCGTCGAAGCAGAAGCCCCCCCAGCCGGTGACTGTCCCGGTGCTGCAGCTGGAAGGCGGACGCAAGCTGGTGTTCGAGCGCAGCTTCAGTTTCGAGCGCGAGGCCAAGCCCAAGCGCGGCTTCTGGAACAAGCTGGTCGATGTGGTGGCGGGTGCGCCCGAATTCCATCACATGCAGCGTCCCTACAGTGTGGTGAGCGATTCGAAGGGGCGGATCATCGTTACCGACCCGGGCGCGGCCGGCGTGCACATCTTCGATTTCGAGCAGGAGAAATATAAGTTTCTATCGCATCCCGAGGGAAAAGACGCGATGCGCTGGCCGCAATGCGTGGCCGTCGATGCCCAGGACAACATCTACGTCACCGATTCCGACGCAGGCAAGATTTTTGTCTTCGATGCCGGCGGCAAGCTGCGACATGTGATCGGCAGCCTCAAAGGCGGCGAGGGCATGTTCAAGCGGCCCACGGGAATCGCGGTGGATTCCGCTGCGCAGCACATCTTCGTGACCGATACCTACCGCAACCAGGTTTTCGAGATGGACATGCAGGGCAGCGTCCTGAAGAAATTCGGGAAGAACGGCGCCGGCAACGGCGAGTTCAACTTCCCCACGGAACTGCGGCTCGAGGGCAACAATCTGGTGGTGGTCGACGCAATGAATTTCCGCGTCCAGGTACTCGACCGCGACGGCACGTTCCAATACGCGGTGGGCCGGCTGGGCGACGGGCGCGGGTGGATGTTCCGGCCGAAAGGCGTCGGCGTGGATTCGGAAGGACACCTGTACGTGGTCGACGGGTTCTACAACATGGTGCAGGTGTTCGATCGCGAAGGCCAACTGCTGTACACCTTCGGACGCAACGGCACCGGGTTTGGCGACTTCCAGCTGCCGGCGGGATTGTTCATCGATAAGAATGACCGCGTGCTGGTGGTCGATTCCTTCAACTGCCGCGTGCAGGTCTTCCATTATTACGCGCTGCCCAAGACGGCCACGGGAGGCGCCCAGTGAAGGGCCGAGCCGCAATCGGGCTATATCTGGTCTTGGCAAGTATCCTCGCCGTGGGCCAGGCCATCAGCGGAGACGTGTTGGGGGCTCACGATCTCACGCCGGCCGGCGGTTCGCCGATTACCGGTGGACTCTCGGCCTCCTGCCTTTACTGTCATGCTCCCCATTCTGGTGTGGGTGGCGCGACTCCGCTGTGGAACCAGACCCTTTCAACCGCGACGTACACGCCCTACACCAGCACCACCTATTCGGAGAAGGGAAACGCGCAGCCGCCGTTAGGTGCATCGAGCAGCCTGTGCCTGAGTTGTCACGATGGCACGGTGGCTCCCGGGCAGACGGTGGCCTACAAGCAGATCCCGATGACCGGCAGCATGAAAACGATTGATGTCTTCGGCACGAACCTGCAGGGATCGCATCCGTTCAGCCTGGTGCTTCCCATGAAGGACACGGCCGACCTGGTATCGACGCTGGTGGGCCAGGGCGCGACCGCCGATCCGACCGGCGCGGTGAAGCTGGTGAAAGGCAACATCGAGTGCACCAGCTGTCACAACCCGCACGTGCAGGCGGTCGACACGATCAACATGAATTTCCTGGTGCGCGACGGCTCGAACGGACAGCTCTGCACCGCGTGCCACGATCCCAACCGGGTCATGTCGGGACAGACGAATCCGCTGGCGAGCTGGATGACCAGCGCGCATGCGATCAGCGCCAGCAAGACGGCGAATCAGCCTCCGGTTGGAGGGTATGCCACCGTCGCGCAGAATGCGTGCGGTGCGTGTCATGCCTCGCACAATGCCGCGGGCGCCGCGCGGCTGTTGCGCGGGGCGAACGAGCAGGACTGCATCGCGTGCCACAACGGTGGAGCGAACGTTTCGCCACCGGCACCCAACGTGTTCACTGAGTTTGCCAAGGTCGGGCATCCCTTCTCGACCGGCAGCAGCGTGCACGATGCGCAGGAGAGCGCACTGCTGAATCAGAATCGGCATTCAACCTGCGTGGACTGCCACAATCCGCACGCCTCGAACCAGATGACAACCTTCCCACCACCACCCGCGGTGCGTCCGTCGCAGAACGCCGTCATTGGCATCAGTGGGGTGGATGGGGTCACAGTTCTCAATCCTGCGGTCAATCAATACGAGAATTGCCTGCGTTGTCACGGCACGGGCACGGGGAAGACGGTAAATCCGGCTTTCGGATATCTGCCGATCCGCCTGGTTTCGGCAGGCGATCCACTGAACCTGGTTCCCCAGTTCGCGCTGACGTCGAGTTCGAGCCATCCCGTTATGCATGATCGAGCCAGTGCGTTCGCGCAGCCCAGCCTGCTGACCAACATGTTGAACATCGATGGAGTCACACAGGGGCGCACCATGGGGACGCGGATTCTGTGCACCGATTGCCATAACAGCGATGACAACCGTGAATTTGGCGGCACGGGCGCCAGCGGCCCCCACGGATCAAAATTCACCCACATCCTCGAGCGGCGATACGAGTTGAGCCAGACCGCGGTTCGCGGACAAACGATTACGAATCTGTTCCCGAATCCTGACTTAAGCCCTGCCGGCCCCTACGCCCTATGCGCGAAGTGCCACAACCTGACCATCATTCTCAGCAACAGCAGCTTTACCGAGCACTCGCGCCATATCAATGATGGTATCTCCTGCTCGGTATGCCACACAGCCCATGGGATGGGCGCGCAGTCGGCAACGATTTCGGGCGAGCGCATAGTGAATTTCGACGCCAGCGTGGTGGCTCCGAACGGCAACGCTCCCATCACCTACAACCGCGCGACCAATACCTGCACACTGACGTGTCACGGGCACAGCCACTGAGCTGAACCAGAGGCAGGTGTCACATTTGGAAGTGAATGCCTGAAGTCGCTGGGCTCGGGCAGTACACACGCGGCGCGTTCAAGGCATGCGTGCTCGGAAAGTTTGGCGAGATTGCAGTGGTCGAGTTTCGACCAGTGATCAGCATTGCGCAGTAACCCGCACCTGCGATCATCGAGCGCGTCATTTGAGGCTGGTTCGTCGGTCGGTTAATATCACGTGCAATGTTCGGGAATGGTCGCCGTCTCCTCAAGGATCCCGTCTTCCTGTTGGCTCTTGCGGCGGGGCTGATCGCCTTTGTTGTGCAATCGGGCGACGTGGATTCCGCCGACACCGCGCGCCGCCTGCAGACCACCCATTCTTTCTGGACGTCCGCACCGCCGGTACTGCCGGGCGACTATCCCGAATTCGGCTTGCGCGGCCGCAACGGACGAATCTACGCCTGGTATGGCATCGGACAGTCGTTGCTCATGCTCCCCGCCGACATGGTGGGGACGTACGTGGAGAAGCTGCCCATCTTCGCCGAGTACAACGGGAACGATCCCAGCGTTCGCTACATCATCATTTCGTACTCGACCAATATCCTCATCAACGTATTGACCGCCCTGGTTTGCTTTTGTTTCCTGACGTTGCTGAAATTCGCGCAACGGCAAGCAGCCGCAGGAGTCCTGGCCCTGCTCGCGTGCACCACGCATCTCCATTACACGCAAAACATGATGGAGAACAACTACATTCTGCTGCTGACCCTGGCCGGATTCTCGTTTCAGTATGAATGGCTGTTGACGGGAAGCCGTCGCGCGTTGGCAATCGGGTCGGCGGCGTTCGGATTGAACCTGCTCACCCGTCTAACGACCGGCATGGACCTGATCGCCGGCGCCATGTTCCTCTTGCTGGTCTTGCTCTACACGCACCAGTCGCTCGACCAGATCTGGTCGAAGCTTCGCAGCTACGGCTTGACCGCATTTCCCATCTACGCCGTGTTTCTTCTGATCGACCGGGTGTACCAGTACTACCGCTTGGGCTCGCTCTTCAACACCTACATCACAGTGTTCGGGCAGCAGCAGCGCGAGCTCAATCCATCGCTGCCCCCGAACTATCCGTTTGAAGTGCCGTTTCATGTCGGCTTCGTGGGCGCGTTGTTCACCCCAGAGAAATCGATCTTTCTGTTTGACCCCCTGTTGCTGCTGACGCTCCTCATCGTTGTTGTCGGCTGGCGGCGATTCGCTTCAGAAATCAAAGCGTACCTCGTGACGTCCAGTCTCTTGCTGCTGACCTACATTTCGTTCTATGCGCGCTACACGGTATGGAGCGGCGATTCGGCGTGGGGTGACCGCTATGTTTCAAGCGCCGCACAGCTGGTCGCTTTCTTCTCAGTGCCACTATTGCTGCGCTATCGAGCAGAATTTGGCAAAGCGGTCTGGGCGCTGGGAGTTGGCTTGATCGCGAGCGCCACAGCGGTGCAGGTCGCGTCTGTCGCCTTCTGGCTTTCGTTGGAAATCTACCAGATGACGACGCTCGGGCATCCTACCTTCGTGGTTGGGCTGCGCTTCAAGAACATCGTCGCATTCGCTCTGGGGAAAATGGATGTCTGGGGGCTTACGAATTCCGACATGCTCACCGATCCATGGGATTACGTGAAGATCACCACCTGGAATTTCCTGCCATTCGTTTTGCGCCGCGTGGGAGATGCACCGCGATGGGTTGTGCGGGTCGCATTCGCATTTTGGTTTGCGGGGATAGGATCGCTGGCCTGGGTCTTGTGGCGGCTGCGGCAGGTATTGACTTCCGGCCGAGACTCCACGAACGTGGCGAGCCTTAGTTAACTCGTTTGTAGCAGAACATGTATTCGGTAACGTCCGGATCGCGAGCCACGACCAGCACAGTTGGCGGCGCTTCCTCTAATCCCGAAGGCACTTTGTCAGGCAGCTTGTCGTTCGTGAGCAGGTAGCCACCACGCCTCAGCATGGCAGCGACGTTGGCTCGAGCGAGCAACTGTTCGAATTCGTCGTAGTAGAGAAAGATATTTGTCCCGATGATCAGATCGAACGCCTGGTCTGCGTCGAGTGAGAGGCGCTGCGAGACCACGTTCATATCGATCGGGGTGATGCGGGCAACGATCTCCGGGCGAATCTTCAGGGCCCGGGTCTGCGTGTCGGCCGCTGCCGCAGGCACTTGGATCGGAGTCACCTCCTGGCCGATCTGATTGCCCAGTTGCTTCCAATACTCGACGAAGCGGGCCCGATAGTCGGGTTCGTGACGCGCGGTAGTATTCCACGGCAGCTGTGCGACGTAGGGCCGTCCTTTCTCGCCGGCAAGGTGTGCGCGGTGAATATGAAAGTTTACGTCCTGGCTGATGTCGAGCGTATATAGCTCGATCTTGCTTGGGTCGGCCAATCCCAGCCGAAACAGCGAGTCGAGAACCGCGAAGGGTTGGATGGTCTGCGGCGGGTAAAAGTCGTTGCCCATTTCCTTATTCGCGAAATCCAGGCCCGGGCCGATGACGGCGACGCGGCGCACGGCTCCAGGCTTTAAAGCGCCGCGAACCGCCATGTCGCGGAGGTGCTGGTCGATAAGGAAGTCGGGCCAGAGATTCGTATCCAGCGAGATGCCGCGGTCTTTAAACAGCTGGAAGCGGGTGTCATCTTTCTTCTGGCTGCGGTAACGGAGAAACTCGTCGCGCATTCTGGCGAGGTTGCCGAGCAGGTAGCGCCGGACTCTTGCCTGTTGCGCCTGGGTCCCGAACGAGAATCCTTTGCTCTCGAGAAACGCGCGCATGCGCAGCAGGCCTTCGCCGGGATGAGGAGCAGCGAGGGCGCGAACAAGGTCACGCGCCCGCTTCTCCGCGAAGGTGTTGACGAGGGTGCTCTGGCCATAGCGCGCCAGATACTCATCGTCGATGCGATATTCCTTGGTGAAGGTGACTCCGAACCGGAGGAGGTTGGTGAGCGTGTCCTCCTCGCCCCGCACGAGACGCTCACGCACCTCGCGGTCGCTCTTCCGAACCCAAGCATTCCATGCGGCGGCATCCACTGGATGCGCGGTGTGCAAGTCCGGGGGAAGGGCATCGGGCAGCGCTCGGATCACGGGTTGCGCGGCGTCCAGCGACATGAACTCCGCGGACGCGACAGACTGGCACTGAAGACGATTGGGAATCACGCCAAAGAACAGAACAATCCAGCAGGCCTGTCGGGTCAGCATGGTATTGATTCCGCTTCTGGGGATTTCGATTTCCCCAGGCAGCGTTTACTCCGACTGCGTTTTCGCTTGCGTTCCGGGTTTCATGCCCGTGTGTTTCTTGACTTGTTCCATCAACTCAGCGACTTTGGCTCGGCCTTCGTAGTTCGGGTTGGTGTCGAGAAGCCTCTGCCAACTGGCCAGCGCACCGGCAACATCCATCTTGCCCTGCCATTGCACTACACCGAGATTGAACAGCGCGTTCGGCTTGTTCGGTTCTTCAGAGAGGGCGCGATTGAACTCGGCGATCGCGGTGTCTGAGTTCCCGGTGTACCAGAACGCGGTCGCCATGTCGGTGCGCACCGACGCATCGTTGGGCGCCATCTTCAAGGATTGCTGATAGTAGTCAATCGCCACGGGGTACTGTTGCGCGTCGTAGTAGATGTCACCGATCTTGGCGAGCAATGCGGCATTTCTGGAGTCGGTCTTCAGTTGCTCGATCAGCGGAGCAGCCTGCTTGTCGGCCACCTGCCGTATCTGCTCGGGGGTGGGCTGCATGGAACTGGTGTCGGGCTGGGAAGCTGTGGCAGCCGAGGCGCGCTCCACTTCCATGGCTGAACCCTGCGAGCCGCGGACAAACCAGCCAGCTGCTATGCCCACCAGCAGACAAATCACCGAAAGTGCGTAAGCCTGCTTGCTGGTCCATTGTTCCGTCGTTCTCTCGGCATTCGACATAACGTTGCGGCTCCTTGCTGGTCCGGCCGGATCTCTATTGCGGATGTCCCTGTTGCCGGGCC
>Ga0307478_10000212_pt1 | contig 68178 bp, 66 predicted proteins | sample atmos_gasesECM4C_2_FD_203713 | JGI IMG/M metagenome (GOLD analysis project Ga0307478, IMG submission 203713) | Hardwood forest soil microbial communities from Morgan-Monroe State Forest, Indiana, United States - atmos_gasesECM4C_05 | ecosystem: Environmental > Terrestrial > Soil > Temperate...
CCGCGGCAGAAGCGATGGTGGCTGGTGTCGATCCGGGGGATCGGCGTCTTCATGGCGGTCGCCTTCGGCATTGAAGCGGTCGCCAACGTGGTGGCGCCGAGCCAGCAGAAGCAGGTCACGGACGTGACGAATGTGCTCTTCAGCCATTTCAATAACCCGGCCGCCATCATCTTTCTCGGCGTCCTGGCCGGCGTCGTCGAAGAAACGCTCTTCCGCGGCGCGCTGCTCCCGCGCTTTGGCATCGTGGTCACGGCGGTCCTCTTTGCGGCGCTGCACATCCAGTACGCGGTCAGCTTCGCCACGCTCGAGGTCTTCGTCCTCGGCCTGGGATTGGGATGGCTTCGGGTGCGCTCCGGCAGCACCCTCACCGGCATGGTCACCCATGCGGGTTACGACATCGCCGTCGGCTTCCTCTCGTTTCTCGCCAAGTAGTCGTCGTCGCGGCAGCGACGGTTTATCCACACGTCTTCCACCTCTGACAAACGTGCGTTCGCGAGTTATGCCCGTATAATCCGGGCAGGATCCGTCCGCGTCCAGCCAGCAAAATTGCCAAGAGTCTATGCAGTCGTCAACCAAAAGGGCGGCGTGGGAAAGACCACAACCGCCATCAACGTAGCGGCCAACCTTCCGGAGCTCGGCTTGAGCGGCCTGATCGTCGATATGGATCCCCAGGGCAACACCACCAGCGGCCTCGGCATCGTGCGAAGCGAGCTCAGCCATAGCATCTACGACGTCATCGTCGACGCCTACGACATCAATGAAGTGGTCCGTCCCACCGCGGTTCCCGGCCTCGACATCCTTCCCTCCCATCGGTCGCTCGCCGGGGCCGAGATCGAGCTGATCAATCTCCCTCGTCGCGAGCGGCGCCTCCTGTATGCGCTCGAGTCGCTGCGCGTCAGCTACGACTACATCATCATCGACTGCCCGCCGTCACTCGGCCTGCTCACCGTCAACTGCCTGGTGGCGGCGGAGTTCATGCTGATCCCCATCCAGTGTGAGTACTACGCGCTGGAGGGACTGGGGGCGCTGACCCATACGACCCAGTTGATCCAGCGCGAACTCAATCCCCGCCTGAAGATCGGCGGCATCGTGCTCACGCTGTTCGACCCGCGCACGACGCTCGCGCTCCAGGTCGCCGAGCAGGTGCGGGCCCAGTTCCCGGAAAAGACGTTCCGTACCGTGATCCCGCGCAACGTGCGTCTCAGTGAGGCGCCCAGTCATGGCATGCCGATCACCCAGTACGACCCGACGTCGCGCGGCGGCGTTGCCTACCAGGAACTCACGAAGGAGTTGATCGCCAGATGAACAAACGGCGAGGACTGGGGCGGGGGCTCGAGGCCCTGATCCCATCCGGTGAGTACGTCGAGGAGTTGGGCACCGAAAGCGGCGCCCGGCGGCGCTACGCGCTGCAGATCCCGATCGCCGATATCAAGCCGAACCCGGAGCAGCCACGCCGCGCGTTCGAACCGACGGCGCTCCAGGAGTTGGCAGACTCGATCCGCATGCACGGCATCCTGCAACCGCTCCTGGTCCGCGAAGGCCTTGCCGGCTACGAGCTGATCGCCGGGGAGCGCCGGCTGCGCGCCGCCGAGATCGCCGGGCTGAACGAGGTGCCGGTCATCGTCCACCCCGGGAGCGGCGGACGCCTCGAGGAGCGACTGGAGCTGGCGCTGGTCGAAAACCTGCAGCGCACCGACCTCAACGCCATCGAGCAGGCGCGCGCGATCCAGCGCTTGCTGCGCGACTTCGGTCTGACCCAGGAAGCACTCGGGGAGCGCTTGGGCAAGAACCGCGTGACCATCGCCCAGAGCGTGCGGCTGCTGGGGCTGCCCGAACCAGTGGTGAAGGCGATCGAATCCGGCGCCGTCACGGCCGGCCACGGGATTGCTCTTCTCGGGCTGCCCACGTCTGCCCAACAACTGGTCGGTCTCGAACGGGTAATCCGCGAGCACTGGAGCGTGCGTCAGACGGAAGATTGGGCGCGGGCCCGTGCGACGGAGGCCGGCGCGAGGACGCCGCGGAGGGTTGTATCGAGCGATGCAGAGACCCAGGCGATCGAAGAAGAGTTCCGCCGGGCGCTGGGCACCAAGGTCGTGCTCACGCGGCTGAAGCACGGCGGTCGGTTGACGATCGAGTTCTATAGCAACGAGGAGTTCGAGGCGCTCCGGCGCCGACTGATCAGCTAAGCCTTACACGTGCAACCATCGCGCCCGCCTTTCCACACCGGGGCTCGCTGTTGCTATTCGCGGATCCATCGGTCGACCGTCCGATCGTAGTCGTGGAGCTCGCCCTGACTGAAGAAGAGCGCGATCTCGGTCTCAGCGCGGGCCGGGGAATCCGATCCGTGGATCAGGTTCATGCCGAGGTCGAGGGCGAGGTCGCCGCGAATGGTGCCGGGCGCTGCTTTGAGCGGATCGGTGGTGCCCATCAGGCTGCGCACCACGATGACCGCCTCGCGGCCCTCCCAGATCATGGCGACCACCGGGCCTGAGGTGATGAACGCCAGCAACCCGTCATAGAACGGCTTCCCCTGGTGCTCGGCGTAATGCCTGGCCGCGACCTCCATGGAAATCCGCATCATCTTGAGGCCGATCAGCTTGAGCCCTCGGCCCTCGAGCCGCCGCAGAATCTCGCCAACGAGCCCTCGCTGGACACCATCAGGCTTGACCAGGACCAGCGTGCGCTGCGCGGTCACCGGCTATGGACTCGCGGCGAGGGTCGGCTTGGCGCCGAGGAACCCCACCTGGCCGAGCGGCCAGATGCGGACCTCTGCTTTGCCCAGGATTGACTCGAGGGTTATCGGCCCGAACACACGTGAGTCGCTTGAGTGGTTGCGGTTATCGCCCATCACGAAGTACTCATTCGGCGGCATGACCTGGTCCTGCCCCGACGGTGGCCAGTTGTTGTTGTAGTTCCATTTCTCCGGAAGATATGGTTCGCTGAGGACGCGACCGTTGATGTACACGACTCCATTGGTGATGTGAAGGCGTTCGCCAGGCAACGCGATGATCCTCTTGATGAAGTCGCGGCTGAGTTCGTCCGGCGGCTTGAAGACGATGATGTCGCCGCGCTGCGGCGCGTGTAGTTTGTAGGAAATCTTCGAGGCCACCAGCAGGTCGTTGTCATGCAACGTGCCATACATGCTCGAGCCCAGTACGTGCACTGTTTGCACGGCGTACTGGATAACGACATACAGCACGAGCGCGAGGAACACGATCTCGAGCGTGTCCCTGAGAAAAGACTTCTGGCGCGGTGGTTGCGCCGGCGCCGGCGGTTGCGCCATGTGCGGCTGCGCCATCCTTTAGCTGTTCAACTTCATCCGAGGGCGATTCATTCTAGCGTCCCAATCTTTGCGTGCGCTCGGATCGGGCTCAGGCGATCTGTTTGAGGAAGGGTGCCTCACTGCGGAATGGGCCGATCACCGCCAGCTGCAGCGCCTGGCCGAAGAGCTCCTTGGCGACGCGCATCACGTCGTCGGCGGTGACGGCGTCGATCTCCGCAACCGTCTCGTCGACATCCTCGATCTTTCCCGTCAGCGCCTCCTGGCCGCCGTACCAGGTGGCCACCGAGTTGGTGCTCTCCATCTGCAGCAGCAGACGGCCCTTGTAAAACTCCTTGGCCTTGGTGAGCTCCGGCGGCTTGACCCGCTCCTCGCAAAGGCGGCGGAGCTGGCCGACGATGGCACCCACCGCACGCGCGGCCTGGCGCGGCTCGGTGCCGGCATACACCCCGAGCACCCCCGTGTCGAACATCTTGTTGACGTAGGAGTGGACGTCGTAGGCGAGCCCCAGTTTCTCGCGCACCTCGAGGAACAGCCGCGAGCTCATTCCCTCGCCGAGCACGCAGTTGAGGATGTCGATCACGTGGCGGTCGCGGTCCATGTAGGACGGCGCGTGGACCCCCAGGCACAGATGAGCCTGCTCGGTCTTCTTCGACTTGAGCAGGATGGTGGGCTTGAGCCCGTTCGCCACCGAGGGCAGGAACGACGGCGGGGCCGAGCCGTTGCCCCTGACCTTCAGGTAGGGCTCGATCAATCCGATCGCCTCTTCGTGGGTCACCGGGCCCGCGATTGTGACCACGAGGTTGCGGAGCAAGTAATGCTCCTCCAGGTAGCGGAGCATGTCGTCGCGCGTCAACGCCCGCACCGATGCCTCGGTGCCGCCCACGTCGCGGCCCAAGGGGTGGTCCGGCCAGCTGATCTGCTCGAACAGACTGTGGACATACTCCTGCGGGGAGTCCTGGTACATCTTGAGCTCCTCGAGCACGACGAGGCGCTCTTTTTCCAGCTCCGTCGGGTCGAGCAAGGGTTGGAACAGCATGTCGCCAAGGACGTCGATCGCCAGCTTCGCCTTGTTCTTCGGCACGCGAGCCCAGTACATCGTGAGTTCTTTGTCGGTCCCCGCGTTCAGCACACCGCCCACTCCCTCGATGGCCTCGGCGATTTCCTTGGCGCCGCCATAGTGGGCCGACCCTTTGAAGAACATATGTTCGAGGAAGTGCGAGATCCCGGCCTCTTTGTCCGATTCATAGCGGGAGCCGACCTTGAACATGATCGCCATGGTCGTGGAGGGCCGGTCCGCCAACTCGGTCGAGACCACTCGGGCCCCGGTCGGTAAGGTCGACAGGCGATACGGGGACCGAGACAGGGGCACGGTCAGAGTATATCGTAGGGTTGCTCGCGGACCCCTGGATTTGCCGGGTCGACCGGAGCACCTTGTGAGTGGCTTGATAGCATCAAAGATGGGCGAGTGAAGGGCCAAACTGAATTCGTCGACCGCCTGAATTTGCTCATCGGCCGCGTCGAGGCCTGGAGCTATGGTGACTCGGACCTGGGTGCGGGCCTGCCGGTGGAGCTCGCCCGGGACCTCAAGCGGCTGTCCTCGAAGGCGCCGGTCGGGGTGCTACGCGAGGGGATCCGTCGCGCCCAGGACGCCCTCGACGATGGCCTATCGGCCGAAACCGTGGCGGCCGCGCTCTACCGGGTACGGGCCGAATGGGTTGCGGGGCTTCAGCCCGCGCCGCCGCCCTCGCCGTCCGGTACGTCCGTTCGAGGCTCACCAAAGCGCGGCCGTTCGCCGAACCGCGGGCGGTCCCCGTAGCGAGGACGATCCCCGTAGCCGCTCCCCTGCCGCGTCAGGGGCGGTGAGGGAGCCGGCATCGGGCGTTCGGCCGGTCGCCTCGTGGCGGTGACACCATCGGGCAGGATCGCCACGCGCCGGTTGGGTTCCTCGCCCTGGCTCTCGGTGCGAATGCCGGGCTCCTTTTCGAGCGTGATGTGCACGATGCGGCGCTCGTATGACTGCATCGGGTCCATCATCACGCGCTCGCCGCTGCGACGGACGCGATCCGCCAGGCGCAGCGCCATCTCCTTGACGGTTTCCTCGCGCCGGTTGCGATAGTGCTCGACGTCGACCACGAGCCGGCGGCGGTCGGCGCGACCCTCATTGAGAATCAGGTTCACGACCGTTTGGAAGGCGCGAAGTGTCTCGCCGCGCCAGCCGATCAAGAGGCCCAGGTTCTCGCCGGCGACGTCGATCATGACGGGCTCGTCGGCCTTTTTGATGGTGACCTGCGCCGTGATGCCCATCTTGTAGAGCAGTTCGGCCACGACTTCTCGAGCCTTGACCGCGTAGGTCTCGCGCAGCGTGACCCTGACCCGAGCCTCCTGCGGGGACTCCGCGAGCACCTCGACCTCGACGTTCTCGCGCGCCTCGTCGAGGTCTTCGAGTGCCTGGTCGACGGCTTCGTCGACCGTTTTTCCAGTGATTTCGACGCTGTTGGCGCTGCTCATGCGGCTTTCTCCCTACGCAGGACCGGCGGTATGGGGAGCGATCCCCAGCCGGTAATGAAGTACTGCTGGCCGATGCTGAACAGGTTGCTCACCACCCAGTAGAGCGCGAGGGCGGCCGCGAACTGGAGCGAGATGAACCCGATGAAGACCGGCATGATCAGGGTCATGTTCTGGGTCATGGCGGCCTGGGTCGCATCCTGCGAGGCCGCCCCACCCGGTGGCGTCATCATCTTGGTCTGCACGAAGGTCGTGAGGCCGGCCAGCAGCGGCAGGAGGATGGCGAGCGCCACGAATTGTCCTGGCTGAAGGGCGGTGTGATCGAGGGAGATTCCCAGGAACTTGAAGTCGTGGATGGGCAGCGTCTTGTGCGCGTCCCGGATGACGTAGAACAGCGCGATCAGGATCGGCGACTGCAGCAGCGCCGGCAGGCAGCCGCTCATCTGCGCGAGCGGGTTGATGTTGTGCTCCTTGTAGAGCGCCATGGTCTCCTGGTTCAAGCGCTGGGGGTCCTTCTTGTACTTCTTGCGCACCGCGGCCAGCTGCGGGGCGATCCGGCGCTGCTCCGCCTGCACCCGGCGCGAGGTGGTCAGCTGGTACTGGAAGACCGGGGACAGGATCAGCTTGATGACGATGGTGAGGATGACGATGGCGACGCCGAACGGCCCGACCGCGTCGGCGACGGGGTTACCGTTGAGGCTTGATAGCAGCCAGCTGAGGATGGCGTGGATCGGGACGCCGATGATGGTCCACCACAGCAGCCAGATTGGGTGCCAGAGTTGGCCGATGGTACTCATGGCACCGGGTCCCAGCCACCGGCGTGGAAGGGGTGGCAGCGGGCGATCCGGGCGAGCGCCATGCCCCAGCCGCGCCACCAGCCGTAACGCTGGATGGCCTCGTAGCCGTATTGGGAGCAAGTCGGCGTGTAACGGCAGCCTGATACCGCCCCGAGAATGGGGCCGAGCGACACTCTATAGACCCGAATGAAGGCAAGCGAGATCGCCGTCATCGCCCCCAACCCTTCGCCCACAACATTTCAATCTCCTGGCGCAGCCGGGTAAATTCCGCGTCGACAGCCCGCGCCCGTGCCACGATTACAACGTCACGACCGCCCTCGGTTTGTGTCAGCAATGGTTTGATCAGCTCCCGAAGGCGCCGCTTGATTCTATTCCGGACCACGGCGTTGCCTAGCTTCCGACTGACCGCCAGGCCGACGCGAGGCCGGCCAAGATCATTATCGCTTACGAACAGGGCCAGGTAGTCGGAGGCGGCCCGCCGCCCGGAACGGAGCGTCCGGTCGAAATCGGCGGAGCGTAGCAGCCGAGCGGGCCGCTTCACGCCGCTTCTGAAGCGGGGGTTAGCGCGCCCGCCGGCTGGAGGTTGGGGTCAGGCGGCGACGGCCCTTGAGGCGGCGCGCCTTGATGACCTTGACACCGCCGGTCGATGCCATGCGCGCACGAAAACCGTGGACTTTGACCCGCTGGCGCTTCTTGGGCTGGTGGGTACGCTTCATTTTCGGCGCCTAACCATACCATGTGGCCTGGCGGCGTTCGTACGTAGTTTCGGATTGCGCCGGCAGAATCGGTTTGCTATCATTCCGCTGCCCTGGAGAGCTACGGCAAGTAACCATCAACAACTTATGCACATGAGGCTGGGGAGACCTCGATAGACTTGTCCACCTTTGTGGGAAGCTTGTGCATAAGTTCCGTCTCCGCTAACGCCGTCCATGGGCCTCGTTTCCGTCTTCGCGGCCTGACGCGCAGCACCGGCTCTGCTCTCCAACAAAACAGTCGCGCGTTGGTTGGAGGACCGTATGAACGGAGAACAGATCTGGCAGGCGGCGCAGGAGGAACTCCGGTTCCAGCTCAGTAAGCCAAGCTACGAGACCTGGCTGAAAAATGCGTCGCTGGTGGGACGCGAGAAGAATGCGTTCAAGATTGGTGTGCCCACCAAGCTTGCCAAGGATTGGCTCGAGGATCGCTACCTGGCCATGATCAAAGAGACGCTGTCGGCGATCGTTTCGGGTGACGTCAGCGTCGCCTTCGAGGTCGTGCCCGGGCAGACGGAGAGCAATGGGAGCCGGACCGCGGTGGCGGTTGCCGAGCCGCCGCCGCCCGAGGTTGAGGAGGAGGAGCCGGTTCTCCACGAGGCCTCGCAGCTCAATCCGAAATTCCAATTCCAGCATTTCGTGGTCGGCAACAACTCACGCTTCGCCCACGCCGCGTGCCGGGCGGTTGCGGAAACGCCCGCCAAAGCCTACAACCCGCTGTTCCTCTATGGCGGAGTCGGACTGGGCAAGACCCACCTGATGCATGCCATCGGGCACGCGGTGTTGGAAAAGCACCACCGTAAGCGCGTCGCCTACGTCACGAGCGAAAAATTTATGAACGAGATGATCACTTCCATTCAGGAAGGCCGGATGAATGATTTCCGCACACGGTACCGGACCGTCGACGTTCTGCTTGTCGACGACATCCAGTTCCTCGCCGGCAAGGACCGTACCCAGGAGGAGTTCTTCCATACCTTCAATTCGCTCCACGAGCTCAACCGGCAGATCGTGATTTCGTCCGACCGGCCGCCGAAGGAGATTCCGACGCTCGAAGATCGCCTGCGTTCGCGGTTCTCATGGGGACTGATCGCCGATATCCAGGCGGCCGACTTCGAGACCCGCGTGGCCATCCTCAAGTCAAAGGTCGGGCCCTACGCGAAGTTGGTTCCGGAGGATGTGCTGTCCTTCATCGCGCACAAGATTCAGAAGAACATCCGCGAGTTGGAGGGAGCGCTGATCAGGGTCATCGCACATGCATCCTTGAACCGTAGCGCGGTCAATGTCGACATGGCCGCGAAGCTGCTCCAGGATGTCATCCCGTCGGCCGACACGCGGACCCTCTCCATCGATACCATCTCGCGCGCGGTCGCGAACTTCTATCACATCAGTCTGGAGGAGATGAAGGGCAAGCGTCGCGACAAGCACATTGTCTTCCCGCGACAGGTGGCGATGTTTTTGATCCGTGAAGAGACAGCCTCATCGCTACCGGCGATCGGCCAGGCCTTCGGGGGCAGAGATCATACGACAGTCCTTCATTCTTACGAGAAGATCAATACCGAGTCCCGTGAAGACCAGCGCCTCCAGTCGGACCTCCGGAAAATCCGCGAGCTCCTTTATTCGCATTAGGCCTGTGGATGACTGCCGCATGGGACGTGGATGCTGTTGGAATGGTCCAGGCCTGGGGAAACCGGCGGCGGAACGCACAGTTTGTGAAGCCTATAATTGGCCCGATTCGAACGTCAATATGAGGGTTTTCCCTGTTGTGCACCGCCCTACGACTGCGTCTCTTCTTTCAATTAGGCCTTCTCATTAAAGGGGTCGTGTAGACAAGGAGCATCATGAAGGTCACTATCACCGCCGGAACCCTCGGTCAGGGCTTGCAGGTCGTTTCTCGCGCGGTCTCTTCCCGAACCACACTGCCGATTCTCAATAACGTTCTACTGCAAACCACCGACACCGGATTGCAGTTGACGGCGACCAATCTCGAGATCGGGATCCGCCAGGTCATCCCTGCCGAGGTTGCCGAAGAGGGTGGAATCACCGTCCCGGCGCGCCTTCTGACCGACTTCGTTACCGCTCACCCGGACGAGCCGCTATCCATGACGCTCGACAAAAAAACCCAATCCCTGGCGCTGAAGAGCAACCGATTCGACGCCACCATCCGGGGTATCGACCCAGCCGACTTCCCGCCCGTTCCCTCCGGCCTCGAAGGCCGCAAGGTCAAAGTCGACCCGGCCGAGCTCAAGGATGCGATCGAGCAGACCGTGATCGCGGCCTCTAGCGACGAAGGACGGCCGGTCCTCACGGGCGTCTATGTCCACCTGAACGGCGGCAAGGCGACCTTCGCCGCCACCGACGGCCATCGTCTCGCCGTCAAAACCCTCGCGGTTCAGGCCGATCCCGGCGAGGGCGACACGATCGTGATCCCGGCACGCGCGCTCAGCGAGCTCAGCCGTATCTTGAAGGGCGGTGACGACGGCATCGAAGTGACGGTTGGCGCACAGAAGAACCAGGTCTTCTTCAAAACCCGAGATGTCGAGCTGATGAGCCGGCTGATCGAAGGCACTTACCCCAACTACCAGCAGGTGATTCCGGCGCAGAGCACGACCACCATCACTGCCAAGACTGCCGACCTGCTCTTTACCACCAAGATGGTCTCGCTCTTTTCCAAAGACGCCGCCAACGTCATCAAGTTCAAGGCGGAGGGCGGGAAGTTAACACTGACCGCCAACACCAGCGAGGTTGGACAGAACATCGCGGAGGTCGAGGCCAAGATCGAGGGTCAGGATCTCCAGGTTGCCTTCAACTCCAAATATCTCCTTGACGTCCTCGCCATCATCGGCAGCGAGGAGGTGCAGCTCGGCTTCACTGGTCCACTCAATCCCGGCCTGATCAAGCCGGTGGGAAAGGACAACTACCTCTACATCATCATGCCGGTCAGAGTGGCGATGTAATCGGTCGTCAAACACGGCGTGTTCCTGGCTAACGTCTCACTCTTCGACTTTCGAAACTATGCGGAGCTCGAGCTGGCGCTGGAACGTTCGGCGACCGTCTTTTTTGGTGGCAACGCGCAGGGCAAGACCAACCTCCTGGAGGCGGTCGCGCTCTCGGCGCTAACCCGTTCCCCGCGCACCCAGCAGGCGTCGGAGTTGGTGCGCTTCGGCCAGCCGGCCGCGCGCGTCACCTGCGGCGTCCAGGGCGACGGCGGCTCCAAAGAGTTGGAGGTGCGGATCAGCGTCAGTCCGGCCGCTCCTTCGCGAGCCTCGCGCCGGTTCACAGTCAACGGCATTCCCAAGCGCTCGGCGGACATGATGGGCTCCCTGCGCGTCGTGCTCTTCTGGCCGGACGACCTCCAGCTGGTCAAAGGACCGGGCGAGGGACGGCGGCGCTTTCTCAATACGCTGCTTTCGCAGATCGATCCCAACCATGCCCGCGAGCTCACCCGCTACGGCCACCTGTTGGAACAACGCAATGCGCTACTGCGCGCCATCCGCGAGGGCCGCCAGCCAGCCGCCGGGCTCGATTACTGGACCGACAACCTGGCTGATTCGGGAGCAGCCATCATGGTCGAGCGTCAGCGTCGGCTGCTCGAGTTGCAGCCAATTGCCGCCGCCTTCCACCGTGAACTGAGTGACGACCGCGAGCGCCTCGATCTCCGTTACCGGCCCGCCGGCGTCCGGATCGGGGAGGCGCCGCCGGAGTTGGTCAGCGAGCAGCTCAAGGTCGCGATGCGCGAGGCGCGCGACGAAGAGATCGGACGCGGACAGACAGCTGTCGGACCGCAGCGCGACGATGTCGAGGTGTGGCTCGATGACCACGAGGCCCGGCTCTTCGCCAGCCAGGGGCAGCAGCGGAGTGCGGTGCTGAGCCTGAAGCTGGCCGAGCTCCATTACCTGGCGGAAGTCACGGGCGAACAGCCGGTGCTCTTGCTCGATGATGTGATGTCGGAGCTCGACCCGGCGCGGCGCGAGCGACTGCTGGCGGCGTTACAGCCCGGACCGCAGGCATTGATCACGGCCGCCGACCTCAACGACCTTCCGAAAAGCATCCTGGAACGCGCCGCGGTGTTTCGGGTCGAGCAAGGAGCCATCCATGCGGAGCGTCGGTGAGGCGCTTCCGCGCGCGCTCAAGTCACTCGGCATATCCCGCCGCACGCGCGAGGCACAGGCAATCTGGTTGTGGCCGCAGGTGATCGGACCGAACCTCGCCCGCGAGAGTCAGGCACTGAAACTGACAGGAGGCACACTGCTGGTGACGGCGAGCAGTCCGGCCCTCGCGCATCAACTGCACCTCGAGCGGACCATGTTGATCGAACGGCTCAACGAGGGGATCGGCGCGCCGGCCGTGCGCGAGATCCGATTCCGCCAGCGATGATCGCCACCGGTGCGGCACTGACCAAAGCGCAGCGCGCCGCCGTCGATCACATCAAAGGACCGCTACTGATCGTTGCTGGAGCGGGCACCGGCAAAACGCGTGTCCTGGTCGAGCGCTACCGGCGGCTGCGGCAAGAAGGCGTGCCCGCCGAGCGCATTCTGCTGCTGACCTTTACCGAAAAAGCCGCGCGCGAGGTGCTCGATCGCGTGGAGCAGGAAGACTATCTTCCGGCCGGCGAGCGATTCATTCTCACGTACCATGCGTTCGCCCAACGGTTCCTGCAAGAAGACGGCTGGCTCTGCGGCATTCCGCGGGGCTTCCGCATCGTCTCCGAGGTGCGCAAGTGGGAGTTGATGCGAGACGTCCTGCTGACACAGCGGCCGGCACACCTCTTTCACGCGCAGCGGCCATTCGAACGGATCGGCGAACTCCTCAAGCTGGTGGAACGCGCCAAGCAGGAACTGATCACGCCGGCGGAATTCGCCTCGTGGGCGCAGTCCACCGCCACGGTCGACGATCCCGTGGTCGCCGCGCAGCGCGAGGCGGCTCTCGTCTATGGGGAATACCAGCAGCGGATGCTCGCCGAGGATCGCCTGGACTTCGACGACACCATTTATTTCAGCGTGCAACTGCTCGCCGCGGAGCCATCGGTCGCGACCAGGCAGGCGCAGCGCTTTGCCCATGTGATGGTCGACGAGTTCCAGGACACGAACTTCGCGCAGAGCCGGCTCCTCGAACTACTCGCCGGTACCGACCGCAACCTCTGCGTCGTGGGCGACGACGACCAGAGCATCTACAAATTCCGGGGCGCGTCGGTCGCCAACCTGGCACGTTTCCGCGCCGTCTACCCGCAGGCACGGGTGATCCGGTTGGAGGAAAACTACCGGAGCCGCGGCCCAATTCTGCGCGCGGCCGCCCGCCTCATCAGCGAAGACCCGGACCGGCTGGAGAAGCGGCTGACGGCGACGCGAGGCGAGGGCGCTCCGGTGAACGTGTTGACCGCGACCAGCGTGACCGATGAGGCCGACGCGGTCGCCGCCTTCGTCAAGCGGGCAATCGACGAGGGCCGCCATTGGCCCAACGCCATCGCTATCCTGCTGCGGGCCAACGCGCACCTGCACAATTTCGCACGCGCCCTCCAGCGCAGCGGCGTCGCCTACCAGGTCAGTGGCGGTCGCGGTTTTTACCAGCAGCCTGAGATCAAGGATTGCCTTGCGTATCTACGAGCCATCGACTCACCGGACGACACCGTCTGCCTGATGCGGCTGCTGAGCCTGCCGCGCTACGCGATCGACGCGGTGCAGGCAGGTCGCTGGGCGCGCCGGGCCAGAGACGATGGCCGCCGTTTCTTCGACATCCTGCAGGAGGCGGAGGATAACGGCGCCGGTCGCCTATGCGCGGATCTGCGCCACTTCGCCGAGCAAGCGCTACGTCTCGGCGTCGATGACCTGTTTTACGAGGTGATGGAACAGACGCGCTACCTCGACCTCGAGCGATTCCAGGGGCCGATCGAACGGCTGCAGGTCAGCGCCAACGTGCAAAAGCTCGCCGAGCTTATCGCCGCCTACTGCGACGAGCACGCCGACCACCACCTGTCCGCCTATCTGAAGCACCTCGACGCCACCGAAGCCGCGCAGGCGGACGAGGAGATCGCGCCCCTCGACGAATCGGTCAACGCCGTCCACCTGATGACGGTGCACCAGGCGAAAGGCTTGGAGTTCGGACTGGTCATCGTCCCCCACCTGGTCGAGGGCCGCTTCCCTGCCAGCCGTCGAGGCGAGGGGCTGACGCTGCCCGACGACCTCTTGAAGGAGGATCTGCCGGCCGCCGAACTGCACCTCGCCGAAGAGCGCCGGCTCGCCTATGTCGCGATCACGCGGGCTCGCGAGGAGCTCGTCTGCACGTTCGCCGGCCGCTATGAAGGCGTCAAAGACTGGCGGCCCTCGCGATTCCTCGTACCGATTCGCGGTGCAGAGGCGCGCGAGTTGGCGGCGATCTCGCTCCTCGTCCCCCCAGTGGGTGGGCTGGTCGAGGTGGCCCGCCAGGTGGAACTGCCGCTCAACGACGCCCCACCGATTGCGGCGCTCTCCTACACCCAGGTTGATACCTACCTGCGATGCCCGCAGATGTACCAGTACCGGTTCGTCTTTCGTTTGCCCACCCGGCCGAAGCCGCAGATGCAGTTCGGGCGCATTCTCCACGAGGCGCTCAAGGATGCGCTCGGCAGCATCGAGCGCGAGAAGCCACTTACCTGGGCGATGCTGGACTCCGCCTATGTGGCGGCCTGGGCGAGGGAGCGGTTTTGCGCACCCGAGCAGGCGCCCTCGTTGCAGGACCTCGGGCGAACCTACCTGCGGCGCGCGTTCGACGCCGGGGATCTGAGCAAGCCCCTGCTGTTGGAGCAGCCGTTCAGCCTGCGCGTCGATGGGCTGCGGCTCACCGGTCGCATCGATCGCGTGGACCGCCACCCCAACGGCACGTACGAGGTCATCGATTACAAGACGGGCTCGGCGAAGCGGGCCGCCGACCTCCAGCGCGACCTCCAGCTTGGCGTCTATGCGCTGGCCGCCCGCGAGGTCTTCCGCTTCGACCCGCTCAGCCTCTCCTATTACTATCTCGAGACCAGCGAGCGCGTCACGGTCGACAAACCGCAAGAGCGTCTCGAGGACGACCGTCAGACCATCGTCAAGGTGGCGGAGGGTATCCGTGCCGAACTCTTCCCCGCCAGGCCCGACCGCATGAAATGCTCCGGCTGCGACTTTCGGCTGCTCTGTCCCAGCGCCGCGGTATAGTCAGGCGCTCAGTTTGACCATCACGTCGGCAATCTGAAAGGCCGCGGCCGGATCGGCCGCCGCGCGGGCACGGTTTGCGTCATCGAGGCGCTCCGCCTGCGGTTTCGCAAACCAGGCGCTGACCGCCTCGACCAGGTCGTTGGGCCTCGGCACGAATCGGCCGAGGTCGCGGCCCACCACCTCTTTTACGTTGCCTTCTTCCTGGCCGGGAAGATAGCCCGTCAGCAGCAACGGGCACCCGCAGGCGAGGCCTTCGGCGATCATCCCGGGTCCGGCACGTGTCACCAGCAGGTCAGAGGCGAGCAACAGCTCGGGCATGTTGTCGACGAACCCAAAAACATGGACACCGGCATGGTTGTCTTCACGGATACGTTCCGCCAACGCGGCGTTGCGCCCACAGACCGCGAGCACCTGGATGTCGAGGGGCGAGCGCGCGAGGGCCGCAGCATACTTGCGCAGGGGCTCGGTCCCATCACCTCCGCCGGCCAGTAGCACCGTCGGTGCGTGCGGGCGAAGCCGAAGCTTCAGCCGCATTGCCCGCTTGTCGGTGAAGCCTCGGATGGCATCCTGGAAGCGCGGGTGGATCGGGAGGCCGGCCGTGACCAGCCGGTCGGCCGGGACGCCGCGCCGGAGGCACAGCTGATATGCCGCGTCCGAGGGACAGATGATGCAGTCGGCCTGAAGGTCCGTCCAAGCTTGGTGAAAGTCGACCCAGTCGGTGATCACGGTCACGCGCGGCACGCCATAAGGCACGGTCTCGGCTGCGACGTGGTTCAACAACGGATGAAAGCTCGCCACCAGCGCTGGACGCGGTTCGAGCGCGCGCGCGACCCGGCGCCGGACCCCCTGCCCGATGACGTGCTGGAACACGCGGGCGGTCGGCCGCATGTTGGTGACCCGATAGGCGGCCCCCCAGAGGAACGGAACGCGCCTCGTGACCGGTCCGTAGAGTGCGGTCAGCCGGCCGGCGATCGCGTGCCGATCCGCCATCGGATCCTTGCAGTCCACGCTGAACTGGTTGGGGTAGCGCCGGTGGATGGCTTCCGCCACCGCCTCGGCCGCGGCCCGATGGCCGGCGCCGGTGTCGGAGAAAAGAAAGACGAAGCGCTTTGGGACGGACACCACGGAAAGCCTAACGGCCGCGGTGTCCCACGAAAGTTTGGGTTCCTGCCAGGCTGGCTAAGAATCTGGTGACCGTCGTTCAGGGCACGCTCACCGAGGCCCGTTAGCCGCTCGACGCAGCTTTGCTGCCGGTCTCGTACTGATTTGAAGTTGACCGGACGGTGACCAAACGGCGACGATGAGGTCGCAATCGATCGAATCAAGGAGGCACGGCGTTGAAACCGCTCGCCATCGTCAGTTTGCACGCGTCGCCCGTCGCCTCCCTCGGAGCAGGGGAAAACGGTGGGATGAACGTCTACATCCGGGAGGTCTGCGAAGAGCTCAGCCGCCGCGGGATCCCGACCGAAGTCTTTACCCGGCGCTCGAGCCCCGACGGTCCCGACCGGGTCCAGCTCGCCGAGAAGAGCTGGGTCACGCGGCTCGCCGTCGGGCCGCCCGATGACATCGAGAAGGCGCGCCTCTTCGACCTCCTGCCCGACTTCAGCGAGGCCATTCTGAGCGAGCAGCGCCGCCGCCGCTACGCCTTTAGCCTGATCCATAGCCATTACTGGCTGTCCGGGTGGGTGGCGAGCCGGCTACGCGACGAGTGGAACCTGCCCTGGTTCCACACCTTCCACACCCTGGCCCGCGTCAAGAACGAGCGCGCGGCCGAGGGCGCCATGGTCGAGCCCGAGCACCGGATCGCGGTCGAGCAGTCGATCGTCCGGAGTTGCGACCGGCTGATCGCCTCGAGCACGCAGGAGGCCGATGACCTCGTTCGGCTCTACGGCGCCGCGCGCACCCGGCTCAGTGTGGTGGCACCGGGCGTCGACCTGGAGGTCTTCAAGGAACGGCCAACGGCAGCGCTGCGGAAGCGCCTCGGGCTGGGCGAGGCGAAGGTCGTCGTCTTTGCGGGCCGCCTGGAGCGGCTCAAAGGTGCCGAAACCGTCATCCGCGCCATGGCGCTCCTCACTCGTGACGCTGCGCAGCCCGAACTCCCCGTATTGCTGATCATCGGCGACGACAGTCACAACGGCGCGAGCGAGAGCCGGTCGAGCGGCGGTGAGCGCGCCCGCCTGGAAGCGCTGACCGCGTCACTCGGTATCAGCGATCGGGTCCGCTTCATGGGGCCGGTTGACCAGCCGGCGCTCGCCGGCTACTTGAGCCTGGCCGCGGTCTGCGTCGTGCCCTCGTACAGCGAATCCTTCGGCCTGGTCGCCCTCGAAGCGGCGGCCAGCGGAACGCCGGTGGTCGCCTCTCGCGTCGGCGGCCTCCCCACCATCGTCAAAGACGGCCTCACCGGCTTCACCCTCGTCTCCCACGACCCTGCCCAGTACGCGGAGCGGATCGGCCGCATGCTCGCCGACGAGGAGTTGCGGGCCTGCTTCAGCCGCCGCAGTCGACTGGTCGCCACCCAGTTCACCTGGAAGGAAACGGTCGATCGGTTGGTCGCCGAATACGGCGCTCACCGCCTTCCGGAACTCCGCCCCGCCGTCGCCGGCTAACCGTCCCTGCGCTCGCCGGTTGACATGCGGCCCGATCTTTGATTGAATGACCAAACAATTTTGGCTGTCCAGTCAACGTCGGCCGCGAGGACGTCACCGAATGCCTGATCAGACGAAGGAACGGATCGTCGATGCCGCCTACCGCACGCTCGTCAGGCGTGGCTACCACGAGACGGCCATGAAGGACATCGCGGCTGAAGCCGGCGTCGCGCCGGGCCTGGCGCACTACTACTTCGAGACCAAGGAAGACCTGCTGGTGGCGGCGATCGAGCACGGCTGCGAGCCCTTGATGCGGGTGTGGGAAGAAGCGGGCGTCAGCCTCAGCGGGCCGATGCCGGAGGACGCCGACCCGATGATGTTTGCGCGAATGGGCTTCGAACTGGCGAAAGAGGAGCTCAAGAGCTACGGTGGCCTGTTCCTGTTGACCTTCGACATGTTCGGCGTGGGCCTGCACAACCCGAAGATCGCCTCGGCGGTGCGAACCTTCATCGAGGAGCGGCGCGCCTTCGTCGCCCGTATCAGCCGGGCGGTCATCGCCGGCATGGCCGAGCCGCCGGTTGCCTCGGCCGAGGCGATCGCCGCCGCCATCTGGGGCAGCCTTCATGGCATCTACCTGCAGAAGGTGATGAATCCCGACTTCGACGCCGAGGCGGCCATCGACGCGCTCGGCGAGATGACGATGGCCTTCGCGACCCGGTCGCGAACCACAACCCGCAAGGAGCGCTAGCCATGTTTGCCTGGTGGGGTCATTTCGTCTACCGATTCCGCTGGCCCATGCTCGCCGTGTCGCTGACCCTGCTGGCCGCCTCCATCCTGGCCCTGCTGAACGGCGGCACCCTGAAGAACAACGGCGGCCAGAATACCGAGTCCGGCCGCGCCATCGCGCTGATGCAACAGCAGCTACCCCAGAGCGGTCCCGGCGCGGGGTCCACCTTTGTCCTGGTCTTCGGCAGTCAGACGATGGGGGTCCAGGACCCTGCCTTCAAGCAGGCGGTGCTGGCTGCGCTGCAGCCCCTGAAGGACGACCCGAGGGTCAAGAGCATCGACACGCCCTATGACGTACCGGCCGAGCAGGCCACGGCGATGACCTCAACCGACGGTCACCATATCTTCGCGCAAGTGAGCCTGAAGGACGACTACCCGACGGCCCGGCAGTACTACAAGCAGATGCGCACCGAGGTGCACTCCGACCAGCTCCAGATCCTGGGTACGGGATCCGTCGCGATCGGCGCCGATTTCGACAAGTACCTGCAATCCGACCTGCAACGTGCTGAGCTGGTCTCGCTGATCGTCATCCTGCCCCTGCTCTTGATCGTCTTCGCGACGGTCGTGAGCGCCGTCTTGCCACTCGGTGTCGGAGGCTTCGCCGTCCTCGGCGGCCTCGCCGGGGTCGGGTTGCTGGCGCGCGTCACCGACGTCTCGACCTACGCTACCAACATCGTGACCCTGATCGGCCTCGGGGTTGCGATCGACTATTCGCTCTTCATCGTCAACCGTTTCCGCGAGGAGCTGGCGGGGGGCGCGACCACGGAGCAAGCCCTGATCGCCAGCATGCGCACCTCCGGTCGCGCGGTGACCTTCTCGGGCATCACCGTGGCGATCGGGCTGAGCGCCATGCTCTTCTTCCAGGGGACCTTCCTGGCGTCGATGGGATTCGCCGGCGCCATCGTGGTCGCGATCGCGGTGCTCTACGCGCTGACCTTTCTTGCCTCGCTGCTCGCGATCCTCGGTCCTCGCGTGAACCGGCTCCGCCTGCCATTTCCGCGACGGCCTGCCGGACGCGGCGTCTGGCACGCGGTGGCGATTCGTGTCATGCGTCGGCCGCTGCTCGTGCTGGTGCCGATCGTCCTGCTGTTGGTCTTGATCGCCTCACCCATCTTCCAGATCCGGATCGCCAACGGCGACGTCGGGATGCTCCCGCCGAACGCCGAGACCCGGCGCGGCTACGACCAACTGCAGAAGTTTCCCGGACAGGGCCAGACCTTCTTCAACGTGGTGGTGCAGTATTCGAGCGGCGGGCCACTCACGAGCGACCGCGTGGGAGATCTCTACGACCTGGCGCAGCGGATCCAGCAGGTCTCGGGCGTCGCGTCGGTCGAGAGCATGGTGAGCTTCGACCCTTCGCTCAGCCGGTCCGACTACCAGGCGCTGCTCACGCAGCCGGCATCGGCGCAGTCGGCCCGGGTGCAGACCATCGTCCATGGGACCACCGGGTCGCAGATCGCGGTGCTCTCGGTCGTCACCAAGTACGGACAGGAGAGTAATGCCGCGCGTGCCATCGTGCGCTCCTTGCGAACCATGAGCGTCCCGCCTGGGAGCAGCGTGCTGGTGGATGCGTTCTCCCTCGACTTCACCGACTTCATCCTGCAACGGATTCCGCTGGCGGTCGCCTACGTCATGATCGTCACCTATCTCGTCCTCTTCCTTCTGACCGGGTCCGTGGTACTCCCGCTCAAGGCGGTGATCATGAACATCCTCTCGATCGGCGCTTCCTTCGGCGCCCTCGTCTGGGTCTTCCAGCAGGGTCATCTCAGCTCGCTTTTGAACTTCACCGCGGCCCCGCTCGACCCCTCCGTGCCGGTCCTGCTCTTTTGCCTGGTCTTCGGACTCTCCATGGACTACGAGGTGCTCCTGATCAGCCGCATCCAGGAGGAATACCGAAAGACGGGCGACACCACGCAGGCGGTCGCCCAGGGGCTGGAGAAGAGTGGTCGCCTGATCACCGGTGCGGCCGCCATCATGGTGGCGGTCTTCCTCGCCTTCGGCCTGGCGGACGTCGTCCTGATCAAGTCGATTGGCCTGGGGCTGGCACTCGCGGTCGCCATCGACGCCACGCTGGTGCGAGCGCTGATCGTGCCGGCGGTGATGCGGCTGCTCGGGCCGGCCAACTGGTGGGCGCCGCGGGGCCTCAAGCGCCTGCACCGGCGCATCAGTCTGGGCGAGCAGCAAGCGGCGTAGGCTCGCCGCCGGCCCCGGTTTCACGGGTTCGTCGCCCTCGACCCCAATGGGTCGACCGGAATGGCGCGATATACCGATGTGCTGCCAGCGCGCACCCCTCGCTTCCGCGCACCGGCGCGGGGCGGCCACCAACCCGAGCTTCGGGTCCGGATCGACCGGGGAGGGTGGCTGCTCTTCTGCGCCCACGGGCTCTCCGGCCTTGGCGCCGGGCCCTTCATCGCCTTCGGCGTCATCTATCAGCGGTCGTTGGGCGCGACCGCCTTTGAGATCGGCATCCTGGCCGCGCTCGGGATGCTGGTCGCGACGCTGGTGATGCTCCCCGGCACCCGGCTGGCCGAGCGCCGCGACCTGCGCAAGACGGTGATCGCGGGCTGGGTGGTCGGAGTGCCCGCGCCTCTCTGTTATGCGCTGGCGCCGCACTGGGGCTGGACCGCGCTCGGGATCCTCTTCCTCCAGATGTCCGTCTTCAACACCCCGGCGATCAGTGTTTACCTGTCGCTGGGCATCCCCCGCGACCGGATCGCGGCGGTCATGACCACCGTGTTCTCCGCCTACTCGCTAGGGCTGATCGTCTCCAGTGTGCTGTCCGGGTGGCTGGCCCAGGTGGTCCCGCTGAGCGCGCTCTTCTGGGTGTCCTTCGGCTTCTTCTTCCTGGCGGCCGTTTGCATCGCCTTTCTCCCGGCCAAGCAGCCACCCAAGTTCAGCGTGCCCTCAATCCGCTACCGAGACCTGATGAAGTTTCCAGCGTACCGAGTCATGCTCGGCCTGTTCATGGTGGTGACGGGCATCATCTTCATCCCCTGGACCTTCACCGCGCTCTACGCGCACGAGGCGGCCCACGTGGACAACTTCTGGATCGGTGTCCTCATGAGCGTGCTCTACCTGGGCTCGGTGATCATGGGCCTGAGCCTGGGGCGGCTGCGCCGCACGCTCGGCAGCGTCGCCATCGTCCTCGCCTTCGAAGCGGCCTACGTGGCCTCCGCGATCCTGCTCCTTTCCTCGATGGCGCTGCCGATCCTCGGCTTCGCCTTCTTCCTCCGGGGTGCGTTTTGGTCCTTCCGCCAGGTCATGACCGCGGTGATCGGCGAAGTGTTGCCGGACTACGCCATGGCCAAGGGGTACGGACTCTTCGCGCTCGTCACCGGCGCCGTGGTTATCGTCGCTTACCCGATCGCCGGTTGGATGTACGGCCTGCGTATGAGCATGCCCTTCTGGTCGTCGGCGCTACTGATGGCGATGGCGATGCTGGCCACGGTCTGGGTGCGCGCCTACTTCCGGGCGAACTACCTCAAGCCCACCCAGGTCGAGATCGTGCCCGACGACGCGCTGCCCCGCGCCGCCTAACCGGTGGGCGTCCAGTTGGGCGCCTGGCCCGTATACGGGTAGTCCGCCTCCCAGACGGTTAGTTGCTGTGGCCGAGACCCGTCGCCGTTCATCACGTAGATCTGTGGCAGGCTGTCAACCAGACCGACGAAGCCGACTCGACGGTCGTAGGCCGGGGTATTCGGCGCCGAACCATTTGGTGCGTCCTTGCCGCCCGTGACCTTCACCACGCCGCCGGCCTCGCTGGCAGAAAAGATGTTGACGCGGTAGAGCACGGCCGAGCCACCGCCGCCGGTCGCAACGAAGAGGGTGCTGTTGTCATTCAGCCAGGCAGATCCGGTGATGTCGAGCGCGCCGCCGCGCCGGTAGGCGTTGGTCCCGCTGGCGGAGAGGTCGTAGATCCACAGCTCTGGGCCCGCCAGCGTCAGCCGCCGAAAGGCGAGCTTGGTTCCGTTCGGTGACCACGACGGCTGGTCCGCCGGGTCATCCAGGCCCGGCGGCCGATAGCGGGTCCGCAGGTCCAGGTTGAGGATCCACAGGTGGGGCGTCCCCTGCGCGTCCATCGTGGTGTAGGCGATCGATTTGGTGTCCGGGCTCAGCGCGACCGGGCCGATGACGAGGCCGTCGTTGGCATTCGTGAGCGCCACGTCCTCGAGGGTCGCCGGATTGAAGCGGCGCAGGGTGCCGTCAGTCAGATAAATGATCGTCCCGTCACCGGACCAGTAGGCCGCCGAGCCGCTGATGCCCGGTCGGATCACCGTGCCGGAAGCGAGGTCGACGAGCTGAACCGGGCCGCGGTCGGCGTTGTGGGGCGCCTCGACCACCACCAGCCGCTGTGCATCGGGTGACCAATCGAAGGAGAGCAGGTCATCCTGCAGCTGACTCTGGGCGCTCAGCTGGTAGACGATCTTGGGCGTCGAGTGCCCGAGGAACGGATCCGCGTGGGGGTCGACGATGCCGACCGCGAAGGCAGGCTGGCCTCGCTGGCCGACGAGGTATCCGATCCGGCGCGCGAGCGACAACGGGCCGGTTCGAAAGCGAGTCTGGATCCGTCCGTTGATGGCGTTGTCGTGGACGTCGACGGGCCGGTCGACCGTCACCGTGTAGCTCTGGTTCGGTTGGAAAATGGCGGTCGGAACGATTTCAAACTGCGACCCGTCACCGCCGGGTTTTGCGCGGAGCAGGAAGGGCACGTCAGGACTCAGCTGGATGGCGCCCTGCAGGGAGTCGGCCTGCATCGGGCGGCTGAAGGTGAGGATGATGTTGCGATCGGGGGCAATGCCGGAGGCGTTGTCGGAGGGGTCGACCGAGGTCAGCACCGGCGGTCCCTCGGTTTTGAACCGCCACGAATGGTCGAGCGTGTTTTGCTGACCGCTCGCGTCGGCGTATCCGGCATGCATCGACACCGTGTACTCGGTGGACAGTGCGAAGTTGACGTTTGTGTGGATGAACATCAGGGTGTTGCCGGTCCAGGCAAAGCGACAATTCCTGGAGCTGCTGCAGCCGGAAAGTGCCGGGGCGAGATCGAACCGGCTCTCCACTGAGCCGTGGTTCATGGGCCGGTCAAAGCTGATGCTGATCGTCTGGTTCGACGGTACGTCGGTGACCTCGCGGCTGGGGGAAATGGTGACGATCCGTGGCGGGTTCAGTGCACACGCGGCCAGCGCCGGTGCTAGGACGACCAGGAGCAGGAGACGGCGAACGGTGGTGGACGCGGCTAGCGCTGTTCTTCGAGCAACTGGCGCATCTCGTTGGCCAGGTTGGTCAGCCGGGCCGGATCGACGAACATGATCGAGGTCTGCGAGATTCGGTCGATGGTCCGGTCCAACCCGTCGGCATTGTGCTCGGTGGACGCCAGCATCTCCTTGACCTTCTTCGAGCGGTTCTGGAGGGCGGCATCCGCCATCTGGTTCAGCTGGCTCATCAGGGCGGGCCAGTCGATATCAGGCTCGTTGCTTTCCGCCGGGGCCGGCGCCGGGGCCGGCTGGTAGTTCTGGGCGCGCGGGGCGCTGGGCGCCGGCGCGGGAGCGGCAGCGGGTTGCGCCGGAGCCGGCCGGTAGGTGGTCGCCGGCACGGACGGCGTCATCGCCAGCATCTCTTCGAGGCTCACCGATTCCGGCTCCTCGAGGTCGGCCACGGCCTTGACCTCGATGCGGGTCTTGGGATCGGCACAGAGTCGTGTCACGATCTCGGGGTCCTGCACCAGCTGCGGCTGCCCGCGAGTGAAGGCTCCCAGCAGCGCACCGTCGCGGAGCAGGACGATCCCCATCTCGTCGGGTGCGCGCACCAGCAGACTCCCGTGGATCTTCTCCTCCTGCAGGTATCCGAGCAGCGCCCGCACGTCGACGAAGCGCGCCAGCAGACCCTGGAGGATGGTCGGCGCCGTCAGCAGTTGATAGATGGCGGTGACGACCTCGGCCGACAGCTCGATCACGTCCATGCTGCCTTCGCCGCGGTCGACGTCGTTCTTGAAGAGCGAGAAGGCGGTCCGGCCGGTGGAAACCACCGCGCCGCCGTCGTAGAAACTCTCGATCAGGCTGCCCTGGTAGAAGAGGATCATCCCGCGCGAGGCCGCACCGGTCAGCCGGAGATACCCGGTCAGATGATCGGCGCTCAGCGAGCGCAGCAGTTTGGGGAAATCGACGAACGCGGTTTTCAGCGACTCGTAGACGAGCTTGCCGACCGGCAGCGGATAGAGTTCGGTGGCAGGCGGCCCCTCGTCGGGCGCTGACTGGGCTTGCGCGGCCGGCGCCGGCTGCTGCTGCTGGCTCACGACGGGTCGCTCGCTGGTCTGGGGTGCCGGTGCTGGTGGCGCGGCTGGTAGGGGCCGGGCCGTGGCCACACTCCCGTTGTCCGACGCCCCTGGCACACCCCGGCGCTTCGCCTCGGCGAGGATGTCGGCCGTCGGCGCGGTGATGGTTTCCTCGGTCGGCAGCTTGGACTTGGGATCAAAGGTGTAGTCGCCCTGGCGCCATGCCAGCGGTTCAAAGACGGCTTCCTCGCCCTGGCTTCCGTTGCCGTAGGCGTGAAAGAGGTGGCCGAAGAGAAAAAACAGCGAGAACGCCTCGCCGCCGTTCCGAACCTGAAGTGTGCCTGTGGCGCGCTGGGCTTGCATGGACTGCAGGAGAGATAGCAGGGGGGTCGAATCTAACGATCCCTTGTAGTCCACAAGTCTCGGCGCCTGCTCGATGGAACTCACGAAAAGCCTCCCACCGCTCCGAGATTTGGCTTCAATGCTAGCACAGGCCAAATACGATACCTCAACTGTCAGCAACGCGGGGTGGCGGGGCCCCTCGGGAAGCCGGCCGGTAAGCTGTGGGAGCATGCCCGAATTGAGGATCTGCGAGGACGCGTCCGCCTGGGATGGGTTCGTCTCGCAGGCGGACGACGCTTCGGTGCTGCAGGCCTGGGCGTGGGGCAGCCTCAAATCGCGCTATGGCTGGCGGGTGCAGCGCTACTTCTGGGTCGACCAGGGCAAGCCGACGGCGGCCGCCGCCGTGCTTCGTCGGAGCCTCCCCGGCGGACTGGCCCTGAACTACGCGCCGCGCGGGCCGATCCTCGATGGCCACCTCGACCAGTGGCCGGCGTTCTGGCAGGCCCTGCGTGAGCGGCTCGCCCAGGAGGGCGGCACGGTCCTCAAGGTCGACCCCGAGTGGACAACCGACGCGCAGCGAGCGGTGCTCACGCAAACAGGTGGGCTGCCGAGCCGGCATCCGATCCAGCATCAGGCGACCTGGTTGGTCGACATCAGCGGCGGCGACCAGGCGATGGCGCGGCTCAAGGAGTCGACCCGGCGGAACATCCGGACGGGGATCAAGCAAGGGATCACGGTCGAAGCGTCGGACGCGTCGGCCGCCGTGGATAGCTTCTACCAACTCCTCCAGGAAACCGCGGCGCGCGAGCAATTCACCGTGCGCGGCCCTGCGTACTACCGGGATCTGCTGAGCCTGTTCCGTGAACGCGGCCAGGTCGCGGTCTACCTTGCCCGCCACCAGGAACGATTGCTGGCCGGGGCCGTCATGCTCTTTTTCGGCTCGAAACTGGTCTACCTGTACGGTGGCACTCGAACGGACGCCAAGGACCTGAAGCCCGGCTACCTCTTGCACTGGCGGGCGATCGAGGATGCGCAGCGGCGCGGCTGTACGACCTACGACATGTGGGGCGTGCCATTGGATCCGCAGCCCGGCCAGCGCGGCTACGGCTACTACGTCTTCAAGTCGCGCTTCAATGGGGAGATGGTGAAGTTCATCGGCCTCTACGACCTGCCGGTCAACCGTGCCGCCACCTTGACCATCCGCCTGGCGGAGCGATTCGCGCGGGCGGGCCAGCCAGAGTTTGTCTGAGCCAGGGCTTACGGTCACGCCGGGTGAGCAGCTCGGCGCGCAGAGCTGGGATCAGTCCCTGCTGGCGCAACCGGAGGGCAACCTGCTGCAGAGCTGGAGGTGGGGTGAGCTGCAATCGCGCTTCGGCTGGCGCGTCGAGCGCCTTGCGTTTCACGAGGGCCGCTCCGGTGTGTGCTCGTTGCAGCGCACTGCCGCGCTTGTCCCCGGCGGGGCGACCTACTACGTGCCACGCGGTCCGGCGGTCGCCGAACGCGAGCGGCTGCTCGTGCTCGATACCCTCGAGCGGCGGGCGGCCGCCGGCGGCGGGCTGGTGCTCCGCGTCGAGCCCAACGATCGTGTCGCCGACGAGTGGCCCGCGTTTTTCGAAGGCCGTGGATTCGTCAGGGGCAAGGCGGTTCAGCCCGAGGCGACCCAGCTGCTCCGCATCGATCTCGACCCGGACGCGCTGAAAGCCGGCTTCAAGCCAAAGACCCGCTACAACCTGAACCTCGCCGAAAAGAAGGGGGTTCGGGTGCGCGCCTCGCGCGATGTCGCCACCTTCGCGAAGTTGGCGGCCGAGACCGGCAAGCGACAAGGGGTTCACCTCCCAGGGGTCGCCTATTACCAGGCGGCGCTCGAAATCTTCGGTCCGTCGGACGAGGTTCGGCTGTATCTCGCCGACCACGAGGGCGACGTTCTCGGCGGGATCATGGTCTTTCGCTTCGGAAAAACCGCGTACTACCTGTTCGGTGGATCCAGCGATCAAAAGCGCGAGCTGATGCCCAACTACCTGCTGCATTGGCAGGCCATGCTCGATTTCCGAGCCATGGGCTGCGACACGTATGACTGGTGGGGGATCCCCGAAGAACCGGCGCCGGACCACCCATGGTTTGGGCTCTATCGGTTCAAGACCGGCTTCGGTGGCGAGACGGTCCGTTACGCCGGCCTCTACGAGCACGTGCTGCGCCCCGGCGCATTGAAGCTGGAGCGGAGCCTGCAGCAATTGAAGGCGAAAGTGCGCCGCCCTATACTGCGGTGACATGGCGAGGGAGCGCACGCTCTCCGAGCAGGCCTTCGAGCAGTTCCCCCAGGCACTGATCATCGTCGATCGCGAAGCGACCGTGATTTCCCTGAACTCGGTCGCCGAGAACCTGACCGGGTGGACGCAACGGGACGCGGCGGGCCGGCCGGCGGCCGACATCCTCGAGGTGCGCACCGAGACGGGAGTCAATCTGTGCGCACCGAACGGGGCGCTGCGACGCGCCCTGCGCCTGGGCACACGCATTAACACCCACTTCGCCTACTTGTTCCGCCTGCGGACCAGCGACGATCCGGTACGCGTCTCCTATTCGGTGTCGCCGCTTCGCCTCAAGAGCAAGACATTGGACGGAGCCGTGATCGCCATCCACGACGTGACGCCCGAGCTGGAGACCATCGAGGCCCGCGATGCGCTGATGCTGGCCGCGTCGCACGAGCTCAAGACGCCGTTGACCACGCTCAAGGGCTTGAGCGAGCTGCTACTCGACTTCGACCTGACGGAGGCCCAGCGCCGCGAGCTGCTGCAGGACCTCCACGGCCAGGCCGACCGGATGGAGAAACTGATCGGCGACATCCTCGCCGTGAGCCGCATCGACTCCGGTCGAATCTCCGTCGATTTCTCGCGAGTCAATGTGGCTGACGTCATCGAGCATGTCTGCGAAGAGGTGCGCCCGATGCTCAAGGGACGGACGCTCAAGTGTCGCGTTCCGGAAAACTTACCGACGATAATGGGAGAGGCGCGCAAGCTCCACCAGATCCTCGTGAACTTGCTGACCAATGCCATCAAATATTCCGAGCCCACCACCCAGATCACCCTCAGCGCCCACAGCGAGGCGTCGGCTGTGAGATTCGAGGTCTCAGACCAGGGGGTTGGAATCCGCAAGGAACATATGCCCCGGCTCTTCGAAAAGTTCTACCGCGCCGACGATCCAGCCGTCCGGCGCACCTCCGGCACCGGGCTCGGCCTGTACATCGTGCGTAGCCTGGTTGCAATGTTGGGCGGCCAGGTCCATGTGCGGAGCCGGCACGGCAAAGGTTCCGTCTTCATCGTCACGCTCCCGCGCGCGGAAACGACCGCCAGGCCCCGTGCACGGGTGGCGGCGGTGGCGCACTGATGCCGCCCGCGAAGAAGATCCTGATCGTCGACGACGAGGCGATGATCCGCAAGGCGATCCACCTCGCCCTCGAGAAGGAGGGCTACGAGGTCGTCGAGGCCGAGACCGGCGCCGAGGCCCTCCGACGCATCGAGCTGAGCAAGCCCGACCTGATCCTGCTCGACATCATGCTGCCCGACGTTTCGGGCTTCGACGTCTGTCGCGATATCCGCAAGGCCGGCCTGCGTGTGCCGATCATCATCCTTAGCGCCAAGACCGAAGAGATCGATGTCGTGGTCGGGCTAGAAATCGGCGCCGACGACTACATCACCAAGCCGTTCCGCACCCGCGAGCTGCTCGCTCGCATCGCGGCCCACCTGCGCAAAGCGCGCCAGGAAGAGGAAGCGGTCAACCAGGGGCGTCTGGAGTTCAAGGACCTTGTGATCGACCTCAACGAACGCCGCGTTTTCCGCGATGCGAGCGAGGTCATGCTGACGCACACCGAGTTCGATCTGCTCGCCTTCCTGGCGTCGAATGCCGGTAAGGTGCTGTCGCGCGAAAAGATCCTGAATCACGTCTGGGGCTACGAATACCCGATCGAGACACGCGTCATCGATGTCCACATCCGCAACCTGCGGCGGAAGATCGAGCAGGACCCCTCGCACCCGTTCTTCATCCTTGCTGTCCCTGGCATCGGCTACCGTTTCACCAGCGCCGGCAAGCTGGGCTAGCCGTTCAGCGCTGTGCGGGCCCGTGCGGGACTGTCGCAATCGAGCGTCTGTCGAACTGGCTTAGGGCCCGTCATCTCGCCATCTGAGATTCGCGATGGAATCTCCGATTAGGTTCAGATCTGGTCCGAGCGGTATGGCATGGCTCGGTGGGTTATTCGCCTGTAGGCCTCTCTAGGATGCGGCCGCCCCAGCGGCCGGACGCAGCTCGCGGTACACCGCCAGCAGGCGATCGAGATTGTCCGACAGGGAGTAGCGCTCGACGGCGCGCGTCCGCGCCCGCCGACCGAGCTCGGCACGGAAGTCCGGAAATTCGATCAGCGTGCGCAGCGCCACGCGGAGTTGCCCATCGATATCTTTCGTGTCCACGAGGATGCCCGCCCCGCGTAAGGCTTCGCCGTCCGAGCCCACGTCGGTGGCCACTGGGGCGACGCCGCAGGCCATCGCTTCGAGCAACGATAGCGAGAGCCCTTCGACCATCGAGGGGAGCACGAAGACATCCATCGCTCGCAACATCGCAATCCGCTTTCCTTCGTCCATTACCTGCCCGGTAAAGACAACGCGGGCGCTCCCGTAGCGTCGGTCGAGGCGGCGTTTCTCGCTGCCGCTCCCGACAACCACCAGCTTGACGTCCTCGGGCGCATCGACGTCCTGGAAGGCCCGCACCAGGATATCGACGTTCTTCTCGGGATCGACGCGGCCGAGGTAACCGACGAGCGCGCTCGCCTCGAGGCTCTGCTTGAAATCGGTCGGGCCTGGCGAGTACTTGTCGATATCGACGCCGTTGGGTATCACGGCGACGTTGTCGGCCGGCACCCCGTAGTGCTCGAGCAGAGACTTCTGCTGTTCGGAAAAGATGATGACCCGGTCGAAACTCGCGAGCGACTGTGCGTAGAGTCGGTAGACCGCGGTGCTGATGCCCTGCCACAGGCCGAAGCGAGAGTCGTAGGGAACATGAAAGGTGGCGACACAGGGCAGGCCGAGCTCGTGGCAGAGTTCCGGAAGTCCGAAGTCGATCAGGGTCGAGAAACTCAACGAGACGTGCACCAGTTCGACGCGTTCGCGGCGGAGCAGGTCGGTGATGGTGCGTTTCGTCCGAGGCGACGAGATGATGTAGCGGTGGCTGCCAGTCAGCGACCGCAGGGTCAGAGAATCGTCGGTGAGGGCGGGCAAAGCGCCGTGATGGACGAAGAAGACTTTGACGCCGCGGGCCCGGAGCCCGCCGACGATCTCCCGCGAATACGTCAGGAGCCCGTCGCCGGCGCGGCCGCTCTGGTGACCAAGCCACGCAATCCGCAATGGCTCGTTCATGGGGCGTCGATGTCCTTTAGAAGGTCGAGTAAGAAGGGCCGGTTCTGAAGCTCGGCGTGGGGAATGTGAAGGCCCGGCTCCTCGACGACGCGACCGTCATAGCGAAGGATGTCGATGTCGATCTCTCGAGGGCCCCATCGCTGGCGGGCGGTGCGGCCGAGCTGGCCCTCGATCAGTTTCAGGGCATCCAGCAGCGGCCTCGGCTCGAGCGAGGTCTCGACCTCGAGGACCTGGTTCAAGAACTGGGGCTGCTCACGAATACCGACAGGCTCTGTCTCGTCCACCCGTGAGGCGCGGACCACCGTGATGCCCGCCTCCGGCAACGCCGCACGGGCGGCCTGGAGGTATCCGGCACGGTCACCGAGGTTGCTCCCGAGGGCGAGCCACACCCTGGTCACGCCTGGCGGATGGCATCGGCCATCCTTGCCACCCGCACCATCGCCTTGACGTCATGTACGCGGACGATATCGGCGCCGCCGGCGATGCTGAGCGCGACCGCCGCGGCTGTGCCCTCGAGCCGCTCGCCAGGCGGCAGGTCGAGCGTCTTGCCGATGAACGATTTCCGTGATGGGCCGATCAACAGCGGAAACCCCAGCGTGCGCAATTCAGGTAGTCGCCGGATGATCTCGAGGTTCTCCTCCCGCGTTTTGCCAAACCCGATACCGGGGTCCACAATGATGCGGTCGTCCTGCACGCCGGCAGCCCGTGCCAATTCGACGCTCTCGCGCAGGCTTTCCGAAATTTCCCCGATCAGGTCGTGGTAGCCACCGCCGGGTTTGTTGTGCATCACTACGACCGGTACGCCGGCCGTCGCCACCGTCGCCGCCATCTGCGGATCCCGATGGAGCCCCCAGACATCGTTGACCAGCGCAGCGCCGGCCGCGATCGCGCGTTTGGCAACCTCGGCTTTGTAGCTGTCGATTGAAATAGGAATTGCGACAGTAGCCGCTACCCGCGTCACGACGGGAATCACACGCGCCAGCTCATCCTCGAGGCTCAGCCCCGGACCCGCCCAGGTCTCCGGACGCGTGGACTCGCCACCGATGTCGATCAAGTCGGCACCGTCCTGCTCCATCTGCCGGGCCTGGGCGACCGCCGCGTCGAGATCGATGACGCCGTCGCCCGAGAACGAATCGGGCGTGACGTTGACGATCCCCATCACGTAGGTGCGCGACCCCCAGTGGAATTCGTGTTCGCCGATGCGGGTCACGTTCATCGTGGCCGCCATCGGCCTGAGCGTAGCATCATGTCGTTTCGGTGACTGCCATCAAATTGAGCCGCCTCCTCGAGGGCGTCGATGTGCTCGAAGCACCTCCAACCGACCCCGAGGTCACCGGCCTTTGCTACGACTCCCGCCGCCTGAAGGCAGGAGACTGCTTTGTCGCCATCGCGGGGACGCACACCGACGGGCACCGCTACGTCGAGACGGCACTGAGAGATGGCGCCGTGGCGGCGGTGGTGCAGCGCCGGGTCGGCACCGGCTGGCCACAGGTCGTCGTGGCGGACACGCGCCGGGCATTGGCCCTCATGTCGAGCAATCTCTATAACCATCCCAGCCGCGACCTGGTCGTGATCGGCGTGACCGGCACCGACGGGAAGACGACCACCACGACGATGATCCACCAGATGCTGCTCAGCGCTGGCCGGCGCGCGGGCTCGACGAGCACGGTGGACATCCGGTTTGGCGACGCGGTCGATCTCAACGATTCGCGTCAAACCACCCTCGAGGCGCTCGAGGTTCAGGAACAGCTGGCGCGCATGCGTGATGCCGGGCTGAAATACGCGGTGATTGAGACCAGCTCACATGGTCTCGCTCTGCAGCGTGTGGTTGGCGTCGACTACGACGTCGCCGTCTTCACGAACATCGCCCATGAGCATCTCGATTTCCATAAGACGATCGAGGCGTACCGCGAGGCGAAGGCGCAGCTGATCGACTTAACCGCCGGCAGTGTTCGCAAGGACACTGAGAAGACAGCGGTACTCAATCACGACGACCCGAGCTATGCCTACCTGGTCAAGCGGCCGATCGCCCGGCAGATCACGTACGGGATTCAGCTCGACGCCGATGTCAAGGCCGATCGCGTCGAGGCGACACCCGACGGTCTACGCGTGGAGGCCTCGACGCCGCTGGGGCCGCTGGCGTTGCGGCTCAAGTTGAGCGGTCGCTGGAATGCCGCCAATGCCTTGGCCGCCGCGTCTGTGGGCGTCGCCCTCGGCCTGACCCTGGACGAGATTCGGCAGGGCCTGGAAAGCTACCAGGGGGTCAGCGGTCGGATGGAGCGGGTCGACCTCGGTCAGCCGTTCGCCGTGATCATCGATTACGCCCACACCCCGCAGAGTCTCGAGAAAGTTCTTCGGGAGCTGAGGCCGGTAACGAAAGGAAAACTGATCGCGGTCTTCGGCAGCGCCGGCGACCGCGATCGCGAGAAGCGGCCGTGGATGGGCGAAATCGCTGCGCGGCTGAGTGACTATGCCGTCTTCACCAACGAGGATCCGCGCGAAGAGGATGCGATGACCATTCTGAGCGAAATTGCCGCTGGCGCCGAGGAGGTCGGCTGGAGCGAGGGCGAGCAGTACGCCCGCATCGAGGACCGCCGCCAGGGGATTGCCCACGCCGTCCGCAAGGCCGGTCCCGGCGACACCATCCTGCTGGCGGGCAAAGGGCACGAGCGAAGCATCCTCATCGGTCGGGGCAAGGAACCCTGGGACGAGCGAGCTGCCGCCGAGGCCGCCATCCGTGGGCTTCCGACATGAGTCGCGCCGTGGAAGAGACCAACCGCCGGATGCTGCGCGCCCGGGATGAAATGGACGGTGCGTACGCACAACCGCTCGATGTTCCGGCGCTCGCGGCCATCGCCCATGTTTCAGAGGCGCATTTCATCCGCACCTTTCGCGCGACCTTCGGCGAGACCCCGCACCGGTACCTCCAGCGCCGGCGGGTCGAGCGAGCGATGTTCCTGTTACGTGCCACCGATCGCAGTGTGACCGACGTCTGCCTGGACGTCGGCTTCAACAGCCTGGGCACCTTCAGCCGCAGCTTTCAAGAGATCGTCGGCGAATCGCCGACCACCTACCGTGCGCGCGGCCCGATCAAACCCGTCCCGACCTGCTTCGCGATGGCCTGGACAAGACCGAGCAGTTTTGGAGAAGACCGTACGAGAAACATCGTCTAGCGTGGGACACGACATCAATCCCACTTTCACGGAGGTTCACAAATGTTCAACGCTCTTCTGATTTCATCGATCTACGTACTCGACCAGGACAAAGCGCTCGACTTCTACGTCGGCAAGCTTGGTCTCGAGGTCAACACCGACCAGGACCTGGGATTCATGCGCTGGCTGACAGTTAGCGTTCCCGGCGATTCACGCCAGATCCTGCTGGAAACTCCCGGCGCGCCCGCGCTCGATGCGAAGACGGCCGCGCAGGTTCGCGAAATGGTGTCCAAAGGCGCGACCGGCGGGCACCTGTTCTTCACCACCGATGACTGCTGGAAGACCTACAAAGAGCTCCGGGCGAAAGGCGTCGAGTTCACAGAGGAGCCGACGGAGCGACCCTACGGCATCGACTGCGGACTGCGTGACCCGTTCGGCAACCACATCCGGTTCTCCCAGCCGCTGCAGGTCTCGACGACAACGGCTGGCGCCGCAAAAGTCAGCCGGTAAACTTTCGCGCAACGATTGAGCTCGCAGGCAAGACCGCTACCGGCATCGAGTTGCCGGCAGCGGTTGTTGCCAAGCTGGGGCCGAGCACTAAACTGGCCGTCAAGGTCGCCTTCAACCGCTACACGCTGTCTGGTTGTATCGATGATGCCGGTGTTGTCGCCGGTCAGAAGGTCGACTCGATGTCGAGCTCGACAGAGCGCCCTGCGAGGTCACGGTGCCGGCCGACCTCGCGCGCCGTGGGTCGTGACGCAACAACTAACCCTTCTCGAGGGATTGTCCTCCAGCAACAAGAAGCGGATCGTGATCTCGATTCAGGCCGCCAAGACAACGCGTTGAAGCGGCAGTCATCAATCCAGATAGCCGATCTTCTTGAGGGCGCCGATCGCCGCGTCAAGCTCCACGCGCAATTGAGCCTCGTCGATTTGGTGCGAATCTCGATCAGCAGCCGGAGTGAAGCTGTCCATAGCCGTGTCGATATTGCTCAGGTACTTGCCCGGTGGTCCGTCAAACGTTTCGCCTTCGTCCATCATCTGACGCCGGCGCTCCCAATACTCCAAGTCCATCTGCCATGGGTCGCCCCGAGTGTTCATCCAATCCAACACCGGACGAAGAAGCCGCTCGACCGCTGATCGATCGGTGCTCAAGTCAGCCCCCGTCACCGCCGAGCGGCGAGGACCAGTTTGCGGTCGGTGAACGATTGCACCTTGCCCTCGGCGGTCACGATTTCGAGGTCGCGGACGGCGGACGCCGGAGCGTTAACGAAGCGGCTACGAACTCGTTGCTGCGTCGCGGCGTCCTCTCCACCCCGCTCGAGCCAGGGCTCGAAGTCGTGGGCTTTTCGGACCACCTCTTGTTTCTCGATGTGCAGGCCGGCTCCTTCACAAAACGCGATCCACTCGCCCTTCGTATGGATCCGGCGATGGGTCGGGTCGCGTAACGACTCAACTTCATCCTGATACGCGGCGCTTTCCGCGTTCTCTGGGGCCGTCGTATCAATGAAGATGAAAATCCCGCCGGGGCGGAGCACGCGCGCCACCTCGCTCATGGCGCGCGCGACGTCGTCGAAATGATGCGCCGCGAGCCGCGTGGTGACGACGTCGAAGCTCGCCTTCGGGAAGGGGAGCTGCTCCGCGCTCGCCCGGACGAACTGTGCGTTCCACAGGTCCGCCGTTTGAAAGAGGCGTCGGGCCTGTGCGAGCATGGCGTCGACCGGGTCGGTGAGGACGACCTCGGCGAGGCGAGGCGCGAGCGCGAGGGCCGTATGGCCGGCACCGGTACCGATGTCGAGCAGGCGTTCCTTACCGGTCGGAGACGCGTACTCGACGACCAGCTCGAGCTCGCGGCCACCCTTGTGCTCGCCCGTGGCGTAGGCCTCCGCGGCCTTCTCCCAACGTCCGGCGGTGCCGCTCACTCGATCAGCTTAGGGCGACGCTGTCCAGGACCTGCTTGACCAGGGTCGAGCTGGGGTCGGCGGTGAAGAAAGAGAACTGATAATTGCGTCCCTTCGTGTGGACGTAGACCGCCGTCATATACGGCCAGCCCTGATCGGGGCGACCCCAGGCGGAGGCGACTTTACAGCTATCGAGGGCGACTCGCGAGACCTGCTCGTTGACCGGGTTGACGCTCCAGACGGCAATCGCGGCGGTGTGATCGGCGACCGGCGCGATGTCGGGGCGGAGCAGATCGGGCAGCTGCACCGTGAGGGTGTCCGATGTGGTCGTCTGCAGGACGAGGAAGGGCAGTTCGTCACCGGTCTTTGTGAACGTGGCCAGCGATGCGTTTGATGATGGAGAGAGCTGGTAGCTCTGTGGCAGCATCAGGCTCCAGCCAGAGCCACTCGCCGCGTGCAGTGCGGTCGTGACGACAAAGTCGGAGCGCACCCAACCCGCCTGTGTGCCCAGCATGACGTGATACCAGATGTTGCCGGAGGCATCGGGCGCGCGGCCATCGGCCGTAGCTTGCGTGCCTTGCGTCAGCGTCGCCAGCCGCGTGCTCGAGGCGCTCGCCGCGGACCGCAGATTGACGCCGAGCGGATCGTTGACCCAGATGGGAAACGGAAGGGGCAGCGTCGCAGGCGTGACCGCCGCGGGCGCCTTTGGCATTGGCAACGACGCGGGACAGGTGGTTGGGGATGCGTGCGGATCGACGCTTGTCGACGGTGATGGTAGAGGTCGGCTCGCCACGGCGTGGGTCTTATAGAAAGACGTGAGCGGCCCAGCCAGCAGGAAGGCCGCAACGGCGCCGATGACCATCAGGGGAATTAGGCGGAGAGCCGACCTCATGCCGATGGAACGCCCCAGCCGGGATCGCAGTTACGCGAGTGGCTTGCGGTTGGGAACTCCGGTTCGACGCGGAAAACCAGCCGGCGTGGCGCCCAGCTTGGGCACAACCAGAAGGGTGCCGACACCGTCTCCTGGACGCTCCAGCCGTGGCGACCCGCCGCCAAGAAGGCGTGCCGCAGGCTCGAGCAGGTGTGGATCGACGGGGCTGACTTGGGCAACGAGGTCTCCACCTGGTCTAACGAAGGGGAGGGCAAGCTCCAGCAGCACCGCCGGCGGCGCGGCAGCCCGCGAGATCGCCCGATCGAATTGCTCCCGGAGTGCCGGCTGGTGGCCAAGCTCCTCTGCTCGCCCTGCGGCTACCGCGACGTTCGCCAGTCCCATGGTGGCGGCGACCTGTTCGAGGAAGGCACATTTCCTGGTATTCGCCTCAAGAAGCGTGAACTGCACCTGCGGCATGGCGATCGCCATAGGTACCGCGGGCAGCCCGCCGCCGCTTCCGATATCGATCACGCGGCCGATTCCGGTCCACGGCACCGCCAGCAGGGCATCGCCCGCGGCAATCTGCGCCAGGACCTCTTCCATCGTGCGCGCGCCGGTGAGGTTGACAGCGCGGTTCCAATCGAGCAGCAGCTGGGCGTAGCGCTGGATTTCCGGCCCCACATCCTTACAATATGGCCATGCCGATCTACGAGTTCTCCTGCCTCAGCTGCCGTCACACCTTCGACGTCTTCGGCGGCTTCGCCAGTCGCGACGAGCGGCAGGTCTGCCCCGAGTGCGAGAGCACGAATACCAAGGCGATGTTCTCGACCTTCGCGGTGGTCGGCAGCAGCCAGGCCTCGACCGCATCGACCTCGGGTGGGTGCGCCTGCGGCGGCAGCTGCTCTTGCTCGAACTGATAACGCCGCTGTAGACACAGCCTCGCCCTTTCCCTCATGATTGTCGCCGTGGCGACCGCCGGCGAACCCGTCCGCCTTCGGGTCATGCCTCTCGGCGAATTACTGGACGAGTCCTTCAAGCTGTATCGTCGCCATTTCACGGTGATCGCGGGCGTGGCGCTGGTCATCATTTTGCCCGGCTTGATCCTGAGCCTGCTGTCGGGCTCCTTTCGGGCCAATCCGATCAGCTACTTGACGAGCCTCCTGCAGAACGCCAACAACCCCGACGAGCTGGCGAGGCTCCAGGCCCGCCAGCAGCAATACACGAGCTCGCCGCTCTATCTCCTAACCTTCCCGGTCGCCGCGCTGCTCTTTCCATTCAGTTATGGGGCGATCTACCGCGCGACGACGTCGCTGGCCGCCGGCAACCTGGAAACCGTGGGATCGGTCCTGATGGGGACGCTTCGTCGCTATTTCGCGATCTGGGGCGTGGTCCTCCTGACCTTCTGCGTCGCCGTCGGTTTCATCGGCATCGTGACCATCCCGGTCGTCATCTGGGTGCTGATACGCTGGTCGGTCGCGATGCCGGCGCTTTTTGCCGAAGGCATTGGCCCAGTGAAGGCGCTGGGGCGAAGCTGGAACCTCGTACGCGATAACTGGTGGCGCACACTTGGCATCCTGTTCATCGTGTCCATCATGCTGGGACTGATCCAGACGGCGCTGGCCGCACTCTTCGGTGGCGTCACGGCGGTGATTCCGGGTCTCAGCGACGACATCCGGGCCGGTCTCCTGACGACCGTGACGACGATCGTCGATGCCCTGGTCGGCGCGATCCAGCCAATCGCCATCACCATGCTCTACCTCGACCTGCGGGTGCGCAAGGAAGGTCTCGATCTCGACCAGCTTGCACGCCAGGCCGCTCCACCGGCCGCGCCGGCCTAACCGGTTGCACCGGGGGGCGTCGGCGCCGATCCTTCTGCTCTATCTCGGCGTGCTTCTCGCGTCGGGCCCCACGCCGGCATCCGCCAGCTCCGCTGACGATTACGCCAACGCGGTCCATCGCGCCCTCACGCTGGTCCAGTTCGCCGAGCGCGGCGATACGCCATCGGTCCAACAAGCGATCGATGTGCTTGCCGGGGGCACCGGGAATAGTCAGCCGGAGATCCTGCTTGACCTGCGCCGGAACCCTCCCGATCTTGCCGACGCCGACCAGCGCCTGCAAGCCCTCTACGCGACGCTGCAATCACGCGTCGATACGCCCAACCCGAGCCAGGCCACACAGCAATTGCAGGCCATCCTGTCGCAGCCGCGCTACTCCGGTCTCAGCACCGGGCCATCGATACCCGAGCGGATCCTCGACTTTATCGTGCGTCGCCTCGGCGATTTGATCTCGTGGCTGGGGGTGGGCGGACTGCACCTCAACATCCCACTCTGGGTCTGGCTGGCCATCGGGCTGGCGGCCGTGATCGGCATCATCGCCTGGCCGATCCGTGGCGGACTCAGCCGAGGTGGACGTGAGGCGAGGTTACGAGCGGCTGGCCCGATGACGCGCCGCCGCCTCGACTTCTTCGGCGACGCCGACCGGTTGGCGGCCAGCCACGATTACGTCGCGGCGATCAAGGCGCTCGCAGGAGGCGTCGCCGTCCACCTCCGCGGCGAACATGCCTGGGACCACAGCCCCCTGACCGTGCGCGAGCTCTTCCAGCAGTCCGACCGCGCCGAGGCCCTGCGGCCGCTGCTGCTCTCCTTCGAGGAGGCGAGCTACGGCCATCGGACGCCCGACGCCGACACCTATGGTCGTGCCGCCGAAGCGGCGGCGCCCTACCGGGGCACGGCCGCATGAAGGGTCGTGGCTGGATCGCGCTGGGCGCGATGGTCGTGCTGGTATTCCTGCTCGTGCTGCTGCGAGGCAGCGGGACGCAGGGCCAATCCCCCGACCATGCCTCGACCAGCGATGCCCCCGACGGGACCTCCGCACTCCGCGCCTACGCCAGTGCGCTCGGCCACTCGAGCGGATCGGTCGAAGGCGTCTTCAACCTGGCAGCGTCACCCGGCCTGCTGTTTGTGTTCACCCCGACCAACGGATTCAGCGCGGCCGAGGTCCAGCAACTGAACAGCTGGATGCAATCCGGAGGCGTCGTGGTTTATGCCGCAGAAACGGGCGATCCGCAGCTGGACACCCAGTTTGCGTTGCTCCGCACGGCAACCAACGTCACCGCTAAGGCGCATGCCGCCGCACCCATTCTGGGCGGGGTCGGAACGGTCGACGGCGCTGACGCGGCCCATCCCTTCAGGCCGACCGCGGCGCAGGTCCCGCTGCTTCGCAACGATGCGGGTGACGTGCTCGCGGTGCGGCAGGACGTCGGCCGAGGCCAACTGGTGGCGCTCGCCGATCCGCTGATCCTCTGCAATGGATATCTCGGCACGCCCGACAACGGTCGGTTCGCCGCCGACCTGTTGGCGATGACGCCGGCCGGTGGCCAGGTCTGGTTCGACGAGTTTCATCACGGTGCGGCGGCGACGGCATCGCCCGAAACGGCATGGATGACGACCCCGTGGGGCATCGCGCTGGTGGCGGTGGTCATCATCGCCTTCGTGGGCCTGGCTCTCCGCGGCCGAGCGTTTGGCCCGCGCATCCCATTGCGCGCTCGCGAGGATCGTTCGACGGCAGAGTATGCGGTGGCGGTCGGCAGCCTCCTCCATCGCGCCGGTGCCCGGCGGGTTACGCTGGAGACCTTGCTCTCCGCTACGCGCCGCGCCGTCGCCCAACGGATTGGTCTCGGCGGCGACGTCCCCAGTGATCGCCTGAACGCCACCATCGAACAGCGCGCACCGGCAGCGGCGGCCGAACTGGCCCGTGCCGAGCGCGACATCGACACCGCCACTCGCAGCGAAGCGGAGGTCCTCGATATGGCCCGCCGCCTGCATGACCTCGCCTATCCGTTACTGAAGGAGTCCGCATGAAAGCCGCCGATTTCTACGCGCGTTTTCGCTCGGAGGCATCGAAGGCGGTCGTCGGCCAGGACGACGCGGTGCGGCTTTGCGCGATCGCCCTGATCGCGCAGGGGCACGTCTTACTCGAGGGTGTTCCGGGCGTCGGCAAAACGCTGTTGGCCAAGACGATCGCGCGGCTGCTCTCGTTGGAGTACGGACGCGTGCAGTTCACGCCCGACCTGATGCCCTCGGACATCGTCGGGACATCCGTCTACGACTTGCAGTCGCGGTCCTTCCGCATCCGGAAGGGACCGGTCTTCACCAACATCCTGCTGGCCGACGAGATCAACCGCGCGCCGGCCAAAGTGCAGGCGGCCTTGCTGGAGGCGATGGAGGAGCACGGTGTCAGCCTCGAGGGTGTGCAACAACCGTTGCCCGACCCGTTCATGGTGCTCGCCACCCAGAACCCGATCGAGTACGAGGGGACCTACCCGCTGCCGGAGGCGCAGCAGGACCGCTTCCTCTTCAAGGCCTTCATGAACTATCCGACGCCCGAGCAGGAACTCGAGATGCTGCGGCGCTGGGATGCGGGCATCGAGCTCCGCGACCCCGCGAAGGCTGGCGTCGCGCCCATCGTCGAGGCCGCCGCGATCGTGGAATGCCAGGCGGAGGCGCGCAAGGTCACGGTCGATGAGCGGCTGCGCCGCTACATCATCGAGCTCGCGGTCGCTACCCGCCAGGCGGCCGAGCTGGTGCTGGGGGCGAGTCCGCGGGCCGAGGTGCTTCTGCTGCTGGCGTCCAAGGCGGCGGCAGCGTTCGAGGGCCGCGACTATGTCACACCTGACGACATCAAGGGCTTGCTTCGACCCACGTTCCGGCATCGGCTGTTGCTGCGCCCGGAGGCAGAGGTCGGCGGCCAGACCGCCGACAGCCTGCTCGACGCGGTGATCGCCCGCGTAACTCCGCCCCGATAGGGTACGGGCCGGCATGACGCTCCTCCCGCAGCGTCGGCTGCTGGCAACCCTGATCGCCGGGACGGTCCTCTTCCTGTTGCTGCTGCTGAGCCCGCTGTTGATCATTGCGCCGCTGCTCTACTACGCCGCGATGGCTGGTCTGCTGATCGCGGAAGCCGGCCGCCTCCCGAGCAAGTCCGGCTTCATGGCGAGTCGCGTCCTGCCCCAGCCCTTCTCGCTGGGCGAGGTGCAGAGCGTGCAGCTCCTGGTGGCGCACGCGGGCGCGGCCGGCTTGCCCGCCGAGGTCGCCGACCACGTCCCGGCCGACCTGCGTCCGGATCGCCGTGTGCTGTCCGGGGTTTTCGACGGCGACGGCCTGCTGCACGTGGAGTACACCGTCGAACCGCCCCATCGGGGCGCCTACCGCTTTGGTGCCGTCGACATCCGCTGCTGGCGGCCGGGTGGGTGGCTGATTCGACAGGTGCGGATCCGAGCGGACGAGGCGGCCGCGGTCTATCCCGACGTCCTTGCCATCAAGCGATACGAGCTCATGCTGCGCCGAGGCATGCGCATCATGGCCGGGCTTCGCCGGGCTCGGCCGCCTGGCGCGACCACCGCGTTTGCCGGATTACGCGATTACCTGCCCGGCGATGAGGTGCGACGCATCAGCTGGAAAGCGACGGCGCGTCGTGACAGCCCGGTGGTGATGGAGGTCGAGGCGGAGCGCGGCCAGCAGGCGATCATCGCCATCGATTGCGGCCGGCTGATGACGGCGCCGGCGGGACTCCTCAGCAAGCTCGACCATGCGGTCAACGCGGCGCTGCTGCTGGCCTGGGTGGCGCAGAGCCAGGGGGACCGGGTTGGCATGCTGACGTTCAGCGACGGCGTGCGCCGCTTCGTCGCGCCGCAACGCGGGCCGGCCCAGGTCACCCAGCTCAACAAGGTGCTCTATGACGTCAAGCCCGAGTACACCGAACCCGACTTTGCCGAAGCCTTCTCGCACCTCGCGCTGCGCGTCAGTCGCCGGTCCCTGGTGATCGTGCTCACCGACGTTCTCGACCCCGAGGCCTCGCGCGACCTGGTTGGCCACGCCATCCGCTTGAGTCAGCGGCACCTGGTGATGGTGGTGGCGATGTCGGACCCGGAGGTACTCGCCGCGCGCAACGCGCCTATCGAGCGGGTCTCCCGCGCCTACGAGTGGGCGGCTGCCGAAGAACTCCTCTCTGCCCGGCGGGCCAGCTTCGAGCAGCTCCGCCAGGGTGGCGTCCTTGGGCTCGACGTCGAGGCCGGTCAGCTGAGCCCCTCCCTGGTGGAACGCTACCTGGAGTTGAAGGAACGTGCGCTGTTATAGCGGCGAAGTGACGTCCAGTGAGGTCGTCTACCCGGCGTTCTTTTCAGGGTTCCGAGTTCGGCGCCCGGTCAAGAGCAGGTACGAGTAGAGCAGGACCCCGGTCGTCAGGCCGACCGCGACCTTGACGACGGTGGGCGCATCCGACGGGCTCAAGTTGCCCTCGATGAGCCCGGCGATGATCAGGAGCGGGGCGAGGCCGGCCAGGATGATCAGGGCGTTGCGCGACGCGAGCACGAGGGCGTCGCGACGCCGGTGATCGCCCGGCAGTAAGACGGACCATCCCATCATCAGGCCGCAGGCTCCGGCCGCGACCACGACCGACAGTTCCAGGACACCGTGGCCGACGACGAAGTCGAGCAGGCCGGGCGCGATGCCGTAGGCGTTGGTGAGGCCGAGCAGGCCGCCCAGCTGGATCCCGTTCGTCATCAGCAAATAGATGGTGGGGAGGCCCAGTAGAACGCCGAAGGCGAAGGCGAGGATCGAGACGTTGATGTTGTTGGCCATGATCACGCCCGACATCAGCGGCCGCTGGTCGACCGGGATCTGGGTCCAGAGGTGATGGCTACGCACCAGTTGCACCAGCTCGGCGGGCACCAGCGCATAGGCGAGCTTCGGATCGAGCGTGATGGCGACGAACGCCACTAGGGCCGGTCCGAAGAGGAGGAGCGCCGCGGCAATCAGGTAAGGGGCGGCGTCGCGGTACGTTTGCGGCAGGGTGCGCCGGTAGAAGATGGCGATTCGCTCGCCGAGGTTGCCGCCCTGGCGATAGACCGCGGCGTGTCCCCGGGCGACGAGGCCGTTGAGGTAGGTGGCGACTGGCTCCGTTGGCCAGTCGCGCTGTGCCCGCGCGAAGTCGGCCGTTGCCCGTCGGTAGAGGGCGGCCAGTGAGAGCACTTCAGTGGCGCGCAGCCCGCCGACCCGGCTCGTGCCGGCGCGGGTCAGCAGTTTTTCCAGGCGATCCCACTCCCCGCGCCGGCGGCTGACGAATTCATCGGCGCGCACCCATCCATCATGACGGACGCCGCGGCGGGTTCTTGTCGCAGAACTGCGACGCGCTCTCGCAAAATCGCCGGTAGAGTGAGAGCGTGCACCCGCCCGACCGCTCCGACGATCTCATCATCTCGACGCCGGAGCGAGTGGCGTTCCAGTACGAGATCGCCGGCATCGGCAGCCGTTTCCTGGCACAGATCCTCGATTCGCTCGTCATCACGGTGATCCTGATCGCGATCACCATCCTCGCCGCCTCGTTGGGCGGCATCTTCGGGTCCGGGGGGTTGGCGATCCTGATCGAGATCATCCTCGGCTTCATCCTGCTGGCGGGCTACTTCCTGGTTAGCGAGGCCGCCTGGAACGGGCAAACCCTCGGCAAGCGCGCCGCCCGCCTGCGGGTGGTCGGCGATCACGGCGAGCCTGTGACCCTCGGGCAGGCCGCGATTCGCAACCTGGTGCGAATCGTCGACTTCCTCCCCGTCTTCTATGCCATTGGCATGCTGACCCTCTTCATCAACGGCCGTGGCAAGCGGCTGGGAGACTTCGCGGCGGGCACGCTGGTGGTGCGTGATCGCGAGCGCGTCAGTCTCTATGACCTGTCGAGTGCGCCGGCCGGCGAGGTCGCGGCTCCGCCACCTGCCGCCTCGATCTGGGCGACGCCCACGCCGACGTCGACGACCTTGTCGACCCCGACCCCAACGATTGGGCAACCGGTGTTGGATCCCGGACTACGGCGACTGGTGGTGGCCTACGCCGCTCGTCGCGAGGCGCTACCGGTGGCGCGGCGCGAGGCGCTCGCCCAGAGTGCGGAACCCGCGTTGCGGCGGGCGCTGCCGGACGTCGTGGCAACCGCCGGCCCGCTGGCGGCGCTCGACCAGCTCGCCGAACGTGAGGGGATCTCGCCGTACCGGCCGATGCATCATGGGGCCTCGAGCGCCATGACCTGGGGCGTGACCACCCTGATTTTCTTCTGGATGCCGCTGATCGCGATCCCCACCGGGATCCTGGCCATCGTGTTCGCGAATGGTGCGGTTCGGGAAGTCCGCGCAGCGCCGAATCGCTACCAGGGCGATGATCGGGCGAAGACCGGCCGGCTGCTCGGCATCATCGGGCTGTCGGTCTCGTCGGTCGTCCTGGTGTTATTCCTGATCGGGATCGTCTTCCGAACCGGCTAGCCCGATTAGAGTCGCTGTCGGCCGGCGATCCCTGTCTCGAGTGGATGCCACCATTCCACCCGAGATTCACCGAGCTTCCAGCAGAGGAATACGGTCTCGCCCCCACGCTTGTGGAGGAAGTCGATCAGTCCAATGCTTGGGTCGCGAAGCACGATGCCCCAGTCCGCCAGCTGGCGCAGGTCGGTCTCGAGTGTCTTCGTCAAGGTGGACAGATGACGCCCCGGCAAGCCGCCGCCATTCTGGGCCGCCTTCTCCCGCACCGCGGCAACGGTCTTGTCCTTCGCCAGCTCCTCCTGGGTCTGCCGAATTCGCTCGAGCACGGATTTGAGCTTGGGAATCAGCGCGTTGGCCTCGTCCACCGAGTAGAACGTTTCGGCCACGTCGGCGCCTCAGGCGGCGGAAGTGGGGGCCATCGCGCGCAGCCGGGCCACCATCGCCGGCAGACGATCCAGCACCAGGTCGATATCGGCATCGGTGTTGCCCTTTCCCACCGATAGGCGAAGGCTGCCGAGCGCCCTCTCGCGCGGATAGCCGAGCGCGAGGATAACGTGGCTCGCTTCGAGCGAACCCGAGGTGCACGCCGACCCCGATGACGCAGCAATGCCTTCCATGTCCAGCTGCAGCAGCAACGATTCCCCCTCCACGCCCGCAAACAAGAAGCTGGCATGGTGCGGCAGGCGCTGGACCGGATGCCCGGTCAGTTCTGCGCCTGGGATCCGCCGAAGCACGCCCTCGATCAGGCGATCGCGGAGGGCGATGAGGTGCGCTGAGTTCTTGCTCATGTCACGGTGGGCGATCCCCAGGGCTTTGGCGAGCCCGACGATGCCCGCGACGTTTTCTGTCCCAGCCCGGCGGTTCCGCTCGTGTCCGCCGCCGCGCAACTGCGGCTCCAGCCGCACGCCGGAGCGCACGACGAGGCAACCAACGCCCTTCGGACCGTGGAGCTTGTGTGCCGACATGGAGAGGAGGTCGACGCCCAGCTCGTCGACGCGCACGCGGATCTTTCCGGTCGACTGCACGGCGTCCGTGTGGAAGTAGGCGTCGCTGCGCTCCCGCGTCACCGCGACCAGTTCTTGAATCGGTTCGATGGTCCCGACCTCATTGTTGGCGTGCATGATGCTCACCAGGATCGTGTCGGGTCGCAGTGCCTCGCCGAGCGCCCGCGGGTCGACCAGGCCGAAGCGGTCGACGCGCAGCCGGGTCACCTCGAAGCCGTCTCGCTCGAGCGCCTCTGCGGAGCGAAGCACCGCATCGTGCTCGATGGTCGAGGTGATGACGTGCCGGCCGCGGTCAGCATTTCGTTCGGCGATCCCACGGAAGGCGAAGTTGTCGCCTTCGGTGCCACCCGAGGTAAAGATGACTTCCTTCGCGGCGACACCGTAGAAGGCCGCCACTTCATCGCGGGCCTGATCGATCGCCTGGCGGGCGCGTTGTCCCAGGCCGTAAACGCTCGAGGCGTTGCCGAACTCCTCGGTTAGGTACGGCATCATCGCTTGGAGGACCTCGGGGTCGAGCGGCGTGGTTGCCGAGTGGTCGAGGTACACCATCGGCACCAATCTTAGAAGTCCCCTCCCCCTTTGGGGGAGGGCAGGGTGGGGGCGGTCAGGACGCCGAAGACTGCTGGCGGTACGGACGCCAGCGGACAAGCTCCTTGATCGGGCCGTTGAAGGCCTTCATGTATTCGTGGACGTCGAGCATCTCGTCACTGCTGATCGGCCCCTCGCTGGCGGCCTTGGGCAGACCGTCCGGATGCTTGGCTTTCCTGAGCAGCAGGACGGCGACGAAGCTGACGCCGCAGTTGGCGCAGGTGACTTCAACCGTGCAATGCCCGTCGTCCTCGTTGAGCAGCTTCACCTGGCAGTCGGCGAGCGCCTGGGAGCAGGCGAGGCACTTGTAGTTCTTGGCCCGCTCCTTGATCAAGGCGATCAGGTTCATTGGTTTTCACTATAGTCGGCAGTTGCGCGGCGGCAAAGCCGCCGCTTCGGGTTCAGCCTCCGAGCCGGTAGATTCGGATGTAGGGGCCGGGCCGGACCCAGCCGCCGTAGCCGGCGAGCGGCACATAGTAGGTATCGATCGGGTCGAAGACGCTATCCGGACAGCCGGCCGTCGGCGCAAAACTCGCCAGCGGCGGTCCCTGGGCCTGGAGCGCCCGCTCGAGCGGGCTGTCCACCCCGCAACCGGTCCCCGGCGTTTCGTAGCCGACGACCACATAGGAAATTCCCTCGCTTCGAAAGCTGTCGAGCGACGTCAGCTGGAGGTCGTCGTGGGTCAACTCATGGATGGTGTACTGCGTCTCGAGCCGGCTGTCGAGAAAGGACGCGACGTAAAGATCGGTCGCGCCGTGGCTGTGTTCGCCGCTGTCGATCATCGCCTGGTCGTGCGCCGGACCTGCCATGTAAGGGACGGCGGCCCGGCTGCCGGCGGGCACGTGCTGGGCCAGCCAGTCGAAGGCGAGCGTGCGCGTGTCCGTCTGCTGGATCAACAGGTCGTAGCGAATGTCGTGGGCCAATGGCGCCACCGCGATCAGGACGAGCGCCACGGCGAGCGCCATTACACGCGGCCTTTTCACACCGGGGCCGCTTATTTGCGCCGTCCGATCGACGAGCCACGCCAGGGCGCGCCCGCCAAGCAGGAGCAAGAAGGGGATCATCGGGTCGGCATACCGGAAGAACACGGACCCGCCCGCGCCGATCAACAGAACGTAGACCGCGAGAAAGGCGAGGATGACGAGGTCGGCCGGTTGCCGCCGGCAGGCCGCAAAGGCGACGCCGGCGATCGCCAGCAGCACCAGCACCGGGTCGAGGCCAAACCAAAGGGCGAGGCTGAGCTGCACCCAACCGATCGCCGGTGCCGTCGCTTTGCCGAGGTGCTGAAAGATGTAGCCGATGCCGTGCTGCGTCATCCCGGGGTCGAGCACCAAAAAGGGCGAGGTGATCGCGAGGGTGACGATCCCGACAGCGGCAATCAGCGCCAGCCGCGGGAGGATTCGCGGCCAGGCCGTGCGCTCGGCTCGCGCCCGCAGCGTTTGAGCCGCGGCGATGCCCGCGAACACGAGCGCCCCGTTGTATTTCAGGCTGGCGGCCACGCCGAGTGCGATCCCGTTGAGCAGCAAGGGCCGAACGCCGCGGGCCTCGATGGTGCGATAGGCGATGTAGAGCGCGGCGACGCAGGCGAGGGTCAGCGGCACGTCGAGCGTGGCGAAGTGACTATCGCGGACGTGGAGGAAGGCGACCGCAAGCGCCGAGGCTCCGAAGAAACCCGCCAGCCATCCGTACGCGCGGCGGCCAAACTCGAAGACGAGCAGCACCGTCAGGCTGCCCAGCAGGGCGTCCAGCACGCGAACCCCCAGATATCCAGAGGCCGGGTCCTGGACGAGCCCGATCAGGCGGAAGGGCGCCAGCCACGCCGCCGCGACATAGAAGTAGAGGTGAGGCCAGTCGGCGAAGTGGGGATCCAGGATCCCGTGGAAGATGCCCATCGCGCGGCCCACGGTGACGTCTTCGTCCGGACGGTAGAGGGCGGGCAGCCCAAAGTTGATCCCCCATAGGCGGAGCCCGGCGGCGACGACGAACAGTCCGGCCACCGCGGCGGCGGCGACGCCGGGCGCGCGGTCCGGGTTAGCGGCCGACGAGGTCCGGCCGGGTGGGGCCGTAGAGGTCGACCGGAACGGGCGTGGCCTCGTGCTTCTTGGACTCGAGCTTCTTCACCGCGTCGATGGCGGCGGTCGTCGCATCACCGACCGCGGTGGTGATCTGCCGCGTGAGTTGTGAGCGCACGTCGCCGGCCGCGTAGACGCCCGGAAGGCTGGTCTGCATCGTCGCGTCCGTCACCAGGAATCCCAGCGGGTCGTGTTCGACGTGGTCCCGGTGATCGAAGAACTGGACGTTGGGTTGAAACCCGATGAAGACGAAGAGCCCGGTGACCTTCAGCGGACGGGTTTGGCCGGTGACGACGTCCTTCAAGGTGATCTCCTTGACCTGGCCGTCCTCACCCTTGACCTCGGCGACGATGGTGTTGGTGATCAGCTCGACCTTGGGGTTCTTCTGGGCCGCCTCGATCAGGATGGCCTGGGCGCGAAACTTGTCGCGCCGGTGGATGATGTAGACCTTCTTGGCATAGCGCGTCAAGAAGACGCCTTCCTCCAGCGCCGCGTCGCCGCCACCGACGACCGCGACCTCCTCCTCTTTGAAGAAGGCTCCGTCACAGACGGCGCACTGCGAAACGCCTCGTCCCTGGAACTCGGTCTCGCCCGGGATCCCGAGCTTCTTGGGCTCGCCGCCGGCCGTCAGGATGACGAAATCGGCGGTGTACTCGCCGTCCTCGGTCTGCACCACCTGCTTGTCGCCGCGCCGTTGGATGCCGGTGACACGAGCCGTCTCGAGGTCAACGCCGAACTTGACGGCCTGGTCGGCCATGCGCTGCGCCAGCTCAGGGCCGGTGATGTGATCGAAGCCCGGATAGTCCTCGATCGCCTCGGTGTTGAGCAGCTGTCCACCCGGCGCGCCGCGCTCCAGCAGCACGGTCTTGACCCGCGCCCGACCGGCGTAGAGAGCGGCGGTCAGGCCGGCGGGTCCACCGCCGATGATGACGACGTCGTACTGCCGGTCCTTTTCCATCGCTTGCGAATCTCCCATGTTATCTAAGCCCTTTCCTGCCTTCAGTATTCCCAGATTGGGCTCCGCTCGAACAGACCCACATTACGGGCGGTTGCCACCCCGTAACCCCCGGCGGTATATAACTGCGGAAGCGGATGCGTGAGGACGAGAGAACCGGCGCCGCCGTCGCTTCCTCCGGGAAGATCGTACCGCTCGCCCGCCCCGACGCGCCCCACGGTCAGGATCACCTGACCTGGGCATACCAAACGCATGTCACAGCCATTTACCAGTACATCTACGGTCGGGTCGGTAACCGTCCGGACGCCGAGGACCTCACCGCCCAGGTGTTCGTGAAGGCGATCAACGGCATGCGCAACGATGTCTCGGTTCCCGAGCTGCGCAGCTGGCTCTATCGCGTTGCCCAGACGACGCTGGCCGACCACTGGCGCGAGTACTACGCGGAGGGCGCCGATGAGCTCGAGGACGACGTGACCAAGCCGCCCGCGCCTCGCGAGAATCCCGAGGCGGTTCAGCGGGTGGACTCGCTGCTCGCCACCCTCCCCGAGAGTTACCGTCGCGTCCTCGAGTTGCGCTTCCTGCGCGGCTATTCGGTGCGTGAGACTGCCCAGGAGCTGAACCTCAGCGAGACCAACGTCAAGGTGCTCCAGTTCCGCGCGCTGAACCGGGCAGGTCGGGAGCGAGGGAGGCCGTCGTGAACGACGATCCCGAACAGCTCGATCAGCACGTCGAGGACCTGTTGCAGGACCGTCGTCCGGAGCGCACGCCGTTGCCTGACGAAGACGCGCTGCGAGCGCGGCAGACGGCCGCCATGCTCCGCGCGGCCAAACCTGGAGCCGGTCTCCCGTCGAAGGAGTTCCTGGAGCGCATGCAGGGATCGATCCGGGAATTGGTCGATGAGCGGTCCGCCCATCCGCAACCCGCAGCGCGCCCCAGCCGCCGCTCCTTGCTGCTGACAGGTGCCGGCGGCATCGCCGCGGGTATCGCGGCCGTGCTTGGAATCCAGCAGGTTGGCAGGCCGGCGCCAAAACCAGCCACCGCACAGGGCCCGCTTGTCGAGAAAAACGGCAGCTGGAAGCCGGTTAAAGCCATTGCCGAGCTGCCCGAGAACACCCCGGTCGCCTTCCGTTCGGGAGCGATCGAAGGGTTTCTGACTCGCAATGGCAGCCAGGTCACGGCACTGTCGGCGGTCTGCACCCATATGGGCTGCATCCTCAACTACAGCAAGTTCCGCGATCGGTTCGAGTGCCCTTGCCACGGCGCGACCTTCGAACGAGATGGCCAGCCGACCAACTACGCCAGCCCACTCGCGCCGTTGCCGTCACTGCAGGTCAAAGTCGACAAGGGCCAGGTCGAAGTCTTCACCGTCTGATCGTTCCCCTCCGCCTCTGGGGGAGGGTAGGGTGGGGGCCGTAACCCATTGCCGTACGAGGATGTAGTGACGAAAGCGGTACGGACGATCGCGATGATGGCGTTTTTCGCAACCGTGCTCGCCGCGTGCGGCGGCCAGGCCAATGGTCCCGCGGCAACCGCATCACCCAGCCCAACCGCTACACCAACCCCCACGACCACGCCTACCCCAACCGCGGCGGCCGCGCCGGTCCTCCTGGCCCAGAGCGTGGGTACCGTGGGAACGATCCTGGTCGCCGCATCCAACATGCATACCGTCTACACCTTCGACAGCGATAGCCCCGGCGCGAGCAACTGCAACGGTGGGTGCGCGGCCATATGGCCGCCGATGTCCATCGCTAGTGGGACGACGCCGACCGGCGGCCCTGGGGTGACCGGGCAACTGGGCACCATCACCCGTGGCGACGGCTCGATGCAGGTGACGTACAAGGGCCTGCCGCTCTACTTCTTCCACAGCGACAGCAAGCCAGGCGACACGAAGGGCAACTACACCGGCTGGAGCCTGGTCAAGCCTTAGCCCACAGCTACTGCACCGTGGCGCTGTCCAGTAACTGGGCGATCACCGACGAGCTCGGCTCGTCCACCAGGAAGACGAAGTCGTAGTAACGCGCGGTCGTGGTGACCCTGACCTCGTGGACGACCGCCGGACAGCTGCCGGCGAGCTTGATGCCGAACACGCGGTCGGTGGCGGGAAGGTCGCCGACGAGCACCTGCTCAGTCGGCCGCGAGGTCCAGGTGGACCGACTGGGCAGCCCGGCCGGCACGATGGTCTCCGCCGGCGCCTGGTCCTTGGCGCCGCCCTCGACGTACAGCAATGCGAGCGGCCCATTCTTGTAATGCGCCTCCGCCTTCCCCGATGCGACCGATTGAAACTGGTAGCCCGTCGGCAGCCAGATTTTCAATGAGTCGGTCGAGGCCGGACTGATCGGATAGTTGGTCGTGTAGCGGGCGGTCAACCAACCCTCCCGACCGTCGCTCAGCAAGATTCGATACCAGGTGCTCCCATCAGGATTGGCCTGTTCGCCCTGAACGTTCAGCTGCGTTCCGGTGGCCAGCGTTGTCAGGCGGGTCGCCGAAGCCGAGGCGGTGGCCCGAACGTTGACGCCATCCGAGGCGTGAACCCAGGCGCTTCGCGGGATCGTCTTCGCTTGTTCGGTCCGGCGGACGGTGACGTCTGGACACGTGGCCGCGGCGGCGGACGGCGTGACCAGCGAGTGCGAGCCGGCTAGCGACAGGGCGACATGATGGTCCCAGGGCCTGGTCACGGCGAGCCCGACCTCGGCGCCTAACAGCACAAGAACCAGGCCCCATGCGGCCACCGCAAGCTTGGTCACGGTCCTAGCCCCGTCCCGGGTTGTCGGGCGTCGCGGTCACGGTGGCGGCGTTGGACTGCTGGGCGCTGACGTTATCGATCGAGCACGTCACGGTGGTCGTCGCGTTGTATGTCACGTCCGGCACGACCTGCGTCTGGCAACGTCCGACCACCTGTCGAGAGGCCATGTCCGTCATCGTGAACGTGATGGTGGATGGTGCCTGCGCATGAACGAGCCCGCCAAGATTCTTGAGCAGGGCCGAAACAAGACACGGCGAGCCACACCCCGAGGTGTCAACCGACACCACCGTGTAAATCGGCGGCAGCGTCGACAGGTTGGAGAAATCAATCACGTCGGTAGGGGCCGAGATCACGAAGTTGCTGTTGTAGTTGACGAAGCTGAGGTCGGCATCGCGGATACCGTCAACGACGACGCCATGCTGCAGGCGCACCCCCAGCACCCGGTAGGGGGCCTGTGCGCTGATGAACACGTCTCCGCGTGCGCCCGAAAGGAGGACCGCATCGACGCCATTCACCGATACGTGATCGGTGCGCTTGGTGACCGCCTGTCCGAGGAAGGTCGATCGGAAGGCATTTCCATCAGTAAGGTCGGTGAGCTGGGGAATCTGGGCGGCCGAGCCCGTCCACCAACCATTTCCCGCCGCCTTCACAAAGCTTCGAGAAACGAGGTCGCTGCCCATGTGCGCAGACAAAAACTCCTGCCCGCGAAAATAGGCCTTGTTGCCAAGGATGATCGCCTCGAGCTTGACATCGCCCGCCGTGACCGTGAGATGCTCCGAGCCCGGCCGATGCACCTGCATGTCCATCGACCACTGGTTGGTTCCATCGCTATACGACCCGGTGATCTCGAAACTGTCGGCCGCGGTCAGGGTGCCGGTGGCGCCGCTCTCGAGGCTGCGCGTCGTGGGCAGGGCGAGACCGAACGGAAGATCGCAGGCGGAGAGCGAAGCAACGACCGCGGCTCCGACTAACCCGGCCCGTACCCGATCCGAGACACGCAACGGCGAGCGAAACGCTGACACAGCCCTGGAGATGTAACGCCCTGGCCAGTTCAACCGTTACTCCGCCGTGAGCGCCAAGCGCCGGGCGGTCCGCCTGTTCGGCCGCCAATACGCCGTCATTCTCCCCAGCATCCGCGACCCACGCCTCCACGTCGCCGCCGTACTGATCACGCTGCAAGTACTGGGCCAGACGGTCCTCGGCTTCCGGCTCTCGGTGGCGCAGATTCTCATCTGTCTCGCGACCGGGGCGCTGATCGAGTTCGTCGTGGCCTTCTTCAAAGACAGCGCCATTATGTGGCCGGCGAGCGGATTGCTAACCGGCAACAGCACGGCCTTCATCCTGCGAACGCCCGGCACGCTCCACGGCCAATGGTGGAGCACGCATGGCATCGGGATCTTCATCGGCGTCGTCGCCGTCTCGATGGCTTCGAAGTACTTGATCCGCTGGCGTGGGCGCCACATCTTCAACCCCTCGAACCTTGGCCTGGTGATCGCCTTCGTCGCGCTCGGCCCCAAGTTAACGGAGCCTCAGGATCTCTGGTGGATCCCGCCCGGGCCGTGGCTGGTTGTGACCTACGCGATCCTGGTGATCGGGGGACTCTTGATCGCGTGGGAACTGCGATTGCTCGGCCTCGAGCTGGCCTTCATGGCCGGGTTTGCGGCCTTCACGGCCGTGGCGCTCGCGCTGGTGCCCGACCATTGCATGGTCGCCAGCTGGCATGTGGCACCGATGTGCGGACGCGAACTCTGGCAGATCCTGGTCACTTCGCCCGAACTCCTGGTGTTCGGTCTCTTCATGGTCCCCGACCCGAGGACGGTTCCCGACGGCGCCGTGGCCCGTGTGGCGTTCGGCCTCGTCGTGGCCATCCTCGCAGTGCTGTTGATCGGCCCGACGACGCTCGAGTTCTGGACCAAGACCGCGATCCTGGCCAGCCTCGTGATCGCCTGTGCCCTGCGCTTTGCACTGGCGCGCTTCCTGTCGCCACTCGAGGCGCGCGAACGGCAGCGGGCTGGGATGCGTCGCCTCAGCTGGCGTCTGCCCGCTGCGCTCGCAGTCGGCCTGCTCTTCGTTGGAACCATTCCCGTGGCTGCGGACCTCTCGACCCACAGTCCCGTCCCGGCGGCCGGGCTCGCCGACGGATCGACGCCAACCCTGCCACGCACCGTTGGTGCCGGTCCCGACGTGGCCAGCTGGGTATCAACCGCGGCCGGCGCCGCTCTGCCGCCGCCACGAAACTCGGGACCAGCCTCGGCATCGGCACAGCTCTATATCCTGCCAACGATTCCGACGGTGACCCTTGCGCCCAACGTGATCGCCTTCGATCAGTCCGCCACGCGCAACGCCGACAAGTGGGCGCATGACGTCGTCCTCGACCTCATCATCGAGTCCGAGGCCCGGCGTGCGCACGATTTGCGGCTGGCAGAGAGCGGCGCCACGGGCGACGCGCTCACCGAGTTCGTCGATGTCATCAAGGGGGACATCAGCGGCGGAAAGATCATCCAGAAGACGTACAGCTTCGACAAGGTCACGCTCAACCTCTACCTGCCGAAGTTCAGCAGCCAGGCATCGCGGCTGGTTGGGATTAACCTGCAGGGAACGAGCACCTTCATCACGAGAGACGCCTCGGGCACCGTGCTGTCCCAGTCGACCACGCCGTACTCGAAGAGTTGGGGTCTCGATACCTTCTCGAGCGCGAGCCACCAGCCGATCATCAACGACTACACGGACCTCGCCCCCGCCCCCTGAAGCGCGGGCACGTTGACCGGCCGAGGTGCCCCGTTATTGATTCGACAACGCGATCCAACCGGCGATCTGCGCCCGTGAATTGAAGCCGAGCTTGTTCAGGATGCCGCGCACATGGCTGTCGACCGTGCGTTCCGATATGAACAGCCTGGCGCCGATCTGCTTGTTGCTCAGCCCCTCGGCCACCAGCTGTGCGACCTCGGCCTCGCGTTTGCCGAGCAGATCGCGACCCTCGCCGTTCGCGCTCACAGTCGCGGCGACCTGAGCCGGCTCCCCAAGCGCCAGCCGGATCGCCTCATCGCGGCTCAGGCGTCTCCCCGCATTCATCTCCGTCTGAAACTTCGCCGCGCCGATGGCGGCCGTCGCGGATTCTTCCGCCATCGCAATCAATGGAGCGAGGATGGGAATGAGACGTGCCCCTGCCTGCGTCCGGACTGTCTCCGCGCCACCAAGGAGCTGCGCGGCGAGGCGGGCCTGGCCGGACCCGGCCGCCACGCAGCCCAGTCCGTCGAGCAACGCGTACTGTGCAACCCGGTCGTCGATCCGCTGCGCGATCTTCAGCGCTTCGGTGTAGTCGGCCCGGGCCTTCGCGAGATCCCCGGTGATCAGCGCCGTGCCCCCCGCGTTCAACAGCATCATCTCCAGGCTGTAGAGGTCACCGGCCTGACGACTGAGACGGACCCCCTCTGACGAAGCGGCTTTCACCTCCTCGATATCACCCCGGAAGAAACCGTCGAGCGCTCGAGCCTGGAGCAGCGAGATCCGGGCTGGAAACTCATCGAGACCCGCGGTGACGACCGCGCACTCATCGAGCAAGGGCCGGGCCGACCCGGCATCGCCGGCCAGGTTCTCGGCGATCGACGCCATCGACAGCCCCTGCGCGAGCAGGGCAGGCTGGCCGAGCTCTCGCGCTGTCACCATGGCTCGTTGGAGCGGCGGCCGGGCCGCGATTGGGTCGGCCTTCAGCACGGCAAGAAATCCGCGCAGGAAGTACGCCCAGAATTGGCCCTCCGGGTTTCCGGGACCGGCGGCCAGCAGCTCGTCGAGCCAGCGCACGCCTTCCGTGGTCGCGCGCGTGATCCAATACCACCCGATCGAGGTGGCGAGGTCGATGCCGCGGCGGGCGTCCCCGCGGGTGAGGCAATGCCGAAGGACGGCTCGGATGTTGTCGATCTCCAGGTCCATCCATTGGAGCCAGTCCGGAAGGCGGTAGCGAGCCTCGCCAACGGCCTGTTGGCATCTCGACCAGTAGTAGTCGGTGCATCGCTCTCCAACCACAATCTCCTCACCCGCCTCCCGGAGCTTGAGCACGGAATATTCGCGCATCGTCTCGTGCAGGCGGTAGCACGCGGCACCCTGAACGTCTTCTTTCATCACGAGTGACTTGTCGACCAGCGAGGAGAGCCGGTCCAGAGCCTCCTCGACCGGAACGTCATCGGAGGTGCACACCGCCTCGACGTCATCCAGGGTGAAACGCCCGGCGAACACGCATAACCGGCGCAGCAGCGCCCGCTCCGCAGCGGCGAGCAGCTCGTAGCTCCAGTCGATCGTGGTGCGCAATGTCTGATGTCGCGGCAGAGCGGCGCGGCCTCCTCCGGTGAGCAGACCAAAGCGGTCGTTCAAGCGATCCCGGATCTGCTCCACGGTCAGGACTCGAGTTCTCACCGCCGCCAGCTCGATCGCGAGCGGCAGGCCGTCGAGGCGCCGGCACAGATCCGCAACGGCGACCTGGTTCGCGTCCGACAATTTGAAGCGGCCCGAAGCAGCCGCGGCCCGCTCCGTGAAGAGCATGACGGCCTCGTTCTGCCCCAGCTGAGCAAGTGACTCTGACGCCTGAGCCGAGGGCAGTTCGAGCGGTGGCACGGGGACCACATGCTCGCCGGCGATCGCCAGCGGTTCGCGGCTGGTCAACAGCACGCGGACGCCCGGGGCGCCCTTGATCACCTCAGCCGCGACCTGGGCGGCGGAACCCAGGAGATGTTCGCAGTTGTCCATGAGCAGCAAGAGTTCCTTGTCCTTCAGGTAGGAGAGGAGCAGCACGAGCGGCTCGGTGAAGGCCTGATCGCGCAGGTCGAGCGCGGCCAGCGCGGCGTTGCTCACCAGGGCAGGGTCTCGAACGTCGGCCAGCTCGACCAACCACGCGCCGTCGCGGAAGCCACGGGCGAGTTGGGCCGCGATGCGGATCGCCAGGCGGGTCTTGCCAACGCCTCCCGGCCCGACCAGGGTGATCAGGCGGGCTGTGCTGAGCTTCTGGCGGACTTCGGCAAGCTCGCGCCGCCGCCCGATGAAGCTCGTCGCCTCAGCCGGCAGGTTGCCTGACCGGCGGGTGGGCCTGGCCATGCTGACAAGGACGTTACTACGGGTCCGAGTTACAGCCCAGCTCGGCACCGAGTCGGTAATTCCACGGATTTCGGCGTGCAGCCGGCTGCCTAGCCTGAAGAGCATGACGCGGGAGGTCTCGGCGCAGCGAGTGGAGGTGAGTTTCGTTGGCGCGCCGCCCGCCCAACAGATCAAGCGTGCGTCGGGAGTCAGCGAGGTTGAAACCGATGGCGCCACGTTGCGCTGCTTGGTCTGCGGCAGCTTTCAGCCATTTCTCGAAGCATTGCGCGGTCACGAGGTCATCAGCTTCAGGTCGATATCCACGGATCCCCAAGGAGGAAACCCATGGTAACCAGCTATCCGTTACAGTTCGACGTCGACTTTCCGACTCGGTCGCTCGATCGATTGACGACGGCCTTACGGATCTTCGCCGCGATCCCGATCCTCGTGCTGCTTGGCCTGCTGTCGCAAGACGCCATGCAGGGCGGTGACCATCACAGCACGACGACGTTCGCCAGCGGCGTCGGTCTTCTCTTCCTGCCCATCGTCCTGATGCTTCTGTTCCGCCAGAAGTATCCGCGCTGGTGGTTTGATTGGAACCTGAATTTGCTTCGATTCTCGAACCGCATCACGGCGTACCTCGCCCTGCTCGACGATCGCTATCCGTCAACCGACGAGGACCAGAGCGTGCACCTCAACCTCGACTATCCCGATGCTCGCCAGTTGAATCGCTGGCTGCCCCTGGTCAAGTGGTTCCTCGCCATCCCCCACTACATCGTTCTCTTCTTCCTCGTCATCGGCGCGGTGGTCGCCGTGATCGTGGCCTGGTTCGCGATCATCTTCACGGGCCGCTATCCCGAGAATCTCTTCCGCTTCGTCGTTGGCGTGATCCGCTGGAGCAACCGGGTCTCGGCCTACGCGTTTCTCCTCGTCACCGACAAGTACCCGCCGTTCCAGCTCAGCTGAGATGGCTATACGTCTGGCCAAAGCCTCGCCAACTACGCGGGCGAGGCTTACCGGAATCGTCTACTTGCTGTTCTTTGTGACGGCCATCCTCGGCGCGGTCATCGCGCCGGGGATCAGTGGTCCGGGTGCGACCGGCGATGCCGTGGCGACCGCCAACAACATCATGGCGCACCAGCCGTCGTTCCGGGTCGGTTGGGCGCTTGACCTGATATCGACCGCGTTCTATGTCGCGCTGATGGCGCTCTTCTACCAGTTGTTCAAGCCGGTGAGCCGGACCCTCGCCTTACTCGCCATGGTCTTCGGCCTGGTCGGATGCGCCGTCACGGCCTTTGGCAGTCTGTTTCAGCTCGCGCCCCTGGTGATCCTTGGAGGCAGTCCGTACTCGAGCGCCTTCGACGTGAGGCAGCGGCAGGCCCTCGCGCTCCTGTTTCTCAACCTGAACGTTCAGGTCGGCTACATCGCCCTTGTCTTTTTCGGGGTGTTCCAGATCGTTCTGGGCTACTTGATCTTCCAGTCGGCGTTCCTGCCGCGAATCATCGGGGCGCTGATTGCGGTTGCCGGCTTGGGTTGGCTGACATTTCTCTCGCCGCCCCTGGCAAACCAGCTCCTGACGCCGCTCGAAGTCCTCGGCATTGCCGCCGAGGCGTCGCTCATGTTATGGCTGCTCGTCATGGGTGTGAACCCCCAGCGGTGGACGGCGTGGGCAGCATGAAAGCCATCCTCTGCCGAAAGCCGGGCCGCCCGGATGTTCTCGCACTCGACGAGATCGAGAAGCCATCGGTCACCGACGACGGCGTACTGGTACGGGTCCATGCCGCCTCCGTCAACCCGGTCGACTTCTTCCCACTCTCGGGGGTGGCCCACACGGCGCGTTGGCTGAGCGGGGGCTTCAAAGCGAGACCCGTCGTGCTCGGCACCGATTTTGCCGGAACGGTGGAATCGGTTGGAAAGAGCGTCACCGAGTTCAAACCGGGTGACCAGGTATTCGGTGGCAAAGATCGCACTACACGAGGCCTTCAATTACATGGGCGAAGGCCACGCCACAGGAAAGATCATCATCACTGTGTGACCAGCCAGATGACGGCGGTTGTCTACGACCGATATGGGCCGCCGGAGGTTCTTCGACTCGAGCAGGTCGACCGGCCCGTTGCCTCCGAGGGTCAAGTCCTCGTCAGAGTCCATGCCACGACCGTCAATCGATTCGATACCGCGACCCGAGAGGCGAACCGAAAAAGCGGTCTGGCCATCTCATTGATGAGCCGCCTCGTCTCAGGCGTCCGCGGGCCGAGACACCGGATCCTCGGCACCGAATTTGCCGGAGAGGTCGACGCGGTCGGCGCCAGGGTGACCGAGTTCGCGATCGGTGACCGGGTCTTCGGCACCACTGGACTCGGGTTCGGCGCGCACGCGGAGTACCTCGCCATGCCGGTGAGCGGCCGAATCGCCGCGATGCCAGCCGGGATGAGCTTCGAGGAGGCGGCGCCGATCTGCGACGGCGCGCTCAATGCACTGACCTGTCTGAAGCAGGCCGATCTCAGAACGGGGCGCACCATCCTCGTCAATGGCGCCTCGGGGGCGATTGGTACTGCGGGAGTGCAGCTGGCCAAATCCTTTGGCGCCGACGTCACCGCCGTGTGCAACACGAAGAACCTCGAGCTGGTGCGATCGCTTGGAGCGGACCGGGTAATCGACTACACGCAGACAGACTTCACCAGGAACGGCCAGACCTACGACGTGATCCTCGACGCCGTCGGCAAGCTGTCGTTCGGTCGGTGCCGCGGCTCGCTGGAGCCGCACGGTATTTTCCTGCCAACCGACGGGCTGGCGAACCTCATGTGGGCGCTCGTGACCCCACGGCTCGGAGGCAAGAAGGTGCTCTTCCAGATCCCACCTCGACAGACGAAGGAGGACGTCCTCTTCCTCAAGCAACTGATCGAGGCCGGGAAATACCGCCCGGTCATCGATCGGCGCTACCCGCTGACGGACGTGGTCGAGGCGACGAGATACGTCGAGACAGAGCAGAAAACCGGAAACGTCGTCCTGACGGTCAGCCAGTCGATCGGGAGGTCGTGACCGCAGCAGGCACGTAGACCTTACCGCGATCGAGGTATGCGGCAACCTGGTGCACCCGGTAAGTTGGCTCGCCGAACTTCTTCCGGGCTCCGGCGACGATGTCGGATTTGAGGAAGGCATCGATCTGCTCGCGAGTCTCCCAGAGGTAATTGCCCCCGTACTCGCGCGTCTCGGGGTCATAAATGAAGGCTTTGGAAATCAAGCCTGGCATGTTGATGTAGAGAGTCCGGGCGCGGTCCTCCATGAGCGCGGGGATCTGCGACCAGTCGGTGTCTTTGGGGAGCGTAAAACGCATGGTCAGCGTGAACATGGTGTCCTCCTTGCCTATTGCCGGACGATCGCGGGAGCCCGCCCTCGTAAGACGAACTTCTGGATCTTCCCGGTCGCGGTCTTCGGCAACTCCTCGACGAAGTTGAACCACTGCGGAACTTTGAAGTGGGCGAGTCGGGCTCGCGCGAAATCTCGAAGCTCGGCCTCGGTCGCGGTCTGACCAGTCTTCAAGACCACGAAGGCGCAGGGCGCCTCTCCCCAGCGCTCGTGTGGCAGGCCGACGACCGCGACCTCCTGGACGGCTGGATGTCGCAGCAGGCAGCCCTCGACCTCGACCGATGAGATATTCTCGCCGCCGCTGATGATGACGTCCTTGAGCCGGTCGCGGATCTCCGCATAGCCGTCGGGGTGAACGACGGCGGCATCGCCGGTGTGGAACCATCCGTTGCGGATTGCCTTGGCGGTCGCTTCGGGGTCTCGGTAATACCCCTCGAGCACGACGTTGCCGCGCACAACGATTTCGCCGATGGTGCTTCCGTCGTGGGGCACTTCCTCACCGGTCTCCGTGTCGACGACACGCAGGTCGCCCGACGTGATCAGCTCCACACCCTGCCGAGCCTTGATGGTGGCACGCTCGGCGGCCGGCAGCGTGGCATGCTCCGGCAACGGATCGCAGACCGAGATGAACGGCGAGGTCTCGGTCAGGCCGTAGACCTGGGTGACCTCCCAGCCCAGCTCGCCTTCCAGCCGCTCGATCGTTGCAGCGGCCGGCGGCGCTCCGGCAGTTGCCACATGCACGCCGCGCGGCACATCGCCACGGATGTTTGGTGGCGCGTTGGCGAGGCCGATCAGCACCGTTGGCGCCGCGCACAGCCAGGTCACGCGCTCCGCCCCGACGAGCCGGAAGACCTCGGCCGGATCCGGCTTGGGGAGACAGATGTGGGTGGCGGCGGCGGCCGTCACGGTCCACACGAAGGTCCATCCGTTGGCGTGGAACATCGGCAACGTCCACAGGTACCGGTCGCCGATTCCGAGCCGCAAATGCAGGAGCGTTCCGATGGTATTGAGGTAGGCGTTGCGATGGGTGATCATGACGCCCTTCGGTCGGGCCGTCGTGCCACTCGTGTAGTTGATGGTCAGGAGGTCGCCCTCGTCGATGTCGGGCTTGATGACGTCCGGCGGCTGGGCCGCGAGCGTCGTCTCGTAGTCCAGCCAACCTTGGCGCGACCCGGTGAGCGCGACGAAATGCTGGACGCCTCCGATGCGTTCGCGAATGCGGTCCACGCTGTCGAGGTAGTCCTGCGTGGCGCAGACGACGGTAGCGCCCGAGTGGTCGATGATGTAGGCGAAGTCGTCGGCCGTCAGCCGGTAATTGACCGGCACCAGCACCGCGCCGATCTGGGGCACGGCGTAGAACGACTCGAGCTGCTGGTGGACGTTGGGCGCGATATAGGCGACACGGTCACCCTGGCGGACGCCCATCTGCTGGAGCGCGGCGGACCAGCGGTCGCAGCGGTCGAAGAACTGCTCGTAGGTGAGCCGGAGGCCGCCGTCGACGACCGCCTCGCGCTGCGGGTGCAAGCGGCGAGTCCGGCGCATGAACTCGAGCGGCGTCAGCGGCGTTTCCATCGACCCATCCTCCTCCCGATGCCGAGATTGCGCCGAGTGTAGTCCGCTTGGAACCCGATGGCAAGACGGGGTCCGTCCAACCGGTAGAAACCAAACTGGGGCGAGCCGCGTTTGATCCTCCAGTGGCCCGCCGACTCTTCGCTAGACTCGAACAGCGGATATGGATCAGGATCTAAAGACACCCGTCCTTGATCGGATCGGCACGCCGGCCGACCTTCGCTCCCTGAGCGACGTCGAACTGCGCGCGCTCGCCGAAGAGATCCGCCAGTTCCTGGTCACGACGGTCTCCAAGACGGGTGGCCACCTCGGTCCCAACCTTGGGGTGGTCGAGCTCACCCTGGCGTTGCACCGCGTCTTCGATAGCCCGAAAGACCGGATCCTCTGGGACACCGGGCATCAGGCCTACGTGCACAAGCTCCTGACACGCCCGCGCGACGGGTTTGCGCGGCTTCGCAAGCTGGGCGGCATGAGCGGGTACCCGAACCGGAGCGAAAGCGAGCACGATTTCATCGAGAACAGCCATGCCTCTACCGGGCTGAGCTACGCCGCCGGGATGGCCGAGGCTGCTCGCCGCCAACCCGACGCGGGCCGGGTGATCGTGGTTGTGGGCGACGGAGCACTGACCGGCGGCATGGCCTACGAGGCACTCAACAACATCGGCCATCGAAAGACCCCGGTGATCATCGTGGTCAACGACAACGGCCGCTCCTACGCCCCGACCGTCGGCGGCCTGGCCCAACACCTGGCGCAACAGCTCACCGTCCTCAACCCCAGCTATCACCGGACCAAGAGTCGTGTCGACCGGATCCTGCGCGGCGTCCCCGCCGGCGACAAGGCGATCGAAGCCGGTCGCCGCATCAAGGAAGGACTGAAAGAGCTGGTCTCGCCCCGTACCTTCTTCGAATATCTCGGCATCAAGTACTCGGGACCGATCGACGGTCACAACATCGAGGACATCGAGCGCACGCTCCGCCAGGTCAGCCGTCTGGGCGAACCGGCCGTCGTGCACGTGATCACGACCAAGGGTCGCGGCTACGGGCCGGCCGAAGAGGATGAGATCGACCACCTGCACGGCGTCAGTGCATTCGATGTGCTGACCGCCAAGCCATTGAGCCGTCGGATCAGTTACACGGACATCTTTGGCGAAGCGTTGCTCGAGGAGGCCGAGCGTGAGCCGCGACTGGTCGCGATCACCGCGGCCATGGGCAGCAGTGCCGGGCTTGGCCCTTTTGCGGAACGGTTCCCGGATCGTTTCTACGACGTTGGGATCGCCGAGCAGCATGCCGTCACCTTCGCGGCCGGCCTCGCCATGGCCGGGCTCCGGCCGGTGGTCGCGATCTACTCGACGTTCCTCCAGCGCGCGCTCGACCAGGTGATGATGGATGTCTGCCTGCACAAGCTGCCGGTGACCTTCATCCTCGACCGCGCCGGGATCACCGGCGATGACGGGCCCTCCGCGCAAGGTCTCTTCGACCTGACCTTCCTTCGGGCGATGCCCAGCCTGACGCTGGCCGCCGCCAGCGATCCGCAGGAGCTGCGCGACCTCCTTCATACCGCCATCGCGTGGGAAGGCCCGGGCCCCTTCGCGATCCGGTACCCGAAAGGTGCAGCCGGAGAAACCGAGCCGCAACCAGCGCGGATCCTCCCCATCGGTGAGTGGGAAGTGCTTCGGCAAGGCAGCGCCGCGTTGCTGCTTGCGACCGGCAAGCTCGTCTCGGTGGCGATGGAATCCGCCGCGCTGCTCGAGGCGGAAGGACTGCCGGTGACGGTCATCAACTGCCGATACATCAAACCGCTCGACCCGCGTCTTACGAGCTGGGCGCGCCGCCATCCGGTGGTGCTGACCCTGGAAGACAACGTCGCGACCGGTGGCTTCGGATCGGCGGTGTCGGAAGTGCTGGCACCCCTGGGCATCCCGGTCACCGTCATGGCGGTCCCCGACACCTTTGTCGAGCAGGGCGGCCAGTCCGAGCTGCTCAAACAACTCGGCCTCGATGCGCCGGGCGTTGCGGCGCAGGTGAGGCGGACGTTGGGCGAGCTCGAGTCCGCGCCCAAGCAGGCGACGCAACCCGGCGGCTAGGTCGACCGCGATGGCCAGCGCCTCAACAGACTCCCTTGCCGCCGGCCGCGCCTACCAGCAGCAGCTCCTTGAATTGCTGGGTCAGGACGACCCGGCCGAGGTGGCGCAGACCACGCCGTCAGCGGTCCAGTCGCTGCTTAGGGACGCTGGCGCTGACCTCCAGCGGCGGCCGGCCGCGGGCGAGTGGTCAGTGCTCGAGCTCGTGGGTCACCTCGTGGACGCGGAGATGGTCATGTCGGGGCGCTACCGCTGGACCATCAGCCAGGACAAACCCCCGTTGCCTGGATACGACCAGGACCTGTGGGTCGCGCGCCTTCGGCATAACGAGGCCCAGCCCGAGGAGCTGCTGGCGGTTTTCTCTGCCCTGCGCGCGGCGAATCTGCGGCTCTGGCGGCAGTCGACCGCCGAGGATCGTGATCGGGTGGCGATACACCGCGAGCGCGGGCCTGAAAGCTGCGGCCTGATGTTTCGAATGCTGGCCGGGCACGATCGCTTCCATCTCAACCAGATGCGCGAGACCCTCCGGGCGGTTCGCCAGGCAAGTTAGGCCAGGCGGCTCGGCTTCGGTCGACCGCTATCATCGGAATGTCCCCGCTGGGTAGGAGGTGAGCTGGGTGGACGACGCCCTTCGGATCGCGATGGTCGCGCCCGCCTGGTACCCCTTGCCGCCGAAAGGCTATGGCGGCACCGAGCTCGTCGTCCACCTGCTGCACACGGAACTGCGCCGAATGGGACATCACGTCACGGTCTTCGGTGCGCAGGGGTCGGCCGAGGGCGTAACCATGCTGGCCGACGCGGCATGGAGCCACGATCTCGGCGGGCAGGCGGAAATGGCTCGCCAGGCCACCTACCTGGCTCGCGTCTACGACGCCATCGGCGGTCAGCGCTTCGACGTCCTCCACGACCACACCGGCTTCGAGGGGCTCTTACTCGCCCTCTGTAGCGGGGCCGCCCCGGTTGTCGTCCACACGATCCACGGCGAACTGGTCGAGGCGATGTCCACCTTCTACCGGGAGGTGGACACGCGGGTTCGGCTCTGCGCGATCAGCCTCAGCCAGGCGGGCAGCGCACCTCGCCTGAAGCTGGCCGGTGTCGTCCACAATGCCGTCGAGCTCCCCACGGCGCCACCCAGTCCGAACCACGAGCGCTATGTGATCGAGGTCGCTCGGATCACGCCTGATAAGGGTCAGCACATCGCCATCGAGGTAGCGCAGCGCGCCGGCCGCAAGCTGATCCTTGCCGGCAAGGTCGAGCGCTCCGATGAGGGCCTGCGCTACTTCGAGGAGCAGGTCGAGCCTTTCTTGAGCCCGACCATCGAGTACTACCCCAATGTCGCCGGCGCGCAAAAGGCGAAGCTGATTTCGCGGGCCGCCGCCGGCCTGTTTCCCCTGCAGTGGGCCGAGCCCTTCGGGCTGGCGATGGTCGAGTGCATGGTCGCGGGGACCCCGGTCCTCGCGCTGCGTTCGGGCTCGACGCCCGAGCTGATCGAGGAAGGAGTCACCGGCTTTCTTGGCGAGGACGCCGACGACCTCGTGGAGGCCGCCGGCCGCCTCGACGAGATCGACCGGGTGCGTTGCGCGGCGGTGGCACGCGAGCGGTTCAGCCCGCGTCGCATGGCCGAGCGCTATCTCGAGGTCTACCGGCGCGGGTCGGTCGAGGTCGAGCGGTTCGCGTCGGCCAACGGCCCTGAGCCCGCGGCGCTCACTGCGCAGCCAGCTGCGCTGATGCCGAGGCCATCCGATCGATGATCGCCTTCCCCTCGCCGGTGGTGTCGTCCAGCCAGCGCGGCTGGGCGTAGTTCTCGATCAAGACCGGGCGGTAGTCGACCCGGACGAGCCGGGTGCCATAAAAGGTGTAGCGGCCGACCACGCCCTCGCGCGTTGCCTGCGACCACATCTGATCGAAGATGAAATTCCCACTCGCGTAAGTGATCAGGTGATCCTTGTAGATCTCCACCGGCTGGACCCAGTGGGGATGGTTGCCGATGACGAGATCGGCCCCATCGTCGATCGCCAGGTGGCCGATCTCGCGTGGGTTGTCCGGGGCAATCCCAGGGGCGGCCACCGGGAGCGGCTCGTACTCCTTGCCCCAGTGGAAGGCGACGACCACGACATCGGCCTTCGGCCGCACCAAGTCGATCTCACGCTTCATCTCGGCGCGATCGATGCGGGCGCCGACGCCGTTGAAGCCGAGGAAGGCGAACTTGATGCCGCGGATGTCGCGGATCTCGTAAAGCCCGAGGCCCGACATTCCGATGCCGTGTTGTGACAGCAGGATCTGAGTCTCATTGGTGCCGGCAGGCCCGAAATTCGTCAGGTGGTTGTTGGCGAGGTTGGCCACGTTGACGCCGGCGTAGTCCAGGCCGGCGATCGCCCGCTGGTCGCCGCAGAACTTGAACCCGCCGCGAATGACCGGGCAGTTCTTGATCAAGGGCGTCTCGAGGTTGATGAACAACAGATCGCTCGACTTGAGGTAGTCGGCAGTTTGCCGCCAGGGATAAAGCCAGTCCTTGTGGAGGATGGTCTGGTAGTTCACCTCGCGGGCGGGAATGACGTCACCGGTTGCGGTGATCACCCGAAGCTGCGACTGGTCGTACTGGCTCAGGTCGGGCTTGTTGGTGCCGAAGATGCTGGTAAGCGCCAGCGCCGGCGGCGTCGGCGTGGGGGTCGGCGTTGGCGTTGGCGTCGGAGTAGCGGCAACCGCGCCGATCGGTGAGCCCCCGGTCGGACCGCTGGTTGGCGCCGAGCATGCCGCCATCAGGGGCAGCATCAAGAGCGGGACCAGGGTACGACGCTTCAAGCGCGGGTTAGGATACACCAGCTCTTCCCCAGCCACCAGCCCCAACCGTTACCCGGTTGTCTTTTTTAGTACCTTGCGAAGCAAGGAAGCTTGTGCTACATTGCAGTCGTGCCGGCGGACGGACTCGTAAGCCAGATGCGCCGCGGGGCACTGGAGTACTGCGTGATGGCGCTGATCCTCAAGACCCCGCGCTACGCCTACGAGTTGATCGAGGCCCTGGGCAAAACGGGCTTGCTTACCACCGAGGGCACGCTCTACCCCTTACTCAGCCGCCTCCGGCGCGATGGCCTGGTGAAGACCGAATGGCGCGAATCTGCCGACGGGCCGCCGCGGCGCTACTACGAACTGACTTCCGAGGGCCGGCGGGCCCTGACCGCTTTCAAGAACGAGTGGACAAGCTTTCGTGGCGCGGTCGACGGAATCCTTCAGGAGGGCATCAAGTAATGACCGCCCCACATGCTGACCAGCTCATCGACGGCTACCTCGCGCGGCTTCGGGTCGCGGCGACCGACCTCCCGTCAAGCGTCCGCGACGAATTGATAGAGGATATGCGGGCCCACATTGCCGAGGCGCGCGCTCGCGAGCCCGAAGAGACCGATGCCACCGTACTCAACATCCTCGACCGGCTGGGTGAGCCGGACACCGTGGTTGCAGACGCTCGGGAACGGCTCGGAATCCGGCTGGCCCAGCCCTACCGGCCCGGCGTGCTTGAAGTCGCAGCCGTCATCCTCGTGCCCTTCTTCTGGCCGATCGGGGTCATCCTCCTCTGGATGTCGCCCGCGTGGAAAGTACGAGACAAGCTCATCGGGACGTTTTTGCCGCCCGGAGGCTATATGGGTATCGGGATCTTTGGTCTAGCGGCCGCGACGCACAACAGCAGCGGCTGTGTGGTATCGACCGACGCCGCCGGGCACATTATTCAGGACACGTGCCCGGCACCGGGACCGTTGTGGCTGCAAGTGCTGATAAATGTGCTGATCACCTTTGTGATCTTTGTCTTGCCACTGTTGACGGCTGGCTACCTCGCATTCCGCCTACGGTGGGGCCGCCGGCCGCAAGCGACTGCCACGGCCTAGCCGACTCACGCCCCGGTCGGATCGAAGCGCCAGCGGGTCGCGCCGTAGGGCTTTACCGTTGCCACTCCGAAGGCGACAAGTGGCGTCATCACATAAAGATGCCAGGGTGGCGGCCCGGCGCTGGGCGCACTGTATTCGGCCGTGAGGGCGCCGTCCGTCGCCCGCGCGGGCCAGCCCTGGTCCGCGTATCGTTTGGCGAGTCGCTCGAGCGTTGCCTGGTCGGTCACCTTTGCCGCGCGGCCCTCGACGACCAGGTCGAGCCCAGGGAGCGCCATGGAGAGCGCGCAGTTTGGATTCGCGGCGAGGTTGCGGCTCTTTCGAGTCCTGGGGCCGCTCGTGAAGTAGAACATGCCGTCAACCCAAAGCGCGCCCACACCGGCGACGTGCGCGTGCCCATCTGGGTCGACGGTACTGAGCCAGGTCGTACGAGGGGCCTCTGAGTTCGCGGGTGCCTCGAGCTGGTCCACGGCGCGTGACCAGGGGATCGGGGGATCGCCGTAGATGTCGAGGTTCTTCTCTTCCATATCGAAAAAGCCGCCTCGCGGATGATGCGAATTCATCGTCCACGATGGACCGCGGTTCGATCTTAGTGGTTGCCGTTGTTCGACTTCGACGGCTTGCTGGCGTCGTGCGACTTTGCCGCACCCGCCTGGGCGAGCTCGAGTTGGAGCTTCGTCTGCGCAGTGGTAACGAGGTTGTCCATGGCAGCGATCGTGCTCGCAACGGCCGGCCGGCTGGTCGCCAGTGCCGTCCGCTCCAA
>Ga0307478_10000213_pt1 | contig 67865 bp, 50 predicted proteins | sample atmos_gasesECM4C_2_FD_203713 | JGI IMG/M metagenome (GOLD analysis project Ga0307478, IMG submission 203713) | Hardwood forest soil microbial communities from Morgan-Monroe State Forest, Indiana, United States - atmos_gasesECM4C_05 | ecosystem: Environmental > Terrestrial > Soil > Temperate...
ATCACGGCAAAAGACGTGGCTTCAGTTTACGAAGTGCCGCTGGTGTTCGCCAATGAAGGAGTGGACACACTGGTGCTGAAATATCTGCATGTGGCAGCCAAAGATCGCGACCTATCGAAGTGGGAGGACATTGTGCATCGGGTTTACAACCCGAAGGACACGGTGACGATTGGAATTGTGGGCAAGTATGTGGAGTACGAAGATTCTTACAAGTCGTTGAAGGAAGCGTTGATCCATGGCGCTCTGGCGCACAATTTGAAACTTCAGTTGAACTGGATTGAGGCCGAGGGGCTCGAAGCCGCCGACCAGAGCAGCGTGGAAGCGCAACTCGAAGGGTACGACGGAATCCTGGTTCCCGGTGGGTTTGGCAAGCGTGGCATTGAGGGGATGCTGATTGCGATTCGATATGCGCGCGAGAATAACGTTCCGTACTTTGGAATTTGCCTGGGCATGCAGACGGCTTGTGTGGAGTTCGCCCGCAACGTGGTGGGGTTGGAAGAGGCCAATTCGAGCGAGTTCGACCAGGCAACGCCGCACCGCGTGATCTACAAGCTGCGCGAGTTGCGCGGCGTGGAAGAACTCGGCGGGACGATGCGGTTGGGTGCGTGGACTTGCAAGATCGAGCCCGGCACGCTGGCGCACAAAATTTATAACAAGCTTGAAATCAGCGAGCGCCACCGCCATCGTTATGAATTTAATCGCGAATATGAAGAGCCGATGGTGGCGGCAGGGCTGCGCATTTCGGGATCTACGCCGGATGGAACTTATGTCGAGATGGTGGAACTGCCTAACCATCCACATTTCATCGGCTGCCAGTTCCATCCTGAGTTCAAATCGAAGCCATTGGAGCCGCATCCCCTATTCAGCACATTTGTAGGCGCGGCGTACAAGCATGGCTCGAAGCGGCGGGAAGAAAAAGAGATCGCTTCGGTGGAAATGTTTCATCGTCCGGAAAAGGTTGCGCACCGGTAAACACAGGCCTGTTCACCACAGAGTCACAGAGACACAGAGGAAGAAAAAACTGGCGGTCTGGGTTTCTCTGACCTGTGCTAGTCCGACTCTTTGTTTGTGCGAGGACGAGACTCTTCGCGAAATTGATGCCCACCTCTTTCCAAGTCGGCGAGGTACACATTGGTTCAGGTAATCTTTTCCTGATTGCTGGGCCGTGCGTGATTGAAAGCGAAGAGCACGCCGTTCGTATGGCGGAGATCATCAAAGGCGTCACGCGGGCGCTTGGGGTTCCATTTATTTTCAAGGCCAGCTACGACAAAGCGAACCGCACCTCGATTCGAAGTTTTCGCGGGCCGGGAGTGAAGGAAGGTCTGCGCATTCTGCGAAAGATCAAGGATGAGGTTGGCGTTCTCGTACTTACCGACGTTCACGAGGTCGCTGATATTGGGCGGGTTGCCGAGGTCGCGGATGTGTTGCAGATCCCCGCGTTTCTTTGCCGGCAAACCGACCTCGTCGTGGCTGCGGCGTTAAGTGGACGCGCCATTAACATCAAGAAAGGACAATTCGTCTCGCCGTGGGATATGCGGCACGCGGTTGAGAAGTGCCGCGAGGCCGGTAACTCACAAATTTTCCTCACGGAACGCGGCACAAGTTTTGGCTATAACAATCTGGTCGTCGACATGCGCTCGCTCGCCATCATGCGCAAGTTTGCTCCAGTAGTTTTCGACGCGACGCATTCCGTGCAATTGCCTTCAGCGCAATCCGGCGACGGCGGGCCGGCTGTGAGCGGCGGACAGCCCGAGTTTATTCCCGTGCTGGCGCGAGCTGCGGTGGCGGCCGGTGTAGATGGAGTTTTCCTCGAGGTACACGACAAGCCGAAAGAAGCGAAGTCTGACGGAGCGAATGCGCTGGAGTCGACGAAATTGCGCGAAGTGTTGAAGGAACTGTTGGCTGTGAGGCAGGCGCTGGATGTGGCGCGGGCCACACCGTGAGGCACGAACCCGGGCTGACCGGTATTTCAATGCTCGTCTACTTGGTAGCCTTGCCTAAAGTGCTGCACTCTACGCCGTAGGTTCCCTGCGAAACTCCGATTGAATCATTCGCGGTTCCGTGAATGTCCCGAAGGGACGAAACAATTTAGCCCAGCGCTTCAGCGCTGGGTAGGCTAGGAAAAAGGGAACCTAGTCCCGAAGGGACGGCACAAATCTAACCCAAAACGTACGACGGATCATACTCAACGCGGTATTTCTTCAAGAACGCAACAAACTCTTCCTCGAAACTTTTCTTCGCATGATGCTCCCGTTGGCCTCGGATGTAATCGACAACGTCGGAAGTCTGCGACGCGCTCACGCTGAATGCACCGTAACCTTCCTGCCATGCAAAACGCGCGCCAGCCGCCCCAGTCTCGTTGATCCATTTTGAAGAACTGCCTTTCAAGAACTGGACCGCCTTTGCGAGGGGCAGGCTAGGCGGCAAAACCAGCAAAGCATGAATATGATCCTCAACACCACCAATAATCATGGCCTCGAAGCCTTGATTGTGTGCAATCCCGACCATGTAGGCCCACAGCTTCGGCTGGAAGTCTTCAGAGAGATTCTTCTCTCGCTTCTTGGTGCTGAAAATCACGTGAACGCGATTGCTACAGTAGGTATGAGACATTTGTATCGTCCCTCCGGGACTCGCCCATTATGCCGCCTGTTTCCCAGCGCTGAAGCGCTGGGCTAGATTGTTTCTACCGATGCTCCGGCTTCCTCGGGTCCTGTCAAAATGTGCTTCCTTGCTGGACTCGTCAAGAAACTGGAAACTAGCTTGTTACAAGGAGCACCACAGCGTGATTGTCGATGCGACAGGCTCCGGTCAAAATTCTAGAAACGAGCTCGTTACAAGCAGTGTGACGGAAATCACATGGTCGCTGTGTGTAGCCTAGATTTGTTCCACAACGGGAGGGAGCGACTCCCGTGGTAGATTTGAACTTCGCGATGAAGCAAATTGCTAATTGGGCTTTAAACGTTGCCACGATGCGTGGTGCAAGCTATGCCGATGGGCGCATCGTCAGCCAGAGAAGTCGCGCCCTTACTACGAAGAACGGCAAGGTGGGCAGCGCGTCTGACGCCGAGTCTGAAGGCATGAGTGTGCGCGTGCTTGCCGATGGCGCGTGGGGATTTGCCGCTTCCGAAAATTTGTCTCGCGCGGGAGTTGAAGCGACCGCGGCCCGCGCCGTGGAAATCGCGCGAGCTTCGGCGCAAGTGAAGCAGCAGGATGTGCGCCTTGCGCCGGAGAAATCCGTTACGACCGAGTGGATCACTCCTCACGTAATCGATCCGTTCTCAATTCCGGTCGAGCAAAACATCGCGCTGTTGCTGAAGATTGACTCCGAGCTGCGCGCGGTGGGAGGCGTCACTCTGGCTGAGACCAACCTCAACTTCAATCGTGAGGAGCAGTGGTTTGTATCGTCGGAGGGGACGGATATTCATCAGACGAAATATTCCGCCGGCGCGGGATATGCGGCTTACGCGTTCGCGGGGAATGAGATTCAAAAGCGGTCGTATCCTAACTCTTATGGCGGGCAGTGGCAGAACAAGGGGTATGAGCTGATCGAAGAATTAAAGTTGATCGAGAATGCACGCCGGATCGCAGAAGAGGCGGTCGCGCTGCATCATGCCGACCAGTGTCCGGAGGGCACGTTCGACATTATTCTGGACAGCTCGCAGTTGGGTTTGCAGATTCACGAGTCGATTGGACATCCCATCGAACTGGATCGCGTGCTAGGCATGGAGGCGAATTTTGCGGGGACATCGTTTTTGACCCTCGACAAATTGCGCACGCTGCGCTATGGCAGTGAGATGGTCAACGTGGTCGCAGATGCGCGCCAGGAGCACGGACCTGGGCTTGGAACATTCGGCTTCGATGACGAGGGGGTTCCCGCGCAGTGCACGCCGATCATCACTCATGGATTGTTTACGGGATATCTCAGCTCGCGCGAAACCGCGCACACGATTGGCGAGAACCGTTCCGGCGGGACGCTGCGGGCTGAAGGATGGAACCGTTTGCCGATGATTCGCATGACGAACATCAGTCTGTTACCGGGAGAGAAGCCACTCAGCCTCGAGCAACTGATCGCTGCTACGGATCGCGGCGTCCTGATGCAGACGAATCGCTCGTGGTCGATTGACGATAAGCGTTACAACTTTCAGTTCGGGTGCGAGATCGGATGGGAGATCAAGAATGGCAAGCGCGTGCGCATGCTGAAGAACCCGTCGTATTCCGGAATCACGACTGAGTTCTGGAATTCTCTGGATGCCATCTGTTCGCGCGAGGAATGGACGCTCTGGGGCACGCCCAATTGCGGCAAGGGACAACCACAGCAGGTGATGGGTACGGGCCACGGAGCGGCGCCGTCGCGGTTTCGTGGGGTGAAAGTAGGGAGCGCTTACAAGGGCAGCTAATTTACCACAGAGTCATAGAGACACAGAGAAGAGTAGAAGCACTAGACACTAAGCAAGCCTCGATGCTGACGCAAGATCAAGCCGCCGACATCTTTGACCGCATCAGGAAATTTTCCTCTGCTGATGAGGTTGAGGTGCTTTTTTCCGGCGGGAACTTCGCGCTCACCCGTTTCGCCAACAACATTATTCATCAGAATGTCGCCGAAGAAAATCACACCGTCTCCGTGCGTACAGTCTTTGCGGGACGCACGGCTCGCGCTTCGACGAACAAGTTTGACGATGACAGCCTGCGGCGCGTCGTCGAATCGTCGGAGAGCTTGGCGAAGGTGCAGCATCCCGATCCGGATCTTTTGCCCATGCCGGATTCGCGGGAAGCTACCGGCAACCCGGACGAGAGTGTCCACGCTACACAAGTTTCTTCACGGCACTTTGCGGAGACTGCGGCCATCACGCCGCAGTTGCGCGCCGACAGTGTGAAGAAAATCGTCGAAGTCGCGCAAAAGCACAAGCTCACAACCGCTGGAATCATTTCCAGTTCAGAATCTGTCGAGGGCATCTTTAATTCGCGCGGCCTCAGCGTCTGGCACGCGCAGACGCTGGCGGAGATTTCCATCACCATGCTGGCCGCGGATTCTTCTGGATGGCAGAAATCGAATTCGCCCAACGTGGCGAACATCGATCCGCTCGGCTTGGCCGAGATTGCGGTGAAGAAAGCTATCGATTCCGCGCATCCGGCGGAGATTCCGGCAGGGAAGTACACCGTGATTCTTGAACCTGCCGCCGTGCTCGACATTGTTGGATTTATGTTCTGGGATTACTCGGGCATGGCGATTCTCGACCAGCGCTCGTTTCTGACGAGCCGCATCGGGAATCAACTGTTTGGCAACAACATTACTATCTGGGATGATGTAACGCATCCGTTGCAGACGGGATCTCCATTTGACGGCGAAGGGGTGCGGCGGCAAAGTTTGCCGCTAGTCGAGAATGGAGTGGTCAAACGCGTGGTTTACGCGCGGGGCACAGCCGAACGAATGAAGCATTCGGAATATAAAGATAAAGTTGGACCGATCGAAGCGACCGGCCATGGCTTTGCGCTGCCCAACGAAATGGGCGAGATGCCATGCAACATTGTTTTTGCTGCGCCGCAAAATCCACAGACTGTGGCGGAGATGATTGAGTCAACTGAGAAAGGCGTGCTGGTTACGCGGCTGTGGTATATCCGCGAAGTTGATCCCTATGAAAAAATCCTGACGGGAATGACTCGCGACGGAACGTTCCTTGTAGAAAACGGACGAGTACGCCAAGGCGTGAGGAACTTCCGCTTTAACCAAAGCCTGATCCAGATGCTGTCGAATGTCGAAGCCATGAGCGCGCCGGTGCGTTGCAGCGGCGAAGAATCGTTTGATATGGTGGCGCCGGCAATGAAAGTGCGCGACTTTTACTTTACCGAAGTGACCAAATTTTAGCTGGCCGGACGCCAACGCATTCGCGGTACCAGTGCCAGCGTTTCATCTTCCAGGCAAAGTTTGATCCATTCTCATCTCTAAAACGACTGTGCGTAAATTCCTTCTAATCCACTCATCCGCAAGCAGTTAGCACTCTTCCGTTCCATGACTTCGGTAACTTTGCACTCCTGATTCTTGGGTGTACGCTGCCCTAGAGTTCCGATAAAAAGCGAGCGAGAAGAGTTCTGAGAAATCCAGATGCGCGAGCAGTCGCAAGCGCCCTGGAGGGAAGGTTCGCAAGAAACTGTGTCAGGCGAAGGAACACAGGAACAGCTGACGGTAGATTCCCAGGCGGAGTCTGCGATCAAGCACTATGCCGAAATGCAGAGTGCTCCGCGGTTTCCGTTGCATCTGCCGGTGGAGCTTAAGTCGCAAGGCCAGGCCTGCTCGGCGGAAACGCAAAACATTTCCGCCAACGGCGTGCTCTTCGCGATGGACAGAGACGTTCCGGTTGGTTCCGTTGTCGACTTTACGATTCTGCTTCCGGGCGATGTTGTGGGCTCGCGTTGCGATATCCAGATTGACTGCCATGGCCGCGTGGTTCGCAGCTTTGAAGACAAGGGCCGGCGCGGAGTTGGCGTAGTGATTGACGAATACCATTTCGAACGAGCGTAAAGGCGTAAGGAAAAGAATGGCCAGCACTTCGGTCAGGGTGGGAGAAAATCACGGCGTTCACCAGGATGTCGGCACGGGCCGGCTGATCCGCGTGATCCTCGCCGACACCCAGGCTATCTTCCGCGCCGGTCTCAGGAAGATTTTCGCGCTCGAAGACGATATTCGCGTGGTGGGGCAGGCCGAGACGCTGCCACAAACCCAATCTGCCATCACCAAATTTTCCGCCGATGTGCTGATTTTCGAATCGGCGCTGACACCGAATCCGGTTGAGGCTGTAACCGAGTTGTTGCGCCAGGCGCCGCAGTTGAAGATAGTTGTGGTAACCCCAACATCTGACGAGCAACTTACGCTTGAGTTATTCCGGCGAGGGGCGCACGGCATTCTGTCGCGCGAGGTCGAACCCGAGTTGCTGGTCGATTGCCTCCGCAAAGTGGCCTCCGGCGAACCTTGGCTCGAGAACCAAGCCATTCATTGGGTGATGGAAGCCTACCGCGGACATAACCTGCGGCCGTCTGGAGCGCGCCCGAAAGTTCAACTTACTCCGAAAGAAACCGTGATTGTTTCATGCGTCACGCAGGGCATGAAAAACAAAGAGATCGCGGTTCGCGTGGGGACGACAGAGCAGGTCGTTAAAAATTACCTGCGAAAAGTTTATGACAAGCTGGGCGTCGCCGATCGCCTCGAGCTTGCGCTCTATTGTTTGAGCCATCACGTCGTCGATGGAGTCAAGCCTCCGCCGGTGCCCGTCGCACCCGAGAACGGCAATGGAGTTAGCGATGAGGCGAACACTTCGATGCGCGCTGCCGCAGTCGGCGGGTCGACGTCTGGAAATAACTCTGGTGTGTCAAATCCAAGTGCGGTTCATTCAGTTCTGCCCACAAAACTATCCTAAGAGCTGTCCCAAGTTTTCAGTTCAAAAGGCTCCTTCTCTGCACATCTCTCGAAGGTTGCGCGCCTCTTGCACGTGACGCGCGATCAATTTGCGCTTGTGCGCCGCGAACCACAGAATAAAGTGACGCCGAGCGGATGGAAATCTGAGCCGACTTGGCCGATGCAACACCTTCCGGTAACAGAGTACTTTTCCCAACACGCCGGAGAGATGGCCGAGTGGCTGAAGGCGCACGCTTGGAAAGCGTAACTTTCGATGCTACAGCGAACACGCGGCCTAACCAGTGGAATCAATGCTTAGCGCGGATTGCACTCTGGCCTAGAATACTAAGGCGTGTTCACCCGCAAAGCAAGGTTTTTTCTGACCCTGATTGACCAACCGCTGATATGCATGGGTTTGTTTATCAATCGAGTACAAAATGCGCGAGCGCTCGAAACGTTTCATCCATTTTTGTTTCCGCCGCGCCTGTTGTGCTCTCATACGTTCCGTCAGTACGAGTGGCTCTGACGTATTCGACTTCCCTGAAGTATCACGATGAGCGGCTGTGACGGCGCAATGCTGCGAATCCAGGCATACACCGGCTTATCCACGCGCGTCTCTTGGCCGCGCTCAAGTGATGTTGCAAACGTTTCGCCGGTTTCTGACTTGTCCGGCCCACGGCTCCGCCTCGGCCGGGCATTTTAGCCACTCTGCCGTGCTGATACTTCAGCCGGGCGAAACTCCAAGACTGCAAGGCCGCCTCCGGCATTGTGGGCAATGCTCGTCTTTGCAGCGCGGCGGCGTGATTATTCGTACTAGCGGCCACGCAATCACTTTCCCTTCCTTCGTCCGTGCCATGTTTCCCCTTTGGTCTGTGTATCGGGGGAGGAAAAATTTATTTGCCGAGTTGTCAGTTCATCGCCTTCCGGTCGTCGGGGAGGTCGTAAAGTTTGCGGAGCCAATCCACGCCGTCCGCACACGGGCTTGGCGTGAGCTTTGCCACGACGAGGCTGATAAAGGATTGAGCGAGCGCGCTAGCTGTGGCAGGCTCCACGGGCACCTCAAACGCGGAGCGGAACTGCCCGTCCGCTCCGCCGATTGTGCCGATGAATCCCAGGCCAATGAGTACAGCCCGCTCCACACTTGCGCTCAGATCCGCTATTCCAATGAAGGTATGCATTGATTGCCCGAATTGCGGCGTTACACCCTGTTTCTTTCAACTCCTTCTCTCGCATACGCATCACGGTGTCTTTCAACTGCTCTTGCGTTGGCGATTCTGAAGGCAGCCACATGAGGTGTGCGTGTACCAAGAAACCGTGGAAGGTGATACATTTTTGAGGTAGCGGCGTTCTTGAATGAATGCTGCAATACTGCTCATAGCGGACCTCCCCAGGCGTGTTATCAGTTTGGGAGGGGAATCCCGTGCGTATAGTCCTGATTCGCCGGAGAGATGGCCGAGTGGCTGAAGGCGCACGCTTGGAAAGCGTGTTTACTCGAAAGGGTAACGTGGGTTCGAATCCCACTCTCTCCGCCATACAGTCTGAACTGCAGAGAAATTCCGCCGCTCCTCACCCCGAAATACGCGAAACATGCCCGTACTTCGCAATATTTCGTCCACAAACCGGACTGGAGAGAAAGGACTGCCCGACAGCGAAGGGGGCCACTATCCGGGTTTTTCTCTGGAGGTCACATGAGCAGTCCGGTTTCAAAAAAGGCATTAGGCGAATGCAACGCGATCAAAAGGTGCAGAGCGAGTTGACTTTGTCAGCGAAGAAGCAAGTTCAGGCACGGCCAGAGCAGACTAATTCTTTGCATACACCGGGACAGCATTGCGGTTGGGGGGATCGGAGATTGCGCGGATATAGGATATCAGCGCTTGAATGTCGGATTTGCTGAGAGTGTTGCCCCATGCCGGCATGAGCGCAGATTTGTTGAGTGCGGGGCCGCCGTGGCTGATGATGGCAGTGAGATCGGCATCGCTGATCTTGTTGAGCGTATCGCCCTCGGTGAAAGGATGCGGCTTGATTTCGAGGTTGTCGAAGTTCGACACGTGCTCCACCGTCGATTCGGGATTGTGGCAGCGCTCGCAGTATTGATCGTTAAGCTGCCGTCCCAGAGTCTGCTGATAACCGAGAGCGATCTCGTCGATTGTTAGTTGGACTTTCTTTCGTGATTTGTCGATGGTGGAAGCGGTGAGTTGATAGCGGCCCGCCATACCTCCGAGAGTAACGTTGGTCGTGACCTGACCGCTGGAATCGGTAAGGCCATTGGCCGGATCGAAGGTTACTCCTGACGGAGCGCTAAATTCGACGAGCGCTCCTGCAACGGCAGCTCCCTGCTCATCATTCACCTGCACGACCAGAGGCTGCGGCAGTGCCGTACCTGCCTGTGCGATCTGCTTTCCCCCGCTCGATTCGACGATGACCGTACCGAATGCGGTCGGCTTGGGCGTGGGCGCCAACGCGGTCTTGTGCAAACAGGACATGACCAGCGCGGCAGCAAATAATGTGACGACGGTCAGCGGGTGACAGATCATTTCTTTGCGACCTCAGATTTGCCGCCGCCTTTTTGCGAGATGAGGAACGCGGTGAGGGCGCGGGCATCCTCGTCGCTCATGGCGCGGTGGGGCTCTGCCGTGCCGGGGCGCAAAGCCTACATATCGCGGAGATTCGTACGGTGCAGCCGGGGGGCCTTCTCTGCTGTGTGGCTGGTCCATGGGTGGACTATTGGCTTATGAGATGGCGCGACAATTCGCCAGCAAGGGGGAACTCACCGAACTGCTCACGATGATTGACACGCATCCGCCCGCGCCGGAGCCGGATGTCGAGACGTCGAGGCTTGTTCTGTTTGCTGCGCACTTAGGGCGCTTGTTCGCTAAAGACTTGCGCGAGATGGCCCAGCGCTTCCTGGAACTCAGTCCGGAAGCGCAATGGCAAATGTTACTGGAGAAGCTGGTGGAGGAAGAGATATTGCCGCTTGAGACGGCCCAGCAGAAATTGACAGCCATGCTGAATGTCTTCACCAAGAATTCAATGGCAGTGGAAAACTACTCTTTGCAAGAGAGCTCGCAAAATATCGTCTTATTCCGGGCTGCGGAGGCTGAGAAGCCCGAACAACTTGCGGAGGAATGGTCGCATTGGGCAGGCAAGACCGTGGAACTGCACCTGATCTCCGGGAATCATTACACCATGATTCAGCGGCTCTACGTCTCACAACTTGCCCGGTTACTGAAAGGCCGCTTCGAAGAAAATGAAACGGGCTCAGTCTCGAACCAGCCTTCAAGTTAGCATCAGGCGCGGTTCACTCGCCTGCGGGCACTTAGACACAGCACTTATAACAGCAGTAACATGCGCGAATGCTGTGACTTATATTAAGGAGAAGCGTTACCGGCAGAATCTACGGCCCGCCGCTTGCGCCGGTGAGATTTGCCACTTGTGCCAATGAGGCACGTACCAAATCTGCAGGACTTAGTAATATCTCGTGGCCCCAAGTTCCCGAACCAACTGCCAGCACAGGCTCGTTGAGAAGCGATGTATCTATAATTGTGCGAAACCCGGGCGGCTGCCAGGAGAATGGCGGAATCGACCCCACGTGATAACCGGTGGCCTCATGAACGCGATCGCGAGGTGCCATTTTCACGTTGCGATCGCCTACAACTTTCTTTAGAGATCCGGAGATCACATTCTGATCCCCACCTACCAGCACCAGCACGATCTCATTCGAACTTGTCTCAAATATTAGAGACTTGACAACCTGTCGGGGGGTCACCACGTTCCCGAGCTCACGTGCAACGGAAAGCGCCCCTTTCTCGGTCGTGGCCGGAAATGTCATCTTTCGAAACGATATTCCGAGCCACTCCAGATACTCGTGAGTTGGAAGTTGCATCGTTGTCACCATCCTTGATTCATCAACAAAACCCTAACGTAATGTGTTCGCAATATGCATTTGGAATGGCGAAGCGGCTCCATCTTTTGGAGCGATGCTGAAAATAATACTCATTCGACAAACTCATACTATATAATTTTTCCGTTTTATTACTGAGGTACTTGTCTGCTCAGGATAAGATGGCTATTCTGCCGAACCCAGTGGTTCCGGCACGATGTAAGAGTTTGGATTGCTTTGTTATAGAGATCGGGCTTACTCTAATCCGAAACTGGTTTCATGGAAGGACGCTGCCCCACATTGCAAGCACTTATCACTGCGAGTCCAATGAAAAAGAGGAGATCAGCGAGATGTCGAAATGGAGCTGGCCAGAGCACTTTCTCCGGGAATCGCGCTACGGACTGAGACGACTGCTTAATAGCCCAGGTTTCACTGCCGTGGCGGTTATTACCATCGCCTTGGGCATCGGCGCGAACACCGCAATCTTCACGCTGGTGCACGCCGTACTGCTCAGTCCCCTGCCCGTGGCAAAACCGTCTGAACTTTACAGTCTCGGGGATACTTCGAACTGCTGCGACACGACGGACTTTGCGGAAATTGCCGATAATTTCGCATTTTATTCTTATCCGCTTTATAAGCAGCTACGCGATCATACGCCTGAGTTTACCGAACTCGCCGCTTTTCAATCCACCCTGGTGAATTTCAGCGTCCGCCGGAACGACGTTGCGCATCCCTATTCGGGAGAATTCGTCTCGGGTAATTATTTTTCGCTCTTCGGCGTGGGGGCGTCTGCGGGCCGCACATTTACCTCAACCGACGATCAGCCAAATGCGCCACCTGTGACGGTAATGAGTTATCGGACGTGGAAAAAGAATTTTGGGTCCGATCCTTCGGTGATTGGTGCGACGTTTACGCTCAACGGCTCGCCTGCCACGGTTGTGGGCATCGCAGATCGAGATTTTTTCGGGGATAGTTTTCGTGTCGATCCGCCTGATTTCTGGGTGCCGCTTGCGGCGGAACCAACTTTAACCCACGATGATGCCCTCTTAAATCAGTCTGGCGAGTACTGGCTCTACGTTGTCGGCCGCCTTCGAAATGGGGCGCAGCGAGGGCAGGCGCAGTCACACGTGTTGCTGGAGATTCAGGATTGGCTTACTAATCTAGTCGGAACGTCGGAGCATAACCGTCAAGTGATTGCGAAAGTACACATGATGCTGACGCCCGCCAGCAGTGGCGTGTCCCGGCTGCGGGATAGCTACGGCGGGAGTCTCCGGCTACTCATGGCTGTATCCAGCGTAGTGCTGCTGATCGCTTGCGCGAATGTTGCAAACCTGCTGCTGGCGCGTGGCGCTGCGAATCGTACACAAACCGCACTCCGCGTCGCACTCGGGGCAGAAAGGCGTTCGTTGATAAGACAGGCCATAACCGAAGGCATCCTCCTGGCATTGCTTGGCGGAATCGCTGGAATCGGCATTGCCTTCGCAGGAACTCGAATAATTCTGCGGCTGGCATTTCGAGGAGCGAATTTCGTACCGATTGATCCAACCCCCTCCCTGCCAATTCTGGCGTTTGCCTTCGTTCTTTCGCTAGTCACTGGTGTGATTTTCAGCACAGCGCCCGCGTGGGCTGCATTGAAGGTTGATCCCATAGAATCACTGCGCGGCACCGGTCGCTCGACGCGTGATCATTCGGGACTGGCAAGAATGCTCGTAATCGCGCAGGCTGCGCTTTCATTGGTCTTGCTCGTCGGCGCTGGCTTATTGGCAATAAGTCTTCACAACCTGCAAAATCAGCGCTTGGGTTTTCAGACTCAAGGCCGGCTAATTGTGAGAGTAAACCCCGCTTCGGCTGGTTACACACCGGAGCATCTCGAGGTCTTTTACCAGCAACTGCAAGACCGCTTGGGTCAAATGCCAGGCGTGAGCAGCGTTAGTTTGGCCCTTCAGAGTCCTCTGATCGGACCGAATTTTGGCACCAATATGGTTATAGAAGGACATCCCCCCTCGCCAAATCAGGTTCAGGACGCTGCGTTCTACAACTTTGTCAGCGCACACTACTTCGAGACGATTGGAAATCGTGTGCTGCACGGTCGCCCAATCAGTGAGCAGGACACACCCAATTCTCACCGTGTCGGCGTGATCAACGAAGCTTTCGCCCGCAAATTTTTCCCCGACCAAGATCCCATCGGCAAGCATGTGGGGCTGAACGACATTAGTCACAGCAATGATTACGAGGTTGTCGGCATCGCGGAAGATGCTAAGTTTCGTAACCTTACGTCGCCCCCCGATCCGAGACTTTTCTTACCCCTTCTGCAGTTAGTCACGTACCAGAACGTCGAGGATGCTGCATACCAGATACGGGCAAGTTATATCGACAGCATTCAATTGCGCGTTGCTGGCGCCCCTGACAACTTCGAGCCTGTCGTGCAGCAGACTCTCGCGGATATAAATCCCAACTTAGCTGTCGTCAAGTTCCTCAGCCTCGAGGATCAAGTCGTCACGAGTTTGAACAGCAACCGGTTGATCGCCGAACTCACAACCTTGTACGGCCTTCTTGCGCTTATTCTTGCGTGCATTGGACTCTATGGAGTCGCAGCCTACATGGTCACCCGCCGCACAGCCGAGATTGGCATCCGCATGGCGCTGGGTGCGAATCGCTTTAATGTTGTGCGGATGGTTTTGTGGGCGGCGATGAAGCCGATCGTCATCGGTCTTATGATCGGAGGGCCTATGGCTTTTGTGACCGGTCGGATCCTGGCCAACCAACTTTTTGGCGTAACTGGTTACGACCCCGTTGTGATTGGTTCCGCTACTGTGGTCCTTACCGTAAGCGCGGTCTTGGCTGCCCTTGTACCTGCGTGTCGTGCAGCATCAATTGACCCCATTTGCAGCCTAAAGGTGGAATAACGTTCCCCCTGAGGCGCCGCATCCTTCGCAAAGGCTGTATTGTGCCGCCCTGCATCGCGCCTTAAATACTCAGTTGGACATCGTTTACGAGATCAACATCGCGATTTGTGCTGAAGTCATTCTCGAGCATCCAACTATCATTGAAAATTGTGGATTGGTAGTTATCACCACCATCTGGACAAATGCAAACGCTATGTTCAATTTCCGGATGCTCAGAAAGGTATTGCGCGCAAGCGGCTAACACAGATCCGCTCGATCCCCCCAAACTAATACCCAGACTAGCAATGCGCCTGCACATGGAAAACGATTGCTGGTCATCGACGATCATGTGAGAATCAAACACATCGGGAGTAAGGAAATCGGATTTTCGTGAAGATCCGATGCCCGTTAACTTACGTTGCCCGGGCGGGCCACCAAAAATCACCGACCCTCTAGCATCCACTCCAACGACCTTTGTTCTTGGACTCATTTCACGAAAATAGCGGCCTACCCCCGCTAACGTGCCGCCGGTAGAGACTGCTACAAAAATAGCGTCTACCTTCTTGCCCATTTGGCGGTAAATTTCTGGTGCAGTCGAGAGGTAATGCGCGCGTGGGTTCGCCGGGTTGCCGTACTGATTTGTCCAAAGATAGTCGGCAGAACCCTCGCAGAGCTGTTGCACTCTTCGCAAGCGAGTTAGAAGATAGCCCCCATTCGCATCCGGCTCGGCGACAATTTCGATGTCGGCTCCCATTGAGGCTATGTTGCCGGCGAGCTCATTCGTTATTTTAGGATCTACAACTGCAACAAACCGATAACCTTTCCGTGCGCAAATGTACGCTAGCGCAACGCCGAGATTGCCCGAGGTAGATTCAATGACGACTGAAGAAGGCTTGATGAGTTCTCGATTTTCAAGATCGTCAATCAGAGAGACTGCAGTCCTAGCTTTTAACGAGCCTGCAGGATTGCGGGATTCAAGTTTCAAATGTATTGCTCTATATTTACCGCCAATGTTCAGGTAAATATCTGTCATCGGAGTGTTTCCAACTTCAACCTTAAAAGGCGAAGCCGCAGCAACCGAAGCCGTCGCGCTCATTGTTGATCCTCCTTAACCAATGCGTTTTCGATGGAGAACCCGAAGTATCGCAATGATGTAGCGTTGTGTTACGACAGCCGTTTTCCGCGTCCTTGTTCCCCCCGCCGGACTAATCGATATTGGTTCATCCCGTGGATGGCGAACTTGTTTGAAACCCATCGCCGTTCACCTTAACTTGTGCTGCTGAGGCTCGATACTCAACGGTTTGATGTGCACTTCGGTGACAGCAGGCTGGGCGAGCGCCTGCATATAGACTCGGCTTGCTTTTTCTAGAGGCGTGAGCGAGCATCAAGATTCACATCCAGAAAGCCATACTCTCGCGTGTACGATCAAGTGTCGCTGTTTTGCACCAAGCGAGGGAGCTCGCGTTTTCTATAGAGTTCATTACTGCAAAAGACACAGCAGCACAGAAAGTATCGCATCTTATTAATGGACTAGAAGCTATAGAAGCCATAATGTTATCCCAGAATCAACTTACATAGCGGCGTATAGTTTACATCACAAATCGACAATTAGTCAGTATAATATTGTGTAGTCTTTCAGATAAATGGTTATTCTATCTGCACCATGTGTGTTTATGATTATTTTCCTAATTACCAGTGTTAGCACATTGTATGTCAACCGTTACGAAATCAGAACGCAACCGCTTGGCGAAGCAATTGGTAGGAGGGTCGCTATGCATAATTTAACTACTCGCACAAATGTACGGACTTGGAGTTTGTTCGCAAAATGTAACAGAGCGTGCTTATTGGGAACCAGTTATGGGCACACGAGCGCGCAGAGTGGCGATATTTTATGTTCCACGTATTCGAAACTCTGATATAGTCTCGGTCGCCGCGACAGCGCAAACGGTTAGGTTGCGTAACTTGTTAAAGGGATCCGATACGTCTGGGGTTGACTATGGGCACTGCAGCTGCAGATCTCAATCAGGAGCGGGATTTATTCGTCGCAGGTGCAGATGATATCCGCACTGTACTTGATGGACATGAAGATGAGGTTTTACTCATCATCAAAAATACGTATGAAGCACATAGCCGGGGACAAACAGCGGTGCCACATTCTACCTTTTTGCATTGTCCTCCCGACGAAGCCAGTCGCATTATCGCTTTACCAGCCTATGTGGGCGGAGAAACGAATTGCGCAGGGATTAAATGGATAGCCTCGGTTCCGACTAACTTACATCGAGGCTTGGATCGTGCATCCGCCGTACTAATTCTTAATACGCCATCGACTGGCAGACCTAAGGCGATCCTCGAGGGTTCTATTATCAGTGCGTGGCGTACCGCCGCGAGTGGCACACTAGCCTTAACCGTCCTGTGTAAACAAAGGCCGCAGAAAGTGGGACTTATAGGATGTGGCTTAATTAACCGGCACCTTGCTCAGTTCATTGTCGCCCTATGCCCCGACGTCCGGACGTTTGTCGTTTTCGATTTGGATGCGGAGAACGCACGGAAATATAAGGAGCATTGTGAATTGCACTTTCCGGGTATAAAGGTTGAGACGGCAAACGAAATAAATGAAGTACTGCGAGAATCAACTCTCGTATCTTTCGCCACTACCGCGAGACATCCGTATGTGGATGATCTCAGTATCTGCCCTCCCGATACTGTAATACTTCATATTTCGCTACGAGATCTCGCTCCTGCGGTCATACTTGCTTGTGACAATGTAGTAGATGACATCGATCATGTGTGTAGAGCCCAAACATCTCTTCATTTGGCCGAGCAGAGATTACAACACCGGAAATTTATTCGATGTACTCTTGGGGATGTCCTCACCGGCAAGTCTGCTGCGCAATCTCACGATCAGCGTACGATTGTTTTTAGTCCCTTTGGATTAGGTATTCTCGATGTCGCTCTCGGCGCTTACGTTTTGGAACGGACGATTGCTGCAAGGAAAGGATGCATCATTCGGTCTTTTTTGCCTGATTCGTGGATACGGACATCGCAGCCTGCTCTACCTGCCGCCGGGTGAAGATACGGTCGTTCATTATTTTTCGGCTGCCTTTGCGGGCCCATTAGATTCCTCCTCAGGCAAAAGCACAAGCATCCGTTCCAAGCGGGTGATGCGTTGCACTGGGTCAGCGCCCCCTCCCTTGGCACGCTTTTCTTCTACCAATTTTTCAATTAGCTCTGCCAGCTTCGCGACGGTACTGGCGGTGAAGAGTAAACGCGGCGGAATCTCGATCCCAAGCTTCTCTTGGATGCGCGCGGCCATTTGTGTAAGGCGCAAGGAGTCTCCGCCAAGAGCAAAGAAGTCGTCTTGCGTTCCCACGCGCTCCAAGCCGAGGACCTCCGTCCAGATTCTTGCAACTTGCTCCTCCATCGAACTTCGAAGCAGAGCATCGCTTTCCCCGGACGCAGTTGTGATGGAGCCGGGGAGCATGGAATCACCCGAGGCAGTTAACTCGGAAAGAAAGACGATTTCAAGATTCCCTTCCAGAAAGCTTCTGCGGCAAGTGTCACGCCGTATCTTGCCGCTGGAGGTCTTCGGGATCGACTTCTGCCTGAGAAGTACTACTGTATGAGTTTGGATCCCATGCTCTTCAGCAACTGCGCGCCGGATCGCATTCACGACGACTTTTAGGCTTTCTTTGTCCTCGTATGTTGTAACCTCGGCGGCCACTGCTAACTTCTCCTCGCTTTCTCCTTGAAGCGAAAAAGCCGCGCAACAACCAGGACGAATAGTAGGATGAGCTTGCTGGGCAGCAAATTCAATATCCTGCGGATATAAGTTGCGACCTCGAATAATTATGACGTCCTTAAGGCGGCCCGTAAGGAATAACTCGCCGTTATCCATATATCCGAGATCCCCGGTGCGCAGGAAAGCAGTTTCACTGGCGGAGGCAAGCCGGGATCGGAAGACTCGGGCGCTCTCTTCAGGTTGGCCCCAATACCCCTGACCCACACTCTGTCCGCATATCCATATTTCCCCAACAATGCGATCAGGACAGAGAAGGAGTGTTTCCGGGTTTACGATCAACACTTTCTGTTCCGGTTGACTCCTTCCACAGGAGACATGCGTCCGCGTCGCGGCAGGCTGATTTTCCGAAGCTTCAATGGCCTGACCGCGTTCCAAGGCTTCCGCCAGGATTGTTCGATAGGTTGGTGGGCTACTGCCTTCAACTCCGGAGACAAATAGAGTAGCTTCGGCCAACCCGTAGCAGGGACAAAGCGATTCCGCTCTGAAGCCGAAAGGTGCAAATACGGTGGCAAACTGCTCAAGGGTTTCCTTGCGGATCGGCTCCGATCCATTGAAGGCAACCTTCCACGAGCCAAGGTCAAGATGCTGATCTGGGCTCTTTGTTTTGGTGCAGAGATCAAAGGCAAAATTAGGACCCCCGCTAATCGTACCGTGGAACCGTGAGATGGCCTCCAGCCAACGAGTTGGTCTTTGTTGGAAGGCGATAGGCGACATTAATGTGCACGATGCGCCTACGTATAGCGTCTGAAGCACATTACCAATAAGCCCCATATCATGATAAAGAGGCAGCCAACCAATGATATGGCTCGATCTATTCGCTCCAAATGCTCTCTCCATTAGCAACTGATTGTGAAGCACGTTTGCGTGGCTCACCATCACGCCTTTAGGTTGCCCCGTAGATCCGGAAGTGTATTGCAGAAATGCCAGTGTTTCCCCTTTTATGTCGGGCTGGCGACAATCCGAGATGGGCTCAGTCGCACAATCGTCCGTCGCAATCCATAGGACTTCGGATAACTCCGGGGCCTGATGCTTGAGCCCTTGCGCAAACTTGAGAAATGGGCTTGTGGTCAAAACAAACCGAGCGTGCGAATCTTGGACAATTGCACCAAGGCGTGACAGGGCCCGATGGGGATAAACTGGAACAGCTATGGCGCCCGCGCAGAGACACCCCATAAATGCGGCGATAAACTCCAGTCCAGATGGATAAAGCAGAAGAATGCATTCCTTTTCGGCCCCAACGGCCTGCAGGCGTGACGCTATGGTTTGTACTTGAGAATTGAGTTCGTGGTACGTCCATTGCATTAACAGACCATCTACGTCGCCGTCGAGAAGAAACCGATACGCAAGCGCATCGGGTTGTCGCTCGACCTGAAATTGCAACAGTTGAATGAGATTCGTACAACTCTGAGGGGATGTTGCTTCTGCGGAAAACACTTTGTCTCCCTCACTTCCTCCCAATGAAACAAATAAATCAACTACCAGGAAGGATATTGCTGTATAGGCTAGAATGGTACCATAACCACGACATTCGTCGTAACTGATCGACCAAGCGCGAGTAGAGTGTTTGTAGTGTGATCGACCCTCAACACGGGACAATCTAGCGCCACTTTGACGATTCGCGGCCCCCTCATTTTTAAAGGCACGACTACTGCTGCTGAATAATGATGAAATCGCAACGCCGTATAGTTAGAATGAAAAGCATCTCAACCATGATCATTCCCTAACATTTTTAAGCTACCTACTAGATTTTCAAGGAGCATCCAATGGCCAGTACTAATGATCTGGGGACCCGGTCTAAGGTATTTATCGTGCCCGCTTCTTTCTCGCAGCGTCGCTTGTGGTTTCTCCACCAATTTGAGCCGAGCAGCCCTGCCTACCATCTGGCAGCCGCCGTGCAAATTGACGGAATTCTAGACGTAGAGGCATTTCAGAATACTCTGCAGGAAATTGTATGCCGTCATGAGTCGCTGCGGACACGATTCAATAGCACCGACGGGGAACCTCAGCAAGTTATCGATCAGGATGTGCGGCTGACAATGCCCGTGAAGGACTTAAGCTTTGTGCATCGGGATGCACAACGATACGAGGTTGAAAAGCTAGCTCGTGAAGAGGCGCGGCTACCATTCCATCTAGCCACAGGTCCTTTGTTGCGTGCTACTATGCTCAAATTGGACGAGGAAGAGCATGTCCTGCTGCTGACCATGCACCACATTATTTCCGATGGCTGGTCGATTGGAATTCTAGTGGAGGAGTTGGCGGTTATCTACGAGGCCTTTCTCAACAACCGACCGTCACCCCTGCCCGAGCTGCCCATTCAGTATGCTGACTTCAGTGAATGGCAGCGTGCGTGGCTCGGAGGAAATGTTATCGAGCAACAGCTGGGATACTGGAAAAAGCAGTTGGAGGATGTTCAGCCGCTGGAGTTACCGACGACCTATGTACGACCTGCGGCTATGACTCACGCGGGAGCCGCAGTGCCCGTGGAAGTACCTGCCGAGGTATCGGTCAACTTGAGGAGACTTTGCAGGCAGCACGGCGCAACTCTATATATGGTGTTGCTAGCGGCTTTCCAAACTCTTCTTTATCGTTATTGTAGTCAGACAGACATCGCCGTCGGCACCCCCATTGCTGGACGTAAGCAGGCCAAGACGGAAAGCTTATTCGGATTTTTTGTCAATACACTGGTGGTTCGGACCAAGCTATACCGGAGCTGGACATTTATTGAATTACTAAAGACAGTCAAAGAAACGCTGCTTGACGCTTACACATATCAGGATGTGCCCTTCGAAAAAGTGGTTGAAGTTGTGACCCAGAGCCGCGACTTGTCCAGGTCACCTTTGTTTCAAACAATGTTCGCATTGCAGAACACCCCGCAGAAGGAGCTAAGTCTAAAAGGAACAAGACTGGAGCGTTTGAACATTGATTACGGTATTTCTCAATTCGAGGTTACTTTGACGTTTGAGGAGTCTGGGAACGACCTATCGGGTATGTTGGAATACAACACGGATCTCTTCGACGCACGCTTTATCGACCGGATGATTGGGCATTTTAAGACTCTATTACTTGGAATTACCCAGGACCCACATCAGCAAATCTGTCGCTTGCCGCTTTTGAAGGCCGAGGAACGCCACCAGTTGCTCCAAGACTGGAATTGCACAAAGGTGACACATGAGTTGGAGCAACCGCTCATGCAGCGCTTTCAGGCGCAGGCAACCAGAAGAGGGTCGGCGGTGGCGGTGAGCAGCGAAGAAGGTCAATTGACCTATGCGGAATTGGACCGTCGGACCAATCAATTAGCGCATTTTCTTAGGAAGGTGGGAGTTGGGCCGGAAGTTCCTGTCGGAGTTTGTATGGAACGGAGTTTGGATCTGATAGTTAGTCTGTGTGCGGTATTGAAGGCGGGAGGGGCGTACGTTGCCTTAGATCCATCTTACCCACAAGAGCGGCTCGCTTACATGGCAGAGGATGTGCAGGTTAAGGTGATATTGACTAAGGGAAAGCTGTTCGCGGATATCGATGAATATATCGGAAAAGTGGTCAGAGTAGATTCGGATTGGGAGCAAATAGTGCATGAGAGCACGAGTACTCCATTGCTTGAGTTAAGTTTCCAGAATCTGATGTATGTGATTTACACCTCGGGTTCAACGGGTACGCCCAAAGGCGTGATGCTCAATCATGAGTCGGTAATAAACCACATGCTATGGATGGAGCGAGAGTTTCAGGTTGGACCGGATGATCGAACACTGCAGAAGACGCCTTTGAATTTTGACGTATCGGTTTGGGAGATTTTTCTTCCATTGATTACCGGAGGGGAGCTGGTCTTGGCCCAGCCTGGGGGCCACCGCGACAACGGCTATATTCGTGATGTTATCCAAAAGCGGGGGGTGACAATTGCATATTTTGTTGCGTCGATGTTGGAGGCATTTCTAGAAGAGAAGGGGATCCAAGATTGCCGAACTCTGCGGTACATCTTCTGCGGAGGGGAGGCGATGCCTCTCGCGGTTCCGAAGCGGCTGTTTGAGAAGCTGGAGGTAGAACTTTGTAACATCTACGGACCGACGGAGACTTGTATCGATTCGACGTTTTGGCGGTGCACGGCGAAACAGTGGCAGGACAGTTCAGGATTGCGGGGAATACCGATTGGGAGAGGGATCGATAATACGCGTCTGTACGTGCTTGATGAGGAGATGCAGCCAGTACCAATTGGAGTGGCAGGAGAGCTGTATATAGCAGGAGTAGGTGTAGGACGCGGGTACTGGCGACGAACTGATGCGACGGCGGAGTTATTTCTTCCGGATCTATTTACCGACAAAAGTGGCGCACGTTGGTACCGAACAGGCGATTGGGTCAGGTGGAAGCCGGACGGACATTTGGAGTATGCGGGGCGCCGGGATGAGCAAGTAAAGATCCGCGGGTTCCGGATCGAATTGGGAGAGATTGAAAGCGAACTGGGAAGGTGTGAAGGAGTGAGGCACGGGGTAGTTACGGTGCGGGAGGATCCGGGAGTAGGTAAGCGGCTTGTGGCTTACGTAGCGAAGAGTAAGGACATTCAAAAGGAGGAGCTCTGGCACAGACTTAGGCAGCGGTTGCCGGAATATATGGTGCCGTCGGTATTTGTGCTGTTGGATCAATTGCCGTTAATGCCGAACGGCAAGGTTGACCGGCGTGCCTTGCCAGCGCCTACAGCCCAGGATGAACGGCAGCCCGCAGCCTACATTGCGCCAAGAACAACTACCGAGCAGCAGTTGGCCAAGATTTGGTCCGAAGTATTGGGCCGCCAAGAAATCGGCGTCAAAGAAAACTTTTTCGAGGCTGGCGGCCACTCTCTTTTGGCGATGCAGATTGTGGCCCGCGCTAACAATACTTTTCACATAGAACTTCAGGTGCGCAAGGTGTTCGAGGCTCCTACGATTGCTCAATTGGCTCTGGAGGTGGATCAACTGCAAGCAGTCGGGCTAGCAAAGGGCGACTCTGTGCCGACAATTACGCGTGTTCCGCGCCGAGCAGTTAGTCCTCCAGCCAAAACCTTGTAATTAGGACTGGGGGTGACCGTACCTGTGTAAAAGATGCGACTATTGCGATGTTAGACGTGCCTGCTGCAGATATCCGGACAACCCGTATCCACTCGGCGGTGTGTTGGCGTTGCCAAATTATTTCCTCAGAGTAAACGTCGTGCTTGACCGAATCGCAATTCTCGCCTCGGATGAACCGCATCATGACTACATGATTGCTTTGATGCAGATGAACTTCCACGTAGTTTTGGTGGTCAAGGAGCCTGGAAGTCGAATGCGTGCCAGGGCACGGCGTGAAAAGAGATGGCGGGACTATATTTACATGACCTATCATAATTGGCGCCGCACTCTTTTAGGATTGAACTCCTACCGATCCAAATACTTCAGCGATGCTTGTCTGGTGCCACCGGGACGCGTTTGCCCACAAACGACCGTGGATTATATCAACGATCCCAAAGTAGTCGAAATGCTGGTCGACGCGAAGCCGGATCTTACGATTATCATGGCCACCTCGATTCTAAAATGTGAAGTGCTGGAAGCTGCGAGCACTATCATAAATGTGCATGGCGGTTTTCTGCCCTACTATAGGGGTAATCATTGTTTCTTTTTCGCCCTCTATAATCGAGAATTTGATAAGATCGGATCTACAATCCATTTCGTCAACGCAGGAATTGATACTGGAGACATTATCGAGGCGGTAGTTCCACCTATCAAAGTCACCGATAACGCGGAACAGCTATACAGCAGGGCTGAAAAAATGGCGATTCACAGATTGGTCGACCTGATAACGCTTGTGCAGCAAGGCGGAGAATTTCCTCGCCGGGGCCAGCTATTCAAGGGGCGTCTTTATAAGACACGTGACCGAAAGCCTTGGCATGATCTTCATCATTGGTTCCGTTGTATCACTGGGGCGCATCGGCGCGCGCTGACAGCGTGGAAGGGACAGATAGTTAATTAATAAGAAACCAATCCGCCACTTGCGTGGGAATCTTCTCGAAATCCGCCGCAAGTTCTTCCCGCATGCGGTTGCAACACGCAAAAGCAGTGTTAGCAAGATTAGGGTTGGGAGCATGGTGATTTCTTATTGTCCCTAACGAAAATCTGTGGAGCGCATTGGCGGATGTCGTTCCAAGCGAACCGCGGGTCTCGCAAGCGGTTCGATAGACTTGCTCGAGTCTGGTGAACGAAATTCGCCGAGTCACATGTGTGCGAGTGAGCGCGGTTCGGACACAGATTTCACAGCACAGAGCAAAAGTAGCGCTTTAGACTTTGGCTGTTTCAGGCGGCCCGTCGTTCGTAGCGGTGGTGCAATCCACTGACCTGGGGCACCGCCACGACGGACCCGATTCCCGGCGGTTGAATGGGTCGTGGCTCGGTCGATGGCATCCGGCATCTCAAGTCCACAGGAACCACGAACCGCCGCGAAGCGGAAACGATTGAGCGCGAGTTCCGGGAAGAGCTGAACCGGCGGCGGCACCAGATTCGCTCGCCCGACATGACCTTTGCGGACTTGGCGGCACGGTTCCTCGCCGACGGCTCGCCATGTCCCTATCACCTCGACCGTCTGAAAGTGCTCTTGCCTCATTTCGGCGAGTGGCCCATCGGCACCATCTCCAAGCCTGCGGTCCGGCAGTTCCGTGCCGCACGTCACAAAACGAAGAAGCTCACCGAAACCACACTCAACCGTGACATCGAAGTCCTTCGCCACCTTTTGTATTGGGCGGTGGACGAAGGCTTCCTCGCCGCAAATCCCATCGCCCGCATCCGGTTGCCGAAACCACGGCGCAAGTCGCGGGTCGTGATGAGCCTTTGGGAAAAAGATAAGGCTCTCGCAGCCGCCTCGCCGCACTTGCAGGACATCGCGATTGCGGCGCTCGACTCCGGGATGCGGCGGAACGAACTCCTTACGCAACGCATGGAACATGTCGATTTCGACCGCAATCTGGTTTCGGTCACCCGGTCGAAAACGCCAGACGGGGACGCCCGCGAGATTCCGCTCACACGGAAGCTGAGGGCACTGCTCCTGCGGCTTCGCCGCGAAAAGCCGGAAGGCCTGGTATTCACCTACCGAGGCCGCCCGATCCAGCGGATCAAAACCGCGTGGAAAGCCACGATCCGCCGCGCGGGCATCCGCTATATCCGCTTTTACGACCTTCGCCATACGTTCAACACGCGGCTCATGGAAGCTGGCGTCATCCAGGACGTGAGGATGGCCCTCATGGGCCACTCTCCGGGCGACGGAACCAATGCCATGTACACGCAGGTCGAGATGCCGGTAAAGCGCGAAGCCATCCGGAAGCTCGAAGCGTGGGTGGAAGCCCAACGCAAACAGCAATCAGAAACCCAAGGAGAACCACATGACGGACCAAAACCAATCAACGGAGAAAAACCTGATCACGGTGATTCGCTCGGACTGTCTTCGGCAAGCGCAGACCGCCCAGACGAAGCTCAACGAAGTGATCGAATGCCTGGGCGATGAGAACCATCTCGGTGCCCTCGGATCGTTCGTGGGACTGGATGAGGACATTGCCTGCCTCAAGGTGTTTCTCACGCGCATCGCGAGACTTACGGTGGGCGAAACCCCGATTGATCTGAGTAACTAGCTCGGCAGAATTGCCGGAAGACGGTGCACTCGTTCGATCCCGCGTCGTATCGAGTGCCAAGAAGGTCCTCGAAGTCACATAGCTCTTTGTACTAGGAATTTGCCATGCACAAGCTCCTTTTTGTTAGGCAAACCGTGCGAATAACTCCCTCAAGAGAACGATGAAGGCGACAGCCAAAACCCGGAGTGAAGCACGCTGGCGAGGGACTGGGCGCGAGTGGGCGACGCCGCCAGAACTATTTTCCGAGCTAGATTCTGAGTTTCGTTTCAATCTTGATCCATGCGCGACCGACCGTTCGGCGAAATGTCGCCGCTTTTTCACTGAAAGCGATGATGGGCTATCGCAAAACTGGGGAAAATCGCGCGTGTTCCTAAATCCCCTATGGTCGTGAAATTCCCGCATGGATCGCCAAGGCACACGAGAGCGCTAAGGCCCGGCGCGCTGGTGGTCGGGCTCTTGCCTGCATCTACGGATTCCGTGTGGTGGCATGAGCACATACACCACATTTGAATCTTGAGTCGATTTCAACGGTGCCAAGCTTCTCTCAGATGAGCAGCCACATGACAACCACGATGCCCAATTTGCATGGAGTTGCGTGTTTATTCTCGCAGCGGATGGCTCAGGTAAGACCATCGTGTATTGGCAGAGTCTTCGGAGGTTTTGGATAGACAGCTTTCGCGAATCTGGAGCGACTCTTAATGATTATTCCGTTCTGCGGGAAGTTCGATGAGAACTATTAGCCTTTGCCTTCCAAAGTATTCTGTGGAAAAAGTTCCTGCACTTTATCGTTGACCTCATTTTGCACTTTGTGTTTTTATCCTGCCAGATGAAGTGCCGAGGGGGCTCGGTCAGCCTTTATCTCTGGTTTCTTCCCCTGAAGTGTGGTGCTCTTTTCCGGTGCGAGCGAGAGAGTTTGTTTCCGTTTGCGTATGGAAAGCCATCGCGTCCGAAGTTGCGATAACCAATGTGATTCGAGAGGAAGCTCTATGTCTATCTCAGCCCTTGTCTTAGCTGTTGACTTCGTTAGTTTGTCCCCACACCTCTATCGAGTTCGCTTGCCATCTTGCCCTTGAATCAAGTTTGTACGATAGCCTTGGGTCGTTGCAGGATCTCTTTGCTTATACTAATAAGATCGCCCACAGTGCGGAGTCGGCCGACATCAACCTTCAGGTCCATCTGGCTCAGGTCGACACCAAATGTTTCTTCAAAGCGAAAGACCAATGCTAGAATTGCGATTGAATCTAAGCCAAGCTCCTTCTGCAAATAGGTATTCTTTGTAAATTTAATCTTTTTGAACCTACCTGGGATACAGTCCGCGATAAGAGAGAATATCTGTTGATCAAATCGCTCGTCGAATTCCATTAGAATCTCCTAGTGATAACTTAGGTTTAGTATATCTCGTCTTGGGATGTCTTAATCTGGAAATGCTGCGCGATTTTTCTCCGGTCGAGTTTCAAGTTCGGCCGTAAGAGTCCGTTTTCGCGGGAAAATATTACGCTGGTAATAATGACCTTTCCGATGGGTGTGGACGTATTAACCTCGTTGACATCATCGACAACTTTTTGGATTCGTTTTCTGGCGTCGAGATCCTCCGGATTTCTGGTGACGATTACGGCGATCAGAGATGGTAAGTCGGAGTCTTGACAAATCACTGACTTTAGCACGTCAGAACAATTGTCTATTTCTGCTTCAAGGACCTCAGGGTGCACTTTGTCGCCACCGGCTGTGATTATCATCTCTTTCTTACGACCAATCAGATATAGGTAACCGTCCTCGTCGAGACGACCGATATCTCCAGTGGCAACCCGATTGTTCCCAATGAAAGTTCGCTCCTGCTCTCCCTGGGTACATTCAAAATAGCCAGATGCGAGAATCGGGTTCCGATGAGCAATGATCTCGCCGTCTGGAGCCAGCTCAATCTTCACTCCGGGAAGGGGGTGGCCAACTGATCCGACCTTGCTGTCGCCCCGACTGTTCAGCGAAATCGGACCACATTCGATAAGCCCGTAGGTTTCGTATAACGATAACTGCAATCGGGCAAATAACTTCATCGTGGAGCGCTTGATTGGAGCCATGCCCGTTATCACGATTCGCATTCGACCGCCAAACGCATCGTGCGCTTGTTTAAAGATGAGTTTACCCAATTTCCTACGTGCCCTCCGCCAAGGCACCCACAGAATGATGTCGCCCGCTATGTTGGCCATCCATCGTTTCCACGCGGGCAGGTTGACAAAACGCGTTGCGAAGGCTTCATACAGGGCCGGCGGCGCAATTAGCATAGTGGGTCGAAGCTCCTTCAAGGCACGAAAGATCTGGCTGGGATCAGTTACGATTAGATCGAATCCATACCAAAGCGCGGCATAATACATCATCCGTTGTTGGAAATTTGACATCGGCAAAAACAATAGTAGGCAATCGTTGTGTCTAGGAGCGATTGCCTCCACAAATGACTCCAGACTGACTTCAACTCCTTTTCGGTCGAGGATGAGGCCTTTTAGTCCGCCGGATGATCCCGACGAAAAGGCAAGCCCCATCGTCTTAAAAGTCTGATCGCGTGTTTCAGAGCAGCGATCTAACAAAGTAACCGTCCTGTTGGTACCATCGAGAAAGGCGACAGGTGCGTCCCGACAATTGTCGGGCACCCCATTTGCAACAGAAAGAAGTAGCAGAGACAGTGAATATCTGTCACATAGCTCTTTCACATTCACTCCGCTGAAATCGTCAACAAACGCGACTGAAACCGCCCGCAGCTCGATAAGGGCTAGATCGTAAACAATCCACTGATAGGAGTTAGGGGCTAAAATCCCCACCCTCATGCCGGGCTTAATACCCCAGGCCCCCAACTGCTCACATGTACGTTTAACGTCTGTGTACACAGTCGCGTGATTTCTTACTACTCGCTGCCCATTTTCAAAAACAACAATTGTCCTTTCACAACCTTGAGTCAATCGAGTAACAAGCAACGTCAGGTCTATCACAATACACCCCTAGCAGTTATAAATGTGCAGTCATATAAGCGAAGTGCAGGCGTCAACATAACGCAAGTCAGGCGCAAGTTACAAGCATAACGATTTGTGGGTAGTTGTGTGACGACAGTATAACTCTCCTATTCCTCGAGAATGGTCGTCGGCGTCCAACATAGATAATATTATTCAGCAATCCTACCCCATCATAGTCAGGACGCATTAGTATTCAACGACTTAGTGTTATGGTATAGCCATACTATGCAGGAGTGATACAACTGACATAATAACTAATCACAAAACTCCCAGCTTCCCACTTTTCACGCCCCACATTAACAATGTGTAGCACAACTCTAACGCCAACCACTTAAATAAGTTTTTATTATTCATGGTACCATCACGTTTTCTTCGCTACTGATCTAAACAATTGAGTTTGCATAACCCCTTTAGCCATTAGATAGCAGTGGCAAGGAATCGAAGGTAGCTATGGAAGTCCAACGGGAACCATTAGTTATGACACATGAATCAACGTAATGTACTGATTTATTAATAATATACATTTATGATTGTAATAGTTATTGAGACAGCAAGTAGTTACAGTTACGGAACAAAACTTTAGATCATTAATAGTTTTGTGAAAAATAGATAAGTACAACAACAGATTACTAATTGCATCGAGTAGTAGCTGCCAATGAGCCACATGCGAGCGAATTGTTGATGTGTTTATTTAATGTTGGTTGTTTCATTGTCGTAACAAGTGCACACACACATCGTAGTTTTTACTTATTAGCTTGACCTGAGAATACTTCTGCGTTATTTTCACGATGTGATCAGGGATGGCTATTTGCTTGATTGAGATCGGATTGGCTTCCGCGATGCCTTGTCTTTGCGTGATTGTAATGATAGCGACGAGTGACCCCCATCGTGGGTTTGGTGTTTGGGCTTTTTAAGGAGACGCGTTGCTTGGCGGCGCATGACGCGAGTTTGTTGGTGAGGTGTAGGTGACTTAGCCTGAGGTAAGGTGTGCCCATGACTTCTGTGGCTATCGGTGTTATTGGAGACTTTGACTCCAATTTTGCACCGCACCAACTTACCAGTGCCTCCCTTAAGAATGCTGCATCGGCTTTAAGAACTTCAGTGGAGATTGAGTGGCTCCCGACCGAGAATAGTCACGACTATTCTCGGTTTAGCGCCCTATGGTGTGCTCCCGGCAGCCCATACCGGAGTTTGGAGGGAGCCTTGAAAGGGATTCGCTATGCTCGAGAGAATCAGGTTCCCTTTTTGGGAACCTGTGGTGGTTTTCAGCATTTGGTTCTCGAATTTGCTCGCAACGTCCTCCACATCAAAGATGCGCAGCATGCTGAGTACGATCCCTATGCATCAACTCTCTTCATTACACCATTGAGCTGTTCACTAGCAGGACGGAGGATGGATGTTGTCTTTGAAGAAAACTCTCGAGTGTATAGGCATTATGGTTCACGACGGGCACAAGAGTCTTACTATTGCAACTTCGGCCTCAACCCGGAGTATGAGCAAGAATTGCATGCTGCGGGCCTCCGAGTTACTGGGCGAGATGTTGACCTAAACGAGGCGAGGGTCGTGGAGCTGGAAAATCATCCCTTGTTTGTAGGCACACTCTTCGTGCCGCAGGGCCACTTGCGCCCAGATTCGCCGCATCCTCTTGTTGTTGGACTGGTAAGTCAGGCGGTTCGTAAGGCTTTGGGCACTCTCCAAGATGAGCTCGATTTCCGGTCGGTACGAACAGCAGTGGATTGTGCCGTTCAAGAGCAGAGTTGATTTTGCACCGACCTGGGCACGCAGGACACGACGTGGTGGCGAATGGTACTGGTTGACTTTTAATCGTCGTCTCTCGATTCCTTTTGAGAGTTTGGTAGGCGAGGGTTGAGTGAAATGTTTCGCGTGAGATGCTGGACTCTAGAGTGTAAGGAGGAAATATAGTGAACACCTACGATGTTATTGTTGTTGGCGGAGGACCTGGAGGATCATCCGTAAGCACCATGCTGGCCCAGGCAGGCCGAAAGGTATTGCTTCTGGAGCGCGAGCGCTTTCCTCGATATCACATTGGTGAATCGTTACTCTCTGGCTCAACGGAACTCTTGAAGAAACTCGATGTTGTAGAAAAGATGGAGAGTGCGAAGTACGTGAAGAAGTTCGGAGTGACTTGGATTTGGGGGGCAGGCCGAACCCCCTGGACAGTGTATTTTAAGGATGCCCTTGCTACCCCGTATGATTTCGGATATCAGGTCGATAGAGCATCCTTCGATAAGATGCTGCTCGATAATGCCAGAGAGCACGCCGTAACGGTGATGGAAGAATCGTCCGTGACGAGTCTCTGCCGCGATAATGGGCGTGTAGTAGGCGTGGAATATAGTTCTCCTTCGGGATCCAAGCAGAGGGCGAGTTCGCGGTGGGTTGTTGATGCGTCTGGCCAGACAAATTTCATTACCAAACAGGTTGCGCAGAAGTTATGGGATGAGAAGCTCAAGAATATGGCCCTATGGAGTTATTGGAAGGGCGCCGTGCGTCCCGAAGGCATCGATTCCGGGAACACTTTTCTGCCTACCTTCAAGGATGGATGGTGGTGGTTCATTCCGCTTCGCGACGAGATTACCAGCGTCGGCGTAGTCCTAGACAAACGGAATTACGCTGCAGCCAAAGAGCGCGGATTGGACGATTACTATCTCGAAGCCATCGACTCCACGCGAGAGCTCAAAGAGCGTCTCAGTCCCGCAAAGATGGTGGATGATCTGCGCGTCACTATGGACTGGTCGTATAGCTATGATTCATTCCATGGGCCGGGTTATGCCGCGGTCGGCGATGCCGCCTGCTTTATCGATCCATTGCTTTCCACCGGGGTACATCTCGCCATGTTGTCGGGGTATCTCTGCGCCGCCGCGATCAACACTGTGCTGATGGGAAACTCTAAGGATGAGACCTCGATAATGGACTTCTACCAGGAGCAGTATTCTCGCGAGTTCCGGCGCATGAAAGAGCAGATTTACTTTCTGTATGGCGGGCATCGATCCCCAGACTCATACTTCTGGCACGCTCGCAGAGCCATTGATATCCCTGGCGCACAGCCCAAGGCAGCCTTTGCTTCACTGATTGCCGGAGCTTTCGAGCACCGGTCATGGTACCGTCAATTCCTGACCAATCTGGCTGTGCCGGAGTCGCTTGGGAAGCTGGGTGAGGCCATCTTCAAGGGTGAAGCTGTTGGGGCTGTTTTGCTGCCGTACGACGTGCCGCTTGCCCTGAATCCTCAGTGGCAGAAAACCGAAAGCTATGCGGTTGACGGTCTCGAGTTTCGCCGGGCGCAAGTACTAGCCAATGGCAAGGGGCGCACTCTTCCACTGACGGAAACCTTGGCGGCAGCTCTTTCTAATATTGATGGTTGCAAGACCCTACAAGAAATTGTGGAGTCTCTGCCCGAAAATGATGATAAGCAACGTGCTTCCATCAAGGCAGCCGTTAACGAAGCTGTTACCTATGGTGTGCTGGTTACAACCAGGGAAGCCTGCATAAGTTAAATCTACCACATCCATTCGCCCCGGCAAAGTAACGCAAGGAGGATCTTTTATGGCGGCAATAAAACTAGTCGACCCATCAGAGGCCAGCGGTCAGGTTGCATTTATTTTCCAAAAGGTAGAGCAACAATACGGCTTTACGCCGAACATTCTCAGGGCAATCGCTAACTGCCCTGATCTGCTGGCCACTTTTGTGCCCTTCTGGGCAGCCATATACGAATCGCCTGTGATCGGTTCGCGATTGAGAGCTATCGCTGCTCTGGCTACAGCCAGGGCGCACGATTGTAATTATTGTGTTTCGCACATGTCTGCTTCCGCGTTGAAGGCTGGTATGACCCCCGCTGAAATAGCTGCTACCAGTCCTGACTGCCGACCTACTGACGAAAAGGAAATTCTGGCGGTTGAGTTTGCCCATGCTCTTACTCGGGATTCTTCCGGCGTCTCAGACGAGATGCTGCGCAAGCTCAAGGAGCGTTTCACGGACGCCGAACTGGTGAATCTCGCCTTAGTTGTTGGACTCTACAACCTCACAGGCCGATTGCTAAAAGCCCTCAGAATCGACGTTGAAGCAGTCCTGCAGGCCAATGCCGCATCTGCTCGGACCCCGGAAGCTGCGATGTCTGGGTCGGGGAAGGTGTGATACTATGCGGCGATTCAGCGTCGCAACTAACGTTCGCTATGTAATTGCGTGGAAGTCGGAAGATTTCCAGATGATCGACGAACTCTTGCGTAATGTTTACGTCACAGAGCGGGGTTGGTTGTCCACAGCTTACTCAAACATTCTCGAGGACAAATATCATCCACACTCCAGATATATCCTCGCCATGTGTAAGGAAGTCGGTATTGGTTGTCTGCGGATCGTCTCTGATTCTAATGTTGGGCTCCCGATTGAGCAGTTTTTCCCAATCGCTCCCCTTAAAGAAACTCAGAGGTTTGTGGAAAGCCAAAGGCTGATGGTGCTTCCCGAATATCGAAATGCAATCATGAACGGGGCACCTTATGGAATGTGGACCGGATTGGTAAAAGCCTGTATTCAGTACTGCTTTGTCAATAAGATTTCTCACGTTTTCGCCGACTTATTTACTGATCCTTCGACTGGGCCTATGGTGCGGAAGTTTCGCGCTTTGGGGTTTCAACAAGTTGGAATTCCTTTCCACGATGCCGAATTGAAAGCTCCGGGCCAAAGCGTTGCCATGTTGCTGACCGTCTCTGAGTTTTTGACACGTGCCTATAGCTCGCGCAATGCTCTTTTTAATTATCTGCTAGAGTTTGATCCGGCCTTTCATTTCTATCCGGAAGCGCACCCTGCGTTGCGCTGTTCGGAACAGGTAGATGCAGCGCTTCCGGTTAAGCAGATTGCAAGCTAGGGCTGGATCTTAAACAACATGGAAAGGAGCTACAAAAGTGGAACTTTGGAAGCAAATTGTAGAGGAAGAAGGACAGGAAGTTTTGGACCTCATCCTAACTATCTACGTGAACATGTATCACGCAGAACTAGATGTGGTTGACCTGTGTGCCCACTGGACTCCGCTTCGACCTGAAACCGACGAGAAGTTCATGCTGATTGAGCACGCATGGGATGAGGTGCGACACGCCAAGTTCTTTAAAGGGGCCATTAAATACCTCGGTCTCCATTGGGAGGAGATCGACATGAATAAGTACCTACTTCCCGATAGGGAAGCTAGATTTAAAAGGATGATGGCAAGCGATGACGAACTGGGTGTCCTAGTTGGCTTGAACATGTACGCCGAAGGAGTGCACGCGACTGAAGAGATGGTCCAGCTCTACGCGCACAAACCAAAATATTTTCCTGTTTTCAGCAAAACTATTGCCGAGGAAGAGCGACACGTTAACTTCGGTCGCATCGTCCTTCGACGGAGAGTAGAGGCCAGTGATACTGCGCGCGAAAAGGCCCAACAGGAGTGCGATTATTGGATGCAGCACATGGAAGGATATCTATGGGGCGATATCTCCAGAGCAATTGACGTTGGGATCCATTTGGGTTATCTCGATAAAGATTATCGCATCAAAGTTTGTAAGCGCTTCAGTTACGTAATGAACTCTGTTGGCTTGCGCGTAAATTGGCCATCTACAGGCCAGCTGGCCGAAGCTGCGGCTTCTTTTTCCAATGTTTCTTAATCAAAGGAAAACTCTATGCACTTCGAAAGAGCTCTGGAAGAGGTAAAGGATGATCACAAGCGCTTAATTGAGGATCATCCAGTTTTTACTAAACTACGGAACGGGGAGTTTACCCGCGATCATTACTTAGCGTATCTTCGCGAGACTTATCACCTCGTCAAGCACACGCCGTCCTACTTAACGATCGCTGCTGGAAACCTCGGTGATGGGCAGACCGATTTGCGCGACTTTTACCTGAAATTTGCCACGGATGAAGCTGGCCACGAGAAACTGTGTGTTCATGACATAAAAGCCCTAGGCGAGGATCCTGAGAAAGTGCTCGGCGACAAGCCCAGTTCGGGGTGCTGGGCGATGATCACTCAGAACTATTACTTGGCCAACTTTGGAAATCCTGTGGCGCTGATCGGGGACTCAGTGGCGACTGAAGATCTCGGGGCTGGCATGGCTACCCAGTCGGCGAAAATCCTCGAGGAGAAATACGGATATCCCAAAACCGCCACGACCTTCCTCTATGTCCACGGCGAGGAAGACGTTGCGCACATAGAAAATGGACGTAAGTTGCTGGAAGAGTACGCTGGAGACTCCGAATCTTTTGCTGAGATCGTTCACGCGTGGAAGATGACGTTGCGGTCGTACTCGCAACTGTTTACTGACGTGCTGAATTCCGGGGCAACTAATGGCAAGCGTAGCAAGTCTGCCAACTGAGACAGTCACAGGGACGCAACTCGCCACGATTGTCCGCTCCATGCAGCAGCAGAAGCAGGCGCGCGTGGTCTTCCGCACTCGTCATGGGGTTATTCGTAAGACCTTCGCAGAGTGTTATGACGACGCGTGCGGCTTGGCCGCTGCTTTTCAGAGACTAGGTTTGAAAGAAGGTGGAATCGTGGCCATCTACGGTTCCACCTCGTATGAATGGTTATTGGCCGATTTGGCCTGTGTTCTGAACGGTGCTGTATCATTGGCGCTTTACCCAAATGCCCTCTTGCCACGGGTTGTGAGCATTGCCTTAGAGATGAAGGCAGCCCTGGTGCTTACCGACCAACCCGATTCGGTTGGGAAATTCATCGCGGCAGGGTTCAACACTGTCCTGCTGAGCAGCGAGATAAAGGATGGAGTTGCATCTACTGGCTCTCTGTTGCGTGAGAGCCTTGCCTGCGGCTCGAACTGGCAACCTTCATGTGCCAGTGCCGAGCCGTTTACAATAGTCTCCACAAGCGGGACGCTGTCCGAACCTAAATTCTTTGCTGTCGCATCCTACCCATTGATGTACACAATGGACCGCTTCAAGCAAATATTCGAGTTGTGTCCGGATGACTCCTTGTTGCTTGCCATGCCCCTTGCACATCTACCCCAGCGGATGCTGCTCTATGGCGTGATCAAACATGGTATCGATCTGTCTTTGTCCAGCCCGACCACCTTCCTGCGTGACGTCCTCGAGTTCCAGCCGACCATCCATGTGGTTGTTCCGCGCATGCTTCAATATGTGGATGAGCGCCTTACCAAGGCAATGAGCAACGGAAAAGGGGCATGGATAAGGTTGGCTTTACCACTCTTGAAGGTTTTTCCCTGGCTTGCCTACCAGCTTCTCGGTGCGCGTATCTTTGGTCCTAGGGCGCGCTGCATCTTTGTGGGGAGTGCGGCTACACCACGAGAGGTACTGGAAAGACTGCAGGCAATCGGATGTCCAATTTATGAAGTGTACGGCACGACTGAATTGGGCATCCTTGCGCTCAGTACTCCTAGGTTCAAGCGGATTGGTTCTGTGGGTAAGATTGTCGATTGGGGCGAGGCGTCCATTGAACCGGATACAGGAGAAGTTCTTTTTCGAACCGACCTTCCATTTTTGGCTGGCCTGGTTGTCAATGGCCGCATCGAACTTGACGAAACGCTGCGCGGCAAGTTTGCCCGGACAGGGGATATAGGGTCTCTGGATGCGGAAGGGTATTTAACCCTGCAAGGCCGGGTCCGAGACTTCGTGGCTTTGTTGAGCGGCAAGAAGATTTTTGTCCGTCCTATCGAAGATCGTCTCAGCGCGATTCATGGTGTAGCCCACTGCGTCGCTCTTGGCGATGGGCAGAAACACTTGTCCGCCGTCCTGTTTGCCCATCCCGATGTTGCATTCAACAGTCCCGATGAGCGTTTGGCGCATTTTCGGAAAACGATTTCCGAAATCAATCAGGAACTCGGTCCTGAGGAGCGAATCAGGAGGTTTCTGGTGGTTGACGAACAGCCCTCTATTGAGAACCGATGCCTTACGGAAACACTGAAACTTCGCCGGCACGCGGTCAACGAAAAGTACGCGAAAGACTATCAGCGTTATGAAACCGTCTGAGACTCCAATCACCAAGGGATCCAAGCTGAAGGTCTCCCAACCGGAGATCGATATCGGGCGCGGTACCATCCACTGTACTCTTCAAGGGGTTGGGCCGCCTGTTTGTCTTATGTCTACGCTTCAGGGGACCTGGAGCGCTGAGGCCCGCCTTCTTAGGAAGAATTACACAGTGCTTACCTATGATATGCGCGGCTTTGGCGATTCCATCAATAGGGAGGACGGTTTTCCCAGCAACGAAGCCCAGGCGGAAGATCTTGTCGACATCCTGAACCATCTGGGATGGAAAAAGATCGCCCTGGTCGGGCTCTCGCATGGGGGCGCGGTTGCTCAACACTTCGCCGCGCACTTTGGAGACTACCTGCGGAGCCTTGTGATTGTCTCTTCGTTTGCGAAAGCATCCGGCTCAACCCTGATTTTCTTGAGGTTGCTGCACGGCTTTCTTGTTCGTAGCGAACTCGATACCTTTTGGGAGGTTCTGAAGGCCTTTCTTTGCTCGGAACCTAACCTGGCTCAATTGCTCCGGATGGAGCCCCAGCTCAAGCGGCTGATGTTTGAGCAGTATACCTGCGAGAGCTTAAGACATATTTACGAGTGCTCGTTGCAACAGAACACATGTGGCATTCTTGGTCAAATACGCGTGCCCACACTGATCATTGGCGGGGAGGCGGATATGCTGTTTCCGCCCAGGATCACCGCCGAGATCACGGCCCTCATACCCAACGCCCAGGAGAAGCTCCTGCCCACGGCGCATGTTCCACCGGTGGAAAATCTGAGGACTTTCCATTCCACCCTGATGTCGTTTCTTGAGACCACATGAACCCCGCAGAGCCATCTATTCCCGGTTCTCGAGAAGCTCGAGTTAACGGCCTTAAGATTCATTATCACGATGTAGGTCCCAGAGACGGCATGCCTCTGGTGTTGCTGCACGGCTTCATGACCTCGTCTTATTCATGGCGTGACGTCTGGAAAGTGTTGGGAAGTGAAAACCGTCTGTATATCGTCGACTTGCCAGGGTATGGCAAATCGGATTGCCCGCGTGGGCCGCAGTCCGTGAATTCCTTTTCCCTGCTCTTAAAGGATTTCTTTCAGGAAGTCCAGATTGGAAAAGCCGCAGTGGCTGGCGCCCAAATGGGAGGCACGATTTCTGCTTGGTTTGCCGCTCAAAATCCGGGATTGGTTACTCGGCTCATCGTGATTGCAGCCGGTGGAATGGGCGAGCGGAGGACGAACCTGTTATTGTATCGTCTGGTTTCCATTCCGATCCTGGGGGCTGGGGTGGTTCATCTTCTCCCGCGGAGGATGTTCGTGCAACGGCTGCGAGCTCACTATGTGAATCAGGAAACGGCCAGCGAACAGACTGTGAATGAGTACTATGCTGGGTTCAAGAGGACCGGCAGAGACCAGATTCGCATCGGATATCAGGTTCGCATGAGCTTCGAAGATCATCCCGATCGATACGCAAGTATTGTAAGAAACATCGGCGTGCCAACTCTATTGATTTGGGGGGAAGACGATCCGCTGGTGCCCATAAGCACTGCTCTCAAGTTCCAGGAGGTCATCAGGGGGTCCACCCTTGTTACGGTCCCGCGCTGTGGCAGTTTTCCTCATGAAGAATATCCTGCCACGGTAGCTAACCTAATGGTCCAATTCTTGAAGACAGAACCAATTCTCGCGCAATGATGGATTCCTCTTCTGAACAAGGCTGAGTACGATTTCAGCGAAGGAAAGGGGCAGGCGTGCTGCACATACGGTGTTTGCTGCTAAGCGGTGGCCAATTGGGATTTTCGTAGCAGCCGGTCAATGTTCTTGTACAACACTAGCGCCTTGGCCGGTTCGCTTAGCTCGTCGAGGGCTCCAGCCTCCTCTGAGATCACTTTGACAAAACTGCGTTGGTTCCCCTGAAGACGAAAGGCTGGCCAGTCGGTTCCGAACAATATTTTGTGATTGATGCCTTGCGACACGATGCGCTTTACCGCGGTGCAATTGCCATCCCATCCCAGCGTAGTTTGGAAGCCGCTGATATCGAGATAAATGTTGGGTCGAAATCTGCACAACATCGTACACTCCTCCACAAAGCTTACAGACCCGTGCGCCAAAATAAAATCAACATTCGGGAAGTTCCGGGCCGCTTCATCTATCAAAAATGGATTGCAGGTGTCGAAGGTAAGGGCCGGCGAAGTAGGTCCCACATGCAGCAACACAGGAAAATGACGTTGAGCGCACAGATCATAATAAGGAAACAACGCTGGCGAACTGGGGCTGAAGCCACACGGCGGATACACTTTGAGACCTCGAAACCCAAACTCAGCCAATGAACGTTCAAAAAGCCTCACCCCATCATTGCCCCACCTAGGGTCCACCCCGCCGAACACCTCGAACCGGTTCGGATGTCGTTTCAGTACTTCACGATGCTTCAGAAATGATTCTTCAATGGTCAGTGCACAGTCCTTCAATGCATAACTAAAATCGGCTATCAGTAGAATACTCTTGGAAATTCCCGCTTCATCCATCTCGGCCACAAGACCATCGCATAGTGGATCCTGCAGCTTCTGCAAATACATGTCAAATAGCTTCTTAGGAGTGCACGGGACGCCTTGGGCATGTAGAGCCAATATTAAGTTATCGACCACTCCCATGATGAAGGATCTAGGGATATATGCCTCTGAAGCGATATGACAATGTGAATCGATAATGTCCAATATTCCCTCCAATTGACATTTGCTGCTGTGTCCTAGCTTGCGACTTATAAAATAGATTTGCGCCTCGCCAACGCTTTCGTTTGCTTCAAGTCAACAGTCTCTGCACGACACGTTCTTGGGATTGCAATGAAAAAGACAGAACGAAACCTTCGGAGAATACAAGCTTCATATGGATCAAGAATCCTGGGACCCTGGCGGTTGCGTTTGTATCGGCCAGCCTATCGGGCGCTCCGTAACAATAAACGCTTCTGGATGTTCACCAAACTCGTCGATTAAAGAAGCGACAAACTCCGGGCGGTCATAAACACAATAATGAGTCGCACTCTCAACGCAAAGATATCTTGCATTGGGAAACAGCTTTGCAGCCTCGCGGGACATTTCTGGTAAGGCCACTCGATCATACTCTGCTCCAACAAGTAAAACAGGCGCCTTCACATGTTCCGCACAGCCATTCACTTCATATGACCAAAAATCAAGTATTTGACGAATGTAGTTGACGGTGGCGGACTCGCTACGAAATGAGCCCGCAACGTGGGGCCGCAAATCGGAATTTATCAGGGACATCAATATCCTCGCGAGTTCTTGTTCATTGTTTCCTTCCAACAAAGCCGCGTTGTCTATTGAAACGCTGTCGCTGAGCGACTGCATGATCGACCGGCCCATGGTTGGGTGTTTATCCACTACTCTACACAGAGATTCCATATTGCGCTCATAAGCAGATTCCAGTTTTCGGCGGTCCTCGGACTCACCTAGACACTTAAAAGTACTATTAAGGAAGATCATGGACGATATTGCTTCAGGGTGCCGCAGATAGTACTCAATGGCAATTTTTGGACCAGTACACCAGCCAACGAGAAGGCAGGTTTGGAAGCCTTCGTTAACGATAATTGCGTCTAAATCATTGACTTGATCGTCGAATCTCGACGGGTATGGTGGAGACAGAATACCACGTAACTCCCAAATAATCACCCGATGCCGGAACGACAGAACATCAATTAGTCGACACCAGTACTGCAAACCCTGCCCCAACGCGTTTACAATAACAATAGGGGTGCCGTTCGATCCGGCTACAAAATAGGTCAGAGGAAATCCATTTACGTGAATCGTTCTCGATTGAACAGTTGCCGGGAACTCAGCCGCCCGCCGGTTCCGTGCAACACGTAGATCCTCTTGCGCGTTACGGATCGATTTTAGAATTCCGACGTCAACTATCCCATCCGTATGACCGCGGCAAGGCGACATTGTATTCTGCCATGGTAGCTTGTGACAGGATTGAATGTAAGATGCAAACCAAGGCATCCGCTGGGCAAAAGCCCGATCAAGAGCGCTCAACTCGTGCCAATCCCCAACAGCGAGTAGGCTGACACCGTAGACCATGCCTATCGACTCAGCAAAGTCAGCAAAAGAACTATTCTCTGAACTTCCAATGTAAAACTCGCGGCCGGCACTATTCTCAGTATCAGCAATCGATACCATCGATTCCACAGCTGTTTTAGCGGAAATTAGATTAATTGTGGAGCCTGGATGAGCAAAGTATCGTAAAGGATAAAAGTCAAAATACCCAGCAAGGCGCTCTTCCGCTTCAGCTTTCAGTTCATGTAGCACCGTCAGGAATTGCAGAAAATCATTCCCCTTGGCGTATCTCAAGCAATCAACATCGGGAACAACCAGTGATGTACGAAACACGCGACAACAGATAGCATTCGCCCTACAATATTCCATAGCTTCATGTTCGACATCCATGCCGCTACAGGCCGGCCGTACGAGGTTGAAATCGACGACCCCAATTCCCGGCAACATCTCCAAAACCGGTCTGAACGCTTTTTCCAGTTGCCGGACCAACGGCTCAAAACTTCCGCATAGATACCACACGGTACGTATGGGAGGAACACATGCCAACAAATCACATTGACCACCAGGATTGTCAACGGTGCTCAACACCCGCAATCTGTTACTAGCAACTTGAACAGGGAGTTCCCCCATGTGTGCAGAAATGAAAGCGACATATTCTTCGTTAGATAATTGTTCATTTCCTGAGTTCAAATACACAATGTGGCGGGCAGACGAAGCAATGAAATGTTTTACGAAGCAACTCGCCAAGCCTATATCGCTGCCCACCACCAGGGTACTGTGTTGCATATTTATTGATGTATTACTGATGAACATTTTGCTTCAACAGTCCTACCTCGCCGACTTGCGTCGATACGTTTAATGTTATTTACAATTGTATACTGTTTCATCTGTTCGATCACCACAGACTCGCATCAATAATAGGTTGTGTTAACAAGTATAGTGAACTACCATAGTTATAGTAATAGTCACGCCCAAACGTGAGCTGCTTGAAGGTGCCTGGCAACATAAATCGATGGCAGTTATAACATGAGGTAGCACTATTACTGCGATATAACCCCTGTGTTCAGGAGATATGAGTATGTAAACAGTGATGACCGTATCGCATGCGAGGTTAGTCACTCCTTGCAGTGGAGAATGGTCCGTGTTAGAGGTCATACGGTGAGCTTCGTGGTGACAACTATCAGTGGGGCTCGCCATTGGCAGTGCAGACAAGAAGGGCCAAGTGGATGGTTGTCCTCGCTGGCCTTCGCATCTATGCCCAGCAAGATTTATCTTGTGTAGAGGTAGCTCATGATGTCAACTTCTGCTTTGAACCAGAGTAATGCCGAGCGGGCGAATTCGCAGAGCTTTGTTTTTCCGGCCTCTTTCGCGCAGCGCCGTTTATGGTTTCTCGACCAGTTGAACCCCGGCGATCCCACCTACACCGTACCCGGAGGAGTGGAGATGGAGGGACCAATCGATGTAGATGCGCTGGAAAGAAGCTTGCAGGAGATTGTGCGCCGTCATGAAGCGCTACGCACGCGTTTTGATGCCAACCGTGGGGAGCCGCAGCAGGTAATCGACTCCGAGGCGACACTCACCTTGAGATATCTTGATCTTCGGTCTATTCCCGAGCAGGAACGCAAGGTCAAGGCAGACCAGATCTCGCGCGAAGAGGCCAAGAAACCATTCGATCTTCGCAGCGGCCCCTTGTTCAGAGTAACCCTGATGTGCCTGGCTGACTGGCACCATCGACTAGTCTTGATTATGCATCACATCATTTCCGACAGATGGTCCGTTGGAGTTTTAATTAGAGAACTTGCCGTGTTGTACAACGCGTTTACTCAGGGAGAGCCTTCGCCGCTTCCGGAACTGCCCATCCAGTATGTCGACTATACTGCATGGCAACAGGAGCAACTCAGCGGAGAAGCCCTGCAGGGCCATCTCGAATACTGGAAACGCCAACTTGATGGAGTTCAGGCAGAATTAGATCTACTTACCGATCGCCCGCATCGCCAAGATTCAAGCAACCAGGGTGCACAATACTACTTTGACATTGAACCTGATTTAACGCGAGATTTGCGGATGTTTGGGCGAGAGCAGGGCGCTACCTTATACATGGTTTTACTGGCAGGTTATCAAGCCCTGCTCCATCACCACACCGGACAACAAGAACTTCTCGTGGGGTCGCCTGTTGCTGGACGAACTCGAACTGAGATTGAGGGCTTGATCGGTTTTTTTGTCAACACAATAGTTACGAAGGCAGCATTTACCAAGAGCACCAGCTTTCGTCAATTGGTCAAGCATGCAAAAGAAACCACGCTCGACGCCTTTGCTCATCAGGACCTGCCTTTCGAGAAGCTGGTTGAGGAGCTTTCGCCACAACGCAATGTTGGCCGAACTCCATTTTTTCAAACTATGTTCTCCCTTCAAAACGAGTCGATGCTTGGACTGAAGCTCGGCTCGGCAAATCTCCGTGTGATGGATATAGATATCGGCACGGCGAAATTCGAACTTACTTTTGTACTAACTGAATCTGGCGATGTCATCAAAGCAAGTTTTGAGTACAGTACCGAGCTTTTTAATCAGACTACTATTGTCAGTTTTGCCGATCGGTTCAAGTTTCTGATTCAAGAGCTTATAACTGAGCCGGACAGGCCTATCTCTGAGGCGCGGCTGGTTTCAGAACCAGAGATGACTCGGCTGGCGTTGGGTTGGACGGCTCCTTCTGTCGCTGCGATGGAAACCCAACGAGGATTTCTGAGTCGACTTGCCGAGCATGCCCACAGCGAGACAAAATTAGCCATTGTCAGCAACGGCCAGCGGATTACATATGCCGACTTAGACGAGCGCGCGCAGCAGGTATCGAAACGTCTAAGGGCACACGGTATTGCTCCGGCTGCGCACGTAGGTATTTGCGTCAGGAATGGAATAGAGGGAATTGTTGCACTTCTTGGAATACTCAAGGCTGGCGCAGTAGCCGTACCGGTCGGCGCTGAAGAGCCAATGGCCCGTTTGCAATTCATATTCAAAGACGCGGATGCCGAGTGGGCCATTGGCGATTCGAGTCACAGCGAACGATTACAACAAGCGGGAGCAAGGGTTCTGACCGTCGATGATCCGGTGCCCCTCGCGCCAGCATCAGCGGAACACAGCAACATCGAGAAAGGCGCAGCTGTAGTGTTGTATCAGTCGGACGCTTCGGGAAGGCCGAAGGGCGTCATAGTTCCCTACAGCGGACTGTTACCAAGGACTTTTGCGGGTGCTAGAGCCATCCTGGAAACGGACCGCATTGGCATTAACGTGAGACTCGGCGGCCAGGATGGCGAAATTCCGGAACTGCTGCGATGCCTTGCGATTGGGGCTACGCTCATCGATCTCGGCGAACATGCCCCTCGCAAATTAGCGACCACGCTGCTCGATGAACGAGTCGCGGTGCTACATGCTCGGACTGCAGAATTGGAGCGCTTGGCAAGGGGGTTCAATTGGGCCTTTAAGACTGTAAGAATGATCGTTTTGCGCGACGATTACGCGACGGAGATGGACCAAATGCGGCAGCATCTGCTGCCGGAGGTTCTGAACCGAGTTTACGGGGCCCGCGGAAGCAACGAGACTTTTGGCTGGTGGGTTTTGTATCCATTGGCCGAGGGCAGCGAGAATATCACAGATTATCTTGCTGCCGGAACGCGCCTCTGGCTACTGGATAGCCGGCAGCAGCCGGTACCGAAAAATATTGTGGGCGAACTTTATATCGGCGGTAAGCATTTGGGATTCGGGGACCATTGCGTGACAGATCGCGAGGCTGTGGAGGCTCTCGCCAATCGTGGCGCGATAGAAAGCGGCATCAGCATTTACCGAAGTGGCGAATTCGGATGGCGACGAGCCGATGGTAGCTTGCAATTTTGCGGACGCCGCGATGGACGAGGATGGATATCAGGCGTGCGCGTTGAGGCGGGCGAAATTGAGTGTGCATTGCAAAATTACGGCGGGCTTCGAGATGCGGCTGTCCTAGTTGGAAATACCGGAGTTAGAGGTTTCGTCGTCGTAAGTGACGGTGAAGAGTTCAACCCCGAAGCTATCCAGACATGGTTACGAGAGCGGTTGCCGGAGCTGATGGTACCTCACAAGTTCGATCGCGTTGAAAAGATTCCCAGACATTCGTACGGAACCGCGAATCGCAAGGCTTTAAAAGCCCTCGCCGACCAGCTTGACACGCTGGCCGAAAAACCAGTGTATGTTGCCCCGCGAAATGAGATCGAGCAAAAGCTGGTTACCATCTGGGAGCAGACACTGGGATTGGATCGTGTAGGAATCCATGATGATTTCTTTCGGATTGGCGGCCATTCGCTGCTGGCCACGCAGATGATTGCTAGAATCACCGACGAATTAGGAGTGGAGGTACCGGTGCGCCAACTATTCACAACTTCGACGGTTGCTCAGCTTGCCGACCTCGTTGCACACTCGCCCACCACCAAAGCGGTTATCCCCATTAAGCGGCTGGTGCGGCCCTTTGCCGTGCCGCAATCGCAAAAAAGCTTCTCTTCCCAGATCGTGGTTTGCATGCAGCCCGAAGGGCGGAAAAGACCTTTTTTCTGTATGCATCCAGTGGGAGGCAGTATCCTCTGCTATGCGGAATTAGCACACGATATAGGATGTGAGCGCCCGTTTTATGCATTGCAATCGCCGGTGCCTGGGCCTCATGCTGAAGAGCTCCTGAGCATCGAGCAAATGGCAGCACTTTATATCGGGGAGGTACGCAAGGTGCAAAGAGCAGGGCCTTATCTTTTGGGTGGCTGGTCCTTGGGGGGACTGTTGGCCTATGAGATGGCGCGACAATTGGCCAGCCAAGGGGAAACCACTGAACTGCTTGCGATGATTGACGCGTATCCCCCTACACCAGAACGGAAGACAAACATATCGATGCTTGTTCGGTTTGCGGCCCATCTGGGTCGGTCGCTAGGTAAAGACTTGCGCCGCTTTTCCGACCAGTTCCTCGAACTCGGTGCGGAGGAGCAATGGATGATGTTGATGGAAGCGATGGTGCAAGAAGGTGTTTTGCCCCGTGAAACAGCCCAGCGGCAACTGACAGATATGCTGAATGTCTTCACCCAAAATACACTGGCCGTTGACAAGTACTCTTTGCAAGAGAACCCACAGAATATCATGCTATTCATCGCCGCCGAGTCTGAGAATCCCGAGCACATCGCCAGTGAATGGTCGCAATGGGCAGGCGAGACCGTGGAACTTCACGTGATTTCCGGTGATCATTACACCATTGTTCAGCAGCCCAACGTCTCGCAACTGGCTGGATTGCTGAGATGTCGTCTCGAACATCTCTACGGCGACTGAGCAGCAAGCGATTCTTGGGTTAACTTATGTTAGAAGAATGCCTGACCTAGGCTGTATCTTTAGAAGGTTCATCGGCAGCGGGTGCGCGTGGTGCTGCCGCATTCAAGTTGACACAGCCCGTGCCAGGATCGAAACCATTCATAACTCCGGGTTCTTCACTCGGCACATCGCCGCTGTCCGATATGCTTCGTGGAACTACGATCTTGCCAGTTTCCGTTCCGACGCTCGTTGGTGGGCCCAGAACTGAAGTCCCATTTAGGTTCGCGAGCAAGAACTCGCTGGGCGGAGCTGTTGATGCTATGCACCGTTCGCTGGTGCGGCAGCCATGGGATAATCACTCTGCACGCCCCGCCGCCGTACGATCTTCGCAGCCGTCGGCGCAAGGCCGCATACTACTGGGACGTCACGATCATTCTTACCATCGCCGCATTCGTCTTTTCGCTCCTTGCGTTTGATCCCTTTCGCATCGGGTGGAAAGGCTATCTCTACTGCCTGGGAATCGCAATCGTCACGCCGTTCTTGTTGGAACAGGTCCTTAAGAAGGGGAACGCCGAGAGGCTGTTTAAAGCAATAGCTGTAATTGCATGTGCGGCCGCCCTCACGAGCCTCATGCTTTTAGCGGTCATCCGTGGCGACCTCTTCGCCGAGCAGATGAAAAGCACCGCGTCGTCGTCGTCATCGACGATGAACAACCGCAACAATCACCTCAATAACCTCCGCAGAATAATTTCTATGACGCTACCGCCAAGTTCCTGCAACTCATGATGATATTCCTCGCGCTCGCGATGGAACTGGGTGCGGGGTTATCGCTTCATCAGGCTTGAATAATGGGTTCCGATTCCTCCGAAGACTGGGAGAATCTTCGAATCCGGTTGGAGGATGTCCATCAGCAGATGATGGTCATCACTCATGAAATCGCCGCACTTCAGAATGAGCCTCGCGTCTTTGCCACCCGCTTCTGGCGAAATTTCTATCGCGCCATGCTCACCCACAGCGTTCGTAGTGCGATGACTAAGCTTTTGGTGGTCGCACTTGCACTCCTCCTGTCTCACGGGCGGGCGCTAGCTCAGGAGCAGACTAACCTGGTCATCGTCATTGATCTCTCGCAATCGGTTGCTGTCGTTGGGCCGGACCAGAAAACAGAGTTTCAAAAGAACGTGGATGGCGTCACGAAATTGCTCGCACAGGTTCTCGCAGACTCACGAGTGACGGTCATCGGTATCACTGACAAGAGCTTCGCGCAGCCTGGCATCTTGCTTTCGGCGAGAATTCCCAAGGATTCAGGATACTTCGGCGAGCGCCTGAAGTCTGCTCGGCTTCAACTGGTGAGGGCGTGGAGAACTCGCAGCACAAAGCTAACGCCAGCCTTCCGACCAGACCGACATCCTTGGTGCACTGATGCTCGCCAGTGAGATATTAGACCAGCAACGCAATGCAAGAGAGAACGTATTGGTTATTTTCTCAGACATGCACCAGCAGACACGGGAGTTAGATTTGGAGTTTCCCTCGATGGTGCCGAGTTTCGACAGGATAGAGAGGAAAAGAACCAAGTTTGAGGTATCAAGCCTTAGCGACGTTCACATCCGAGTTCTGGGAGTCGACGACTCGGGTAAGTCAATGCCCTATTGGCAAAGCCTTCGGGAATTCTGGATTGAGTATTTTCGCGCTAGTGGAGCAGTTTTTGAAAGTTACACCGTCCTCCGCGGCCCAGTGCAGATAACGGTAACGACGGAGAGCGGCCAGTAACTCTAGACACAGTCAAGAAACGCACAGAGGTCAGTTATAGAGGCGTTGATTAATTTCGTTCTCCCATTGCCGAGTTACGCCACGCAGCCGAATGATTGGTTCTCGTACGCAACTGGAGAATCAGATTCATTGTCTACCCGCCGAGCACGGCATCGTGCTTTTGCCTTCATCTGAGCCAACAAGGGAAACAGGACGCATGATACTGGTCGAGATGAGTACTAGCTTCATTCATTCACGGAGACCCCTGCACCTTATATACTTGGCACACATACATAGTGTTTAAACCAGTTCCCGTAATTATGAGCCGGTTTAGACAGCTTCTGATGGCCGTTGCTCTTTAAGACAAATTGATTGATCGACAATGGAACGACTTATAAAAGCCAGCCGGTGAATGGCAGTCTCGAAAATATGCGGCGAGCCGCAGTTAGTTACTCGGATATGGTTACGACTTGTACTGCCATATGCCGCCCCTGGCACCGTCGCAATTTGCTGCTCCTTGAGAAAATAGTGGGCCACTGTAGAACCGGCATCAATGCCAGACTGGTGATACCGCGCAGGCAATCTTTCATAAAGATCGTGCACGTCGGGAAACAAGAAAAGCCCCCCCATGGGAAAGCGTGGCCATTGAAAACCCTGTTCGTGATTCAGCAACTGGATAGCCAGTTGATTCCGACGCGCCAGTTCTGCTCTTTGTTTATCCAGCCAGCATCCTATCTTCCCGTCATTTAGCAGGCGTGTGGCAATGAGTTCCGCCAAAATGTTAACACCAAGAACGAGACCCTCATGAACTTTGGTAGCAGCGTCGATGATTTGCTGGTCTGCTATGAGCCAACCTATACGTAATCCAGGTATGCCGAACTTCTTGGAACAACTATTCACGAGCATGCTGCGAGCCTCAAGTCCCGGAATTGAGCGGGCTGTCTGATGCGTCCGAGAGAACGCCATAACATCGTAAACTTCGTCCTGGATCACCCAACAATCTTCACGCTCGGCGACTTGGGAAAGAGCTTTCCAATCCTCAGTGCTCATCACATACCCGGTCGGATTTTCCGGTGAATTGACCAAGATCGCCTTAGCCTTGTTCACACTATAGCGGTCCAGTGCGGCCACGTATTCATGGTCGGCTTTTGGGCGTGGCAAGGGGACCACCTCCCGCCCGGTTACTGTGATCATGCGCGCGTAAAGTGTATAACCAGGGTCTGCAATAACGACGCGATCAGAGGGATTCGTTACGGTTAGCAGCGCCAAGTTGAGCGCTTCTATCCCTCCGTGGGTAATCATGATTTCGTGCTCCCAGTCGAACCGCAGACCGTAGCATCGCCTGTACCAGGCGGCCACGGCCTGTCGAAGGTTTTGTGAACCCCGCGAATGCTCGTAGCGCTTCACTGCGTCAATGAAATGCGGAAGTAGCAGATCTTGCTTGCTGATATCTTCCAGCAGATGCGGTGGAGGACCAAAATCAGGTTCACCGATACTCAGATTGAGAATGGTTGGGTCCTTCTTGGCGGCCTGAGAAATGGCATTGGAGGAAACCGGACTGACGTTGGCGAGATAACGGTTTATTTCTGGCATAAGTTACCTTGATAACGCTTGGTAAGAGTCGCCTTGACGAGCGACCGCTGGAAGGCCATCGGTCTATCAAATCGGAAATGACGGAACCCGAGGCTTCTGAAGATAACATCTGACGTGAGCGCCATAACCCGAGAGGCTTGCTATTACCCAGTGGATACATAAAAGAGTAAGCCATTAATAGGTCGTAGCTTCTTACCCCCATGGAAGGTTCTGGCCGGATTACATCGTGTCTGTCGCATGGCTGCGATCTCCTTTTGTTGAACAAGCATCGTTGTGCAGAACCGAATAAAGCGGTTTGGGCCGGCAACCTAGCCGCGCTTTGATACGTGCGTTGGTGCGACCGGCCTCGATCAGTGGAATTCTCTGTACAAACGCATGTTGGATTCCAGCAGCTATCATTACCGTGTAGGGGCTGAAATCGGAATGGGTATAGACAACCCCGCCAGCCCACAAATGCAGACGACAAGGTTCGCGGAGGCAAATCACGGCAGCAACTTGATGACCATCAACCTGAACTGAGATGACACTGATCAGATCGCCACACATCCCAAGGAACCGGGTGAAGGCTTCCTCCGGATAGTAATGCGGAGTGCCATTCCGTGCGCTAGTCACGTGACAAAGCTTTGCGGCGGCCGCGAGATCCGTTTCATCAGCCCGCAATATCAGGGCCCTACCACCCTCTGTATTAAATTTGCGCAGTTGCCGCTTCATTTCCTGGCGACCGTGGCGAGGTAATTTGCCGACATAGTCATCGAAAGTGCGGTAGTAAGTCAGATCGATGATATAGCGATCATGCATGTATTTGACCGCATAACCTGCGCGTTCCGCCGCCGTGAGCGATGCGGGATCACCAACATTGATTAAGCCGCAATTTGGTATTTGCAATTCCGCAGCTAATGCTCTCAAACTCTCCAGTAGGACTGTGGCAGCTGAGTTATTGCCCGGACGCAGCAAGAGGCGACTGTCGTAGCAGTGGGCAATATGCCCGAGCAGGCCGCCCCTCCCGTCAAAGTTGATTCCAGTGGTTTTTCCCAAAGTGCCGAAAGGATCCGGGTTCTGCTGCTGGTAGACCACCAGGAGAGCCTTCAGTTGCTCCTCATCCCACGCTGCCAAATAGTGAACGCCGTTAGTGCCTAAGAGTGGATGTTGCTGGGCTGCAAGCAGGAGAGCGGGATGATAAAAGGCAGGCTCCCCACAACTGGCCCACAAGTCGGTATAGGCCACAGCATCTATATCATCGATTTGGCGGTAGTGAGTGAGTTTCAAACCCATAAAGACTCCAATCAAGGTAGAGCAGTAGTCTCTACCTTAACACTTGCTGCCGTGGTCTTGAGGAAGTCGGAAAAAGCATTTAATAAATTATTGATATCGTTCATATCCAAATCGCCGATTACGGCAACTCGAAAGGAAGCTGAATTCCAATATTTGGTCGGATAGATCACCAATCCTCTTCGGAATAAAAACTCATTGAGAGCGACAGTATTTAGAATTCGGCCATCACGCGGCACAAAAGTGGTGATGATCGGCGCACGATAAGGTGCTTCGATAACAGGCACTATATCGAGTTCATCCATCCCTTTTACCAGGCGCTCTGCTAGTGCAGCGTAATGCTGATAGCGGGCAGTGCGTCCGCCAGCAACTCGAAACTCTTTGATTGCCTGTTCCAACGCCAACATCGCCTGAAGAGGCGGCGTGAACCGCCACTGGCCATCGCTTTCCAGTGCCCGGTACTGCGCCAGTAAATTCAAGCTCAACGTCCGTGGCTTCTTCAACCGCGTTAAACCACGTTTGTCGACAATCACAAAGGCTATACCTGGCAATCCGTGAAGGCACTTGTTTGCCGACAGTGCCACAGCGGCAAGAACGCCGCAATCGAAATCCAATGGTAGCGCGCCGAACGTGCTGATCGCATCAACGAACAATCCGCAACCATAGCGCAATGCCAGCTTGGACAAACCGTCAACATCGTTGAGCACGCCAAGAGCGGTTTCAAAATGCACGGCAGCAATATGGGTGACGTCTCCTAACTCGATCAAGCGGGCTTCAATGTCGCCAAGATTAAAGGATGCATAATGATTCGCTTTCAGCGTGCTACGACGTATGTCGTTAATCAGGCAAATTTCAGTCATGCGGGCACTGTAGGTGCCGTTCTCGATGATCAGAACGTGATCCTGTTCTGCCAGCATCGAGCCGAGCATCGCTTCTACCGCGAACGTCCCACTGCCTTGCAGCGGAATGACGGTGTAGCTTTCTCCGCAATCGGCGATGGCAGAGATTTCAGACCGTAGACGTGCTGTTAGCGCAATGGCAGTGGTAGTACGCGAGCCGACATCCGCATTGGTGGCAGCCCGTACGCTATCTGAAGTACTCAGTGGGCCTGGGGTAAATAGCCGTGGTGAGATATTGTTTATGATCGGCGGGTTGTTCTGCTCTTGAAGTAACATCGCACTGGAGTCCGCTATACGGTTGCATCATGTACTGTTGGGGTGGAAACATGGAAAATGGGATCGTTCGGGGCCTTCCATTTGGCGCGGTAGTACTCATAATAAAGATCACCCTCGCTGGCCGGATTGAAAGTGAAAAATAGAATGCGGCGGGTATTGCTCGATTGGTTCGCCTGAGAGCGATGTGGCACATAGGAATCAAATACGAGGACATCGCCCGGAGCAGCCTCAATAATTTCCCATACCATCTCCTTTGATAATTCGTCTAGGATGTCGCCATTGCGGTGACCACCTACATGACTGGGCAAGAGAGGCAAATTTCCACGCGGGGTTGCTTCGGACGGAGTTCCGACGTCCCAGTGCGAAGCCATTTCCAGGGCGCCATTTTTCAGAACCGCCTGATCAAGCATCACGGCGGCCGTTACTTGGTAACGAGTATTGAAATGACGGTATGCCGTAATATCCTGATGTGCCGGGAAGGCCCCACCACCTGCGTGCTTGAAATTGCACTTGTCTTTGAATAGGTTTACGGGTTGCAGAATCAAGGGTTCGATCAGAGTTGCCAATTTCCTAACCAATTGAGTCTTAATATAGCTGGATATACCTGCCAGATATTCCATGCGACACAGTTGCTGGGGATTCCCGGCCTCCGTAACAACAACTAATCCTTCATCGAGGCCAGCCGTATTGTTTTTCGACCCAGAGACTTTATTGCCAGCCAAACGAACCAACTCGGCACACTCGTGCTCTAAACGCAATAGATCGATCTGTACTTGGCTACGCAGCAAGTGTACATAGCCGCGCTGGAGAAACAGTTGTCTAGCAGTAGTCATCCAAGTATCCGAATCGGGTATTAAATCTGCCGCAGTGATCTTTCCGAATGTTTCGTCTCGCGCCTTTGAATTCATTGATCGCCCCACATCTGGTGCTGACGGCCGAAGGATTTCAGCGCGCGAGCCCGGAACTGGCCGTAGCACAGGCTATTGCAGGCTCGACGGGTTGAGCGCATGCGTGCATGGCTTGCTCAAATACCTCGTCTGATGTGCACAGTACAAGTCGGATGTGATTGTCGCCTTCTTTACCGTAGACAGACCCAGGAACGACCGCGATGTTGCGTTCGTCGAGCAAATAACGGGTTGTAGCGTCGCCAATGGTTACCCCCGCCGTGCGATATTCAGCAGGGATATTCTGGTATAGGCCGCTGACATCCGGAAACAGGAACATTGCACCCATAGGTTGTCGAGTCCACCCATAACCCGCATTCGCGTCTAATTTCGCCAAAGCCGTCACACAGCGATACTGTAACTTGGCGACCACACTTTTCAGCCAATCAGCCTTGCGCGGATCACTTAGAAGGCGTTGAGCAATGCGCTCATACTGGATGTTAACTCCTAAGTAGAGATAATCATGAGCCTTGGCAGCTAGGTCGATAATCTGGCGTGGGGCAATCATCCAACCGATCCGAAGGCCTGGCAGGCCAAACTTTTTTGAGAAGCTATTAATCACGATCGACTTGGCCGCAAGCGCCTCTATTTTCCGTGCTGGACAGTGTGGCCGATCGAAGGTCATCACGTCGTAAACTTCATCGTGGATGATCCAGCTGCCGCTCCTCGCAGCGGCAGCCCCGATACGCTCCCAGTCTTTCATGCTGGCCACATAGCCGGTGGGGTTCTCCGGAGAATTGACGATCATCGCCTTGACTCCATTGAGATGGCTGTCGCGGTTCAGCATTTTCACGTACTCGTTTACGCCAGCCGGTCGGGCGATGCGCTTAGGCTCCCGCTCCAGGGTCTGTAGGGTCCGGGCATAAAGCATATAAGAAGGGTCGCTGACCACCACTCTATCTCTCGCCTCGGTGGTTACAAGCACGGCAAGGCTAATGGCTTCGACAGCACCGTGGGTCACCATGATTTCGCACTCTGGATCTAATCTCAGGTCATAGCGATCAAGATACCAATCGGCGATCGCCTGCCGTAGTGACAAGCTGCCGCGCGCATCTTCGTAGCGTTTGGCGGCACCGACAAAGGCGTCCAGCGACAGATCCTCTTTGCCGATATCCTCCAATAGATACGGCGGTGGGCCGAACACGGGTTCGCCGAAGCTCAAGTTTGCAATAGTGGGATCAGCTTTGGCACGGAGTGAAATAGCCTTGGAAGCATAGATGTCCATGCCGAGAAGGGTGCGGTTCAGGGCGTTTAAACCTGGTTTCTTGTGACTTTGCATACGTCCGTCCTCTGTGGTATGAGGTTGTCCTACGATGTTAATGGTTCTCTATCGCGTAAGTAACGCGGAGCGTAGGAAGCCCCTGCCTGTATCTCTTCCGACGGGGTGTTTGCTCGTATGTCATGATGATCCTCCATCAATAACTCGCGCAAGCGACGAGCCACGTCGTAGGGAGTTGTGGTTGGTCGGCCCAATTGCGACATGGATCCCATCCTGATAGGTACATGCAGCAGCCGTGGACCAGTGCCGGGTAGATGGCTGCGCAAAGCGAGTACAAAATCACCCTGTGACCTGCAACTTTGCGCCTGAGCGTAGCCCACCGCCAGTGCTAGAGCAACAAAGTCGACTGAAGTTGACGCAGTAGGTTGTGCTCCCGTTGAGTCGTAGCAGCCGTTGTCCAGCACGATGTGAATAAGATTGGCGGGGTGACTTGAGCCAATGCTGGTCAGGTTACCCATGTGCATAATTGCAGCTCCATCGCCATCCAACAGGTAGACCCGCCGTTTACTTCCGAGGGCAATTCCATGAGCGACGGAACTTGCATAGCCCATCGAGCCGACGCAGTAGAAGTGACCGCATCGATCATCGAGGGTAAAAAGCTCGCGGCCGGTCTTACCGGTTGTAGCAATCACTACGGCACCCGCATCCACATTATCCAGGAACGCAGCCAGTGCCTCGCTCCGAGAAGGGTAGTTGCTCGACGGAATGGCGATGTCTTCATCAGACGTGAAGGTGCTTCTTGACATAACGAGTGCATATGGACGCTGCACTCGGCGAATAAAATTGCAGGCACGTTTCAGCACCTCCAGAGCAGTTCCCTCCTCCTGAGGCAGCAACTCCCACTCAACACCTATCAGCGATAATAATTCGGGCGTTATCTCCCCCATTCGCTTATGTTGGGGTTCGTCTTTGACGCCGGGCTTGCCGCGCCATGTGACGAGGAGCAGCGCGGGAATACCGAATGGTTCGTTCATCGACGTAAGCGGATTGACCATATTTCCCAGCCCTGAATTTTGGCAGAAAACTACACCCATTCCGCCCGCCAGCCATATTCCCGACGCTATTGCCAATGCATCGCCTTCGCTGGAGGCGAGCACATATCGGGTCTCTTTACGGGCAATGACCTCGTGGATCAAGGGAGTCAAATAGGAACAAGGAATGCCTGTAAAGACGTTTGCATCTTGTCTAATCAATTCATCGACGAAATGCCGGACATCGATCATGGGATTGTTCCGACTAAGCGCGCGTTATAGAGGAGTCGGCCACGATATCAGTTTCCATTGGTTCGCCGAGATACTTCCGCTCGGCTTCCTGCGCTTCGCATTCATTAGTCAAGTGAAAAATATCGTCGAGCGGCGCGATCTCCTGTTCAACCTGAAAGACGCTTTCCTGATCGTGAATCTTGCGAGTAACACAGCGAATTGCACTGATAGAAGCACGCAGACTGTGATTGGCCCAAATTATGCAAGACACGCCGACCTTTCGAAAGTCATCGGTGGGCACCTTGTAGTACTTCGTAGGCACGATGATGATGGGCCGGCTGCGGTTCCATCTGGAGCAAAAGTCAAGGATTTCCTCGCCGTCGCTCTTCTTAGAATGAATGAGGATCGCATCGGCGCCAGAGTCGCTATAGGCGTCAGCACGTCTCAGCGCCTCATTCATTCCGCATTCGCTGACCAAGGCTTCTGTCCGCGCCACGACGCAGAAATCCGGATCTTCCTGGCTGTCCTTGGCTGCACGCAGTTTTCCACAGAATTCACTAATGGGCGCTAAACTCTGGCCCGCACCGATAAAAGAGTTTGTCTTGGGAAAGAGCTTGTCTTCCAAACAAACCCCAGCCACTCGTCGCTGCGATAATTTGCGCACTAATCGACGGACGTTATTGAAGTTACCAAAACCGGAATCCCCATCGAACAGGATCGGCACTTCAGCGTGGTCTACCATGAAATCCACTATGTCTAACACTTGGGTCCAAGAGGCTTCGTTGCGATCGCGCAAACCCAACGACGCAGAAATCGATAGACTGGAAGCCCACAGAGCCTCAAAGCCGCTTTCTTCCGCAATCTTAGCGCTGAGCGCGTTATGCGCCTCCATCAAAAACGACAGTGCTTTACGTTGTAGGATTTCACTAAGAACTGTTGTTTTTCTCATCTAACTACTCCACATCTACAAATGGAGCCATAGCTGTGGCAAGGGCTGCCTAGCATCTAACTCCGGAGAGATGCAAATTATCACATCATTAATACTAATGCAACATATATGTGGTATACTTAATGTCCCGGAGATTGAATGAGCAATCAATTATGAAAGTAACTAAGAGACTGTAGTGCAATAAGTACATGTAATAAGCAGAAGCGTCTATGCAGTCAAGCTTGTTACCGGTATGTAGTTATCATGACCAGTTAGGTTAATCACTATCGATGTTAGATAGATAGATAAGCTATTGTGCGACTTACGCCAAGCGAACTGGGGCAAGAAATGTCTGCTTTTAACGGCCTTAGGGCATTTACAGATCCCGAGACAAAGGGACGCGTTTTCTTATTTCCAGCCTCATTGTCCCAGCAGCGATTGTGGGCTTTCGAACGGAAGAACCCGAATCAGGCAGCCTACAACGTCCCTCTCGCTATACGCATAAAAGGAACCATAGAGACAAAGGTCCTTGAAAATGTCTTCAACGAGATTGTTCGTCGCCACGAGTCGCTTCGAACTTATTTCACTGTTATAGACGATGTGCCCCACCAGGTTATCGAGGAGGTAGGCAGAACAAAGCTTTGGGTCATTGACCTCAGTACTATGCCCGGTAACGAACGGGAGGCGGAAACCTGGCGGCAAGTAAACGCCGAGGCGCAAACACCTTTTGATCTCAGTCGCGGACCATTACTACGCATAATATTGTTTTATCTAAATGAGCAGGATTATGTGTTACTGCTCAATATGCACCATATTATTTGCGACGGCTGGTCCGTCACGGTGTTGCAGCAAGAGGTGTCTCTGCTTTATGACGCATTTCAAGCTGGCCGTCTATCGCCGTTGCCCGAACTGCCGATCCAATACGCCGACTTTACCGCTTGGCAACACGAGTTGCTCAATGGAGAAGTCGTGAAGCGGCAGTGGGCATATTGGCAAAGGCAGTTGGCCGGAGCTAAGCTGTTTGAATTTCCCTCCGACATGCTCCGCTCGCCAGCGATCGGCAGCCAAGCCGGCTATATAAGGTTCAGTGTGCCGGCCGAAGTGTCGTCCCAATTGGAAGGTCTTGCCCGACAAGAAGGGACTACGTTGTACATGGTTCTTCTCGCTGCTGTCTTCTTACTGCTGTACCGCTGCACAGGAATCTCCGATCCAGTGATTGGATCGCCGTTTGCTGCGCGCTTGCAGTCCGAAATGAATAATCTGATTGGGTTGCTCACGAACAGATTGTTGCTTCGTGTGGATTGTTCTGGTGGACCAACTTTTCTGGAATTGTTGGAGCGCACTAGAAGGACAACACTTGAGGCATATGAACACTCCCAAATGCCGTTTGAAGAACTGGCAAGTAGGATGCAGCCGGAATGGGGGATCAGCCGACCCCAGGTGGATTTTGTTTTTGAGAATTCACCAGCGGTAGAGCTTCATTTAGGATCAACGAAGTTACAGTCATTTGAAGTCAACCTCTCTACTGCAAAGCTCGATCTCACGATCTTCATGGGTAAAGTTAATGACGAGATTTGGAGTCTCGCAAAATATAATGCCGGTCGGCTAAAGGAAGCACCTATCACCCTGATGTTTCAACGTTTTCAAACTTTGCTGCTAACGATTGCCACTCATTTCCGGGACCGTATTACAGACGTTCCGATCTCCGACGTTTCCACTTCAGAGATGACTTCGACATAGTCGCCTCTTCGTGTGACATTTTCGACAAAAAGTTGCTCATTGGAACTCCGTGACGGTCTAGAGAGTAGACCTAAATGCCTCCCACTGGTGCGGAGACCTGATTGTCGCGGCGCTATCTTATTCTGATTTTGTAATATCCCGTTGCAAGAAACCCCGAAGATCTCGGAACTCATTCCTCTGCATGGCTTCGTCGATGTAGACGATTTTGTGACGGTCGGAGCACCAAAGCTCAACTGAGAGCAACAACGCGCCAGATCGAGACCCCAACACATTCATCACCAAGCACTTGCGATCTACGGAATTCAACAGAGTCCAACAGACACTGGAATCTCGTTCGGGACCAGGGGGCTCAATCTGTTACTTCTGTGCTGATCAGTCGGGATGGATTTCCAAGAGCATGGAGAAGGCAGCAAATCAAGCAAATTAGCGTCAAGGCCAGGGCGAAGTTGACTTGAACTTTCTCCGAAAGGAAGCGGGAATGTTGCTGATCGCTTTCAAGGAGACACTATGCCCGATTCGTCCATTACGGAACGCCTCGCCTCCGCGCACAGGCTGAGTAAGCCAGCCTTGTGTGACTTGTGGCGGCAGCTCTTCAGGAGAGACCCGCCGCCGGAAATCCGAAAGGATCTCATGCTTCGCATCGTTCGTCATCGCCTGCAGGAGCAGGAGTTTGGCGGCCTCAGCGATGCCGGTTGCCGTCGGCTTTGCCAGCTTGCAACTACCTTCGAGGCCGATCCCAACGCTGTGGTTTCCAACCGGCCGCCGATCAAAGCCGGAACTCGTCTGGTCCGCCAGTGGAAGGAGCAAGTCCACGTGGTTGAAGTGGAAACGGAAGGCCACGAATATCGAGGTGCTCGCTACGAGAACCTCTCTGAGATCGCACGCCTGATCACCGGCACCCGCTGGTCGGGGCCAGCTTTCTTCGGCTTGAAAGCTAATCCATCCAACGCATCCCAAGAAGCCCAATGAGCACTGAATCGAAAGCTGTCATCCGCTGTGCGATCTACACGCGCAAGTCTTCGGAGGAAGGACTCGAACAATCCTTCAACTCACTCGACGCTCAACGGGAAGCCTGCGAGGCCTTCATCGCCAGCCAGCGTCACGAAGGCTGGCGAACACTTCCGGCCCCTCTACGACGATGGAGGATATTCCGGCGGCAACCTGGATCGGCCGGGCATTAAAGCGTCTGCTCGACGATGTTCAAGCCAACAAGGTCGACACCATCGTGGTCTACAAGGTTGATCGTCTCACTCGCAGCCTGGCCGATTTCGCCAAGATCGTCGAAGCGCTGGACGCGCGCGGAGTCTCTTTCGTCTCCGTTACTCAGCAGTTCAACACGACCACTTCCATGGGACGACTGACTCTTAATATCCTTCTCTCCTTCGCGCAGTTCGAGCGCGAGGTTACTGGCGAAAGGATCCGCGACAAGATCGCTGCCTCCAAACGCAAGGGGATGTGGATGGGCGGGACCGTGCCGCTCGGTTACGACGTCAAAGATCGAAAGCTAGTCGTAAATCCGGATGACGCAAAGGTGGTTGTGCGGCTTTTCAATCTTTATCTTGAGTTATGCTGCGTCTCGAAGCTGAAGGAGCAGCTCGATCAGGAGGGAATCAAGAGCAAGGAGAGGACGAGCGCTGCGGGGAAGCAATCGGGAGGAGCTTCTTATTACAGAGGCGCGCTCTATCAGATCCTGAAGAACCGCATTTACCTCGGAGAGATCCATCACAGGGGACAGAACCATCCCGGAGAACACACGGCCACTGTTCCACGGGAGTTGTGGGATCGGGTGCAGGCTCAGCTTAAGAGCGATCACCAGGGACGCAGGAATCGTCTCAAAGCGAACTCTCCCAGCTTGCTTGTAGGTCTGCTGCAGGATGCAGAGGGCAATCGATTCACTCCGTGCCACACGTCGAAAAGTGGAAGACGCTATCGCTACTACGTCTGCCCAGCAGCGAGTGATGGAAGGGAAGCGGGAAAAGTAGCCAGCAGACCGTCCAGAGTGCCGGCCCATGATGTTGAACGGCAGGTTGTCCTCAGGCTGCAATCATTCTTACAGTCCGGCAGGGAGGTCATGGATGAGCTCTGCCAGCCAGAAGATCCTGCGGCGCGGACGCAGCAGATTCTGGCCGGAGCGGCAAAGCAATTCGACCAGTTAAGTTCCGGCGCTCCAGCGGTCGTGAAGGACTTCGTAAGAAAGGTAGTGCAGCGTGTCGTGGTTCATCCTGACAGATCGAAGTCGGAAAGCAGAAGCTGCGTGACACACTTACCGCAGATTCACACGCTTCCTCGTCAAGATCCGCGACCCACCAACCAGAGCAAGCTTCGAGTGACGTGATTCGTTTCAATGTCGAGGCTCGGGTCAGACGTTGCGGCGGGGAGATGCGGCTGGTGTTTCCTCCCGATCATCCTGGGCAGGCGCCGTCGCCTCCCGCTTCGACTCTGTTGAAGGCTCTGGCAAGGGGACGCCAATGGTACGAATGGATCGTGGCTGGAGAAGTTTCGGGACAGAGAGCGATTGCACAAAAACTGCGACTCGACGAGCGATACGTAGGCCGTGTTCTGGAATGCGCTTTTCTGGCTCCTGACATCGTGGAAGCGATCCTCGATGGACACCAGCCCGCTGATCTGACCTTCAAGAAACTCACCCACTGCTTGCCGCCGAGTTGGATCGAGCAACGCCGGGAACTCGGTTTCCCATTCGTTGCATTGAGGCGGCAATAAGACCACTCCCCGATAGTCTCTTGCGCGTGTGCTGCCTTGATCGCGCAACGCTGAAAGTTGAGGACCAGAGAATGAACAAACGTCGAGTTGAGAAAAGAAAAACGCAGAAGCCCAAGCCACTCGCGCACGGCAAACAATATCCCGGTGCTCAGGGGAAAGTCGTGGATTGGGTGGAACACAAATTCGAGCAAGGCATTCTCTTCATAGACATTCAATTCGTGGACAAGACGGCAGTCTCCTGGAGCATCTGCTCGGCGATCATGATCAAAGAAGCCCACTTGGCCGATTGGAAAACCGGCGACTTGAAACTACTCAAACGTTTCGTGCAGAACAAAAGCGATGGCAAGTGATGGTGTGGCGAACGACCTGCCGGGCAGCAATTCATCTCTCCACAGCTCTTCAGAAAATCTCCCTCGCAACGATTACCTGATAATGGAAAACTAATTCCCTGATACTTGCCTGTTACGTCCCTGTTAATTCCCTGTTAATTCCCCCTGTTCCGATTTGCACTGCAGACCCTACTTCTCCTGCCAAATGTGCAACTTAGAGGGAAAGAAGGCGGTTTTAGAGGTCAAAATTTCGCAAATTCCCTGTTATTTTCCCTGTTAGCAGGGAATTCTCGCGGAGAAAAGTTAGCGCCAGACTGCGCGCTCCGCCAGCAAGTCTTAACTGCAGAGAAATCTCGCCGCCTCTTACCCCAATACGCGAAACATGCCCATTTTCCGCGATAATTGCTCAGCAAACCGGACTGCAGAGAAAGCACAGCTCCGCAGCGAAGGGGGTTATTTCCCGGCTTTTCTCTGGAGCGCACACACCCGCAGTCCGATTTCACGGAGGTCATCAGGCGAATGCAATGCGATCAGAAAGATTGGCCCGTAAAATCGGCATGATTGAATGCGTTGAATGCCTCTAGGCAGTCACGACCATTTATCGACCCTCTCATTCATATTGAAAATGTTCGATGTCAATCGCTGCTCAAAACGTGAACTTGGCTGCGAGTTGCAAAAGTCGAGGCGGAGAAGCCTGTACTACTTGGCCGAACAGGGGGCTCGAAATATTACCATTGACAGCCGATGGCCCGAAGAATTGAGGATGATTGAAGACGTTGAACGCCTCCATCCGTAACTGAAGTGCCTTCCCTTCGGATATACGGATAGATTTCAGCAGCGCAAGGTCGGTGTCGAACATCCCTGGCCCCGAAAAATATCGCCGTGAGGCATCGCCGGGAGTGCCAAGAGCGTTTGGAGTGAACAGTGCAATATTGAAATAGGGCTTGCCGTTAGCCGGATCGTGGTTAATTTCCAACGAGCCGGGCACAACGTCCGGCAAGTCGAAGTAGCGATTATTCACGCCATTGGGATTGCTTCCCTGGAGAGAATTGTCGGCGTCGCTTGAAAGCGTCACAGGGAAACCTGTGCTCGCTCGGGTGATTCCTGACAACTCCCAGCCTTCCGTTAAGCGAGTGGAATGTCTAAACAAGTGTTCCAAAGGTAGTGTGTATTGATAAGTAATCACCAGGTTTTGCGTCAGGTTGAAGGCTGAAAGCGCCCGTGTTAGCGCAAGGTTATAAGGATCGCCGACATCCCCAAGGCTCGACGATTGGTCAATCGACTTGCTGTACGTATACCCAACCGTGAAATTGAGTCCGGGGCCTGTATGCCGAAGGTTGGCTTGAAATGAATTGTAACTGGAGTTGCCAACACTTCCTTCGTAATCGTCATTGCCGAAGTTGCACCCAAGACCGATGCGAGTGCAATTTACGGTCTGACCGGAAGAGGTGACGTACGAAGTGTTCTCACCGCCTGGACCACAACCGGGCAATGTGAGGCAAAGAGCCGGGTTGCCGGGGTTCGCCGAATACACGAACAGCAGATGATGGGCCTGGGATCCGACATAGTTCAATTGCAACACGGTGTTTGTACTCAGTTCGCGCTCGATTGAAAGAAAATACTGCTCGGTGTACGGATAAGTGTTCGTAGGCGGCGGTGCCGTCATACCCGCAATCGGTTCATACTGCGAATAGTTAATGTTCGAGATAGGATGCGAGATAGAAGCGCCGAACGGAACAAAGGTCAGCGGAAACGGATTGGTGTTCATTTCGCCAGTCGCGTTGGTGAAGGGGGTAGCGAATAGGGGGGGAGCTGGGCTGGTGTGACTCAATCCATACGGAGGCTGCGGTTCATCGAACGCAATCGTGTTTCCTTGAATGACCGAATGATAAATCCCATAGCCGGCTCGTATGCTCGTTTGCTGTGGTCTGCCAAGAATCTTGCCGAGCCATCCGTTCGATTTACTCGGGGAGTAAGCCAGACCTATCCGCGGTGAAAAACGATTCCGGGACGGCACGAGCGTATTGGGAACACCTTTGTCGCCCGCGTACACAATACCGACCGGCGCTGTCGGGTACACTTGGGATTGCTCTCCTGGAATGAAGGTAGGAACCTGATTGTATTTTTCGGACCAGTACTCCATCAATTCCCAGCGGACTCCATAGTTCAGGGTAAAATTGGTCGACACCTTCCAGCTATCCTGCCCGAAGCCTCCGAAATATTTATGCCGTGGATAGTAGGCCTGCGAATCGGCTTGGTTATAGAGATTTGGCGCTCCCACCAGGAAGTCCACGAAATCCGAACCGGTTTCGCTGCCGGTGAAGGTAAAACCCCCGTTAAACTCGGGATCCGGGTGAACGTTGATCTGGTCAAGGATCCCCTGAAAGCCAGCCTTGATCGAATGCTTGCCTACGACCTTTGAAAAATTGTCGCTCACCGTGTAGGTATTGTTTTCTTGGGTCAGATTGGTGATCGGCATCCCGACGACAAATGAGTTAAAAATCATATTTTCGGGACCCTCGATGGAAGGATCCAGCGGAACAATGCCTTGGGTTCCAACCCCAGTTACAAAACCCTGCGATGCCAGGCTTTGCCCAACTCCGCCTGAAGGCTGACCCACATTGTTGTAGGTCCGCATATAGTCCAAATGAACCTCGTTCACGCTGGAAGTGCCGATTGTCTTTGAATCGCCAAGACTAATCAATTGAGCCTTTCCGATATTCAGGGCGCCGAAGCCAGGGACCGAGGAGCCTCCTTGTTCCATCGGAAATGGATCATTAACCTTGAAATTGTCATAGAAGTAATAGGCGGTAAGCTGGCCCCAGCGCGTGTTACCGCCATCGAGCCGGACGCTGAACTTGTCATCGCGCACAGTCTCCGCCTCGGAACCAGTGGAGAAGATGGAGTCTCCTACATTTGGTTGGGGGATGTACTGTAGCAGATGCTGGGCAGGGGAGGACCAGGCACCCATGGGGAATACGCCATTGGGGAAGACGCACTGCGCATAGGTCGTACATCCGGCCACGTAATAGTTCTCGCCGGGAGACACCGTCACTGGGGCGCCTACGGCACTCGACAGACTATTTGAGAGCTGCGTGGCAAGACAGGTGCCGGCAACGTTGCAAGGCGATACGGTGCAGGGGCCGCCGTTACATCCAGTTTCGAACAAGCTAGCGAGTCGTAAGAGATTGCCCGATCGCTCGGAGAGTGTAGGGACGGGAATGTCCCCGGTGGAAAGGCCGTCGGTCGTGCGTGTTCCCTGATAGTCGCCGAAGAAGAAAAGCTTACTCTTTTTAATCGGGCCGCCAAGGGTGCCTCCGAACTGGTTTTGAATGTATGGTTCTACGCTTGGGGAGAAAAAGTTTTTTGCGTCGAGTGACGTGTTGCGAACGAATTCGAAGACGCTGCCGTGTAGCTGATTGGTTCCGGACTTGGTGACGACGTTGATGATTCCGCCCGAATAGTTCCCGTATTCGGCGTCGAAATTGTCCGTCAATATCCGAAACTCGGAGATCGAATCGAGGTCAGGGATAATCAGTGTGCCGCCATTCATTAATTCCTTGACGTCGCCTCCATTGACCAGGAAGCCGTTGGCATCTTCGCGCTGCCCGGAAATCGACTGGTTGCCGGGGCTCAAAGCTCCCGAAGGATTAATGGCAACAGTAGCTCCTGCCATCACGACAGAGTCGGGCGTTTGAGTCGACATCGGCACGACGCCAGGCTGAAGGGCCAGCAGATCCGTATAACTGCGGCCATTGAGCGCAACGCCAACAATTTCGCTGCCCGTTATCACCTCGCCGATTTGGGTATCGGCGGTTTCGACACGGATTGCAGTGTCGGAAACTATCACCTTTTGGGTTTGGCTGCCGACTTCGAGACTTATATCCTCTTGCAACTTCGTACCCACGTCGATCGTCAAGCCGGTGCGTTTGTAGGGCTTGAACCCGGTGGCCGCGATCTCGATTTCATAATGTCCTACCGAAACGCTTGGGAACACATAGAAGCCGCCCGCATCGGTTTGGGCGGTCCGCTCGACCTGCGTGTCGCCGTTGCGAAGGGTGATGCGGCTGCCTGGAATTACACTGCCTGTTGCGTCCTTTATCGTTCCTGAAATGCTCCCCTCCCCGCTCTGGGCTTGGGCGAACGAGCCAAAGATAAGGTGGGCAACCACCAAAGACAGGATTGCGCTTGTGGCAATATGTTTCACCTTAGTTCCCCTTCGAGATTGTCACGCACCGTGTTGCCCCGCACGGAATGCGCTTCAAATATTGTCCTGCGAAATGCTCGAACGACCTACGCTCTGGGCAGAGTCCTATCCATCGACTCATCCCTGTCATGTGTTAAAACGCGGCACCCAAACTTGCTCCACCATCTCGACAATCTGTTAATAGACTTGTCTAGAAGCTCAGCAGTTGACGGACACTATGTGCCCTGCCGTTTGCTGACAATGAATTCGAGGTTGTTGGCCAGGGTAATCAGCCAACGCTGGCTGCTCATGGCGCTCATCTTGCGAATGTGGGAAGATTTTCTTGGTTGGTTTTGCTGATCAGGTGTTCCTGTAGAGCCTTCTTGCGTTTCCATCGGCTCACTGGCGCATGGTATTTATGAGGTTTCGTCTATCGCTTACGCATGTGAAGGTGTTGGATCGCCAGAGGGGCGGCATTTGCTAATGCGCGATCGAACGCCAAGCGTGGAGAAGATTTCTGATGAAATTGAGGTTACGCGCGACTGAAGGTATCCAACCTATGAATTATTTCTTGCGTGGCATTATCGCGTGATCCGAGATAGTGTTGAGTGCCGTCTTTGCATCTACCTTAATATGTATTTTCGGCACACCACAGTTTGATCACTGCCCTGAGCAGCAATAAATTCGGGCGGACGCGGGACGGTTGTGGGCAGCCCGAAAGAATAATCGCTGATCCAGAATGAAACTCCTGATGGAGCATTCAAGGTGAGATCCAGATCGGCGCCCTGTGGACCGCTTCCATACAACAGCATAGACAACCCTGCCCGATTGAGCTGCGACTTCACCTTGCGTCCGGAGATTTCGATCGTTACCGGCTTCACGCTGGGATCAAACCGAACCTCCATGAGATCCGCACCTCTCTGTGACTTCACATTCATTCGGAGATGATGAAGGTCGCCCTGTTGCTCGTCCGCCTTGATTTCGCTTATCGGAGGTTGCAAATCCATTGCCGGCGCCGACGCGGAAAACGGACGGTCCTGCGATCCGGACAGATAATTCGGAATCGGCTGGTGATTGGGGGTCTTGCCTAAAAACTGTGCGGTATATCTGTCGAGAACAGGATTGTCACTAATCCAAACAGCTGTATGATCGTCGGCATTCAAGCTGTAGAGAAGATTATCGTGTCGTGGATGCTGCGAACTAAAGGTTGACAGGAGAATTCCTACCGTCACACAGGCTGCCGCTGCGACAAGCATTGGCAGCAGGATGGCGCGCCACGGGCGTTCCGGCGTAGCGATGTTCGCGATAGGAACACAAATGAGAAAAAACAGGCCGATAAGCAAGCCGATAGCAGCAATGCTCACCAGATTCAGAGTCAGAAAGACATAGAGAAGGTAAGCTACTGGGGCAAACAGCAATACCGAGATTGCCGCAGCCGGAAGGACCATCGCTGCCTGGGTTTTGGGAGATGCTGTTTTCACAATTGTAAGGACTGAGCATCCGGCGGTAGCGAGAAATAGCGGCCAGAATATTAGATAGCTTCCCGCGGGTAGCAACAGGGCAAGCGCCCAGCTCAGGATACAAACACCTGTGAGACCTGCGAGCGACAGCTCCCGAAGATTGAAATGCCGGCGGAACTTCATCAGAACAACGGATCCCATCACAACTCCCAGCAGAACCAAACCAACGAGCAGAAAAGAATTGGCCGATGTGTCACCCAGCAGCATGCGTCCTTTGAGCAGCAGAAAAAACAGCAAGCCGGCAACGGCCATCACCACTGGAATCGTAAGCAGAGCCACGAAGGAAGCGGCTATCGCTGCGAAAAAGCGTCGTGGTCTTATTGTTGCGCGACGAACGTTGTAGACAATGACCAGAAGCAGGAAAAATGTAACCACAATCTGACCTATCGACACCCAGCGTTCGCTGTATGCAACGAGATTGCTGCCAAACCAATCAAAGAAGATGTCTTCGCCGGATTCTCGCTTGAGGTTCGCGAGATCCATTTGGCCGAAGTGGCGAACAAGAGAAACAAGATAGGAGCCTTGATGCTGAAGCGATGCAGTGTCGAGATTCTCCGGAGTGTCCAACGCTGAGTGATAGGCTTCAAGATGTCCGCCGAAAGCAAAATTAAGTCCCGGTATCCCTGCGGGTCTAAACACGGTGAAATCTGTGTCGTTGGGCAGCAGCTTATACAGCGAATAAAAGAGAGAAGAGCTAACGGGATAGGGGGCGGCTTTTGCCACCTCATTCATCAAAGCAGCATTGTTGGCGCTGGTCTCAAATAGCAGCGAAGGGCCGTGATTGCCGCGAGCTTCGAAATTCATCAGCAAACCAATATCTTTCATCTCGGGATGAGAAGCCACAAAGGCATCCGCTCCCAGCAGCCCAGCCTCTTCGCCGTCTGTGATCAGGACAATCAGATCATTTTTCAATGGCGATCCGGTCTTCACTGCGCGGAGGCCTTCCAGAATGGCGGCAACGCCTGACCCATCGTCGGCTGCACCCGGACCGTTGGACACCGAGTCGTAGTGGGCCATGAGTAGAATGGCCCCAGAATTCGCTGTGCCAGGGAGCCGTGCCAAGACATCCGTGGTCCGGCCTGCGATGAGTGCCCCGTAGCCGTTGTAAATTCCGACCGCCGTGAAAACCTGAGGATTCATTCCCAGACCGGAAAGCTGGCGGATAATATATCGCCGAGCCTCAGCATTTGCGTATGTTCCTGTGGAATGAGGTACGTGGGCAACCGCACGGACATGGTCGAGTGCGCGCTCGGCAGAAAATTCATTCTGAGGCGCGCTCGCGGGCACTGCATTCGGAGCCTTCAATTCCAAAATTGCCAGTGCCGCCAG